>Ga0180442_100397_pt1 | contig 27178 bp, 20 predicted proteins | sample ChrtobMetP5_16mM_FD_119746 | JGI IMG/M metagenome (GOLD analysis project Ga0180442, IMG submission 119746) | Chrysochromulina tobin associated microbial communities from unialgal haptophyte culture, Seattle, Washington, USA - P5_16mM MetaG | ecosystem: Host-associated > Algae > Haptophytes >... | reverse complement strand
CTGCGGAGAGGGCCGCCGCGGCGGTTGCTTGAGCAACGGCGAGTGTCGGGACGAGCGACGCGGGAAGCGTAGGTGGCAGCAGCCCGCGCGCAGCGGGCGGCAGCGATGGGGCGGCCGCGTGGGGGGGTTCGGGCCGGGGGCTCGGGGGACAGGGCGGGCTTGTCCTTACTTTTCTTTCAGGGCGGGGGGGGGGGGGGGGGGGGGGGGGACGTATCTCAGTTTCGTCTTCGCGCCAAAAAGTGCGAGGTTGAAACATGGATTCAGTCACCTTTTCCGCTATCGCCGATGCTTGCGTGCGCAGCGGTTCGCGTGACCCGCCATCAGCAACACCGGGACGCCTCACTTACAGCTCGGCAGCACGGCGGCTGGCAACGTTGCTTACGCAGTTCCCCGACGGCGTGACGCATGCGATGTTGTTCGGAGGCGTGGCTCACCGCGCGCCCAAGGAGGACAAATCGTGGCTCGTGTCCTCACGGCACGCGACAGCGGATGCGGTGCTCGAGCTGGTGGTGCTCGCACTGCTTGGTCCTACCATGCTTCACGTGGCGGTAGACGCTGGCCTCGTAGGCTGCAGCGAGGCGAAAGCGTCGCGTGGCATTGTGCATGCACTGAGCGAGCAGCGCCTCCTATCCCTCGTGGGCACCTCGCTGCTTGCGCCGGGCCGCCGGCTACGGCTTACCGGGACTGCAGTCGCCGAGGTGGCCGCCAACGGCGACGGCGCGCTGCTGCTCCTGCCGACGCCGCACGCCATGCTCATTGCGGAGCCAAGCTTTGACCGCGAGCTGCTCCAGTCGGCGGCGTCGCGAACGCGCGGCCTGTCGCTCGCGCCGGATGCGACGCTGCTGCTGCGGCTATCTCACGTCACCGCCTTGGAGACCCACGCGGGCCGCCACCTCGTGCGCGTCCTGCTCCACGTGCCCGGGCGGCCATGCACGCCGGCCGAAGGGGAGGTCGAGGCCGAGCTGCTGCTGTGGAATGAGGAGGTGCGACTGGGGCAGCTGCTGCCCGAGCATGCGCTGCTCTGCGTGCGTCAGCCCGAGCTGCTCACCATAGGCGACGCCGCTGTCGGCGGTGCGCCCTCACAGCTCGGCTACGCGGCGCACACCCTGCTGCTCATCGTCGATGAGAGTGTGCCGCCCTCGACGGTTACGGCGGCAGGCGGAGGCGAGCTTCGAGCCTTCGAGGGCATGCGCTCCGACAGGGGACGTGAGGCGCGCGCGTGCGAGCATGAGAGGGTCGCGGCAGGAGGCATGTGCCTCGGCAGGCTGATGGCGCCGCCGCAGTGGCAGCCCGGGTACGTGTCAGCGCCTGCGGCCGCGGCCGCCGACGATGGCGCCGGCGGCCACGACGAGGGGCACGCACCACCACGAACGTCGACGATCGACTCTGCGTCGGTGCGCTTGCACGTGTACGACGGGCGCTTCGTGGTGCAGGTTGATCTCCTTGAGACAGTGGGGGCCGCGGGCGAGGCTCGGCGTCTGTGCGACTCGCTCTGCGCAGGTCATCACCTGTTTATGAGTGGACTGCTCGCTACGGCACCGCCCGCCGCCCCCGAGGGCGCCGAGATGGGCGCTGACGGCCAACCGCAAGCGCGACGTGCGCTGCATGGCTGGCTCCAGCCTACCGCGATCGCCGCCACTGCTTGCGGCGAAGCCGGCTTCGCCTCCGTGATCAATTTGAGCACGCTGCCTTCGCCCTTGCGCTCTCCGCGCCTGTTTGAGCTCGCTCAGCATCCGAGCGGACGATCCGGGCCCCTCGCGCCGTCTGCCGCTGCTCGTGCCGCGTGCTGGCCGCCCCTCGAGGAGGCGCTGCGCTCGGGCGCCGATGCGCTCTGCTGCGTCGCTGTCATGTGCAGCTGGACGGATGGACGGGCCGGCGGGCCGCTCGTCGAGCGCGGCGGCGCGGGCGACTGCTGCTCATTTGTACCGGTACGGCTGCAGCTGAGCGATGGCCTCTTTGGCGAGTTTGTGCTCGAGTGCGCCGCGCGCGAGGCCGTCCTCGAGCAGCTCCTTGACGCGAGTGCGGCGGACCTCGCCCCGCTGCCCGCCGATGAGCAGCGCCGCTCCCTCGACAAGCAGCTGTGCACCGAGCGCGTGTGGGCTCTCACGCGGGCGCCTAGCCACGGGCACGGGGGCGCTCACCTGTGGACGGTCAATCTGACTGCGCCGCTCGACGCGGTCTGCCCGGGCTGACACGGGCCAGTCACGGACCTCTCAAGCACGCTCGAGACTCAATCTGGCCGGCGAGACTCAATCTGGCCGGCGAGACTCAATCTGGCCGGCGAGACTCAATCTGGCCGGCGAGACTCAATCTGGCCGGCGAGACTCTCCGCCGCCCTTCCTCCGAGCATCAGCTGTTTCCCATGAGCGCTGGCCGCGGGCGCTGGTGTGGTGGGCGGCGCCCCCTCGTGCGACCACGCATGAGAGGGAGTGTGTACGGTTGCGGGCTCGTGCGCGCAGGCCACCGCGCCGACGGGTGGTCGAACGGGCAATCCCGAAACCGATCGCCCCCGTCGACGGAGACGGCTCACCCTGCCGGGCGTGTAGCGCCCCTCGGTGTATCTTAATTACTTGACGACTTAGCGAGCGTTTAGCGAGCGGTGCGCGGTAATGCTAATGCCGTAATGGATGTCGTATTATCAGCTATAGGTCTGACCGAATAGATTAGTCATTAGTGATTAGACGCGCCGACCCCGGACCGGCCCGGAGCCGCTCCGCCCGCGCGCGGCCGACGCGCGACGGTGTCGAGACACGAGAGTCAGAGTGCGGTGGAGAGACGAGACGATGTGGATGAATCGATATGTAGAACGTGTGGACGCTGGACCGAGCGTGTGGCGCAGCCGAGCGGCATCGAGAGCGGCACATCGCACGCGGCCGCGCCCACCGGCGCGCGGCCTCAAATTATGACTCGCTCATTTACGTGCTTATTTCACCCTGAACGAACGAAACGTACATGTCTCGCGCTTCAGTACGAAGCTCGTAGACATCTGTGGGTGGGCGGGAGCAGCCTGCCCCGCGGCCTCCGATCCCCGGCTATCCGCGCCCGCGCCCGGCGTCCGGGGTGGTCACTGCGCGCCTCCTCCGTTGTCCGCTGTCTCCGCTGTCTCCGATCCCCAGGAACCCACGCGCCACTGCATGGCTTGCCCCACCTGTGCCTCCAGCGGCGCGATCACCATGCACGCGCCCCCCTCTCTGTAGTGTCCGTAGCTGCCCAGCCCACTGCCCCTGCCACACAGGCGGCGCGTCACACGTGGCGCCACCCCATCTCATGCCTGCCCTTCATGACCACATGCCACAGGAGAGATCGAGAGCGGCCCACCCGCGTGGCGTGCGCCACCCTCGAATGAGCGCATTCGCACCGCGCCTCACACCGCGCCTCACACCGCACAGAAGGCCCGGAGCAGTGCGGAGTGGATCCGGAGCAGTCGGCCGAATCCGAGGCTGTGCTCGTCGACGATGGCGCCCACCTGCTGGCGTAGTCGCTCGTCGGCGCTCTCGTGCATGTGGGGCACGACCAACGCGGTGCTGGCCGAGGACGCGGCGACGGCGGGGACGAGCGCGGCGGAGGTGTCCTGGAGGACGAGGTGCCAGCTCAGCGGCACGCACGGGCTGAGCGAGCGGATGAGCACATGCAGCACGAACTGGCGCCGAGCGCCATAGAAGGCATACGGGAGCGCGAGCGCAATGCCACCGCTCTCTGCGTCGCGATGGGGCACCGCCTGCACGCCACGCGCCTCGAGCTGCTTCACCTCGGCGACGAGATCGAGCAGTCGGCCGAGCTCGAGACCGGTAGCACGCACGAGGGCGCGCAGGCCGTTGGCGCCGCCCATCCCCCGGCACGCGACGCAGCGCGGATGGAGCTCACGCGCGACTGCCGCGAAGAAGGCCGAGCGCACGAGGACGTGCGCGGGCGCCCCCTCTGTCGCGTGGGCCATCGCGGGGGATAGCAGCTCGACGTGAGCGACCGCGTGCGAGGCTGGTGCGTCGGGCGTGAGCTTGGCACGCAGCTCGAAGACGGTGGGCTCGCCAAAGCCAAGCGAGATACACGAGGGCGTGAGGGTGAGCGGCCGCCAGCAAAGGCCCGCCTCGAAGGCATCGAGGAGCGCGTCGCCTTCGATGACGGTGCCACCCGGCGGCACCTCGTCCGAAGCGGAGGACGAGGCGGCCGCGACGGCGGCGGTGAGCTCGTCCTCGCGCGCCTGTTGCTGGCGCGTGTACGCCTTGGCACGGAGGAGCTCTGCCTCGGCGCCGAGCAGCTCCTGCTGCAGCGCGTGCTGCGCACTCTGCGAGCGACTCGCCGCCGCCTGCTTGAGCGCGACCGAGCTGTTCATCTCGCGCAGCTTGGCGGCCGCCTCGGCGGCCATCGACTCGAGGCTGGCGAGATCGGGACGCGCGGCCGCCAACTCCCGAGCGAACTCGTCCGCGCGCAGGCCGAGCTCGCCCACGCGCGCCACGCGCGCGTCGAGCGAGCGCAGCTGCGCGTTGAGCTTCTCCGCCTTGTGCTCCTCGAGCACCTTGCGCCAACCATTCCACAGCGTGGCGGCCTCCTTGCGGCAGCGCGCGGCGAGCAGGTGCAGCTGCGGATCTTCGAGCTCGTCGAGCGCGAGGGGGCCCACCTCTGCACTGAAGAATCCGGACTGGTTGGACTCGATGTACTCGTTCATCTCATCGTACGCCTCGTTCATCTTGGCGAGCACCTGGCTCAGCTCGCCCAGCGCCCAGCGCAGCAGGTCGAGGTCGTCGCTCACGACGCACGCGGCGAGCAGCTCGTGCGCGAGCGGCGCGCGCGCACTCTCGACCACGCTTGCGAAGATCGGGTGGCTTCGACCGCTCTCCGCGTCAGCCGAAGGTGCCGGCCGACCGCCCTCCGCCGCGTCGGCGATGAAGCGCACCTGCCGCAGTTCCAGGTACTCGTCGAAGCTCTTGGGGCATGGCGCGGCAGGCTCCGCCGAGGCCGCCGGCGCGGCGTCCGCGGCCGACGAGGCCGCCGCCATCGCAGGTGCGACGGCGTGTGGTCGGGCGGGCGAAGCGGCGATCTTGCGGGGGGACGCAACGGCCGGAGCGACCGGAGCAGTCGGCGCAGCAGGTGGCTGCGCCTCGTCCTCGTCCTCGTCCTCGGCCGTCCCGCGCCAGAGCGAGGCGAGCTTTGCGGCGAGAGACTTGCGCCGCGCCGGGGGCGGCGGCGGCGCGGCGGGCGGCGGCGGGGCGGTGGGCGGCGGGGCGGCGGGCGGCGGCGGGGCGGCGGGCGGCGGGGCGGCGGGCGGCGGGGCTGCGGGCGGCGGCGGTGGTGGGGCGGGCGATGGTATAGCGGGCGGTGGCGCGGCGGGCGCATAGGCACCCGTCATCTCCATGCCAACCTCCTCGTCGTCCTGCTCCACTTGCGCCGCCTCTTGCTCCTCCTCCTCGTCCTCGTCCACCGCATGGCCGAGGGTGGCGGGCGCGACGCTCAGCCGGCGTACCTCAACGGTCGCCTCCTTAAGCCAGCCCGGGGTGCCACCCGAGGCGGCGCCCGTCGACGCGCCGCCAGCCGACGCGACGCCCACCCTAGCTGAGAGTCGCCCCGGCGTCACGCCGAACTCGTCGCCGTAGCCATTGTCGGTCGTGAGGGCGGCGGGATCCGGCGTGAAGATGGATGAAGCGGCCGCGGCAGTGTGCATCGAAGGTGCGGCGGCGGCGGGTGTCGCGACCGATGCGGCAGTCCGGAGGATGCCGCCGACGGCGACCGTCATATCCATCGTCGGCTCATCCTCCTCCAGCGCGACCGCAGCCGCCACCGAGGCGAAGGCGGCCTGCGCGAGCGTGTTTCCCGCCGAGGCATTGCGGAAGATGCCGCCGACGGCGACCGTCAGGTCCATCGTGTCCTCTGCGACGTCCGCCTCGACGCCCCCGAACGTGCCCGTCGCCTCCTCGTCGGCGCCCGCGGCCGCCGCGCGAGCCTGCTCCGCACGCACATCCTCTTCGAGCAGCGAACCGAGCGCGGGCACCCACTCGTCGGCTAGCCTGTCCTCCTCGAGCAAGCCCCCAAGGGTCGGCGTGTGGTCTCCTTGCGGCGTGCCGCCTTCGCCGTAGGCGCTCTCGAACGTCTCGGCGGGCGAGTAGAAGACATCGGCGGCTGACGAGGCCACTGAGGGCGTCGGGCTCGTCACGGACGTCGATGCTGGCGGCACGGCGGGGGTGGCGGACGCGGCGGGCACGAAGAGCAGTGGCGGCAGTGCAGCTGGCGTTGGTGCTGCCGCCACTGGTGCGGATGGGGGAGGCGGTGCCGTCGCAGGTGGCGCGGGTGGCGGTGGCGGAGCCAGATCCGATGAGCCATTGGCGCACGGGAATGGGTCCTCCTCCTGCATTGCGGCAGCAGCTTCGGCTGCGGCAGCTGGCGAAGTGATCGTGGTGAGCGACGTTCGCCGCATGTAGCGCAGCGCGGCAGGCGAGGGCTCCGGTGAGTTCCGCGGGATCTCGACCTCAGTAACGTGGCCGAAGGTGACGGACTTGCGCCGCCCGTCACCGACCATACCGATGATCGATTTGCGTGGCCGCTTCGGTGGACCCTGATCATTCTCCTTTTCAGGCTCCACCAAAGGCGCCCCGGGCACCTCGCTCGAGGACGCCGCCGCGTCGCCCGTGGACCTGCGGGTGGACGGCATTGCACCGACAACCGCAGACGGTACAGTCGCTTTCAAACTTCGCGGGAAGCGCTCGATTCGGCGCCTTCAAAAAAATCCAGCAAATTTAGGTCGATGGGGTCCGGAGCAGTTCTTTCACAGCATGCGAAGACGCATTTCCGCCGCGTTCCAAGTGGAACTCGGAGAATCCAATGTTCTCATCGCTCAGCGACGCGCTCGGCCTAAGCACGTCGCCCGCTGGCTATGAGGGTCTGCCGACAGCCGCGCCCGAAGCTCCCGGCGGCATCGAGGCCGTGGCATTCCTCAAGGAACTCAAGGATCGGTTTCAGCTCCACGTGACTAGCAATACGCACCGCCTGCAGCAGCCGATCCTAGCCATCTCTGAGACGGTGGACTCGTTCCTCATCGACTCGATCGCTGCGGCGAACAAGCGCTTCACCTCGGTATGGCCCGCCGAGCGCCTCGGCAAAGAGTTCGAGTTCGAAGGGCCCGAGGCCATCGACGCCTTTATCGCCCTCGTGAGCAAGGCGCGAGAGCTGGACACTAGGCTGCAGAAGCGCTTCGACCAGGTCGTGCCCAAGAAGGCGACCGAGGGCCGCTTCTGGTGGCGCTACTTTGGCCATGTGCACACGCTGCTCGTGCGCATCGCGCCCACCTCCGACGAGATGCTCGCCGACCTGCTCGAGAAGCTGCCGGCGGCGCGCCCTCTCGCTGAGCGGCGGTACGCGCCGGCGAGCACGCTGCTGAGCGAAGAGGCGCTGCCCCGTGACAGGGTGCTCCAGTTCCTCGAGTATGCGTCCACCATACTCAGCGACGAGGAGACGCTGAGCGCGCTGGGCGACGAGGCCATCACGATCGCCTCCGCCGAGATGGCGGCGAAGGCCGAGGCAGCGGCCAGCGACGCCGAGAAGGCGGCGAGCGCCGAGACCGCCCAGGAGAACGCGAAGCACATGGCCGAGCTCGAGGCGGCGCTCAAGCAAGCCGTAGACGCCCAGGAATACGCCCAGGCGGGCGAGCTGCAGTCGCAGATCAGGAAGCTCAAGTCGACCATCGAGGCCGCCGCAGCCGAGGCTCCAGCGCCTGCGCCAGCGCCCATGCCCACCGAGGAGGAGCTGCTGCGCTCGGCCGGCAGATTGTGCATCTTGTACCAGATGGAGCTGCTCGAGCACAAGGGCATTGAGCGCCTGTGGGGCTGCCAGCAGCTGCACCCGCCCCACCTGATGAAGCGCTTCGTCGACATGAACGGTGACGTGGAAAAGGAGATCCAGGAGAAGCTGCAGGAGTTCATCAGCGTCTGCCAGCAGGCGCCGGTCGCTGCCATCGCCAAGCTGCGCCAGAAGCCCTCGGACGATGTGACGAAGCGCCGGTACGCGCCGGCGGCCGAGCTTGGCACGGGCGCCGAGTTGGGCGTACCTCGGCTGCTCGAGATCGTGTGTGGGCTGCGCGAGATGCTCGAGGCGCCCGAGACGGCGCGCGCGGTGCAGGCGAGCGCCAAGGCCGCCGTCGAGAAGGTGGCGCAGCAGGAGGGCGTGAGTGAGAGCGAGGAGGCGCAGAAGGCATGCATGGACCTCGTGTGCCGCTGGCAGCGTGAGTACCTCGAGCACGCGGGCGTGCAGCACGACAAAGGCATGCGTCTCATCTGGACCATCCCCGAGGTCCACAAGCTGGAGGGGCCGGAGGAAAGGGAGCTGCTCCAGGCCTTTGGCAAGCTGCGGCTCGCGATGCAGGCCACGGTGAACAACGCGACGATCGAGGCGACCAAGCCACCTGAGGTTGAGCCGGAAGCACGTCGCTTCGCACCCGCGAGCGAGCTGCAGACAGAGGGCGAGGTCTCGAGAGCCAAGGTGCTCAAGTTCACACGCGAGGCCGCGAGCCTGCTCCACTCGGAAGAGTCCCAACAGCTGCTCGTCAAGGCGGTCGCGAGCGGTGGGAAGTCGGCCCTGGCCACTGTCTCGGTGCAGTGGCAGCGCCAGCTGCTCGAGCACCACGGCATCCAGATGGACTTTGGGTGCCGCGCGCTCGGCGAGGTGCCGCGCCGCTTCGGCTCCGACAAGGAGGTAATGACCGCCTTCAAAGAGTTCCAGGTGGCGTGTACCACCTCGATGCAGAAGGCGTGCCAGCGCCACATGATCGACCAGAACAAGCCGCCTGACGTGGCGCCTGAGGCGCGCCGCTTCAAACCGGCGGCCCACCTGCAGGATGACGGCGATCTCTCCCGCTCCAAGATCCTCAAGTTCACGCGAGAGGCCACCTCTGTCCTGCTCAACGACGAGTCCATCGCGATGCTCGCCCGTGTGGGGCGTTCTGCGCCTGGAGGACCCAAGAGCCAGGAGGCCATGCAAGCGATGGGTACGCTCTCGGTGCAGTGGCAGCGCCAGCTGCTCGAGCATCACGGCATCCAGATGGACTTTGGGTGCCGCGCGCTCGGCGAGACGCCCATGCGCTTCGGCTCGGACACCGAGGTGATGACGGCCTTCGAAGGCTTCGCACAAACATGCATGATGAGCGTCAAACGGGCCTGCGTGCACGCACTTGTCGACAAGTAAGAGTGATTCTCACCTGGCGCACTCCGGCGGCGAGCGAGCTGGCGTAGCAACGCGGAGATGGGTCAGCCATAGGTCAGCCACACCAAATCCCCCACGGTGTCACAGACGCGAGCCACGAGTGCAAACGCGGGTCAACCTTTGCTCGATATGTGCCCCCGGTGCCTGCTGTGCTGCGGTTTCCTGCGGTTTCCTGTGGTTTCCTGCTGTTGCTTCCTGCGGGCTGGTTACTCTAGCAGCGAGGCATTTGTTGTGTGCGGCGTGCGGCCGCGCTGTGTGTTACGTGGCGCGTGTGTCTACAGTGTATGGGTCCCGCGGGTACGGGGTCCGGTCGTTTTGTGCCACGGTGCCATCGCGCATCGGCGGTACAATTTTGTTCGCTGCAGCGTGGATTTCTATTTCGACATCGGTTCATCGCTCACGTCGGCCCGGGGAAGGGGACGGTGCGGACGCGCCGCGCCTGCAACCAACGAAGCCTGCAACCACAAACCCATGCACAAACCTGTGCAGACCTTGGGGGGCCTGCAAAGGGCCTGCTCCTGCTGCACTCCTCTGCCGTCTCAGTGGGATTGTGCCGGGACGCGCCACGCGGGTGACCGATGTGCTATGAGGATGAAGGTGCTTTGACGTCGATTGAGGAGGTAAACGTGAGGGCATGTTCAAAAAAGGGATTTTCGCGAAACATGTCTGCGACATCGACGCTTCTTTCATGGGCTCTCGGCGGCGGGCGGGCCGCTCCCCAACCCAGTACCCGTGTGATGACGAAAACCCTCGTGGTCTGGGATTTCGACTGGTGCGCTTGCAGCGCCCACTCTAGGCATGGAGCAGCCCCTTCAGCTACGCGTTGTCCTGCGTGAGCACGTGTGCAGGTCGCTTGTGAACGAGAACTCGGACACCTTTGTCATGGACGTGCTGGATCCATCCAAGAAGATATGGGCTCGAGCCCGGCGCAAGGCTAAGGACCTTGGCTGGACGCAACTCATGGACTGGTGTGTAGGTGAGCGCCGTGACGCCCGCGCATTCATCCGCTGCCGTGCCCCGAGTGATGCGCCAGATGCTCGCACTTCAGGCCAGCTGCACGACGCCGGACACACCAAGGAGGACATGCGAGCAGCGCTCATCAAAATCCCGGTGCTCCAGGGCGCGCTTGCCGCGGTGGAGCTGGCGAAGAAGAACGGGGCCGAGCTGCGCTGCCTGAGCGACGCCAACGAGTACTACATCGGTTGGATCCTGGAAGCGCTTGGTATGCGAGCCACACGGCTGGGCGGTGCCCACCGGCCAACGTCTCGCTGCGCCAGTGTCGCGCCGCCCGCACTTCTCCCCGTGGTAAGCGCATCTCCTCGGCCTCCGGGTCGCCCCGTATGGATGCAGGGATCGCCGACGCGTTCACCATAGTGGTGACCAACGTCGCCTCCACCGACGACTCCGGACGCGTGCGCATCCTCCCTTACCAGCCCTTGGACGTGCCGCACGGGTGCCGATTCTGTCCGGCAAACCTCTGCAAGGTGCCTCTCCGATCGTGCCAGCCACTCGCCTGGAAGCCCTTCTGCTCTCTCCACGCGCTCCAGCAGCACGCCTTCGCTGTCGTGCCACAGGGGGCCGTGATGGACCGTTGGCTCGCTGAGTTTGGCGACGCGCGCCCGCGGTGCATCTACGTGGGCGACGGAGAAGGTGCTCGCGCCGCGCGCGCGCGCACCATGCCGTGAGGTGGCCGCATCGCACCGACCTGTGCGAGCGCCCCGCATCCCTCTCGGCGTGGCTCATCTGTGTGGAAGGCGACTTCTGCACTGATGACCTCTGATGACCTCTGATTACATCCCTCATCTGTGTGGCAGGCGACTTCTGCCCGTCCATGCGGCTCGCCTCCACGGACGTGCTCTGTGCGAGGCTGTCGCCGCACGACGGGCTGCTCAGGAAGATTGCCAATCCGCCCGAGGGAGCCCCGAGGGTGCGAGCAGATCGCGTGACCCCGCGCTCCCTTGCCGCCGCCCTCCGCACGAGGTGCTTGCTTGCTTGATTATGTGCTTGCGTGCTTGCAGAACGCTGATCGTGGCGGCTGGGCGCATTGCAAACGCCCGCAGGTGTCCGCCCAGATCCACGAATGGTCGGAGGCGGACGACGGCGCTTCATTGGCGGCAGGTTTCTCGGCGGCTTTCGCCGGGTAAACACAACGAGTCAAAACACGGGTCACGGCCCCATGTCTGCTCCGTCCCCAAATGATCCCCAATGTGTGAACTGGGCTCCTGGAGTCAAGTCAATGCTAACGAGCGAAACAAGACATTTCAAAACCGAGCGATAAACGGATCTCAATCTTGTGGTTACACGCGCTGAGCTCACACCACAGCGACTCCACAGCGACATACAGTCACTGTCTCCCAGGTACTTTCAGCTGACTCCGGTGACTGACGATCAGCTTTTGAGTGTACAGCAAAGTGGTATGCTTGGCGTGGGCAGTGGTCTCCATCCACACCCCTGCGTCTCGCGGCTCCATAGCGCTGCTGCTTCCTGCTCCTCCGAGAACGACCGCCGCAACACGCCCTTGGTAACCTCTCCGTTGGAGTGCAGCGCGCGCGAGTTCGTGGGCGAGAGCGGCCGGGGCACCGCTCCTCATATGCGCAAGACGACATCTTCGTCCTGCTCCGGACCATCGCCTGCTGAGGATAGCCTCGCTGTCGAGTTCCTGTGGATGGAGGCGAGGCTTGTTGGCGAGAGACTCGTGTCGAAGGCCCCCAGCGCCGTCACGGGCGCCCGATCCGGAGGGGTGGTCGGCGGGTCGAGGTTCAACCAACGCCCTCCCTCCAGTGGCATCAACTGGGGGGCGTATTGGTGCGGGCTGACAGCGCCCGTGCCCCGACGCTCTGCCTCTAACCGTGCTGCCGCCACCACCTCCAACCGTTCTGCCTCTAACCGTTCCAAGGCGACTCGCAGCCGCTCTTTCGCCACCAGGCGCTCCGCCTCCACCTCCTCCAACGTCCCGTCCAGGCTAAGCGCACCCGACCCGTCCGACCCCTCGAAGCCCTCGTGGCCATTTGGCGCCATCGAGGGCGGCATCGAGGGCTGCGTAGGGGCGCGCCTCCGCGGCGACGTCGGGGTACATACCTGATGGTGCACTTTGCTTGTGCTGCCACCAGCCTCGTCGATCCGTTTTCGGAGATCGAGTGTGGAGATCGGGACCGCGTGGAGACCGGGTGTGGATTCCGTTGGCCGCACCGAGCGCGACCACTCGAGGACATCGTTCTCTGTCGATAAATTGAGGGCCTCATTCAGCGGCAAGTCGGATCGAATGGAGGAGTGCGCGAGTGGCGTTGGCTGCGGCGTCAAGGTTGGCGGGGCTGCAGGAGCCGGCGAGTGTGCCGCCTGCATCTGTGCCTGCCGCAGCTGCTCCTCCAACTCAACCACGCGCGCCTCGGCCTTGGCAAGCCGCGCCGCTGCCTTCGCTTGGCTTGCCGGTGTGCCGCCGGCCTCGAGCACCTCGACGCGGCACGCGAGCTGCTCCGCCAGCACGGTGGTCGACCGCAGAAGCTGCTGAAGATCGCGGGTCTCTTTGTCCAGCTCTGCTATGCGGCTTGCCAATGCCGCCGCATGAGCCTCGGAGGCGCTCAGCTTGGCGCTCAGCTTGGCCTCGAGGCTGTCGTTGTCGTCGGCTGGCGCCTCTGACGCCAGCGTTGGCGGCGGCACGGGCGTTGATGAAAGCACGGGCGAAAGCGCTGACGGCGGCAGCCGCGGCATCTCTTCTTCGTCCGTGTCGGGCTCAGTGTCGGGCTCAGAGGGCTCATTGAAGTCATCACCACCCAGCGAGACCGCGGCACTTATCGTTCGGGTAGCAGCGGGCACCGCCGGATCTTGCGCCTTTGCCTTCTCTGCATCCGTAGCACAGCGCTCCGCTTCTGCCAGCATGGCTTCTCTCGCACTCGCACTCCGCTCGGCTGCGGCGAGCTGCGCTCGCAGCTCGTCCACTTGCTTGGCCAGGCTTGCATGCGCACTGTCTGCATGGGCAATCGCACCATGATGGGCAATCGCGCCATGATGGGCGCCGTCCGCAGCAGTCGCAGGAGTCGCAGCAGCAGCGACCGCACGCAAGGTGCCGTTGCCGTTGCCGTTGCCGCTGCCGCTGATAGGCTTAGTGCTCCCGGATGCACCCTTGCGCATGAAACCCCAACTCGGGACTCGCTCCCGCCCCGGGGCCATCAAGGTTGTTGCGAGCCAATCGAAACCCCTTTCTATGCCTGTGCCATCAAGAGCGATGGTGCCCTGTACGTGCCACTGTAGAAGCCCCAACTCGGCCAACCCCACCCTTTTCGCAATCTCTTGGGGCGACAGCGCATTCGGCTGGTCCTGCTTGTTCGCGAGCAGCAGCACGGCTGTGCTCGAGAGATCGACGCTCGTAAACAACTTCTCAAACTCACGCCTTGCCTCGGGAATTCGTTGCAGGTCAGTGGAGTCGACGACAATGAGAAGTCCGTTGGTCGCCCGGCAGTACTGTGGCCAAAGTTCGCGCATTTTATGCTGTCCACCGACGTCGAAATACGTGATGTGAAGTACATCGCGGCCAACGTGGTGTACCACCGTGGTCATCAAGAAACCGATTGTCGGCATAGGAGACTTGTCATCCACCGTGCGTCCGCGCCGATTGAGGTAGCGCACCACGGACGTCTTGCCGGCGTTGTTGAGGCCTACGACAACGATCCTCGCCTTGCGCTCGCCTTCCTTTCCTACATAGTAGGCCATGAGTGTAACGCGGAGTGAAAGAGGCGGGTGGAGCGGAGCGCGTGGCGCCGTCCCGGGCAATGCCGTGTGAACATGGGTGTGAATTTGTTCGGCGCGCACCCGCGGCGCCGGACGCGCCGCCCGCCGCTTCCCGCCGCGCTTTATACGTTCTTGGCGTATATAGGCCGTAGCTCTCGCGAGTCTCGTGGGAACGCTCGGTACCTCGTGCAGGATTCGAACCATTCGTCCGCCGCACACCCCTGCTCTGTGCGCTCCACTGTGAGTGCCGACCTACTTATCCTATACTTCGCCTTCCGGTTCCAGTACAGCTGTGTTCAATGTATAGGCACGATGCTCGATGGTCGATGCGTGTTAAGGCTTGACCTGACAAGACCTGACACCACCGACGTCGTCTTTCATATCCAAACTCTGCTCACAGCTTCCCACGCAGGGCAGCCTCGAGCTTGAGCGTCTCCGCGACGAACATGTTGATACCTTCTGCCATCTTTGTGGTGGCACACACATCGGCGTTGAGCGCGAATCGGAACTCGGCTTCGGAGATGTCGCCGTCTCCCACGATGGAATCGGCGCACGCGGCGCTCGCCGCTGCGGGTGTGAGCTGCCGCAGAAGTGGCTCTTGCGTGGCAGCCAGCTGGTCGAGGATCGATGGCGGGATCGTCACTTCCGACACGAGGATAGGGGGTAGGGTGGGAGGGCGTGCAGAGTCAGCATGCAGGCGGAGAAGCACAGGCAGAGAACCGTAGCATGGAATAGGGGCGCGGGGGTTGGATCGCCGTGTTCCCACTGCGGTCGACACCCGCGAGCGCCACGATCTCGTCGGTCGCATGCTCCGCGATCTTATCAGCCGGTGTCGAGCGCGATGGCCGCCAGGATGCGGGCATGCAGATGGTATTCTCGTGCCCAAACTTTTTGTAGTAAGCGTACATGCGGCTGACACTCTTGACGCCCGGGTCCTCCGAGGGTTCGTATGCCTTCTTGCCACCGTTGGCCCCGGCCCAGTCCTTGATGCGGCCGGGGAAGGGCGAGACTGCCAAGAGAGAGAGAGGGAGACAAAGAGAGAGAGAGGCGATGGATCGGAAAACTGCCTCTAGTACGAAGGGCGCAGAGTGCAGGGCAATGTACGGCAATGCAGGGCGATGTGCGGGCAATGAACGGCACTGCAGGGCACTGCAGGGCAAATGAACGGCACTGCATGGATATCGATCTCTGATTCGGTCTCAGCTCTCAGCTCTCAGGGCAATCGATCTCTGCTTCAGTCTCGAAGGCCGTACTGAGGCGTGCGCCCGCCTGCGCGGCCGCGACCGCCTGGATAAAGCCAAAGATCAGGGTGATGTTGCAGGTGATCCCCTCCTTTTCGAGCACTTTGGCCGCCTGGATGCCCTCCCACGTGCCAGCAAGCTTGACAAGCACGCGAGTGCGAGGCACACCCGCCGCCTCATACATGGCAATGATGCGGCGCGCACGCGCGATCGACTCTTCCGTGTCAAAAGAGGCGCGAATGTCCACCTCGGTCGACACGTAGCCAGGTACGAGCTTAACGATCTCAAGGCCGAGCTCCACTGCGAGCCTATCCATGGCGAGCTCGAGCACCGCCTCAGTCCCTTTGGCATTTTTCTTGGCGTAGGCAATCGCGCTGTCCACAAACGCGATATACCGAGCATCTCCGCTCAGGCCAGCCTGTGAGACGAACAGCGGGTTGGTCGTTGCGTCCGTGATCAAGCCGGTTGCACCGTATGCCTTGATGATGTCCAGGTCTCCCGTGTCGATTGAGAGTGTCGTCATGCGAGCGAGCTGCGCGAGCTGCGACGCCTCGGGGACAGCGATGGAAGCTGCTGTAGGCGTACCCGCCCGACTGGTGTGAACACCCGCCCGCCCGAGCAGCAGCGCGCCAGTGCTGAAGACCGCGGATAAACTCAGAGAGAGATGCATGGCCGAGAGGCCTTCGGCGACTTCGGAGATAGTGAATCTCCATTCTGTCGAGACAGGACGAGACCGGTGCTCTTGTCGTGTACGCAGCTCGGCGACCTCCGAGAAGGAGCAATCCGCAAACTTCTTGTTCCCCTTTTCTCGCTTGCCTTATCGATGACTTCTTTAGTGGGCGGCGGCTGAACGAGCCTGGGCCTCGGCTTACCGCACGATGAGCGGCCTGGAGCGGCTCACGCTCACCAACGTCAAAGAATGGCTGCGTGCCAAGGCCATGGAGGCCAGCCTCGAGCAAGCCTCTAATTTTGCATGGCTACACATGAAGGCGACGGAAGCTGGCTATCACCTGTCAAACGCCTTGAGCAGGCCGATCGGTGACCCGCCGAGTGTAGCTTTTGGCGGTGTGCCGGTCGTCATGCTGGGTTGCTCGTACGTCCCTGCGCTCACAAGCGGCAACTTGCACGAGCGCGAGGCACGGCTCGTGCATGACCTGCGCTCGCGCGTATGGCTTACATACCGGAGCAATTTCCCGCCCATTTCGGGAACGAACCACACGACAGATGCGGGCTGGGGATGTATGTTGCGGTGCGGCCAGATGATCCTTGCGCAGACACTGCTTGCGCTGCTTGCTGGTCGTGGATGGCGCAGCGACGCTGTGCCTGCGTGGGCTCCGCAGCTTGCGACGGATTGCGAGACAGCGCCACCACACCATGATGGCGGCGCAGCGGATACCGCTGCCGCAACAGCAGCAACCGGAAAGGGAGACGCCGTCGCACGTACAGCGGGTACCAGCAGGAAGGCAGCGGCATCAGCAGCAGCAGCGGCAGCGGCAGCAGCAGCGGCAACAGCCGCAGGAGCAGCAGCCGCAGGAGCAGCGGCAGGAGCAGCGGCAAGAGAAGGAGGAGGAGGAGATGGAAAAGGAGGAGGAGGAGGAGGAGTGACAGCGCCAGACAGCGCCTCCGGAGCGTCGTCGGCGCCCATCACGGCGCCGTGGAGCGAGGCGGCGCTGCTCGCGCTCTTTGCGGATACGCCCGACGCGCCCTTCTCGGTACATCGCATCGCCCTCGAGGGCGGGGTGCTTGGTACCCCGGCGGGCGGGTGGCACGCGCCGACCACGATCTGCCAGGTGCTTGCCGTGCTCGTTCACCATGCCGTAGACGCGGCCGTGAAGCTGCGCGTCGCCGAGCCCTTCGGAGCCGCTGTGAATGTGAACGTCGCCGAGCCCTTCGGAGCTGCAGTGAATGTGAACGTCGCCGAGCCCTTCGGAGCTGCTGTGAATGTGAACGTCGCCGAGCCCTTCGGTGCCGCTGCCGAGCCCGCGGCATTGCGCTCGACAAACCCAGTGACGAGCCCAGTGACGACGACGGGCCCGGCCATCAACCCAGCGGAGGCGACGACCGCGCACACGGACGGCGACGAGCCGGCGGAGGCCGATGCCGAAGGCGGCGGCCATCCGAAGGCGGTACCGCAGGCGGCCGAGGCTGAGTCCCCGAGCGGCGAGTGCGACGACACGTCGCTCGAGGCGAAGCTGCTCGAGGCGACGTTGCAGGAGGCGCAGCAGCTACTCGCGCTCGAGGCGGAGGCGGCGGCTGCCAAGGAGGCCGCCGCGGCCGCCGTCGCCGCGGTGCTGCCCGAGCTCTCGGTGCACGTGGCTATGGACGGGACCCTCTACCGGCAGCACGTCGAGGAGGCGGCAGGGCGCGGCGGTGGCGGCTCGTGGCGGCCGGTCCTTATCTTCATTCCGCTGCGCCTGGGTCTCGAGAGCCTCAACCCGCAGTATGCGCCTGCGCTCGCTCGCCTCTTTGGCCTTCCACAGAGCGTCGGTATGATCGGTGGCCGGCCGCGCGCCGCGCACTACTTCGTGGGCAGCACGAGCGCGGGTAAGCTTCTTTACCTCGACCCGCACACGGTGCAGCCGGCGCTGCGGCGCGAGGCGCCCGAGGTGCGCTCGTGCCACTACACGGCGCCCACTGTGCCCTCGATCCGCACGCTCGAGCTCGATCCGTCGCTGGCGCTCGGCTTCCTTTGCCGCTCGCACGCCGACTTGGACAGGTTATGCACCGACTGCGAGGCGCTCTTCGCCACGTGTCTGCCCCCATTCAGCCTCGCGCACGCCCCGCCCAACTTTGACCTCGTGGGCGAGGGAGGAGCAGGCGCCGACGAAGGCGAGGGCGGCGGCGAGGACGATGAGGACATGGTCTTGCTCTGAAAGAGTGTCGACAGCCGTGCTTGGTCGTGGCGGCAACGCCACGATCGTCGCTTCCTGCGCGTCGCGAGCTTTGCATCTCGGCCATGATATCGGAAACAAAGTTTTCATTCCACAAGCCGCCGTGCACAGCTCATCGACCAGTTCACAGTTTCTTTTTGTGGACTCGGTGAGCATGGTCATCGACCCCGCCACCACCTTTGCCATTGTTGGCTACGCGTCGTGCTCATCATTCATGCTCGTGATCAACAAGGTCGCCGTGCACTTTCTTCCTGCACCAGGCTTCGTGCTCTTCGCGCAGTGCATGTCCTCGTGGATCGCCGTCAAGCTTGCAGGCTTGCTCGGGCTCATCGACGTTGACGAGCTCGAGTGGCCGAAGGCAAAGGCCTTCTTCCCCGTTGCGGCAGCCTTCCTCGCGTGCATTTTCGCCAACATCAAGACGCTGCAGTTCGCCAACGTCGAGACGTTCGTCGTCTTCCGTGCATCAACACCTCTAGTGATCGGCATCGCTGAATGGTGGTTCATGGGCCGTGAGCTGCCCAATGCACGCTCAGCGGCTGCGATGCTCACGCTCTGTGCCGGCGCGGTCTTCTACGTTCTAACGGACGCCTCCTTCAAGGTGGACCCAGATGTCAGCCTTGGGTACGCGTGGGTCGTCGTCTGGTACGTCATCTTCTCTTTCGACCAGCTCTACATCAAGCACGCCGTCGACACTGTGAAGATGCGTTCCAACTGGGGACGCGTCTACTACACCAACCTGTGGGCATCGATCCTTCTGTTTTGGCTCACGCTCGCGACCGAGCCGCAGACTCTCACGGCCATGCAATGGACGTTCAAACCTGTCGCCGCGCTGAGCCTCTCTTGTGCTGCTGGCGTCGCGATGTCGTACTTTGCCTTCCTCTGCCGCGCAGCAGTGTCAGCGACTTCATTCACCGTCATCGGCAACGTCTGCAAGGTGCTCGCGCCGCGCAGCACCTGCCGAGGGAGATTGCCTCACCGCCCTGCTACTCTGGGCGGAGCGCCCACTGCTGTGCACCCTGCGCACAGGTCGTCACAATCCTGATCAACGTGAGCATATGGGACAAACACGCCTCCATCGAGGGCCTAGGCGCGCTCTTCCTGTGCCTCGTCGCTGCCGCCGCGTACGAGCAGGCTCCCTTTCGGAGGAAAGAGGCTGCGAGCGAGAAGGAGCGCATACTCCAAAGCGAGGTGGAGATGGGGCTCGGCAAGGACGATGTCGGCGAATCGGACACCGAACGGGCCGCGTCGAGCCCAGAGCGCGCGCGTCCTCGCTAGGTCCACACGAAACGATTCACCCAAACCCATGCAACCTCTTCCAGCTGATGCGTCAGTCAGATCTGCGAAGTGCGCACATTTGATGACCCGAGCCCGACTCTGAGACTCGCGCATCGGCGGAGCTCTCTGGCGCGTGGCGGCGGGACTGGGTTCTGGAGCCATACCACTCGACCTACGAACCTACCACTGGACGGGACGCGACGGAGCGGCCCGCTCCCGCCCCGCCCGGCGGGACCGCCACCCGCGCCGCGGAAAAACGCGAATACAACACTTTTTGCCGTCGATATTATAGGTTTGGTGTTAGGTTTGTGTAAATCTTTACTTTTCGTGCGGAGTGCCCGCGGGTCCGCGCCGGGGAGATCAGGTGAATAACCCGATACCCCGTATGGCAACTTGACGAACGCGAATGCGACGACGCTCGAGGCCGCGTTATCGGTGCCCGCTCGCAGCGATTGCGAATGCGGCGCAAGAGAGGCGAGCGATCCGAGACTCGAAGGAAGACGTCCTCGGATCCGTACGCGAGGTAAACGCGAGGTTGATGGATGACGCACCGGCTGATCACCATACCCGAGGTCGCAAATGAACTTCGAAGAGGGAGTGGGGCTAACCGCCACACCTCAGAGATCGCTGCCGGTATGCGTGCTGATCAGCTGCCAGGGCCTCCGTATGCCTCCGACCCGATCGCGGACTCGATCTTCGTCTGAAAGCGCTGAGGCGGCTCAGCTCAAGCTTCTGGCTCGTTGTCTAAGGAAGTCCACTTATTTGCGGCGGGGTTGGCGTCTGCCTCGACCTCAAGCTTCTGGTGGACGATGATGGTGATGAAGATGAGCGGCTTGAGTGCAAAGATGCCCAGCCAGAGTGTGGCACCGTAGCTCTCGCCCGAGGTCATCTTGGAGAAGCTGGGCAGCTCCGCGGCATGGATTGCGTCGAAGAGGATGGAGATGCTCACGAGCACCAGGTAGATGACCATGAAGGTCGGCTCCCTGCTCGTCAGGTAAAAGTATGCGATGACGATGAGCAGCATGGCCCAGTCGATCTCCTGCACGATGAGCAGCACATACATGATCAGCTGCAGCGTCAGCTCGAGGTAGAGCGCCTTCCTCGCCGAAGTCCACTTGGCTGCCGAGAAGTCCTCCCACACCCACTGGACAGCGAGTTTGTCCCAAAGCGCGAACACCGAGTTGACACAGAGCGCGCATTGGATGGCGACGAGTACGAAGCACAGGTTGAGCAGGCCGAAGGAGGCTTCGAGCTCCACCGTCCCCCAGCCGAGCGTGTCCGGGATGTTGGCGCTGTACATGGCCATCGAGGTGAAGATGAAGATGCACAGTGCCACCCAGAAGGTGGACATGATGTACTTTTGGATAGTGTCCGTGACGCCTAGTGCCTCAATCTGGTCGAACTGGTCTGCCACCCATGGTATGGCCTGCAGCGCGTACAACCCCGTGATCCCCGTTGCGACCAGCCCGAGGAGCAGGCCCCACAACAGCAGCTTGGTCGTCAGCGCTCCCGCGGCCTCGAAGCCGCACCACGCAGCGGGGTCTGTGTTCATGCGCAGGTGCGTTGTCGGGTACACGATGGGGTCGTCGGCTTGCGCACAGAGATCGCTCAGCTTGCATTCACCTCTGCGAGCACGAAGTGGCGACGGAAATCAGCGTGCACACACAGATGGAAGATGGAAGATGAAACAACGGACAATGGCTGGGCAAGCACACCGACGCTTGCCGCAGAAGAACTCGTTGTCGCGGTGCGGGTTCTCGGCGACGCCAAATGTGACCGAGTCGAGTGCAAGGTAGGCCGTGAAAGGCTGGCCGTCCTTGAGCGCCGTGCCCTGCACCCACGCATGGTTCGAAATTGCGACAAGCTGAATGAGGTTGATGAGGACACCGAGCAGCGCGACGACCAGAAACACCCGGTCGAGACGCTCGAAATTCATATCGTCGAGCGTCCCTTCCGGTAATCCGATCATGCTCGCCGCACGAGCGGGCGTGGCCACCGGCTTGGATGGCGGCATGGAACCAGCGCCGTCCGACAGGTGGGCCTCTACTTTTGGCCGATGAGGAGTTCAGTGCGTGAAATCTACTTTGTGGAGCTGACCTTTCAGTGTTCGTTTGCTCCCAGTCCCGAGGGCCCGGCCTGGATATTGTAAAATGAAATGATGAGGATGGGGATTTGCCTGAGGTTCGACAGGTTGCGACTTTGTGCATACCGTCCGTCGGTTTATTGTATCGTTCCCCACAGAGCACGACATCCCACTCAAACGTTGGGCCTTCGCCTGGCTAACGGTGGAGTGTCAGCCGCCAGGACGCTTCCAGGACGCAAGAGCTCACGCGGACAAAGCACAAATTATACGCAAGGCGGTCGGCGCGGCTTCAGGCTTAAGCCACGAGCCGCGAGCTGGGAGCTCTGATTCCGAAAGCAGGCGCCGTTCTGGCGCGCCCATCATTCGCGTACCTGCGACATACAATTACACACCGGCCGCTCCAATCCAACCGCGGGGACGTACACACTCACGGTAGACGGCTAGCTTATGTTGTATTACACGACTTCGACAACGTTTCGGTCACACACATCTTGTTCCGGGGAGATCAGCCAATTGGGTACCGTTGCTCCGTTGGCGCTCTTGCTCAACACACAACTGGGGAACTCCCCCGCCCCTAGCTCACTCCACACTGGTTCCTCTGTGGCGTCCCCGGCTCACTGGCTCCGCTGTGCGAAACGCCACAGGTGCCCCCACTGACGCATGCCCTTCATCACTCTCCGTCCCAACCCTACCCAATGAATCCCACCCACAGGCCAATATCAAAATCACGTCACCTCCAACGAGCGGCCAGCCCAGCAGTGGAATGCCCATCGCAAACGCATTCACATCCAGCAAGGGCAGCTTGTCCTTTTGCGATTTGCAAGGAAAGGCAAGCGAATGTGACTCACAATGCGTCAGATGCGGCAGAAATTCACTGTTCCGATGATGTAGTTGCAACAACTCGCCGAGAGAGAAATGCCCTATCTCAATCGCTTCAGCGCTCCCACCCTCTCTGCCATTCGTCGACCCAACATGGACGTCGATTACGCATGGACAGCGAGAGCGCATACGCTGATTGGAGTGCATTCCTTGCTCTCACAGCATCACCTCGAGGTGGTACAGCTACCTTGCATGTGCGCCTTGGCCAACTCACAGCAAAACACGAGATCGGGCTCGGCGCATAGAATGCGCCAACCCCGTCCTTTATGCGAACTGTTGCACCATCACGCACCACACCCTCCGCTGAAGGCCATGGCCTTGCCTGGACGCGTTTCGAGCAGGTTGAACGAATCTGCATCCCAGACTTTGATCATTGCCATCGCGCACCGGAACGGAAAGAGGAGGACCGTCGTCTCAAGCACGCGCTCCTGCTGCCCACCGTCCCACCGAAGGAGTGCCTTCGCCATTGCCACCGTGATCGGCTCACGTGCTGCCGCAATCAGCTCCACGAGGGGCTTCGCCTCGGTCCACGCGGAGTCCTCCTGACCCTCTCGAAAGGCGCGCTCGAAGTTGACGGCGTACACCTCGCCCAGGCCGGCCGGGAGCGAGTCGAGATTCTGGAAGTGAATCGCGCGGCCTTTCTTGGCCTCGCTCTCAAGGTGCTGGCCGAGCATGTAGGCATACAAGAAGAGGCCCTCCGACTTGGCCGAGTGTGCGTCGACTGCTGCGTCCAATGACGCCGTGCTCAGGCGGCCAACGATAAAAGCCACGAGCTCCCCGGCATCAACCTTTGTGCCCTGGCAGAGGGCTGGCAGCTCCTTGCAGACCTCCTCGTTATAGACGTGCGCCTCCTTCTTTGCCTCGAGCATGTCTACGTGGTTGAACTGGATCTCGCACACGTACCTCACGCCATCCGGAAGCACGACGCCGGCACACGAGATGCCCATCGGCGTCGGCGACGCGTACTTATTCTTGAACCTCGATGCCGGCCCCCTTGAGCCCCTCGGCAAGCGCGCCTGCCATGCTCGAGCAGCTAGTGAAGCGCAGGGTGAGCCGCGCGAGGTCCTTATGGCCACCGTACTCTGTTTCCATCTTTTCAGACACAAGTGGCTCTTTTTTTGATACCCGGCGAGTCAGCAAACTCGACCCCCGATCTTGCCGTCCCCTGGACTGGATGGCGGAGCGTTTCCTTCTTTGGATCCGCCTCCCATTTGTCCGCGATGAGCAACTCAAGCTTTTCCTGCGCCTCATGCGCCTGCTTCTTGTGGACGGTGATCAAATCGTCCGACACGTGGACGAGATTGTCATTGCGCTTCTGCTTCTCCGGCTCTGCGATGAGCTTCTCGTAGCCATCCTCAGCGCTCACCCTTTCTGCGCACCTGACGTAGATGGCCTTGGACAAATCCATGGGCGCCTGCAGGACTGATATGCTGGCGCGCGATCGTGCGCAGGTACACCTCGACGTCGGCCCTGTTCTTGGCCTCATCGGCGCGCAGCTCTTTGGGTTTGAAGCTGAGCGCCCGCTTGATCTGGGGTTCCTCGCGCGACCTCACGAAGAGCATGAGCCACGGCGGCAGCCGAGAGCTGGCTGGCTATGACGTCAAGCAGCGGCTTCTGCGACTCCTTGGGCATCTCGTCTAGCGCGTCGGCCTCTCGGGCGCCGGGACCTCCGAGACGAGCAGCGGCAGCGGCGTCTCGAAGAAGAGCGCCTTGAAGAGTTCCGCGGGGTCGTCCACCGCTTCCCCTGGTGCACCCGTGGCCTCAAGCTTCTCCTTGTAGCCCGGCAGCCGGTGTGCGAGCATGGCGGCCAGGCTGCGGAGCAGCGAGCCGGGCGCCGACTGTGCCCCGGGTTGTGATGGCGGCAAAAGTGCCGGATGACACGGTCTAGGAGCTCAGCCGATAGCACCGACTTTCCGGTGCCACCGCCACCCATCAGCCAGAAGAGCGCTCAGCCGTTAGCACCGACTTTCCGGTGCCACCGCCACCCATCAGCCAGAAGAGCTGGGGCGACGCCGGGTCGTCGAGCCATTTGAGGATCTCGGCAAAGGCCCACTCGCGCGTGCCTTGGAGGTGCGCGCTCTTCTTCTCGCGCCACAGCTCGCGAAAGTCATGCGCTTTTTCTTTTCTTGTTCGCCCACTTTGACGAGGAACACCGACCGCTCCTGCGCCGATGCACCTTTGTAGGCGGCCTTGATGTCCGCGTCTGGGCTCTCGACGGTCAAAGCAGAGGCACCCGCACCCATGCCGCCCCGGATGCGCATCATCCCCTCAAGTAGTTCCCCTGCCGACTTCGCCTCCGCCTCCGCCTCCGCCTCCGCCTCCGCCTCCGCCTCCGCCTCCGCGAGCCGCTTGTGCCGCCACTGCAACGGCGTCGTCGATGCTGTCGAGGTTGGTGTCGTCCCCGTCGTCATGGTAGGCATTTTCCTGCGCAGGGCGCTTGATCTCGGGTGGAGTCGCTTGCAGGGGCCCCACAGCAGGCTTTGGCATGGGCGTTGGCATCCCAAGCTTTTTGGGCCTTTCTGTTTCGCTGCCGCCTGCGCCAGCGCACCGCGCTCAACGCATTCGCGCGTACGCTCAACGGTTCCGATGAAAACAGCCGTTGCAGTTCTGCCACCTTGGATGCCTCGTTGACAGCAGAAGCAAGCGGCAGAAGCTCAGTCAACTCCTTCCAAAGAGTCGCTCCGCCGTCCTTGGGCTGCACACGAATGTGAGTACCGGAGCGCTCGATGACAGTGCCGGTAGTTTCGACTCTCATATGCTTGAAGCGCACGGAGTCGCCCTCCTTCGGGTCCATGAGAGATGCTCGGGTTGAGCGTTCCTGTGCATTGCCCTATCATTTTGTATTCCTGCTTCGTTGGCATTGCCCCATATTTGGTAAGTTCTGATTTCATTGCATTGCTTCCAGACCGAGTCCCGAACCCGGCAGCCCTGTAACGTCTGTCCGCTCGCAATGTTTAATTCACGATAGACGGATAGAGAAACGAGACTAAAGAGCGCGTGAGCGCGACCGAGGACCGTGCGAAGCCCGACGCATCTGCGACAACCGGTGGGGCGCGGCGGGGCGCGCCTGTGGAGATTCTTTGAGTACTCGCCGCCCGCGCGAGCCGCCCGCGCGCGGTCCGGCACCGCGGTAATTGTTGAAATAAGACTCCCTACATCTGGGGAGGTCGAAGGACTGACGACTTGAGCGCACCTTCCTGCCATACACCTGCAAGATGCGACCAGATGCGAGGGGTTAGACCCATGGTTGGACACCCCATGTGAGAAACCACGTCGAGTCACTCCACAATGGCGGCATGGGCTGCTTCGCACTTCGTTGGCGAGCGCGCCGCACGCGCTCACTTCTCCTTGGCCTTCTCCGGGCCGCCTGCCTTGCCCGCCTGCACGTCGATCTTGGCCTGCGTCTGCTTCGACAGGCCGGTGAGCCCCGCGTTGGCGTCAAACTTCGGGAGCCAGTTGGCGCGGAACCACACGAGCGTGTCGGCCCATCCCTCCTTAAAGTCGACAACGGGCTTGTAGCCGAGGTCCTTCTCGGCCGCCGAGATGTCGAACCAGCGGTGCATGGTGAGCACGCGCACGTTGAAAAGGTTGAGCTTGAGCGTGATGCCGAGCAGGTAGCCCACGACCTCGCACACGTACGCGAGGATCGTGAGCAACCAGATCGGTAGGTGGAACTTGGACTTGAGCGAGACGAAGCCCATCGCGACGGCCGCCTCGTCGATGGTGTCCCAAAAGTTGAGGTAGCCGTCCGGGTGGGGGTGCGTTGCTCCGTCGGTGACAATGTAAAACTGGCCGAGCGCGGCCGAGCCCGGGCGCAGCGCGCGCTCGGCGATGATGAGCCCGTGGGCATAGTTGTCCACGTGCGTGAAGCAGATGCGATTCGTGCCGGGCCCGAAGATACGCAGCCGTCCCGTCCCAGCGGTTTCGAGCATGTTGGGCAGGAAGAGGTTGTCGCGTGGGCCGTAGACCTGATGCGGAGCCACGGCGCAAGTCATCAGCTCGTCGCAGCAAGCGTCCGTGAGCGCCTTCTCGCCCATCGCCTTCGTCTCTGCATAGGTCTGAAGGTAACGCTGCTGTGGCAGAGGCGGCATCTCCGCCTCGGTGAGCCCATCGATGTCGCTGCCATCGAAGCGGGTGGACGGCGACGAGGACATGACAATCTTTCGCACACCCGCCTCCTTGCACGCACGGATCACCGCGAGCGTGCCCTCGTAATTGACCTTAAAGTACAGCTCGTACGGGTGGAACGGGCCGACCGCTGCAGCATTATGCCAAACGCAGTCCGCGCCGGCAACGAGCTTCGCGAGTGCGTCCTTGTTGCAAATGTCACCGACAATGTACTCGATGCGCGGATGCTGCCACGCATCAGCCGGCGGTGGCACAATGTCTAGGCAGCGCACCAGCTTCGCGCCACGCTCAATAAGCATCTCAACCAGCCGTGCACCGACAAAGCCCGTGCCTCCGGTGACGGCGCAGACGGCTGGCACTGGCGGAAGCCCGGTGCGATTCGACGCCGCGAGCTGCACTGGTGAAAGGTGAGGCGAGCGTTCGGCGCCAGGCGCTTCCTTGGGGCCCAAGCCGAAGAAGTTCATCGTGTGGTGGATGCCGCAGCCAAAAAAGGGGGAGGCGGCGTTTTGGGCGTGGTGCATCCCACAGGGTCGGAGTGGCGACGGACTGGCGACGCACGCTGTTCGCGCACTGAACGCCGCTGGAGCGCGGGCGGAGCAATATATCGCGTACGGATGGATGCACACGAAGCGCGCACGGCCGAAGCGCATCAGCGTGCGGTCGCCGAAGATGAGTTGGCGAGGAGCGCTCTCCGGCAGGCGGAGATCGAGCGGCGCATCGCGGAAGCTCAGCAGAAGCTGAAGGACCGCGAGCTGGCGCGCAAGGGCAGACGT
>Ga0180442_100386_pt1 | contig 27407 bp, 16 predicted proteins | sample ChrtobMetP5_16mM_FD_119746 | JGI IMG/M metagenome (GOLD analysis project Ga0180442, IMG submission 119746) | Chrysochromulina tobin associated microbial communities from unialgal haptophyte culture, Seattle, Washington, USA - P5_16mM MetaG | ecosystem: Host-associated > Algae > Haptophytes >... | reverse complement strand
GGCAAGAGTGCACCGAAGACTGCCGAGGTTGGCAAGGACGCCAAGAAGAAGGCTGCTGCCGCTGCTACCCCAGAGGTGGCCAAGCCTGCATCGAAGCCAGCGCCGATACCACCTGCACTGGCGTATGTATCAAAGTCACCACCGTCGGCTGCGGCTGCGTCAGCGTCCGGAGGCTCACCTCCAGGCCCCGTGGCGCTGCCGCCGCCGACCCACCTGCACAAGGAAGGGAGCTTGGGCGGCTTGGCCGCGACTGCGCAGCAGCGGGCTCGGGACAGGGAGGCGGCTGAGCGAGCCGCCGCTGGCGGAGCCTCGCCACCATCCCAGCTCCCTGAGCCATTGCCTGCTGCAGGCAAGGGCTCACCGGGTAAGGGCAAGGGCAAAGCTGAAGGGGCGTCTGCGGCGGACTCGTCGAGCGCGGGGCTAATCCTCTTTGATCGGACGCACGACATTGGAACCTCCAGGTGATTGCCTCTGATGGCCTCTGATGGCCTCTGATTGCCTACCTCATCAGCTGACCCTCTTTGATCGGACGCGCAGCGCGGGCGCCAGCCACAGTCCGAAGGCGGATGAGTCCATGCATCTCTTCGTGCAAGAGCTCGTGCTCGAATGTGCAGAAGTTGCAGCGGACGATGCGATCTATGCCGAGGAGATGAGAGTGGCGGACGAAAGCGCCACGAGGCGCACGTCGCGCTACACGGCGCGCGGCTCGGCGCGCGGCTCGGCGCGTGGCACGTACCGCATGCTACGCAATGGCTGGGTCAAGCTCGACGAGTCTGAGCTCGACGCGTCAGGCGAGCTGGGCGACTTTGCTTCCCTCGGCGAGGTGGGCTTTGCTGAGGAGTTTCGGCATGCACGTGAGCGCGGCAATAGTAGCACTCCTTCTGGCTTCACGAGCGGGCAGGAGGCGGAGCTCGTCGCCGAGCTCCGGGGCGTCCGCGCCTCCGCGGTGCTTGAGCGCGCCAAGAGGAAAGCCATCGCAGGCTCTGTCAAGGAATGGTTCTGGTTTGACCCGTGAGGAGAGAGATCTCCAGGATGAGACTCGGAGTCTGCTCTAGCGTTAATGTCGCAGATGCTGACCGTCAGACAGCGCCGCTAGCAGACTCCATGCTACTCGACGACTCACACTTACTGGAAGCGACCCGCGCTTGTTCGTTCTCGCATCTAGTGGCGCTTTTGGCCTTTGGACACCCTGAGCTCCCAGGTTATAGTACAGTAGGAAACACAAACAGTGATCAGTGTACACTTACGTTAGATAAGTCGGGTACGAGGGGGAACCGGACCTCATCGTTATACTGTATCTGAAATATGAATTCACAACCAAAATTGTAATTCGACACCCAAGACACCGGACCGGCGTACGTACGGTTGCTCGGGGACCCCTGGACCCTTATCACAGCCAATTCACAGCGTCCATAGCAGGCGACCTTCCCAAGTGGCAGTGAATCACTGCATTGTTTTCACGTAATTCATAATGAATTGCAGCAGATATCACATCAATGTCGCGACCTTACCGCACGGGACGTCGACTCGCATCTCACGCCGGCAAGTTGCGAGCCTCACTCAAGAAGCTCGATGCAAAAACGAGAAAAGCCTTTGAGGACTACCTCCGTGATGTAGAGCAGCGACCCACGGGCGTGATCGGCTCTCAGTCGCCCGAGTGCACTATGTATGATTTCGTGCAGCAGCGCATCCGTCCATTTGTTGTCCATGGCGAGCTTGGCTGTTGCGAACGGCCATCATCCGCAAGGGCGACTGTGCCTCCACGCGGACGCTGCCTCATGGGCTCACGACTGCTGATTTCGATAGCGTTGTATGGCAACGACCCACACAGTTGGGAGTACCTGTCCACGGTTCTGCACAGCCTTGCCGTGGCGCGCTTCTCTGCAGGAATGTCGCGAATGGATGTGGTGCTAGACGTAACACACGTACCGCCAATAGGACGAGGGCTATCTGTGCCGCATGGCCTCAACGTCACCCATCAATTGCACAGCCTCGACATTCGTAAGGCCCTCGCTGGGCAGCACCGACGCCGTGCGGTTCGCGCGCTTGCCTCTGACAGCTACGATTACTACGCCTATCTCAATAACGATCTGAATTTCACTGCCGAGGCATTCGATGCATTGTGTGCTGGCCAGGCTCCTTTAGCGGGCACGAACCTGATGGTTGGTCCGATGCGTTACGAGACCAAGCGGCACAAGGGAGGGTCTTTGCCATCACGGCGGCTTCTCAACGACCTGGCCTTTCCACCACACCTAGGTGGCGTGGTGACCGTTCGGGGGCAGCGCTTCCTCGTCCCAACCAATCCGCATCATGGGGCGTGGTTCCTGCCAGCGGGACGGCTGCGTTGCCTGCTGGATCGGCTCGCCATGTCCAACGAGACGCATCGCGATTGGTCTGCGGTACCGCTGCCTGATGCATCGCTTGAATATTATGATTCACTTTGGCTCATGCCATGGCTCATCAAGGTGGTGCCACTCGACACGTATGACGATCTGCTCGTGCACCACCTCTCTAATAAATACGCCCAGATGCCGAGCATCGCAAAAGGCATGCCGGAGGCGAGCGCGCTGCGCGAAGCATCCCTCAGCTTCACCGGGTTTGAGCCAGTCTCACTCTCGCGATCTACACCGCGTGGGTCACATGGATGATCGCGTGCAGGCGAGAACAGGCGCCGTGGCCCACGTGTGGGCGCACAAGTGGGCGCGCCGGCACTCACCGCTCTAAGATTAGACGGCCGTATCGGACCAGCTTGCATGCGCTTTTTCATCGGATTCGGAAGCGTCGCGGGTCGCTGAACCTGAGTGTATCTCCACATTCCGAGGGTTGCAATCTCGGCGATCATTTACTTTATCCGGAGAGCACAGGCAAATTCTCTCTCAATGTGAAACGGTTCTTTCATACGTACGTAGCTAGTACGATAGATCGAACATGCGAAATCTTTGACGGTCGACACACGGGTGCGGGCCCCATCGACGTTGCCCGGTCGCGGCCTCGGGCTCTCTCCCCCTCACCCGAGCCGAGCCCCGAGCCCCGAGCATTCAACGGGCACGGCCAATCATCGCGATGATAGCCCGTTATCACCCATATCCGGCGAGGGCTACGTCCATCATCATCTCCGCTGCAACCCTCGTTATGAGGGGTTTCGGTCCCGCTTGGGTAATCCCTGGCGATATCCTCACACCCGGGACAGGCAGCTCCTCGACACCAGGTCGCAGCCAGACATCACTGAACGGTACGGTGACGTTACTCGCTTGCTGCATTGATGCTGCTCTCATGAGTTTTGCAATTTTCAATGTGCTCCGTGAATTGGTTTCCACCATGATGAGCTGAAACGCATCAGGCGACACGGTGGAGAGGACCTTGTCTTCAGCGCCTTCAACATCAAGGGATAGGAAATCGGCGCCCGTCAATCCATAATCAGAGAGAATGACTGACATGGGCTTGCACGGCACATCCACTGAGTTGTGGCGTCTCCTAGCTTGCCGTCTCTTCGTCAGACGATCCAGCTCACCTGCAGTTTCATTTCCATCTAGAGAGAAGCGCACTGTGTTGCGCGCACCATCGCCACAGACTGCTGAGTTGACCAGGTGAGCCCGCCTCCCCGAAGCGTTGAGCATGGCGAAATTCCGCGGATTTGCCTCAATCAGAACACCTCGCCAGCCGAAGCATTCTTCAAGCATCAGCGTGTTGGAGTATGTCTTGCCATCGAATGCACCAATTTCTACAAACACTCCTGGGCTCGATTTTGTCCATGCAGCCTTGAGCAGAGTAGGCAGCAGCAGCAAATCTTCGTGCAGCTGGGCACGCGACTCGCGAAACGCGCACGACACCAGCTCGCCCATGCGCGGATTCGACATCGACGCGCCCCGTCGCGCAACTTTTCATGCAAAGATTCAAGACAGTAGTAAAAAGATCTGACCGGTAAAAACTTGGCGCCCGCTCCATGCTCGACGCGCGGTGCTTCATGATCTCGACGCTGCGCTCCCAGGTCGGCTTTGCCGCGGCCGTAGCGCACGCCCGCCTCCGTCTCTCGCGTCTCGAGCTCATCGGGGGCTCTGGCCGCACAGCCGGCACAGTGTTCAAAGCCTATGAGGTAATTACCTGAGTAGTGAGAAGGTCCCCCTAGGTCAAAAATGCGTTCCACAGTGTTCAAAGCCTATGAGGTAATTACCTGAGTACAAGTGGGAAGGTCCCCCTAGGTCAAAAAAGTGCGCCGGCCGGCCGCTACGCGTTTAACTACGCGTCTGCCGCGCGCGCCTTCATTTCGCCGACCGCCTTCGAGCAGGCGCGGGGAGGCGCTCTGGGAGCAGGTGGCGGCAGGGTCGGGTTCGCTGGGGGCGGCCTCTTCTGAGTCGGCCGCGGGGTGCGGTCGGCTCCGGGGCTGTGGCTGTTGAGTCGGCCGCGGTTTCGGTGAATTCGGTGCTCGTCGCGTGTCGTGCGGGTTGTGTCAGTGTGTGGTGGGTTTGGATGGATGGTTGTGAGGTTCGTCTGTGTGATCCGTGTGCCCGTGTGCGCCCGTGTGTCCCGTGTGTGTCCCGTGTGTGCCCCGGCTCCCCCACGTGTCTTTGAACCGGTAAAAAGATGATCTCGGAGAGTTCCGGTGAAGCGCCCGAAGCGCGAGATGCAACCTAGGATCGGTTTGGCACCCAGTAACGAGTATGTCTCTAAAGATTAAGATGCTAAACGTTTACAGGATGCCGTACACAGGATGCCGTTCACAGGATGCCGTTCACAGTGCATGGGCGCCAACAGACCGTGCGTGGAAGCACAGTCCAAATTCGCCGTCCACGCACGGTCTGTTGGCCCGTCTTCTGACCCGTGGATGCCCCTCATCGGCAAATCCCACGCGCCTCCCCCACCGTACCCACATCCTCCCTCGTCGCCACCTCATGATCCTGCCGCGGCCTGGAGTGCCCTCGCGACCGAAGCCGTCGGCCGCTCGCCTGCCAACGAATTGTACACCTTCTTCTTCGGCCCCACGCCCTTCTCCACCTTTTTACTCGAGTATTTGCCGCTCCTGATCACCGTCTTCTTGCCTATGTTATGTGTGATCTTCGCCCTCCTCTGCAAGAGGGCGCGCAAGTCGGTTGGCTTCCGCAAATTGCACACCGTCTTCAACGCCGCCCGCGCGGATGTGCGTTTGATCAAGTTGATGTCGGCGACGAAGATAAAAGAGGCAAGGGCAGCCTTTGCTACGGGTAAGAAAGCCTCGCCCACTAAGGGGAGGGCGGAAGAGGAGACGATTAGGGCGAGGGCCGCCGCGAGCGTCCAGAAGCCGGGCGGCAGTCCAACTCCGGCCTATGGGTATGCGTATGGCAGCAGTACATGCAATTCCAGCATGGCACCGTGCCGCAGCAGCCCTTATTACGCCTGAGCAAGCGGCCGCGCGCCGGCATCGTTCGGTGTCACGTTCGGTGTCACGTTCGGTGTCGGCAGCATCGGACGTGCGCTCTGATCTCGTGCAGCTTGTGCTGCTGTCGAAGAGGAATTCCAACTCCGAACTCGCCTCAACCACAGGCCTCAACAATCTCTAGAGACAAGATCAGGATACGTACGGGTAGCAGTATATACGCGCAATACTTTCAATACACAAAATTATCGCGGAGGCCTCGGAGGAGTGCGCGAGCGAGTTTCAAGTTGACGGCGAAAAATGACGGGGTCGACGCACACGAAAGGAAAGGGGCGACCGCGTCCCTTTTTGTATATTTTGAGACGCCCGGGTGGGTGGCGGCCGCGGAACGCGGTGACGCTGTCATGGACGCCGTGCTGTGCTGCTGCTGGACGGCTGACGCGCGCTAAGACGCGCGCACGCTTGCTCGCGTTCACGCGTTGTAGTTGTCGGACCGGGTAATACTTGTGCTACTTTCTGACAGACTGCGTTTTCCTGTCACAAACTCTTCAAATTGAAATTCCCCCACCGCAATTCAGGGCGGTCCTGCCTCCTGCCAATGTGCAGGTAGCTTGGTCATTTACAAATCTCAGACTCTCTGTCACAAACTCGTGGCAAAGTCTTTCGAGGGCCTGGTCGGTGCGCGCGCTTGCGTGTGTCGTGTGTGGGTGTGTCGAGCCCAGGTTGTCTGCACTTGCTCTTGCAACTCGAGCACCAGCACCAGGTGTGGCGTGTGGGGAGTTGAGAAAAGGTCAGCTTAGAACGACACAAACGCAGCGGTCGCGTCGCAAGGTGGATAGTTAGGCTTCTAGGGGAGTTTGAGAAAAGGTCAGTTGAAGCCTCGGAAGAGATCGTATCCCATCTCCTCCCATCTTCTAACCAGAGTCGGCCAGCGTGGGACCTGGGTTGGCACCCGGAGGTCGTCGCGAGGTCGTGCCTCGTGCGTGCGTACGTGCGAGCGCGCGTGCGAGCGTGCGTGCGTGCGCGTGAGCGACGGTGAGTCGGTTATTGTCAGGTTCGTCCCCCCGGTGATTTTGAACTTGTCGGGTATCTTCCCAAAGTTCTTGAATGATCGATTCAATCTCGAACGGCGACGCGCCTTTGTCGTGTGTGGGTGTGACGAGGCTTCAACTGACCTTTTCTCAAACTCCCCTAACTTTCCACCGTGCAAGCAAGCAAGCAAGTTCTTTAATCGAAACACTTGCTTGCTTGCTTGCTTCGACCGTGCGACGCGACCGCTGCGTGTCGTTCTAAGCTGACCTTTTCTCAACTCCCCACACCTGGTGCTCGAGTTGCGAGGGCAGAACTCTGCGTGGTCCAGCCCAACGCCGCTGTGATGAGCGGCAAGCAGCCGGCGGCTAAGCGGCGCAAGCCTTCGTCTTCGGGCGACCTGCTCGATAGCATCCTCGGCGGCATAGACAGAACCATGTCCACAACTCCGGGAGCCTTCCGCGCCGAGGAGGAGCCCGAGGTGGCGTCACACTACCAGATAGTGCGCGCGCCGCCGGCCAGCGACCTGAATCGCAAGAGCATGTGCCGCAACTGGGAGTGCGGAGGGACCGAATTCGAGAACGACTACCGCTCTGGTGACCGCGTGTGCCGCTCGTGCGGCGCGGTGCAGAATGCGCGCAACTGCGAGTCGCAGGAGGAGGAGCACCGCACGTTCGCCGACGACGACAAGAAGGATTCGAAGCAGCGCACGTCGCGCAGCGCCTCCACCGGTGTGGGCATGGCCAAGCTCGAGCAGGCCAATCAGCTCGCGCACGGGCAGGCGGACGGCGACGAGCTCACGCATAAGCAACGGAAGAAGATCGCGGATTACAAGGACAAGGTGACGGTGCTCTCGGACGCGCTCGAGCTGACTGATACCATCAAGTTCGACGGGCACATGTTATGCGAGGACCTCGTACGCAAGCAGCATGAGCATGACGTGCAGTGCGGCAAGGGTGGCACGTGCCGGCTGACGCTGCGCCTGCGCCCGGCGGCAGTGATCGCGGCAGCCTTGCTCAAGGAGGCCATGCGCAAGAACGGCATCGATCGGCTCTTCGAGGAGCTCAAGAAGGTGCTCAAGGGCGACGATGTTGACGCCGCAGACACGGGCAAGGTGGGCAAGACCCACGCCATCGTGCGTGACCTGCTCAAGGGCGCGCCCTATCCATGCGCAGATGAGGACTCAGGCCGGGCGGCCGCCGCGGCCGCACAAGCAGAATCCCTGCGGCTCGGCGCGAGTGGCAGCAGCGAGGGGAGTGCGGCCGGTGCGGCCGGTAGGGGAGCCGACGGCAGCATCACTGCGGCGCCTCATCCGGCAATAGCGTTAGTGCCTCGGCTGACGACACAGTTGCATCTCCCCTACTATCTGGAGCGTCGCGCCGTTGAGTGTATCGAAGACTGGTCCCTCTTCGGGCTGCCCGCGCTAATGCCGCAGACGATCTCGGCCCTTGCACTGCTGCGCGCCTTTGAGGAGCTCGTGCAGCCCAAGCTGCGAAACGGTAAGCAGAATCGACCGCTGCCGCAGCTGCCGAAGCTCTCCGTAGCCGACATCGCCCAGGAAGCAGGTCTGACGGAGAAGACGCTCACGCAGCACATGAGGCACGAGGACCTGCCTTGGCCAACACTGCTCCTGCAGGACCTCGCGCACCGGCTCGCGCCGCCGCCGCCTTTCGCCTTCCGCACCGAGGCGCAGAAGATCCTCGACCGTATCTTGCAAGTGCCTGGCAACCCAGCCGCTGAAGCCACAAGGGAGTGGAGCCGGAAGTTGACACCACGTCTCGTGGCCGCATGCGCGCTGCTCCTCGGCGCTCGCAAAGCTGCCGCCGACGAGGCCGCCGCCGCCACTGCGACCGCCATCACCCCCACGGAGCCGCCCGACACGGCGGCTGTCGCCGCCGCAGCAGGCGTCAGTCCGCAGGCCCTCGATGCCGCGCTGGCAGCCTACCCGCCAGCACAAGTGACTATGTGACACGCGGCGGCTACAGCGGCCGGATCAACGGTAGGAGAGGACAAGAACAGGTTGCAGAGGAGGGTATCGCAGCGCTTTGAGAGCTGGTGAGCAGATTCGCCTGCGCGCGAGGCGCGGAGAGGAGCGCGTTCTGGCGGCGACGTGAGGGCAAGAAGAGCGGCATGGCTATGCGCGATCCAGCACAATCGTGAGTTCGGAGCGAGGGGCAGCGAGCGCGGAGCGGAAGAGATCGTATCCCGTCTCCTCCCGGTGTCTTCTAACCCGAGTCGGCCGCTGGGTTGGCACCGGGGTCGCGGCGAGGTCGTGCGTGCGTGCGAGCGTGTGAGCGTGCGTGCGTGCGCGCTTGCGCGACGGTGAGTCGGTTTTTGTCAGGTTCGTCCCCGGTGTTTTGAACCGCGCCGGTCGTGTCTTTCCCCAAGTTCTTGAGACGAATCTAGAGCGCGGAGATGAGAATTATGGTGCGCACTGTCCTCGCGTCTGAAAGTCTGAAAGTCGGCACCAGCGTGGGTCCACAGTAGCACACATGAGACATGTCGCTTCAGGCACGGCCGACCGAACAAGCGCGAAGGCCACACACCGGCCCAAGGCAACGCACGAGTTAGCGCGTGCACTTACTCCCCCTCCCTTTATCATGTTTGGTTCTTGTGTTGAGCGCGGAGGATCGCGACGAAACTGACTGACGATCAGTACGTTTTGAAGTTCGATTGACGATTCGATCTCCAGCGGCCACGCGCCAATACACGCGCTGAAGACGAATGCGAATGGATGCGCGATGTGCGATGTCCAGCCTCGGAGATCGATGGGGCTCACCGCGCCACGCTGTTTCTACCATGATGCAACCGCCTGACCTCGTGCATGTTGACCTCTTGCAACTCTACGAGTCCGCGGAGGCGTCCAACAGCCTGTTGACTGACATGGTCACAGCTTCCTTCCTCAACACGATGAGTGACTCCATTGCGCAGGCCACGGTGAAATCTTCCGGGTGGCCAGATGGGATGCGAACTGCTCGATTTAGTATCTTCGGCTTCATGGACGGAGCGATGAGCCACGCCTGGTTTGGCCTACTCTACGCCGTCCTTGGAGATGGTGTAGGTCTCGAGGGGCAGGCCAAGGTCATCGACATCCTGTTGAAGCAGTTCGCTGAGGCGCTCGTGTACACGCCGTACTGGGCACTATGGTTCCTTTGTGCATTCTCGCTCCTAGAGGGACGTACGTTCCAAGAGATCCCACAGATTGTACGAGAAAAATGGAAAGAGCTCTTCGTGGGAACTGCGGGCTTCTTCTTCCCAGTCACTTTGTACATGTACGCGTGCGTGCCTCAAGAGAAGCTCGTGCTCGCTTACTGCACGGGCACGCTGATCTTCACGATCGGCCTCTCCATCTGGAATGGCTCTCAAAGTCCTCAAGGCGATCTGCGCGCTTTGGACGAGGCGAACGCGAGTGTGTTGTCCGGAGAAGCTCAATCTGATCTCGAAGTGCGAGGCATCGCTCTGGTTGGAGGACCCGATACATTTGCTCCGGCGGCGGCGGCGGCGACGGCGGCGGCGGCGGCGGCGGCGGCGGTCCCCATCGAAGAGCTTGCCGACATATATGGTGTCGCAGCTTCAATGATTGATGGGCTTTGACACTTAATCCGCGCGACTCTGGTATTTTATGAAGGCCCCTTCATAGGCAATCGCTCGAACACATGTACAGTACTGATGTCGTTGAAAGGCATAGCAAACCATGTCTCGGTCTGCGCGTTTTTGGCGTTAATTGAGATCTCGGATACAGTCTGAGGAGTACACTTAATGACTTGAGTCTTGACCCCCAACAGGCCGGAAGACGGCCGGAAGGCGCGCGCGGCTTGCGGGCCTTGCGCGCGCGGCCGGGGGGGCGGGGGCGCGGTCTTCAGGCCCTCCCGTCTCGTGCAGTGTAGCAGTCACTGTTGCCCCACGGCAGGGAGGTGGGATAGCCGTCCTCGCGTCCGTTGAGCGCGCGGCGGAGGCCTCGCACGAAGATGCCACAAAGACACGATTAAGAGTTTAAGACTATCGACAGACATGTTGTTCGATTGTCCGACGAGGGCGTGTGAGCGGCTCCTGTGGTGAGCGCGACTGTGGCCTGCGAGCTGCGACATTTACCGAGATCCCCGACACCGGAATAAGCAATAACGTCGCGTAATTGAATAGTTTATTGATGACATAATTTTTATTTCGGACCGCGCGCCGGGACGGCGCGCGGGAACGCTCGGCGCTCAGACTGCTTTGTCAGACTGGTTACAGTATCCGCGCTGCGCGCGCTCCCGCGTTCGTATGCGCCTAGTGCCTTCGGGGATACACAGTTACGCACTCGACTTACGGTGCTGCGCGACTGCCGCACGTACTCGCAACCTCGTTGCGCGGTGTACACAGTTGACAGTACACATTTCCTTGACGATCGCGCACGAGATCGCGCTTCGAAGACTGACTGCCAGACTCGTTCGCAGCACATCTTGCGTACGATAAACACCGCTGGAGAGGTGACTTTGGGTCAGAAACGAATCGTTTGCTCACACCGTTGAAATGGATGAGGGTAGGCCCACTGTCCTGGGCAATCGCGCATTCTTTACTGTAGGGGCCCAACCGCCTCCATCTGCCATCCTTGCTCCAGGACCAGGACGAGGTGAATCTGGTTCCTAACAAGCACTTGTCTGGCCCGCAAATGATGCCACCAGCCCTCGTTGCATACGTTTGCCCGGAGTCATTGCGGCCAACTACGATCGATCCAGAGGCAAACAAGTGCTCATGTGAATCCAACACAATGGTCCCATTGCTTCGGAGCATCAAATTGGTTGCGACGCACTGGTCCTCAAGGCTTCCTAGACCAATTTTGTTGTTGACCAACTCCTTTCTGCAGACCGGCGGCGGCCCAGGCCAGGCCGAGCCCACCTTGCGCCTGCCCACCATCCCTGCCAACCACCGCTGTAGATGCGGTGTCATGTCACGTGCTAGTCCAGCAAAGCCACCACTGTTCAGGTAGCGAGGGCAGCGCCATGGTAGCCGGTGGTGACCTAGTTCCTCATACTGAGCCAAAACCTGCATCGAGCACGTCATCTCCTTCGGAACGAACTTCTTTCTATCTCCCCAAGGGGCCCAACAGATGGGCTCACCTTGGTAAACAATTCGGCCACGGGGTTGGTGAAGAAGAGCTGCCTCGAAACGCTTCATGAGTGCATCAGCAGACTCAATCACGTTGAAGATGGCATCGCTATCGGAACAGATTAGAAGCTCCGCGGGCGGGGCACTTTGCGCGTACTCGTAGTAAGCCTCGACCTTCGTGATGAGCCCGTTCCAAGGCCTGCCGATGCACACGTTTGTCAAGGTTACGTTTAGTTCTTGTTTGTTTGAAGCCGACGATGGTCGTGCCATGGGCCCATGGCGCCGCAGCAGTGCGTCAAATGTCTGCTCAAGCAAGCCACCTTTGCGTGTCTCACACGTCAGGAAGTGCACACGTACACCAGACATCGCCGCAGGGGATAATGTGCGCCCGGCGGCGACGCGACCCTAAGGCCTTGCTTGATTCAACCAAAAACTAAACATAGGTCCCGGTACCCGGTATACCGGTAAAAAGACGCCGGGGGAGCCGGGACACTCACGGGACACACACGGGACACGCGGGCGCACTCAAAGGCACACGGACCACGCAGACGAACCTCACAACCATCCAAACCCACCAACAACACACATCCCGCACGTCAGCGCGAGCACGACCGAAGCCGCGGCCGACTCAACAGCCACAGGCCCGGAGCCGACCGCTCAATACCCGGTATACCGGTACCGGATCCGGTGAAAAGACACCGGGGGGAGACGGGACACACATGGGACACACGTGCGCACAAGGGCACACGGATCACACAGACGAACCTCACAACCATCGAACCATCCCTGCAACCCACCAACGCACCTACACGGCACAAGCACGACCGCACGACGACCGAAACCGCGGCCGACTCAACAGCCGCAGCCCGGAGCCGACCGCACCCCGCGGCCGACTCAGAAAAGGCCGCCCCCAGCGAATTTACGTTTTCATGAGTGAGTGAGAGTGAGTTTCTCACTCACTCACTTAACACTAATTCGCAGACTCACTTACTTACCATGTTACATGTACTTACACACTCACTCTACACTCACGTTTACATAATGAATAGATTCCTATTCACTCCCAGCCCCTCCTTTCTCATTGTGAATGGGGGCTCCCTCGCCGAGCGTGAGAGGCGCCGGACCGACTCCCCTGTGCGGGGTTATTCCAGTTCACAGCCAATGGTGTTAATGGTTTGGTCCGTGCCTCCTTGTGGACGCTCATGGCCGGGATCCACAGCAGTAACTTGGTTCATCCGGTTCCAATCATTTCCGGCACTCTGCTGAAAAGAAGCGCGACGAGCGTGTGCAACGCCACTCACACTCATTGGTGCTCGAGCTGCTCATGCGAGCGCCATGCTCGGCTGCTCAAGGGCCAGCTGCCCGATACTGGGATGGGCAATCGAATCAGCAAGTTACTCAGCTTTGCAGGCATAAGTGAGTCCTTGGGTCGACACGTATTGGTGTTCTGGCCGACATTGGGTAATTGGGGGAGATTATCTCATAGAGGACGGCGCTTCTACGGTGGGCTCGAGGAGGTTCGCAGCCTCGTGCATCTACCACGGGCGCTACGCTGGATCGAGGATTGGCCGGCAGAGGAGTTGAATGGAAGCCATCCCAGCGAGGTGTTCGCACAGCTCCCTATTGGTGCAGCTGATGAGATTCCAGTGATTCCGATTCGACACCTCGACTTTGGATGGGGACACCCCGAAGGAACCTGGTTTCACTGGCAGGTTTGGGCGAAGCGCAATCTGTGGCCACAGCCGTGCATTGGCCATGATGCCTTCGTGGCAAGCATGCGCAACGTGTTCCGGCAAATGCGGCCAAAGGTTGACTTGGCCAACCCTCAACCGCGCTCGTATCTGGTGCTTCATTGGCGTCGTGGCGACCGCGGAGACACGTCGCTTCAGGACCCAGTTGCCTTCAACTTGACGTGGACGTGTGCGCTCACGTTGATCGCACGACGTGGAGACTTGCCATGGCTGGTCCTCGCTGAAAACATTACCGAGGTTCCGGACATAGAGGAGCGGCTGCGGCAGCACGGTGCACACATCGTCCGACGTGAGTCCAAGGAAAAGCTGCGACGAGCACAAAATCACAGCGACGACGGCGACGGCGACGAGGATGGCTCCTCCGTGCGCCCTGTACTTCGCGACTTCTTTGCAGCGTCGGCTTCCGTGGGTATCCTCTTCTCGGGTACGCGCTGGGGCGATTGGATCGACAGCTCGTTCAGTTCGATGGCCGCACTCATTGGAGATGTGCCGCTACTCTTTCCGTACGCCGCATCCAATGGTGGCAACATCGCGTCAATGCAGGCTCTCGGAAACGTGAGCGGCGAAGCGCTCCACTCATACTTCTTCGCCGATCAGATCGACAGCTTCCTGGACGAGGTGGCCAAGACTGCGAGGCGGCCGTTTGCGGAAGACAACAGCCGGCTGCAGCCTGTGGCGCCTGCGGATGCAGAGCGCGAGAATCGATGCCCACTGCAACCGCAGAATCGCCAATTCAGAGCTCCTGGCGATTCAGCGCTGGCCATTCAGAAAGCTCCCCAAACTCTGATGGACAAAGGTGCAGTCGTCGTGGAGTATGCGGCAGCGATCGAGCTGCACGTCAACCAGCTGGCGAACGAACTGCAACGGTTGCCTTGCCATGGCTGCGCAGAATGGTTTCTCCGCAGGCACGTTGATAAATGGCGCTTCAATGCGGTTGCAGCTGAGCGAGCGAGACTACTTAAGCATGCGGAACTATTTGGCGAGTTTCTTCCCAATTCAACACGGCCCACCCTTCGCTCGAGTCCGTCACCAGGCTCGTACGTCGGGACGTTCTCTCCGTTTGACTATTGGGAAGCCGAGCACCCTTGCGCCTCCGACTCTCGTGTGCCTGCTCATGTGATTGGTGATGGTGCCAAGTGGCTCTGTGCTGCAGCCTTGCACCCAGCTCCATGTCAGATCGTGTCGCTTGGCTCGAATTTTGACGACTCATTCGAGCGTGCGATGCACACTCTCGCAAATTGTAGCAGCTACATTGTGGACCCGACGCTGCAGCGAGGAGAAGCGATGCGCAAGTTTGAGCGGCAACTCGAGTCCTACGGTGCGACGCTGAATCACAGTGTTGGAATCGGCCGAGAGGGAACTTTGCTGCGCGTCCGTACTCTCGATACCTCCCCGCCGGATGCCCTCGGGCCCAAGCAAGTTCAAGGCTGGGTGCCAATGGTATCTGTCGCGTCGCTCCTGCAGCATCGGTTTCCGGATGCCCCTTCCGCACACATCTCCGTGCTGAAGGTGGACATCGAGGGAACTGAGTACGACAGCCTGGATGGCTTGTGGAATCTATGCGCCACCGGCCGGCTCACAGTCAGCCAGCTTAACATGGAGATTCATCTCCACGATAGACAGCCAATCAAAGCCTTGTACGCTTTGTTTGCAGGCGCGCGCAAATGTGGGCTCATTCTGCATCACAAGGAGGTCAATACTTGGGGCTCCCCAAAGTGGCCGTGTGCAGAATTTGCGTGGGTGGATCTGGAGCATGCGCAGCGTGCAGTGCACGCAGAGCGCGCTGCCTCTGCACTCCCACCTTGTTCCTTTGCGAGCTGCGCCTCATAGATGGCACGCAGGGAGGGCAGGCGCAGGGGCCGTCGCACGTGTCTCGATCTGAACGGGAGCAGTCCTCGTGCTCTTGAGAGTCCGATGATTTTGGTCACCTGTCTCGTTTCGTTTCGTGAACGAGTTATTTCCTGAAACCGCGTCGTGAGCCTAAACCTGTGGCTAGTGGCTTACCGGTATCCTTTTTACCGGTACCGATACCGGCAACCGTATACGGTACCGAGTCGCTCAATGCTCGCACTCATCGCCATCACCAACGTTGGCGTCGGCGACAAGCTCATGCCGCACAACCCCGGTGGCGGCATGCAGGAGATGCGCGGGTTGACGACGCTGTGCTCACTCGGCTTCCGCCCGCAGCGGGTGCTCGACATCGGAGCAAATCGAGGCGATTGGACAAGAAGCGTGCTGACTATGTTTCCACACGCTCAATTCGTGATGATCGAAGCGAATATCGAGCATGCGCAGAACGGTCGCTACCGCGACTTGCTGAGGCGCGGCAACGTGACCGCGCTGAGCGCCATCTTGCACGACTCGTCGCATAACGTCACGTGGAACATGATGAAGAAGGGCAAGCCGGGGACCGGTGACAGCATCTTCCAGGAAAGGACGCGCCACTACTTCGCGAACGGTGTGCAGCTCGTCCGTCAGACGGTGAAGCTCGACGAGCTGCTGCGCCAACATCGCCTCTCCAATGCCTTCGATCTCGTCAAGCTCGACATCCAGGGTGCCGCTCACACAGTGCCCGCACACTCTCCACTGCGTCTGCCAAGGCTCACACAGCGCCTGCACTCTCCACCGCTTGCGTGTGACCTCTTCTCGCGCTATGTTGTGTGCACTATGGGTGTGATACAGGTGCCGAGGTCGCCGCGCTTCGAGGCGGGCTCGGGGTGCTCTCCCGCGCAGAGGTGGTGCAGCTCGAGCTGCCATTCGTGGGAGAGTACAATGTGGGTGCGCCGCGCTTTAGTGAAGGGATCAGCTTCATGGACGTGGTGGGCTTCTCGCCCTACGACATCGTCGAGCAGCATCGGCTACCCACTACGGGTAAGCAGCTCTTTCAAATCGACGTGCTGTTTCTGCGCAAGACGTCGCCGATCATGCGGCGCGTGCAGGCGGACATTGACATGATCGGGGGGAAGCGACAACATGGCTGACGGCGACGCGTGCGGCAGCAGCGGGCCCCTAGCATCTCGTGCATGTATTAACAAAAAAATTCCGGCGCAGTCACGACCTTTTCAACTGTGAAATAACGGCGGACCACGTTTCTCGGGCGCCCGCCCCTAGACGCCACATGGCATCGCTCCAAGCACGCATAGCCGAACTGGCGCGGCACCCAGCGACGGCCATTTCACTTCGAGACCTATACAAGGCCGGAAACAAACCGAGCCGGAGCATGCGCCTGCAGAATGCAATCTTTTTGCAGCGCGAGCTGCCGATACGGATGGCTCAGCGCATTGTGGAACTCCAGACGCTGCCGTTTGGCCTGAACCATTCGCCCCACATCCTGAAAGTCATCGGCTGGTACTCATCCTTCGTTGACACGATCACTTCGATGCCGCGCGTGTCTTCCGTCGACGACGAGGACCGCTTCACCAGTACGATCGATGCGCAGTTGCAGACGCCCAGCCTCGTCACGGCGATGCTATCGGCGGCGGTGAGCCAGTCAGCCGCGTCGATCAACGACCCATCAACCGACAGCCGCCGGCAGCCGGCAACGCGCACGCAGCGGGTGGACTTCATGCAGAAGGCGCTCGACCGCTTCTTCACCGCGCGGATCGGCCTGCGATTCCTGATGGAGCACCACGTGAGGATCAGCCGAGTCCAAGAGGAGAACTGGTCGGGCATCATCCAGGCCAACTTCAACCCGGCCGACGTCGTGCGGCACGCCGCGGAAGATGCGCGCCACTTATGCGAGGACGAGTACGGGATCGCGCCCGAGGTCGAGGTGCGTATGGCGGACGTCGAGGATGAGCCGAGTGCGACACGCAACAATCGGCTCACGTACGTCCCAAGCCACATGCACTACATTTGCACCGAGCTCCTCAAGAATGCCATGCGTGCCACGACGACGCGCCATCGGCGCGCGCCAGGGCATAATCTCCCGCCCATCGTGGTCACGATCGCCTTTGGCAAGGATACCCTCGGCGTGCGCATCTCGGACGAGGGCGGCGGCATTGCGTTGGCCGAGACCAACCGCGTGTGGCGGTACGCATACACCACCGCTCCCGTGCCGCTCATCGAGCTCGACGGCTCCGCAGACGCGCCACCTCAGACCCTCCGCCGCTCCGCGCTCGCTGGGTACGGCATGGGATTGCCGCTCAGCCGCTTGTACAGCCAATACCTCGGCGGGCGTCTCGACTTGCGATCGCTCGAAGGACACGGCACCGACTGCTTTCTGCATCTGCCGCGGCTGGGCGCGGCGTGCGAGACGCTGCCGGCGGTGGTGCGTGCGTCGCCCGCGGAGCGCGACTCGACGCCTGGCCCAGGTGGCCTCTCTTCCTATTCGATGAAGGCCGAGCTGAGCGAGTACGAGTACGCGGTGCTCAGCGAGAAGCTGGCCGAGATTCGGCACGATTGAAGAACTGACTGTAGCAATGCAGGTGCTTGGGTCAGCACGATTGCATGCGTGAGTTCTGATTTGCGACGGCTTTGCGAACTTTTTCTCTTCACACTCCTCCTGCCGTGTGGAGCAAGCCTCTCTGTGCCGCCCGTGTGGCGGTGACGCGACGGTCGACAGGGGCGAGGCAGTCGCGAGCGAGCTCGGCTCTCGTCCGCAGCATGTCGGACTTAATCGCATGGGCGCTTGACGTCACGCCCACACCAACGACTCAGCTGCTTCATGATGGACGTAGGGTCTCTTCTGCACAGCACGCACAGCCGCAGCCGCAGCCGCAACCGTCGCCGCAGCCGCAGCCGCAACCGTCGCCGCAGCCACAGCCGTCGCCGCAGCCGCAGCCGCAGCCGCAACCGCAGCTGCAGCATCAGAGCCCACAGCAACCATCTGAGATCGGCGATGAGCGACAATCTTCTCCGCCGTTACCGCTCGTGAGCTGTGCGCTCTTTTGGGACTACGAGAACGTGAGCATCCCAAATCACGTGGTAGCTGCCGACGTATCCAACTCCCTGCGCCAGCTGGCGCTGCAATTCGGGCAGCTCACCCAGCGGCGCCTGTACCACGACCCTGCGAAACATCAAGGACTAACTGCGGAGAAGCGCACCGCGCTGGATCAGGCCGGGTTCACCCTCGTCGACTGCCCCTCACGCGGGTCGAAGGAGACTGTGGACAAGAAGATCATTGTGGACGTGATGCACTTTGCGATGAGCCGAGTGCACTTGGGCGGGCGGACGTGCGTGGTGCTCGTGAGTAGCGATGGCGACTACGCGTACATGCTCTCGCTCCTGCGTGACCTGCGCGTGCACGTGGTGGTGGTGTACCACGCGGGATGCGTCGCGCCTTCACTGATCGACGCGTGCGATACGGCTGTCGACTGGGAAGGGCAGATTCTCGTCTCGTGCCGTCATGCTGGCGACGAGGACGACAAGCAGGAGGCGGAGGCGCGCGAGGACCATCTGGCGCACCAGATTGAAGGGCGGCTGGCCGCCCTCGCACCCAAGCTGCAGCGCGCGCTCTCTTTGGGCAAGATGCGGAAGGCCGCCCTCCTCGGCCGGAAGATGGAGGTGCTCAGGACGAAGCTGCGAGTGCGCCCGAGGCAAATATCAAGGGGAGCAAGGTCTAGGGGAGCAGCAGCGGCGAGGGGGGCGGGCGTCTTGATCGACGCCGGCGACCTCCATCTGATTGAGCCTAGCTCTGCATTCGCAAGGTCGTGCGCACTGGAAGGTCGATTCGATGTGGAAGCGCTCCGCTTCGTCGATGGCGATGACTGTGACCATGACCACGCGTCGGGCGGCGGCGATGGCGGCGGCCATGGCGACGACGTGGCAGAGGGCGAATTGTACATGGCTCTCGAGCCGTCCTGTGCGAGACGGATACGCGGGGTCGCCATTGCAAAACCTTTGAGGCTGGCCCGAGGCAGAGCTGCGAGGCTGACCAAAGCTGCGAGGAAAGCCAAGGGCGGTCGGATGAATCACATGAAAGCCAAGCTCAAACGAAAAGAAGGCAAGAAAGGACGCTAAACCATTGCGAATTGGTTACATTTTCATGTGGAAGGGGAAACGTGAGTGAGTTTTATCAAACTTTTCCGGTGGGGTGTGCGTGGTCGTCCGAACCGGACCGGATCGTGCGGCAGTCTGCTTGTTCGCCGCCCCAAAATACTCGCTGCAGACGATACAGTCACTCTCGGCTGTACGAGTGTAGTCACCAGTGCCGCCACAAGCGATATCAACACATCTCAGCTCTCTCACAACACGCCCAACCCCTCAGTTCTCACAACACGCCCACCCTCTTCATTTCGCAGTGCTCCCACCCACTTAGTCCCGATGGGTTCAGACTGGCAAGTGACATAATCTATCTGCAACATCAGTTTTTGGCAGCCTCAGCGACTGCAATCAACAAAAAACCAAAAACCAGTTGCCAGTGAGGATGTCTGCCCTCCCCCCACCAGGCTGTTGATAGTCCTTGATGTCAATTTTCGGAAGCAGCTCATGCAAAGTTCGTCTTCACGAACCAGCAGCGTACCTTCCAAGGCCTTGCCATTGTAATCAGTACACTTTTGCCATCGACTCCCCTGTAGCTGCACGCGCCACATGCCGCTCGGAGCGTCGTACGTCTGAACGACGGCACGGACAGGCCCAGGCGCAACTTTGGCGACGTACACAACGGTGCCCTCGTGTATCGCAGCGCACTCAGACCCAGCCTTGCCGTGCACTGCGTTACGAATCGAGGCCTCCCCTTCCTCCTCGATATCTAACCAGCTGAGGTTGCACTCGATTAATGAGCGATTGACCAATAGCAGATTGGCCACGTGCTTGGCGCCTGCTGTCCCACCAATGTTGTCGTCGGCTTCATCATAATCTCCGCTCAAGTCAAGCTCCTTGAGAGTGGTGTTGCCTTTCAGTGCATCACAGATGAGTTTGGTGCCTTCCTCTCCCAACCCATTCCTGGCGAGCGAAAGTTTGGTGAGCGAGCGGTTGATGCCAAGCATGTCAGCTACATGCTTGGCACCTGCAGCATAGCCGATGTTGTTGTAGGCAGGGAAACTGCCACTCAGATCGAGCTCCTTGAGCGTCTTGCTGTCTTGCAGAGCCTCGCAGAGAGACTTCGTGCCATCCTCGCCCAGCATGTTACTGGCGAGCGACAGCTTCGTTAGCGAGCCGTTGATGCGCAACGCGTCGGCGATCGCAGCTATGCCCTTGACGATGTAGGTGCCGCTCGGATGCAATCCGGTCTGCGCATTATCGTTCATTCCACAGAGCTGGTTGGCGTCGAGATCGAGGCTCATTAGCGAGCTATTTGCAGCGAGCGCTGGCGCAAGGGCGTTAGCACCTTCTGGACCGAGGTGATTGTACCGCAGGCAGAGCGTTGCTAGTGAGGCCATTGCAGGTAGGAGTCCTGCCACAACCATGATGCCCTCGTCGCCAATCCCCTTTCCATTTATGTTGAGCTCTGTGAAGGAGTCGGCGCGCATCTCCTTGATCGGGATGTCGTTGAACATCTCGATCTTGAGGTTACCGAGGACAGCCGCTGAGAGCTGTGCAGCGCCGTCGCCCGCGATGATGTTCCCGCGGACGTCGACACGTAAAAGCGAGCGGTTGACCTTGAGAGCCTCGCCAAGTGCCGAAGCACCTTCTGAGCCAATCCGATTGCAGGTGAGGTCGAGCGACGTGAGCGAGCTGTTGACGCGGATTGCTTCGACAATGGAGCGAGCACCCTCTGGACCAAAGAAGTTGCGCGAGAGGTCGACGCAGGTTAATGAGCGATTCACGCAGAGAGCATTCGCAATTGCTGTGATACCCTCTGCGCTGTAGGTGCCGAGCAGGCTGTTCACGTATCGACCCCCCCACCATCCGTTGCCGAGGCCGTTGGCGAGGCCACCAAACGGGCTCTTCGCGAGACCGCAAAGAAAGTTTTCAGAGAGATCGAGGCTCGTGAGTGAGGCTGTGGAAGCAACGAGATAGCTGAGGAGCATGGCCCCCTCCAATCCGAGTCCTTTGCGTGACAAGCCGAGCTTCGTGACGCTCTCCTCGAGGACTCTCAAGCCCGCACAGGCGACGGCTGCGGTCGTCAGCTTCAACGGTGGCTCACCCTCGCCTGATATGCAGCTGTAAACAAGAGCACGATTGAATGCTAGATGAGCTCGATGAGGAAGATGCTCACGATGGTAAGCTGGGTGGCAGCCATACTCGGGATAACCCTCTGCAGCTCGGAGCCTTAAAGGAGCCTCCGTGATGCGCTGATGGTCTCTGACGGCCGCAAACATTTGGTCCGCCACTTCCGCGGCTCGGATTTTCGCCACGTCCACTTCGAAGCCGTAGCCATGGATGCGTGCCAGTCCGGGCAGCATCCGCCCCGCTATATAGACTTCCCACGGCCGGCCGGCCTCGATCAGCTTCTCAACGTCGAGGTCGGTGATCTCATCCAGTTGTGTGGGTACCGGCTGCCCGTCACGGCGGCACAGGCGCGAGCACAGGACACGTCGCGCCAGCGCACGCCAACGTCGATTCATGCCCTTAAGCTCGACCAATGTGGCCACGTCCACAAGGCCCAGAGCAGCCTCCTGGGCATCTGTCGTGGCTAGCACCCCCGAGAACGAGGGCTGTTTGAGCAGTGCGGGCGGTTCTATGGAGCTGGCCGGCTGCCGCGGCTCCTCGAAACTTTCTGGGACAAAGGCTGACTCGGCAAGTGTCGCCGCATGTTCCTCCGCGCTGCCAAAGTCGCTACCCTCGCCAAGCAGCGCACGGATTTCTAGAGCGCGCTTGCCGTTGAGCCGGGAGGCAATGGCTCGCTGGATTTGCTTGAGCGCCATGGGGGCGTCGAGGCAGAGGGCGTCCTCGATGAGATTGAAAAGCTGTACTAGTGAATGCTCGTAGAGCTGGTCCATGCTCGGCCACGTGTATTCTGGGTCATTCAGTTTGCACACCAATAGAAGCGCCGAAGCCCTGATCGCAGGCATTGCATATATGCCATTCTCGGAGGTGGCGAAGTCCATGAGATCCTTAATGGTGCCGACGAGCCGGGCTGCATTGCACGACAGCGTGACCTCCTCCCCATCTCGCGCTCGCACACGGATCCGCTCGTTGGCCGTGCCCATCGGGCCCATGGAGGCGGACAGAGTGCCAAGTGCGTTGCGTGAGGCCATCGCGTCAGAGCGTCGTCGTCGTCCAGCTTCACCTCTCTCAGAATCGCTCGCTCGCAAGGTGTTGAAAGCAAGCGCTCGCGGGGCAAGCGCTCAGCATGGCGCGTGTTCGGCAGCCATTGGAACTAGCCTCCACCCGCTACAGTTTCGCTACGCCGCATCAAAACAGCGTTTTTGAACAGGCATAATTTGTCGTCACCGGAAGGGTTGAACGCACCTGCGGCCGCGGCGGGCCGCTGTCCCTAGAGAATTCGGGAAACATGACTCTGCCTCGGCACAGTCGGTGCGTGTGCGCTGGACGGCCCTCCACACACACACAGCCTTGGCTCGAACTCGACCGATTCTGTAGAGCGCTTGCGTCTCCTCTCGCTCGGGCTGACCGTGCCGGCGATGGGCGCTGTCACCGTACCGAGCCTCTCTAGTTCACGTGTTACGTGCATGCGTCCACATCCACACGACGGCCGGAGCCACGGCCTCGCCCACGGGACCGACCAACCAACGGCCGCCTGCCCCGCGACGCGACGGCGCGCGGCTCAAGGCCGGAGAGCCTCGCGCGCCGGGTCGAGCACCTCCGCCTTGATGCGAGGGTAGTCGGGATACTGCCCGAGGACCTTGTGGCACACATCGATGGCTTCGACGTACTTCTTGGCCTTGAGATAGTTGAACGAGAGCTTGTACCCGACCGCGGCGGACGCCTCGTTCTCAAAGCCCCACGCCTTTTCGTAATGCGAGGCAGCGTCCTTGTACGCGGCCTCCTTCTCCTTGACGACACCGAGGAACTCCCAAGCCTTGGCGCACGACTTATTGGAGGCGAGGCAGCGCCAGCAGAGCTCCTCGGCGAGGTCGTACTTGCCGCCCACGATGTACACGTCCGCGAGCATCAGCCAGCCGCGCTCGAAGTCGTCAATGAGCTCGGCCTGGAAGGCAATCTTGGCGACGCGCTTCAGGTGATTACGCGCCTTGGGCGCCTGCTTGAGCATCAGATAGGCCTGCGAGAGGCAGACGAGCGCGGGCAGGTAGTCCTTCTCGACGCCGAGCAGCTCGAGGAGCATCGCGACAGCGCGGTCGATCTGGTTGCGCTCCTTGGTGGCCAGGAGCATGTAGCACTCGAGCACCTGTCATCAGGGGTCATCAGGGGTCATCAGAGGTCATCAGGGGTCATCAGAGGTCATTAGGAGCATGTAGCACTCGAGCACCTCGCGCCGTGCCGAGCTCGGCATCTCGCGCAGCAGCCGCTCGGCGGCCTTGACGGCCTCGTTCGGCTCGGCGGGCGCGTCCACGTTCAAGTTGTCCCAATTCGTCTCATTCTCCGGGTTCAGGAAGATTTCGATCATCTGTCGCAGCGCAGGCTCCCCATACTCGCCGTCGCGCCTTGCCATATTTAGGTGGCGCAGCGCGGCGCGCGGCTGGTTCTGGTAGCGCGCGAGCAGCCCCTGGCAGTAACGGAAGCCCGGCTCGAGCGCGGCGCGTGGCGACGAGCGCTCTGCATTCTTGAGCACCTGGATAGCCTCCGCCATGCGACCCGCGCGCCGCAGCAGCGAGAGCATCTTGGCGATCGCGCCGAACAGGGCAGGCTGCTTCAGCAGCAGCTGCTCGAAGTGGTAGATGGCCGCATCCCACTCGGACTTTTGGATCATGATGTCCGCAATCAAGATGCGCGCCGCGTCCAGGTCGGCCGGGGGCGCCGCGTTCAGCGTCATGAGCGACGAGCACTGCTGCTGCGCCGCGTCGACCTCGCCGCGCGCGAGGTGCAGCCGCGCGAGGGCGAGCATCACCTTCTCGTCGTCCTCGTTGTGCTTCAGTGCTGTCTTATAGGCGTCGAGGGCCGCGTCGGTGTCGTGCAGCTGCTCATGGAGAGCGCCGAGCTCCATCGCCACGCTGGCCGCGACAGCCTGCCACGTGGCGAGCGTCATCAGCGGTCATCAGCGGTCATCAGCGGTCATCAGTGGCAATCAGTGGCAATCAGAGGCACTCAGCGCACCTGCTGAGTCGCGAGCTGATCGGCGCCGCCCGTCTCGGCGCGCAGCTGCGCGAGCGCGTTCTGCTGGTTGCTCTGCGCTTGGTGGAGCGCCTCGAGCGCCTCGGGCAGCGCGTTGAGCGCCTTGTGTACCTTGGCCTGCAGCTGCAGAGCCTTGGTGACGAGCAGTGCGTCCTCGATGACCATCCTCGCACGCCCCCCGCCGTCCGGCACCGCGCCCGCGCTGTAGCCACAGGCGGCGATCAGCTGCTTGAGCTCGGTCATCGCCGCGTCGTACCGCTTCAGGTTGAGGTAGAGCGCCGCCAGCTCGTACCGAAGCGGCGTCTTGCTCGGATCCGCTGCTGCCGCGTCTGAATAGTACTCGATGGCCTTGGCGTACGCATGTGTGCTCACGAGCACGTGGCCGATGCGCGACGCGAGCACCGGGTCGTTGGGCGACTTGCGCAGTGCCGTCTCGAAGGCGGCGATCGCCTTCTCGGGCTCCAGCACCGCCATGTACGCCTCGCCGAGCATCATGTACGAAGCGACCGTCGGGTTCGCCGCAGCCACCTCCTCGTGGCACGCCGCGTACGCGCGCTTGTCGTTGCGGTGCTCGAGGTAGAGGTCGGCGAGCGCCTTGCGCGCGGCGTGGTAGTGGGCTGATTCGCTCGGGATGGCGCGCAGCAGCTGGAGCGCCGACTCGATATCTCCTTTGACCACCTGCACCTTGGCGTTTGCGATCTGAAGGCGCCCCTCCACCGGCGTGCCATCAAACTCGACCACGGCCGCTGCCATTGCACTCTGCGCCTCCGACACCTTTTGCTGCGCGAGCAGCGCATCGACCAGCTGCATATGGAGCGAGCACTTGTCGCTCAGATTGAGCTTGAGCTCTTCGGGCAACGTCGTCGGCGGCGGCGGCATGGCCGCGCCGCGCTGCCGTCCACCTGCGCTCTTTTGGTTCTGCGCGCCGGCGCGCGCGCCCGCGCCGCCCTGTGCGGCGATGGCGCGGCTGAGCATGGTCTCAGCCTCGGCGAACTCGCCTTGCAGATGTAAGATCTGAGCCTTGATCAGTTGGAAGAGGGGCTGCTCGCGCACCGCAAAGTTGTGCGATAGCGCCGAGTCGAGCACTGCGCCCGCCTGGCGCGTCTTGTCGAGCTTGAGCAGAATCTGCGCATGGAGCAGCGCCGCGTCCGCAAACGTCGGATCTGCCTTCGCAATGGACGAGCAGCAGCGCAGCGCGGCCTCGTAGTCAGCGCGCAGGTAGTGGGCGCGCGCGAGCTGCATCTGCGAGTCGAGCAACCCGGGCGAGTGCTTGGCCACCTCGTGCAGCACGCGCGTCGCCTTGCCAAGCAACTGCGCAGCACGGGAGCCCTCGTCGAGGGCCGAGCCGTCCGCCTCGCCACAGTGCTTGAGGTACTCGCGCGCGATCTCGAGCAAAAAGTCAGGGTTGAGGCTCGCGTAGAAGGCCGAGCCGAGTGGAAGCTTGCGAGCCTTGGCCAGCTGCTGCGTGCTCGCGCGGTCGAGATGGCCGACGGCCGTGTCGACGTCCTTGTACCGCCGGCTCGCGACCAGCGCCATGTTGAAGCTCATCTCGGGCGCAGGCGCTGCCTGCAGCTCCTTGACGAACTCAAGCTGCATCTCGGCGTCGAGGATCTCGCCCGCGAGGATCTGGCTCTTGATCAGAAAGGGCATCACCTCATCGGCGCCCTCCTCGAGTGACGAAGCGCGCTTGAGCACCTGCATGGCGCCTTGATGGTCCTCGAGAAGCATCAGCTGGTACGCATTCTCGGCCGCGTACTCGGCCTTGTCCGGAGCGATGCGGCACGCGGTGTTGGTCAGCGCGAGTGTCAGGGACAGCAGCGCAGGGTTACGCCCGGCGAGGCGCGCAAACGGGCGCGCGACGTCGATGTACAGGCGGGCGTTGAGCGGCTCGTGCCGGTCGAGCGCCTGAGAGAGCTCTGTGAGCCGGCTCGCCGCCGCACGCGCGTCCGTCTCCTGCGAAATCGCGTGCAGCGCGCACACGCGGAGAGCGTCGAGCGTACCTGTGGGGAGAGGGTGGCGCCGTGGTGAGCACATGCATGCAGCGCAGGGCATGGACTGCGCACTCGCGGAGAAAAGCGTAGAGCGCGTACCCGCCCCTGCGCCGCGACCGCCCTGGTTATCCGACTGCGCGAGCACGCGCTGCGCGGTCTCGACGGCCTGCTCCCAGTCGCCCAGATTGAGCAGCACGAGCGCCTTCTCGGCCAGCGCGGGCAGGAACCACGCGTACAGCCCGATGACCTCTGAGAGCTTATCGAGTGCCCCACGGTGGTTTCCCTGCATCGAGGCGAGCTTCGCGATGCCCATCATCGCGTCGAGATCCTTTGCCCCGCCACCCGCCTGGATGGCCTGCTCGAAGAAGCTCTCCGCGGCCTCAAACTCCTCCGACGGGTCGCCGTTGCACGCCTCGCTCGAGAACTTGACGCCCGAGAGCTCCTTCTCGGCGTCCGCGAGCTCGAGCCATCCCGAGAGCACGAGCGCGGGCACGTTGGATTTCTGCATGCGCAGGATGTGCTGCACGTGCTGCTTCGCGTCGAAGGTCTCGCCAAAGTGCCACAGCAGCTGCGCCGCCGTCATGCGCGCGCGGTCGGGCACCGACGTGTCCTCCGTCGAGCCCATCAGCTCCGTCTCGAGCCGTGTGAGTGTCTCGGTGTCGACGACCTTGCACGCGCGGTGCGCGTGCATCAGCGCGATCTTGAGCGGAAGCTGCATCTGCGGGTCCGCGCGGCGCAGCATGGCCTCGAGCTCGCGCACCGCCTCGCCCGCCGCGCCCTCCTTGATCATGCCAAAGGCCTTCCACAAGGACACGAGCGGGTCATTGGCGCGCTTCTTGAGCACCTCAGCGCACACAGTCTGCACATGCCGGTAGTAGCCGAGGCGCGCGTAGTAGTTGACGAGCGAGAGCACTTCCATCGCGCAAGGCTGGCCTCGTTGAGCAGCCTCGGCAGCGAAGACACCGTTAGGATGCCAGGCGTGCAGAGGCGTGCGCCTTTTTGGGCTTACTTGTTAACAGTGAAACGAGACACAGAGAAGAACTGCAACCAAATCTCTTGGAAACTCAGGAGCTTAAGCGGTGAGAGTTAGAGCAACCGGTGCTCCGCGAGCCCACCCTC
>Ga0180442_100318_pt1 | contig 29754 bp, 22 predicted proteins | sample ChrtobMetP5_16mM_FD_119746 | JGI IMG/M metagenome (GOLD analysis project Ga0180442, IMG submission 119746) | Chrysochromulina tobin associated microbial communities from unialgal haptophyte culture, Seattle, Washington, USA - P5_16mM MetaG | ecosystem: Host-associated > Algae > Haptophytes >... | reverse complement strand
GGGGGGGGGGGGGGGGGGGGGGGGGGGGGGGGGGGGGGGGGGGGGGGGGGGGGGGGGGCGGGGGGGGGGGCGGGGAGGGGGGCGGCGGGGAGGGCGGGGGCGAGGGCGGCGGCGGCGAAGGGGGCGGCGGCCTGGGCGGCGGCGAAGGGGGCGGCGGCGATGGGGGCGGTGGCCTGGGCGGTGGCCTGGGCGGTGGCGAGGGCGGCGGCGGCGACGGCGGCGGCGGCGGGGGCGGTGGCGAGGGCGGCGGCGGCGAGGGCGGCGGCAGCGAGGGCGGCGAGGGCGGCGGCGAGGGCGGTGGTGGTGACCACGGCGGCGGCGGCGCGAGCGGCGGCGGCGGCGGCGGCGAACATAAGGAATCCACCGAAGGGGCACCGACCGCTGCGCAGCAGTGCACGCAGCAGATTTGGAGAGTCGCAGTGTGCGCACACAAGCCGTTGGCCACAATGTAAAAGCAGTTGTAGCCTGTGATTGGCGAGACGTGATTGCAGTCCGCGGGTGCCGACGGCGGCGGGGGGTGTGCTGGCGGCAGCGGCGGTAGAGGCGGCAAGGGCGGTGGTGGCGATGGTGGTGGCGGTGGCGACGGTGGTGGCAACGGCGGTGGCGAGGGAGGTGGGGATGGTGGCGGCGGCGATGGCGGCGGAGTCGGAGGTGGCGAGGGTGGCGGTGGGGGTGAGGGCGGTGGCAAGGGTGGGGGCGAGGGTGGCGGCGGCGAGGGTGGTGGCGAGGGCGGACGCGAGGGTGGGCGCAGGGGTGAGGATGGCGGTGGCGGGCTTGGTGGCGGCGAGGGCGGAGGCGGCCTGGGAGGCGGCGAGGGCGGCGGGGACGGAGGGGGGGGCGAGGGCGGCGGGGGCGAGGGCGGTGGCGGCGAGGGTGGCGGAGATGGCGGCGGCTGCAAAGGGGTTGGCGGCGGCGGACGAGGGTTGAAGTCCGCGAGTTCTGAAAGTCGTCTCCCTAATGGCGTCGCTGCCATCACTGCCGTCTCGTATGCCGCCATGCGCGCCGTCCCGAGCGCCACAACGAGCGCCGTCGTGAGCGACATCGCAGGCATCGGTACCGTTGGCGCCGCAGCCGCTGTCGTGGGCGCCGCTGCTGCCGCTGTCGTGGGCGTCGCTGCTGCCGCTGTCGTGGGCGTCGCTGCTGCCGTGACCGTCGCTGCTGCCTCTGCGTTGGCCGCGGCTGGATAGGACGCGCGCTCCTGGGCACCTATCCGCTGTGCCTCCCACAAATACAATGCAAGCCGACCCTCCTCTGTGACGGCATACCCTGCAGGCACTGTCGAGGGCGTCGCTGCTCGCGCTGTCGTGGGCGTCGCTGTGACGGCATACCCTGCAGGCACTGCCTTGGCCATTGGCGACGAATCGCCCGCCTCCACCTCTGCGGCCACCCTACCCACCTCTGTCGCCTCTGCGGCGACCCTGCCCACCTCTGTCGCCTCTGCGGCCACCCTACCCACCTCTGTCGCTTCTGCGGCCACCCTACCCACCTCTGTGGCCTCTGCGGCCACCCTACCCACCTCTGTCGCTTCTGCGGCGACACTGTCCACCTCTGTCGCTTCTGCAATCAGCCGACGACCCCACAGCTGCCAAAAGAGCTTCTTCCCCTCGCCAGGTGTACCCGCCGCCGCCGCGAGCGATGTGAAGGCGCCCAGCGCAATCGAGACTGGCTCGGCCGTTGGCGGAGGCGCCATCGTGAGCAGCAGAGCCTCCCTGAGCCAGCTCGACGAAATTGACGAAATTGACGAGCTGCCAGCGCCGCCCTCGCCGCCCAAACTTCCACTACCGGCCGCAGTCGCAGTCCAGGCGCTGGGGAGCGCGGCAGCGCCATCCTCGAATCCGAACGAGGCGCTCGACGCAATCTCCGAGCGCACCGTCATCGTGATCGTCGCGTCCGAGAGCATTGAGAGAATCGGTGGAGGCTGCAAGCCGCCTGGGCATGGCAGCTGGCGCGATGGCCGTCCGCAGTACTCTCGGAGCGGTATGGAGGCGCCTCCAATGGACGCATTGAGGACGCCCGTGTATGCGGCGTCGAGCAGGTCGCGCAGCCGCTGCACGTGCGCTGTCGCGAGCGGCAACCCAATGAGCTCCAAGTCGATGGTGAGCGAGTACGCGATCTCGGACGGCGAGATCGCGGGCGGCGATGAGGGCGGCTGTGGCGATGGAGGCGGCGGCGAGGGCGATGGTGGCGGTGGGGATGGCGGAGGCGGCGGGGGCGGCGGAGGCGAAGGAGGCGGCGAGGGCGGCGGTGGCGAGGGCGGGGGTGGAGACGGTGAGGGTGCGGCGGGCGGCGCCGGTGGACGCGGTGGATGCGACGGGGGCAACGGAGGTGGCCTTGGCGGCGGTGGCGATGGCGGAGGCGGCGAGGGCGGTGGCGAGGGCGGCGGTGGAGCGGGCGGTGGAGACGGCGGCGGAGGCGATGGTGGAGGTGAGGGCGGTGGCGTGAGGGGGGGCGGTGGGGAGGGCGGCGGCGTCGGTGGGGGCGGTGATGGTGGTGGTGGCGGCGGTGGCGGGGGCAATGGTGGAGACGGAGGCTGAGGAGGCGGAGGGGAGGGCGATGGAGAAGGCGGCGGCGGCGAGGGCGGAGGCGAGGGCGGCGGAGAATAGGGAGGCGAAGGCGGCGAGGGGGGAGAGGGTGGTGAGGGCGGCGAGCGCGGCGGCAACGACGGCGGAGAAGGTGCCAAGGGAGGTGATGGTGGAGGGAGAGGTGGAAACGGAGGCGACGGCGGCACAAAGTTGCAGTGCACCCAGCGGTAGACCTCGTAAAGGCCAGCGCATGTGTTGGCCTGGTTGTCTGTGCCGCAGTAGCCGGTGCCCTCGCAGAACGGTTCGTGAACACTCGGTTGGTAGGACGAGATGGAGCACTTGGGGAGCGCCGACGAGACCGTTTGGTTGGGGCAGAGCGCCGGAGAGAGAAGCATCAGGCACATGCCACACGCGCCGCCGTTGTCGCATGAGTTGCAAGTAGGGAGAGAGGGGAGAGACATGTCCACAGCGCCTCCTTCGCGCCCATAGACGCCGTGAGCAGTGTGGAGGGATCTGTGGAGGGCCGCATTTGAGGTCACACGTTGAGCAGCTCAAAACGACGCGCGATCCACCATGCACGGGAACAGTCGACGGGAACCTCCATGCACGAATGGACGGAGTTGTAACCGACGGGGCGTCTACGATTAAGTGGAGAGCCCAAGACGACGCGATGTGTGGCAGTTTGTGGGGAAAGGCCCCTCTTTTTGGACCTGAGTGCGCTTTGAGCGCTTGACTACCCCCGCGCCGAGGCTCCCTCCCTATCACCAAATGTCGGAGGAGATAGACCGGCATGTGCTGCGCAAGTACGACATCCTGCAGAAGCTCGGCAAGGGCGCCTACGGCATCGTCTGGAGAGCACAGTCGAAGCAGACCAAGGAGGTCGTCGCACTCAAGAAGATCTTTGACGCCTTCCAGAATGCGACGGACGCGCAGCGGACCTTTCGCGAGATCCACTTGCTTCGCGAGATGAGCAGTCACGAGCACATCATTCGGCTGCACAGCGTGCTCAAGGCCGACAATGACCGCGACATCTACCTCATCTTCGAGTACATGGAGACGGACCTGCACGCGGCCATCCGTGCCAACATCCTGCAGGAGATTCATAAGCAGTACATTCTGTGGCAGTCGCTAAAGGCCCTCAAGTACATGCACTCGGCCGAGCTCCTTCACCGCGACATGAAGCCGTCCAATCTCCTCCTCAACTCGGACTGCCTGATGAAGGTGGCCGACTTTGGGCTCGCGCGCTCGCTGCGCGCATCGCCCGCGACGGGAGCCATGCTGGATTCGACTGACCCTCCGCAGCCGCTGACGGACTACGTGGCGACAAGGTGGTACCGTGCGCCCGAGATCCTGCTCGGCTCGAGCCGCTACACGTTTGGCGTCGACATGTGGTCGGTCGGCTGTATTTTGGGCGAGATGATCCTGGGCAAGCCCGTGTTCCCCGGATCCTCAACTATGAATCAACTCGAGAAAGTGATGGAGCTCGTCGGCAAGCCGGACGCGGCGGCGATCGCCAAGGTGAGCCAGTACGCGCCGTCCCTATGCGAGCAAGTGCAGGGCATGCCCTCGGCCGCGAGTGACGAAGACGCGCGGGAGCGCTGGCGGCGCAAGCTGCCCGCCGACACGAGCGACGACGCAATCGACTTGATGATGCAGCTGCTGCGCTTCAACCCTGATGATCGGCTGACGGCCGAGCAGGCGCTCGAGCACCGATACGTCGCCCAGTTCCACGACCCCGCAGTCGAGCGCAAGGCGGCCAAATGCGTTCAGGTGCCCATCGACGACAATGAGAAGAAGAATACGAGCATGTACGCTACTTCATTGCCCATGTTCATTCATGGATTGCATATGATCGCCCACCTGATGGCCGAACCGAGTACCGATGAGTGCATCGCTGAGCGCCTCTCCTTGCCTCTCTCCTCAGGTACCGCGACTTCCTGTACAAGGAGATTGACCAAGCAAAGCGGGCGGCCGGGCGCGGCGCCGAACAGACCTCCCACCGTCGCACAGCGTCGGCCCACGGCCATCGTGAGGACGCGAGCGTACGAGGCTGAGGGGGCGCTCGTGAGGACGCGAGCGTACGAGGCTGAGGGGGCGCTCGTGAGGACGCGAGCGTGCGAGGCTGAGGGGGCGCTCGTGAGGACGCGAGCGTACGAGGCTGAGGGGGCGCTCGTGAGGGGCGCCGCCCTCGGGGCATGCCCCCCCCCCGCTTGGCCCCACCGCAGTCCACTCTCGCCTTGTGCCCTCGCCTCGTGCCCAGCGTGGCCTCCAGTCGGATCAGAGCGGTCGGACCCACCGCACACACCATAATCCCCTCCATCAGCTTGTGTCAAGTTGAGGGAACACGTCTCCTAATTGGGCTCGCGTCGTGATGGGCACCTCCATCGCCCTCCCTCCACGCGTCCCCCTGCCGCGCGCCGCGCCCTATCCGCGCAGTACTCTGAGATAGGCGCCTCGCATGGCGAGCGTTCGTACAGTCACACCCCGTTCAGTTCGTTCGTGGGCTGGTGCGGGGGAGTCACCATTTATCCCACAACTGTGTGCCCGTGTGTTGACTGTTGTTAGAGAATCATGAGCGCGTTTGTGCGTGCGCGTCTTGTGTCCGTGCGTGCGGAGGCGCGTGCTCTCCGTCGCACATGCGACATGCCCGGCCGACATTACGCCGACTAAACGCCGACATGCTGATGGCTTCTGAGCAAGGGCTCTGAGGCTCTCTCGTTAAGGCGTGAGGCCGCTCGTCTCCGATATTCTTGAAAATTAATTTCATATTACAAATATCGTCTTCGTCGGAGCGTACGGTACTCGAGTTCGGAGTTGCTGCTTCGGTCGTTCGGAGACCCCTCGCCTCGGGCCCTCCGCGTTGACATCGGCCGGTTTTGAGATTTGACCGGGGTCGAGCTTGGCCCGCGCGCCCCGCCCCCGCGCCGCGGCACCTGGGTGGAGAGTACTCTGGAGGGTGGCGCGTGGCGGGCGTCCCGTTGCGGGTCGCCGGGTCAGCGCGTCCGCCCGAGGCAGGGACCTCCCTCGCGGATCGGGGCTTCGGGGGGCGGGGGGCAACCTAACGTTTTCACGTCGCGCGCGCGGGACGCCCCCGGGGCGCGCGGAGGTGAAGAAGAGGAGTCTGTTTTCCGTACGACTTCACGAGTTTCCGAAAACAGACTCCTTGACGATCAGAAACCCAAAAACGGCTTCCGTCTGGGCAAGGGGCTGGCTGGGACGGAACGTTCAGCCCTTGGCTCTGTGCGAAAGCTGCAGGTTACAGCCTTGTATTTGCGATCGGACGTCACGATGCACGCCAAAGAGTCGCCACGATTGCATCAACGGACCTCCGAGGAGACAGACATCCTCAACGTGCCGCTCGAGGGCAAGATGCAGAAGAAGCACCAGAAGGGCACGGACTTCTGGGGCAATGAGTGGGGTCAACGATACGTGCGTGTATGTGATGACAAGGGCCGCATGCACATCTCGAAGAAGAAGGGCAAGGAGGGAGATATCGTCTTCTCGATGAGCGACCTCTCCGAGGTTGCGCCGCTGTCTCCGACTGACCAGGATTCGGCCGGCTTGCTGCACTGCTTCCGCGTCACGCAGGCGCCCATGCGAGTGGTGCTGCACTGCTCGAGCGAGAGGGAGCGCATGAGGTGGGTGGATGGCCTCAGGGCGCGCATCGTGTATTGGACTGAGCGCCGCACACAAGAACTGCAGGGGATGGGCGTGGTCGTCGCGATCAACTCCAAGACGGCGGCGAGCAGGAGTATGCCGCCATCGCCCTCATACGGCACCGGCCTGACGGGTGGCACCTTACGCTACCCGACGCCATGGCAGCAATCGGTGGCAGTCAGCGGCGGCGGCGTGTTCGGCAGCGGCAGCAGTGACAGCGGCGGTGGCAGCGGCGGCGGCGGCGGCGGCTTTCCGCTGCCGAGAGCGCCTCTGCCCCTGCCGAACGTGCAGCTGCCGGGCGTGCAGCTGCCGGACGCGCAGCTGCCGGACGCGCCGCCGCCGCTGCTGCCGAACGCGCCGCCGCCGCCGCCTACGCATCCCCGACGAGACGCGCATTCCTCGGCGCGGCGGGATGACGAGCCTATTGACGAACCTTCAGGGGGCGGCTCCGTCCTCGAGGAGACGGCGCCTGCAAGTGAGCGTTTCGCTGGTCTCGCTGGCCGAGAAGATGAAGGTGCCCACCTAGGCGGCCGTCGTGCCGAGCGCGCTGGCCGAGAAGATGAAGATGCGCGCATAGGCGGTCGTCGCGCCGAGCGCGCAACTCGAGAACTCGACGCCACCGATGGAGCTGTGGAAGAAATCGTCAAATTAGAGCCTCACCCTGTAGGGCTCGAAGCGATCCGGCAGCGAGTCTCAACGGCATGGAGCTGATCTCGGAAGATGAGGTCGAACTGAAAGGTCGTCTGAAGGGCGACCTCTTAGAAGATATGATGCTGCATGGCGCAGGAAATCGAAGATAACTACGAACACTTCGATTATATTATTGACTTCGTTCCTACTGCATACGTACTACCCCGCCGCCGCCGGGTCGGGCGCGCTGCGCGGTGAGCATGCAACCTCCTCCTCAAGTTCAATCCACGAGCGGATCGAATTTGTCGTGTACAATCGAATTGTGCGTTCTCCGCGTCTATACGGAATATACGCGTACGGCGCCGCCGGATCACGGTTGGAACCGCTCTCCCGCGCGAACCGCCCGTCCGGCGGCGGTGGCCCGAGGGTGATGGGTGTCCCGGAAACTAAGGCTAACTGTCGAGAGTATCGTGTCGGTCTTGTACCAGGCGAATGAGAATTCAACCTCACCATAATCCAGATTCGTACGTGTATTAAGCTATAATGTACGAGACCGTTACTTTCGTGCTCACACCTATGCACGCACGCGGACTCCTCGCTCGACTATCACAACATCGGGGTAACTATGTGTCTCTCCATGCAATGCGTGGTCCTGCGTGGCTCCTGGTCGTCGCTGGTGGATGGCGCCGTGTCTCTCACGAGAATCCGAGAGACGCTCGGAATGCGGCTTTGTCCACCCCTTTGCTGTCCCTAGCACTGGTTTTGCTAACCCTCGAGCTTCGTGGACTTGGGCCGCTGTCGGATTTGCTACGAGCTGTGCCAGCACGTGCACTGCCTCCAGGGCTGGGCGAACGCGGAGTAGCTCCTGACGGTGACCCACGCGGGTGGCCTAGAGGGCCTTGGAAGACAGGCGCTGCGTGAAAGGCGGTTGGTCCGCGTGCTGACGAAGCCTTAGCCGAGCGGGCGGAACTTGGCGAGTTGGAACGGTGCCGCAGGTCCGGGCGCAAGTCGGGCGGTGCCGGTAGGTCCATCTTTCCGTCGGCGCGCAACGTCAAAGCCGCTCCAGCTTTGGGGGTCTTTGGGGCATCTGGAGGTGGCACGCCGTCTGTAGGCGCCGGCAACATGTCTATTGGCACAGCGTGGAATGGACTCGGGACTACGAGTGGATCAGGCACCCAGCTCATGAGTGTTGAAGAAATCTGGATTCCTCCCGCAACCACCATCGCACCAGGGGGTGGCGCGGGCGCAGCGGTCGGCGTGGGCGCAGGGGTCGGCTGTGGAGACGCCGTTCGAGCCCGGCCCTTTCTCGCGTCGTTTGCTCGCCGTTTGGCCTCGAGGCGCGTCTGACGAGCCTTGAGCTCCTTGACACGTAGCAACACCTCATCGGCAGCCGCAGCCTTGAAAGAGTGTGGCACGTCAACTGGTGTGCCATTGAGTGGTTCAGGCACCCACCCCACACGCTCTGACATGAGACGCTCCGCCCATCGGCCCAGGCCTGGCTTGATGGGATCGGCATGTCTGGGCTGGCCGGGACTGCTTGAGCTCGGATTTCGCTCGGCAATCTTCGCGGCAGCAAACTCCTCAGCGTACGTGCTGTCTCCCCCTCCACGTGGCCTTTGTACCACCAACTGAGATTGCTTTAACAGCCGTTCGTCGAGCTCGCCCGTTGCTACCGACGTGCCATCCGCCATCACGAACGGCTCATCATCCGAGTACGCCTCGTGAACGTGGCGTGAGGGGACATGAAGCCCCCACGATGGCCTCTCTCGTCCGAGCGTGTAGCGCGGATCCTCTTGCGTCGTGGCTAAATAGCGACTGTCGTATTCGCGCGGCCTCCACGTTGTGTGAGCTGGAGGCGGCGGCGGAGCGGGCCAGACACCATGGACGATTTCCTTCTTGATGAGTACTTCAGGAGAAAGTGGAGGCTTGGGCGTCGGCTCGCGCTTGGGCGGCTTTTCGCGAAGCTTCTTGTCGAGTTCGACGTACGGAATTCTGCCTGAGCCATCTACGTCCAAGGCTTTGAACGTCTCCGCGATCTCGTCATCCGTTGCTTCCGTGAAGCCAACGAACTTCACGAACGGGCCAAACTCCTTGATTGTGACCTCCCCAGAGCCGTCCGCGTCCATTGAACGAAAGAAGTCGATGACACGCTTCCCGCCGCCGAATTTGAAGTGCTCTCGCAGGGTCCATGGTGCAAGAGGCCCAAGGGGTGCATTGGTCGCCTTCTGCCATTTGGCTGCCTTGTTCCGAATAGAAGTCGCGGAAAGGGCCGGATCAATGGGAGCACCGCTCTCATTATCTCCTCGCTGTCCTTTGCCAGCTGATGCTGGAGCAGCTCCAGCCGCTAGAGCGGGTGCAGCAGCGGAAGTGGCGCCTGCCAAGACAGGCTGCGAACCGCTACTGAAAAAGCTCTTGATCCAACCAGAAACCTCCTCGATCTTCGCCTCGATAACAGCCGCCGCCGCTGGTGCAGGGGGCGGAGCCGCCACCTTCAGCTGCTTCTTCGATGGCTGCTTCATCGTCAGCTGCTTCATCATCAAAGGCGGCCTCTGCAGTAGGGTTGATGCGCGGTTCTCCAAAGTCTTTCTCGGTGGCCTTGTGCTCTGGCCCTGAGGAAGAACCGGTTTGAGCACCATCTCGTCCATCCAAGCCATGCGGGAGAAGCCAGCGGCGATCAGTCGCTCTGCTGACATTGGCGGGGCGTTTCGGCAGCCTCCTTGTGGCTTTGCTATGCTGGCTGAGCAGCAACTCTTTCGGCTCGGAAGCGTGCTGCTAGCACCCATGCCAGACGATGCCTGTGCAACTACTTCCCGAGCTCTTGCGGCTCGTTCGGCGGCTGCTTCACTGCAGCGCTCCGCTGCTGCTGCTGTTCGCACATTTGCTGCAACGATGGCAGCACGGGACCGATCACCAGTTGCAACAGCCGACGAGGAGCCGGCGGCAGCGCACGAAGGTAGCGCAGCATAGCCAACGATCTCCTCCGACGGGTTATCCGCAGCTACAGCCAGGGCCATAGCTGTCGAGGCCGGACCTCTTGGCCGGACAGCGGAGTGTGCGCCACTATTTCCAAATGCTGCAGCACAGAGCTTCGCCCACCAGCACGCTAAAGGGGCTTACCACGATGTGCGCTGAGTCGACAAACTCTCTCTCACTACTACATTTAGTACCAGGTTTGGGGGGCTGTATTCTTTCGCATTCGTTATCGCGATTACTCCCGCCGCACCTCGCAGCGGAGCAAATGACCATGGTGTCTTGTGACGCGGTGAGGTGTCAGGTGGGCTACCCCTTACCTCAGTTGGCGCGCATCGTGTGGGTATGCGGGCAGAGACAGGCGGCCGGGCGCCTCAAGTGCTCAGCGTAGGGCGGCGAGCTTGGTCAAGTCGAACGGGCGCGCGGGCTGGTACTCGCACGAGCCAGCCTGCGCAGCGCTGAGCTCATGCACCAGCACCCCGCGGTCACATGCCTCGAGGAAAGGAACGTCAGTTGGATGGTCACCGTAACCGACGGTGGTTTTGGCGCGGGCTGCGACGCTCGCCTTCAGCAGCTGCACCTTCGTCTGACCGATGGGGATCTCGCCCGACAACATGCCGGTGAAGCGGCCGTTGCGCTCGGTCAGATCCGCGCCATACACATTGCTCGCCGGAACGCCGAGGTACTTCTCGAGCCAGGGCCGCGCCATGAAACTGGGCGACGCCGTGATGATGACTGCCTGGTCGGCGCCTAGCACCGCGCTTGCAGCCGGGTCCTGCAAATCGCGCGCGTAGCGCTCGCCCAGGTCGGCCGCGATCTGTTTCGCCTTGTCCACGCGCACGCCGCGGAAGGCAAAGTAGTACATGATCTTGACGGCGAGCGCCCGCTTGACCTTGGAGAGTGGGATGAGCGTGGCGATCAGCAGCGGCAGCATAAGCAAGCGGAAAACAGCACGATACATGACGAGAAACTTGATGACATAGGTTGTGCTTTTCCTCGTGATGAGTGTCTCATCCATGTCGGTGATCACGACGGTGGCGGGGTCCTCGGCGGCAGCAGCGACAGGGGCGAAAGCCACCCGCCTGGCGGGTCGGCACGTCGCACGCCGAACGGAAGCAGGGGCGAACCCAGACGTGATGCCGAGCAGCGTCATGAAGATCATGATCGCCTGCATCTTGTCGGGGCGGAGCAATATCTCGAAGCATCTTCACGTTCACGTTCACGTTCACTTGACATCGCAGAAAATCGCAAAGCCACAGGTCCCGTGGAGACACATCGCGGGAGGCGCAAGTAAGCAGAATCTTCCCACAGCCCTGTTTAAGCGTCAGTCGGTTAGTCAGTTAAATTGTCGTCGAGGTGCTCCCCCCGATCTTCGCGGCCCCGTGCTGCTTACATTGTAGTAAAGTAGTAGCCCTCGTCACCCCGTGCTGCTTACATTCAGACCGCATCAGGGACGCGTTCCCGGCGGGCCGTCCGCGACCGCGCACAGTCAGCGACGTCCACAGGTGACGAAACAATGCTCAGATATGCGTCTTGCGTGCCTCAGACGGTAATGAAACAATTGATCGGTTTGATCCCGCAACCGCATGATCACGATTTTTACAATTAGAATTACCGTACATATCGTAATTATTATGATTTTGATATGATGACCCCCGGGTAAGCCGGGTTTCACACGTGTCAAAATATGCCAATCCCCGGGAGACCGGGTTCGTTATTCCCAGTCCGTTATTCCCAATACGACGCGAAGTGGACATCGGGCCGGCGTACACATGTTAAGCACTTACTGCTTCTGGGTTCTGGCTGATCACTGATGGTTTGAGGAGCGTTCACACCGCCGCGCTAGACGCCGCGCACACATGCTGAGTCGCGGCAGCTGCTCAACAGCTCAGAATCTGAGGACTGATGGATCTTCTTGTGATGCTCGCTCGACCGGCGGCAGCGGCCGCTCGGTCTTCGCCCGTCGTGCCTCCGCGAGCGTTGGCAACGTCGGCAGCGAGGGCAGCACGGGCAGCGATCGAAGCCAATCACGCTCGGCTTCGATACCTGATGAGACACGCAATCAGAGCCAATCAGAGCCAATCAGAGCCATTCACGCTCGGCTTCGGTACCTGCGATGGGCGCCGTTCGAAGCGCGGGCGCGACGCGCGCCGTGTTGGGCGCGGCTCCCGTGGCCCCGGCTACCGGTACTCCGGACAGGCCCTCGAGCGTCGTGTTGGGCGCGGCGGTCTGCTGCCGATGAGTCGCGTCCTCCATATTAGGCAGCTCCTCGTCCTCCATATTAGGCAGTGTCCAATCCTCGTGCTCTCGAGACAGATGGGAGGCGCGCAGAGGCGAAGAGCGTACCACAAGCCGAACGCGCGGCGAGCCATCGCCTTCGTCGTCGCCGTCGCGGCCGCCACCGCCGCCACCGCCACCGGCGCCGGCGCCGGCGCCGCCGCTCCCGCCAGCCCTTGATGGCGTCAGAGTGCCTGGAAGCTGCGATTCGAGCCCAATACGGCGCTCGAGGCCGGGGCTGCCTGGGACAGGCGCCCAACACAACGGCTCGTCGGGCGACTGTGTAAGCGCCGTCGTGGGCGCATCGGGCGACTGTGTACGCGCCGTCGTGGGCGCATCGGGCGACTGTTTAAGCGCCGTCGTGGGCGCATCGGGCGACTGTGGGATCGGCTCCGCCGCCGCACGCGCCCGGAGCGCGGCCGCCTGCTCGCGGAGAGCAACCACGCAATCAGAGGCAATCAGAAGAGGCAATCAAGAGGCAATTAACGGCACTCGCCTGCTCGCGGAGAGCGAGGAGTTCCCCACTGAGCCCTCCGAGCTTTCCACCGCGTCCTCGGCCGCTGACCTCCTGGCGCGAGGTGGGAGGGGTGCAGGCGGCAGCGGCGGCGGCGGCGGCGGACGCGGCGGCGGACGCGGACGCGGCGGCGGCGGCGGCGGCGGCGACGGCAGCGGCGGCAGCCATCTCGTCGGCCTCAATGGAGGCAATCTGCTTCTCAATCTCAATCTGGTCCAAGTACGAGTCGACAACGGCCTCCGCTGCCGATGCGGAGCGGTCAACGACAGTTAGTCTGTTCACAGCTGGCGAGCTCACAGCTGGTGAGTTCACAGCTGGTAGGTTCACAGCTGGTGAGCAGCCACTTTCCCCAACGCGGGTGTGCTGCCCACCGGATGGGGGACGGCGAGGCACTCCCAGCGCGGGCTCCTGAGATGGCTCCGGCGGCAGTGGCGGCATCGAAGGCGACGACGACGGCTGCACTGGTGGACGCGGCTGCAGCGGCTGCGCCAGTCTGTTCACAGCTGGTGGACGCGGCTGCAGCGGCTGGGCCAGCGGCGGGGATGGCTGCGCGGGTGGGGCGAGCGAAGGCTGCATCGTTGGGGCCATGAGCGATGTCCCGCAGCCTCTCTCTCCAAATCGCGGGGCTTCGTCATCTCGGGCTTCGTCAACTCCAAATCGAGGGGCTTCGTCATCTCGGGCTTCGTCAACTCCAAGTCGAGGGGCCAGCCTTGTGGGCTCCCAGGTCGCAAGCTTCCTCAGCGTAGGAGCCACACGCGGATCGTGCACGCGCGTGTTGATCAGCTGAGGCGGTGGAGCAGGCGCCGTTGGCTCCCAGAGGACGGTCCGCCGAGATTCAATCTCGGTCCGCCGAGATTCGATCTCGCGCGCCGTGTTGATCAGCTGAGGCGGTGGAGCAGGCGCCGTTGGCTCCCAGAGGACGGCGGACCGAGAGTCGATCTCGGTCCGCCGAGATTCTATCTCGGTCCGCCGAGATTCAATCTCGCGCGCCGTCGGCCGCGCGCGCTGTGGGAGCTTGGCGCAGCTCGGGCTCGGAGATTCGAAGACGCCGGCGCCGCTCATCCCGCCCGCCCGGCGCGGGGTCGTCTTCGTCGATTGGGGTGTGGGGACAGCCCTGGAGGTCGGAGAGGCCAGGATCCAAGGCACCGCGTGTACCCGCGCGGAAAGGGGGCGCCGTGGTGAGCTTTTCTTGTCGTCGCAACCGTTGCCATCCGTTGCAATCCGTTGCAATCCGTTGCCATCCGTGGGCGCCACGTGTACCTGCACGCCATCCTCGGAGTCGCGCCCATGGGTGGGTCTGCGGGACGCCGTGTTGGGCATGCGCGGGTCGAAGCACCCCATCGAAATCACCTCCTCCTCGTCGTCCTCATCCTCGTCCTCGTCACGCTCAGAAAGGGGCATCAGGTCTTCCTCATACCCCTCCTCCTCCACGCCCTCCTTCACGCCCCCCGCCACCGCACGCTCACCGCCACCGCCGCCCTTACCACACAGGTTGAGGCCCGCGTCGAAATCCAACGTGCGCGGTGCGCGACGCCCACCACGGAGCCCAGAGCTGCGCCCATCATGGCGCCCACCGTTGGCCGTCTTCGAGTGGTCGGCCGCCGAGCCGTTGGCCGCGCCGCCCTCGGGCTTTGGTTGATGGCCAAACTTTGGAGACCCAAAAGGGTTGACTAGCGCACGCGTCGAGCTGCTCTTTCTCAGAGTGCGGGCCTTGCCTAATTTGGGATGGTCTAGTTTGGGAGCGCCGGCTTGGGCGGCTTGGGCCGCGCTCGTCGCGACGCGCTGCCGCCGCCCGCCGGTATTGACAGTTTCGCGGTAGCGACGCCAGGCGATGCGCCGGCGGTACCTGATGAGGGATGCAATCAGACGCAATCAGACGCAATCCAGGCGTAATCAAGGAGCGTGGGCAGGTAGCTGATGAGGGGTGCCATCAGAGGTCCTCAACTGGGGCAATCAGATGCAATCCGGGCGCAATCAAGGACGTACCAGATGCGCCCCGCGCGCCACAGGATGAAGAGCCCGAGGATTGTACCGACTGTGACCGAGGAGAACATGACGACGAAGAGAGTTGTCCACAGTCCCGTGTTACTGGGCGGTGGCGCGCTTGGCGGATGCGGCGGCGGCGGATGGCGGGGCGCGTGCGGGTGCAGCGGCTGCGGAGGGCTCGGCGGCCTGCCGGGTGAAGGCGAGGGCGGCGGGGAGGGCGAGAGGAGACCAATGGCGTCAGTGTCGCGGGGTGCAAAGAAGACGATGCCGCCCACCACGGCGGCGCCGGAAAACTTTTGGATGCCGACCGCGCCCGCCGGCCCGACAGGTACGCTGTGGAAGCTGCCGCTCGAAAGGTCGAAGATCCCCACAGCGTCGGCGTAATAGGGGCACAGGTAGAGGCGCGTGCCCAGGACGACGCCGCCGGCGTACTTAGCGAGGCCGCTCACGGGCAGCGCGACCGACGAGAAGGCCCAGGTGGCCGTGTCGAGCACCCCGAGGCCGGGCTGGTTGTACGGCACCAGATACACGCGTGGCGCGCTCCATCCGCCCAAGACGACGCTCACGCCGCCGTAGAATTTGGACGAGCCGAAACGCGAGCTCAGCGGGAGCTCCACGGAGGTGAATTGTTCGGTGAGCGTGTCCAGAACAAGCAGGTCACTCCGCTGGAAGGGCACGCAGTAGATGTACCGGCCGACGCTCACCACACCGCTGAACTGGCCGTTCACGAAGCCGCCCGACGGCGTAGGCAGCGCGACCGCCCGCCAGGCACTCGAGGACACGTTGAGCACTCCCACGTCGTGATTGTCGTACGGCGCAAAGTAGAGGTTGCCCGTCAGGGCGTTGTGCGCCAAGCCTTGGTATCTGTACGTGTTGGATTGGATTGCACCGGGAGTGCTGCCGCTGTACTGCACGGGGATGCTCCGGAAGGGCCGTGAGCCCGACACGTCGTACACCCCGACACCGGTCGCACGGAATGGCGCAAAGTAGACGGTGTCGCCGACGAACGCCGCGCCGCTGTACTTGCGCTGGCCCGACACGCCGGAGAGCGGCACGCGACTGTAAATGAGCGTTTCGGCGTCGAGGATACCGATGCTGTCCTCGTCTTGCGGCGCCATGACGAACAAGGAGCCGACTGCGACAGCGCCGTCATACTTGCGTGCGGTGATGGGCACCATGCCGACGCCGGTGGTGGCGAAGCGATCGAGGGTCAATGCGGAGCTGGCATTCATGAATCGATTGGTCGACGCGCGACCGCGGCCCCGCCACGACGGTTGTTTACATGTGCGGAGAAATCACACATTCACATTCACACATTAGCATTCACACCATGGCGGGTTCCGGACGGGGGCAGAACAGACTGTTGATTACTCGGCCACTACACACTACACTCGTTTCGGAGGAAAATCGTGTGACCTGAACGAGCAGCACTGGTTAACTTCTGTGGTGTGATGTGAACTTGGATGTGAACCGTTTCGGAATTGGTGAGTAATTCCACGGCCGTGCGCGTCTGTTGTGACTCGTCGTGTCGGGGGTCCGCGGGCGCGGCGTGTGCATGTGTGGATTTTCCCCGGTCGACCGGCACGGACGTGGGGGAGGGACAGTATACTAGGAGTATACAACTCGCTACTCCGATAATGCTTGTCCCATAATAGAGCCCGTGATACTAGAACAGGACTGATTTCCGGTGACCGACGTCCTTTATACCAACCAAGCGTTCATGGGTCCATGACATCGCTCTCCAGCACATGTGGACATCCAGTGTTCTACGCTTCTACCGCCCCCTGGAGCGTGGAGCCTGGACCCTCGACAGAACCAGACACGTCACCCCCAAACGCCCAATGTAAATCGTCTCCTGCCCGATGCGCCTCCCTTCGCATCTCACCTCCACCATCCCTCAGCTCGTCTGGTCCATCTTCATGGTCTGGTCGAGAAGGTTATGAGTATGAACGTGGGGCGTTCTTAAGTGCAAGAACCAGATCAGATCATCTCAGATCAAGCCAAAATCAACTTGTGGTCAAAGCGCTACTGTATGTAGAGGCGATCAGACCCACTCATACGCAAACTCCTCGAACATGTCCCTGGGGAAGTCCTCCTGCGGATAATCCAAGACGCCCTCATCCACGTACGTGTCGAAGTTGGAGTCGTCGAGGGCGTGCTTGATTTTCGGCACGTAGGGCGCTGCGAGCTGTTTCGCCTCGAGGCTTTTGAAGTCGAGGCCGTCGAACCAGCCGTGATTCCTCACATCCTTCGAGCCCCCCTTGAACGAGCCGAGCCGGTGGGAGGGATCCACGCACAGCAACCGGTCGATGAAGTCGCGCGCATTCGTCGTGAGCTGGGCCGGCCAGGGCACCCTGCCCTTGACGATCTTTCGGTAGGCCTCCATCGGGTCGCTTGAGACAAAGGGGGTGGTACCCGTTAGGCACTCGAACGCGAGGATGCCGACGCACCACCAGTCGGCCGCGAATCCGTGTCCCTTGTTGAGGACGATCTCGGGCGCGAGATACTCGGGCGTGCCGCAGAGCGTCCACGTGCGGTCGACGAGGACCTTCGCAAAGCCAAAATCCACAAGTTTGAGGTAGCCCTGTGCATCGAGGAGCAAGTTCTCGGGCTTGAGATCGCGGTAGACGACCCTGAGCGAGTGCATGTACGAGAACATCGAGACGACCGACGCAATGTAGAATTGGGCGTACCCATCGAAGAGCGGCGCGCGCTTCGCGAGCACGGAGAAGAGCTCGCCACCCAGGGCGAGCTCTTCGAGCATGTAGAGCTCTCCCTCGTCCTGGCGCACACTCACACAGCGGCAGCCATAAGGTCAGTGCTGGCGTTCAATCACACAAGATCACTGGTTCAATCTTAGGTTCAATCTTAGGTTCAATCAGTTGCATGGCAATGGGAGTGTGCTGGAGAAGTAATCGGCACTCACCTGGTAGGTCTGCACGAGCTTGAGGATGAACGGATGCTCCATCCTCGACAGAATCTCCTTCTCCAATAGCACGTGCGCCTGCTGCCTCATGGCGACTACCTGTGCCTTACGCATGCATTTGAGCGCATACGTCTCGCCCGTCTTCTTGTGCACCACAAGCTTCACACGCCCAAACGTACCCACGCCCAAGATCCGTCGAAGCTCCAAATCGCCAAACTTGGGAGCGTCGGGGCGATTGAGCGCCTTGTCGCGCTTCTGCATCTCCTTATCGATGAGCGATTGGAGTGGGCCGAGTACCGCGGTGAATGTGTCGCGGTCGCACGTGTAGCACACTAGGGGCTGGTCTCCGGCGGCCTGGATGGTGGCCGAGGCCGGCTCCGACTTGAGCAGCGCCCGCTCGCCGAAGAACTTACCCGTGGTGAGGGTCGCAATCTCGAGCGGCCCGCTGCACATGCCCTGGATGCCACGGTCGAGGAGCACGCGCGCCACACCCGTCTTGATGACGAAGAAGGTGTCGTTCTCGTTGCCCTGCGTGATGCATCGGCCGCCGGGGGGGATGATCTTCTCCTGCAGCTTGTTGAGAAAGTCACCCTGCTGGTCGTGCGACAGTTGGTCGAGGAGTTTGACGTGTTCGATCTCGACCCCCTCGAGAACCTTGCGCTTGAAGTTCTGGTTGACGACTTCCTGTATCAGGTAGCACTCACGAGCGCGCGTTGAGCAGAGGCACTCTCGGTCTCAATCAGTGGCTATCACAGCCTCTATCAGTCAGAATGAGATGCCATCAGCGACCATCTTTGGCGGTCATCTGACCTGCAAGTTGCCCAGCTGCTCCCTGAACGCCATCGCCGTCAGCCTGAGCACCGTCACCGGCCCGACCGCCACCACGTTCGCCTTGCGCACCGCGTCCTCTGCCGTCGGCTCGAGGAACGACTCGCCGAAGACGTCCCCAGTCTTCATGCGCAGTATGTCGCCCGCACGTGAAGCTCGGCCTTGATGGCATGCCACCTGGTCGCAATCAGCGGCAGAATCAGTGTTCTGATCAGTCTGTGGTAGAACAGTCGCTCGCGGCTCGCGGGGCATATGTGTATGTGTGGCGCTTGGTGGTGTGCCACACACGCGCTACACATGCGCATGCACCTCGCCCGACTTGATGAAGAAGAGCGCGGAACGCTCGAGATGAGGGAGGCAATCAGCATGCAATCAGGTCGAGCAGCGTACCTCGCCCGACTTGATGAAGAAGAGCGCGTCCGCCACCTCACCCATCGTGACCAGGTACTCGCCGTCGGAGTAACGAACCTCGTCCATCACATCCGCGAGAGCGTGCCGCTGTGCATTGTGGAGGGAGGCGAGAGCACTCAGAGAGGGCCATCCGCGTTCCATCTGTTCTATCAGAGAGCACTCAGAGAGGCCCATCCGCAATCATTGTGGAGGGAGGGCGAGAGCACTCAGAGAGGCATGCATCAAGTAGGCATAGCACTCAGAGAGGGCGCCTCCCATCCCACCTGCGCGTCTGTAAGGGCGGAGAGCATGGGCACGCTCTTGAGGAAGTGCTCGGCTTTCGACGCGAGCGAGGACGCGTTCGTGTGAACCATCACGTGGCGAAAGCGCTTGCGCTCGAGTGCCCAGAGCACCCCGCCATGTAGCCCGCTCGCCAGCCCGCCCGGCGCGCCTGCGGTGCACCTGATCGTGGCGGCACGCGGCGCATTGTACAGCAGCGCGAGCTCGCCAAAGGAATCGGCACCGCCGTACTCGGCCACGACCTCACCGCTGAGCTGCGAGAGCGACGCCTCGTAACGACCGCTCACGACGATGTAGAAGTGGTCGCCCGCCTCACCCTGGGAGATTACAAGCTCACCCTCTGGGATTTCGAGCCTCGTGAATCCACGGATCATGAAGGAGACCTGATCATCCGTCAGACTGCGCACGCGAGAGACGGCAGCCGCCGCAAAAGCCGCGTGAGTGTAGTTGTGGTGTTGCAGAGCACCAGGGAAGGTGTGGTGATGCGTGCTTTGCGCGCGCTGGCGGTGCATACTGCTCGAAGATCTCGTTCTTCTTGATGGCCTTTGTGATGAATGCGCGCTCTTCATCCGTTTTAGAGACCGCCTCCATGTGCATATCCTCATAGGACATATCATCGTTGGTCTCCACCCTGCACGAGCGCAGCAGGCTCAGCAAGCATCGCAGTGAGGCAGCTGCCACCGGGTCGGGTGCGCCGCGGGCGGTCCGCGGTTAGCGGCACAGAGTGGTGCTTGCACGCACCGCACGGCGATGCGGCGTGTTCTGCTCATCTTCCGCTTCTGTCCATGGAAGAATTTGGTGCTGGAAGTGGCCGCCATGCGAGCACCGGCCTCGTTGGGCTGGGAGCACGTGCAGCCCATTTCTGCGGGGCGAGCAGGGTGTGGACGTCACTCAGATTCCGCCGGGAGTCGAGCGGCCACGCGACGGAAGAAGGCCAAACGCGCCTGCGTCGACCGATGGATTGGCAGCTGATTGGCGGCGCTTCCAAGGACCACTCCAGTGAGTGCGCCAACAGCGACTTCGTTTGCATCTTTGCAAGTTTCCCGTGTGATTGATTGGAACTCGAATTTAAAAGTGTATGCGAATTGACTACACTGTATGCGCGACCTGCATCATGCCGCATGCGACAGTTTACGGATCTGTTATTTGTCTTCATCGAGAGTCTCGTGCCTGCTTTATGCGTCCTCGCGATAGGGACACGCGAACGCGCCGCCTGAAGGTAGTCGTCTCCGCTGTGGCTCGGCATCCCCTCCTCCTCTCGGCACAGCCGCCGCACGGCGCGCTCTGGGGAGGACGAGCGCCTCCTTCACAGTGCTCAGCACAGCGCGCTCTCAGCGCCTCCTTCACAGTGCCAGCGCGGCGCGTGCGGAGAGGCTCGGCGCGCCGTCGCGAGCACAGGGGCCTCGGAGCTCGCTCTACAAAAAGTAGTCGGGCGCGGGCTTTTTGGCAGGCACACCGCGCGCCTCCTGCGGCGCGGCCTCGAAGATCTTGTAGTTCTTCTGGAGCTGCTCATCGAGCTCGAGGATCGCCGCCACGTTGCCGCACCGGTAGCAGTAATTGGGAGCCGACCAAACAGTCACGAGGGTCTGGCCGGTAAACATGTGCTTGTAGCCCTCCATCACCAGCTGGTGCGCGCGCGCGATCAGGTCGATGTTGTTGGTGGTATTGAACTGCGTGACCACGTCGCCGCCGAACAGGTACCCGGCGCCTCGAGGCGAGAGACCCCAGCCGTCAATGTCCTCCGGGTCGGACCACATGAGGTCGCACATGGCGCCGTCGTGCGGCACCTCCTGCTTGCGGTCGATGACGCGGATCTGGTCGAGCGTGTTGATCGAGGGCGAGAGGCCACCGTGCACGCAGAAGATCTTGTCCTCGATGATCGAGGAGAGCGACAGGTAGTCGAAGATCTCGGTGCAGTAGCGCCACACGTTGACGGAGCCGTACTTGCGCAGGCACTCGTCGTAGAAGCCGTAGACCTGCGTGATCTGGCGGCTCTCGTGGTTGCCACGGATGAGCGTGATGCGGTCCGGGTACCGCACCTTGAGCGCGAGCAGCAGCAGAAACGTCTCGACCGAGTAGAAGCCGCGGTCGACGAAGTCGCCCATGAACAGGTAGTTGGTGTCTGGCAAGTCACCTCCCACCTTGAAGAGCTCCATCAGGTCATAGAATTGGCCGTGGATGTCGCCGCAGATCTGCGGGCAGGCGGCACGGGCAAGGCTCAGCAAGGAGCGCAGGGGGGTCTCGCCCAGAGCGTGGACACCAGGCCACAGCACAGTCTCGGAGGCAGCTTGCCGGGCCGGGCACACAGGGCGACAGCAACGCGTGGGCCAGGGCTGGTCGGCGGGGCCGGCGGCGCGCCCATGGGAGCGCGTGGGTCCGGGCGCGTGCCAGGCACGCACCGTCACAGGCGCGTCCACGCGCTGCACATTGCTCTCCTCAACGAGGATCTCACGCGCCTTTGCGCAGAGGGATTTGACCTCCGCCTCCTTGATGTACTCGCAGCGTTTCAGCTGCTCGATTTGCCGGTCCAGGTCGGAGCCAGCGCTCGTCATCGCGCCTGCGCGGCCGGTGTCGCGCGGATTGAGCTGAGCTGGCTTCGGTGGCGACGCTGGACAGCGCCGTGAGCGGCTACCCGTAGTGCGTAAAGCGGCAATGCGGTGTGATCCTGTGAACACTACGACGGCGCGCGAACACAGCTGAACAGAGGTTTCGGTACAAGTACGCTTCACTCGCTTCCAACGGCACCATCGTACGCAGTCTTCTCTTCACAACTCCCGACGCACACGCTCTTGATTATTCGATGGCCGCCATCGTCCTCGCGGTCCACTCCGCAGCAGCCTGGTCGCTGAGCTGGCGAACCTGCCCCCAGCCGCGGCTTGCTGTGGATGTCGGTATGGCTCGTGGTTGTGCTGCCTGCTTGCAGGACAGAGACCTCCCGAGTGACGACTTGGGGTTTAGCACCTTCACAGAGAGTTCTTCGCTTCTGTCGCAATTTCATCTTGGCGTGGCCAGACAGCGCGCTGGCGACACAAACGGCGCTCTGGAAGCCTACGATGTCTTTGTCAGGGCAGCCGAGGAGCACGGCGCTCCTCCGCATACCTTTTCTGAGGTGCTGGTTAACATGGGTATCCTGTATGTGCAGCGCCGTGATCGCTCGGCTGCAAGGAAGAGCTTCGAGAGAGCGCTGGAGTGCCGGGCGCTTTCCGCCGCGCACGTCAATCTCGCGTTGCTCTGTCTCGCAGAGGGCTCGGCAGCCGCCGCGGCCGAGGGACTGCAAAGCTCCATGCCTGTGAGTGCCGTGCTCGCAGCCAAGGAGCACTGCCTGAAGGCGATCGCACTCAACAACGACGAAAGGAGTGTCGCGACTGCAGAGCGCCTCTTGCAAGAAATGGCACAGCGCCAGGCCTAGGGCCTTGGGGGCTCTTCTTTGGGTGGACTCCCATCCCGTACCTCGGCCGCGTAACTTTTCAATGGCACACCGGCGGAGGCCAGCAATGGCCGGTTACTTTTCAATGGCACACTTGGGGCGCGGGCGCTGCTCACAACGTCACAAGCGTCGATTGACAGATCGTACGTGTATCGAGGGTGCGCACAGAAGTGACTTTTCACTTCAGAGTTTACGTATCCGGATAAGCAAGACAGTAGGGTCCGTCAGCGTGTCATTAGCGTGTCAATCTGAATCTCTCATGTCTCAATCGTCAATGCAGCGTGTAACAACTTTGAACTTAACAGCGGGGATCTGCGCTCCCGCAACAATATACCCAGTTAAGCACTTGCACAGTCGGCCGCATGGTCGGCCGTCGCCTCAGCCCTTCTCACAGACTCGAACTCTGAGCCTCACTGTGTGAACAGTGTGAGCGATAGTGTGTGACCGTTGGGCTGAACGGTTGACGGTTACTTCTCCCCTGTGTTCATTGCCTCTTCAAGGCACAGAGGCGGCCCATCCATGCCCTCCTTCGCTGGCTACAGCGTCGTGGAGGAGATTGGCGAGGGCGGATTCGCCAAGGTCTACCTGGCCACCTCCGACCAGACTGGCGACGCCGTCGCCATCAAGCAGTTCCTCTCCGAGGGGGGCGCCGAGCTCGACAAGATCAAGGCGGCGAACGAGGTCGCCGTGCTGCACAAGCTCGGCGAGCACGAGAACGTCGTCCGGCTCCTCGAGGTGGTGCCCGACGAGCGCGGCATCGACTCGCTCGTGCTCGAATTCTGCGGCGGCGGCGACCTCATTCGCCTCATTCAGCAGGGGCGCGCAGCAGGGGACGAGCGCTTCAACTTTGGCGTGTGGCGCGACGTGGTCACGGGCGTGGCGCACATGCACGCGTGCGGGATCGCCCACCTCGATCTCAAGCCGCAGAACGTGCTGCTTCAGGAGGGCAGCGCCGACGACGACGACGGCCGTCCAGGGCGCGCGGTCGTGTGCGACTTTTCGCACTCATGCATCGGCATACAGGTGCCCCCCGAGCAGGTGGGCGCGGGCAAGTACATGGCGCCCGAGGTGTCGAGCGGCGCGCCGTACGCGGGGGCGCCCGCCGACGTCTGGTCGCTCGGCGTCGTCCTGTACACCATGCTCACCGCCAAGCTCCCTTTCGAGGCCGATGGCCACAAGGCGTTGGGCCAGTGGCAGCGCGTCGATTGGTTCTCAACGCCACTGAACGCTCTGTTCGACACCGTCTTCGTGGTGGACGTGGCGCAGCGCGCGACGCTCTCCGCGGTGCAGCAGAGCGCGTGGTGGCACGCCATGAGCGGCGCCTCCTCGCCCGCCACGGCGCCCTCAGGCGGGGCTCCGTCGCCGTTGCGCTCGAGGGCCGGTCAGTCTGCAGGGGGCGAGGGAGGTTCCGAGTCGGATAAGTTTTCGTACCAGGAGTACGACACGCCCTCGGACGCGGAGGAAGACCTCGGCGGAGGCAGCGAGGGCAGCGAGCGCGGCGTCCCTCGCTTCGTCCCTTCGTCCGAGCTCTCGAGCTTGCAGGTGGATGACCGCTGATGACCGCTGATGACTTCTGATGACCGCTGATGACCTCTGATTGCATGGACCGTTTCGTCCCTTCGTTCGAGCTCTCGAGCTCGCAGGTAGTGCCCGAGGAGCGATGATTGCCTTGTGATTGAATTGACTGCTGAGTGCGACTGATTGCTGGCCTCATCAGGTGTGTGCCCGAAGAGCCGTCTCTGATGACCTCTGATGACCACTGATGACCGCTGATTGCCTCCCTCATCAGGTGGTGCCCGAGGAGCCGTCCGTGAGCGCGTCGCGCCGCTCGCGCCGCGACGGAGCAGACGCCTCCGGCGCGGATGAGGACGACTTTTACTCTGAAGAGGAGCAGCTCGCCGCGATGAAACTCCAGTCGGTGGCGCGCGGCCACCACGCACGCCGCGATGGACGGCGGAGCAGTGGCGGCGCCAAGGGCGCCCACGACAGCGCGGCGCTCCCGAGCACCGGCCCTCTGCCGATCAGCACGGCGTATGCGCAGTCGCACGCGGCCGCCGTCTCGCTCTCGCCGGCATCGGAGCCCGACTTGAGCGGCGTCGAGCCCGGAGCCAACGCTGAGCGCGCGAAGCCCCTACGGCGCGCCTCCCAGGGCAGCGCTGGCGGCGCGCTACCGACCACCCTCGGATGCAACTGCAACGTGCTCAACGCGCCGCCCTCGGCTTCCCCACAGGTACGCTGATTGCCACTGATGACCTGCCTTGCATGCAAGTGCTCACCACAGCGCCCTCGGCTTCGCCACAGGTCGACGTGTACGGCGCGTACGCCGGGCCGGTGCCTCTGCCCGCGCCGCCCGCGCCGCTGCCGACCGCCTCGTACCTCAACGGGCAGCGCCTCGCCCTCGACGGCGCCCTTCCGATGCCCGCGGAGCCGTTGCGTGCGCCGCCCCCTCCACAGCGGCTGCTCGAGGGGAGCGTCGTCGCGGGCGTTGGGCACAGGCGGCCGCCGGCTGCGAGCTTAGGTGCTCACAGCCACGCGAGCCGAGGCGGCGGCTTGGGCGCCGGCTTGGGCGCCGGCTTGAGCGGCGGCTTGGGTGGCGGCTACGCGGCGGGGGCGTTCCAATATGGTGGCGCTGGCACCGCCCTCGCGCCGCCGCCGCTACTCTCCGCGGAGGGCGGCAGCGCGACGGCGGCGACGGCGGGCGCGGCCGGCGGCATGCGCCAGCGTCAAGCGTGGCAAGATGACGACCCTACCGGTGGGGAGGCCTTGCCGTTCCCAGCGGGCCTGATGCAACGCGCGGCCGTGGACGACGCGAGTGGCGTGTCGTCCACCAACTCGGGCGGTCGGCTGCGTACGCCCTCATCCCTCGCGCGCCTCGAGAGGCGCCAGCAAGCGACCAACGCCTTTGCGGCCCACTCGAGCAACCTGCCGATCTCGAGCAATCTGCCGAGCTCGAGCAACCTGCCGATCGGCAGCGCCGTCCTGAGCGCCGGCGCTCTGCCGGCGGCGAGTGGCGCCCGGCACGGCGCGGCGGCCAGTGGGAACCCGGCGACGGGTTTCGTCACCCACAGCAAGGCCGCGGCTGCGGACTTTTCGGGCGGCTTTGGGCAGCTGCACAGCCTGCTCGGCCAGCGTGCCGACTCCCCTGCCGTGCTCGCGGGCGCCCACGACGGCGCGCCCGTGCGCGTCGGGCTGCCCCAGGGCGCCGACGGCGCCCACGACGGCGCGTGCGCGAGCTCGGCGCTCGCGGAACCACCTGCCTATTATGGGCATGCCCTCGGCGCGCCCACGACGGCGCCTCGGCACGGGCGCGTGGCGCTCGAGACGAACGGGCTGTACGGCGACGAGCGCTACACGCACCTGAGCCGCGACCAGCAGCTGCTGCAGCTGAGCGCCGTCGTGGGCATGGCGATGCGCGCCGTCGATGAGATGGGCGGCGTCGGGTACGAGAGGGGCGCGCCGCCGCCGCGCTCGTCGCAGGCGCCGCCGCCGGTCACAGGGCGCCTGCCCAGCGACGTCGTGGGCGCCGTGGTCACAGGGCACCTGCCCAGCGAGGTCGACTATGAAAGTGGCAGTGCTGCCGCGGGCGCCGCCGACGCGGGCGCTGCGGCCGCGACGAGAGTGTCGCCAAAGGGCAAGGGCGGCGCGGCCGGCGCGCCCGCCAAAAAGGGCGCTGTGGTGGGCGCGCCTTCAGCCAAGGCCGGCGCCAAGGCCGGAGGGCGCAAGGTGTCGCCGACGCGCGTGGCCGCGCCCGCGCCCACCACAGCGCCCTTGGAGGGGGAGACAGCTGCGGCCACAGTGATTCAGTCGCACTTCCGCGCGAATGCCGCCAAGAAGGAGGTCGATGAGCTGCGCGCAAGTGGCGTCGGGTATCCGCCGTTGGGGGGGGCGGGGGCACGGCGGGGCCGTGTGGCCACGTCCAGTGCGAAGCCGACTCGCGACCTGCCCACCGCAGCGCGCGACCTGCCCACCGCAGCGCTGCCCAACGCCAAGGCAGCGGGCTCGGTCGCGCCCACCACAGCGCTGCACGCGGCGGCGCCGACGCCCTCGAGCGGCGCGCCGTCGCGGGCACGGATCGGCAGCGCCGCGCCTCCGAAGGGCCGCGCCGAGGAGCCACCCATATTAGGCAATCCCAAGCCCCGAAAGACGATCCTCAAGGCGCCCAGCATGGCGCCGGCGGGCGTCGTCGAGGGCGTGCCTAATATGGGTGTGCCACCGCCGCAGACGAACGTGGGCGGCGGCGTGGCTGGCGGCGGCGTGGCCGGCGCCGGCGTCGCTGCAGCAAAGGGCTTGCCTAATATGGGTGCGAAGGGCTTGCCTCGGCCCGCCCGCACGAAGCCGGCGGCACAGCCGCAGCAGCCGCAGCCGCCGCTGGTGCTCCCCACAGCGCTCCCCACAGCTGCCCCCACAGCGCTCCCCACAGGCGCCCCCACAGGCGCCGTGGGGCGCAAGGCACAGCAGCAGCAACAGAAGCTCGCCGTGGCCGCCGGCATCGAGGGGCGCTTGCCACGGCCGTTGGGCGCTGTCTTGGGCGCCTACCCCGGCCTCCCTCCAGCGCAAGACTTCGCGCCGCCTCCCTTTGGTCCGTCGCCGGCGGCTCAGTACGGCGCGCCGCGTCCGACTGCCCAGTACGGCGCGCTCCCTCCGAATGCTCCCTATGGGTCTCCCCAATTTGGAAACCAACCGCCTCCCCAATTTGGAAACCAACCACCTCCCCAATTTGGAAACCAACCGCCTCCCCAGTTTGGATTCCACGGTGGGTTCCAATCGGGGCCCCCCGTGCTCTGGCCGCCCAACGCGCCGCAGCCGCAGCCGCAGCCGTTGATCCAGCTCTTCCTCCCCCCAGGGGTCTCGCCCCCGCCCTACCTGATCCACTCGAGTGATGGTGAGCCTCAGCCCATCTGGCCTACCAGTAAGAACGCTCCGCCGCCCTTCCAACCGCCGCCGCAGCAGCAGCAGCCGCAGCAGCCGTTGCCGCCGCAGCCACCGCAGCCGCCGCCGCAGCCGTTGCCGTCGCAGCTCAAGCCTCCTCGAGCGCAGCCGGCGGCGCCCTCGGGCAGCAAGGCCGGTAGCAAGCAGGCGCAGCAGGCGCAGCAGGCGCAGCAGGCGCAGCAGGCGCAGCAGGCCCCTGTGCCCGGATACTATCCAGGCGCGGGCAGCGCTGCCTTCCAGCCGCCGTCGAGCCTCGGTGTGCCGCTGCCGGGCTATGACCCGGCGGCAGCGGCGGCCATGGCCGCGGCGGTGGCGGCAGGCGCACCGCCCTTTTACTTTGGGGGGCAGGTGCCTCATACGCTCCCACATCAGCTCGCACCGGCACCCTACCTTCAGCAACAGTACGTGCCGCCCGTCTCGTACGGCCGTTGATGGTCGCCCGAGACTCGCACCACGGTCCGGACGTCCGGTGCGGGGGCGGTGTGGGCGTGAGGCTGCAGGCTCGCTCACCGCGCCCGGTCGGCGTCGCTCGATCATCTGTGTGAAACTAGACACTCTAGTAAGACACGTAGAAGCCGCTCGAGAAGAACTCATCGCGCGCGGCGCAGCGATTTACTCTTGGTTTTAGTTTTTTCTTCGACGCATTTTTTCTGGCCGCTTTGGCCGGACGCGCGTCACGTCGGATTTTGTTGCTTCGGAGGGTCTTAGGAGGGTCGCGCGGGCGATGGGCAATGACTTTGTGGCGTGCTGTCGTCGCGCTGTCGTACCGGTGGTTCACAAAGGAGCACCCCGGTCCCGACGGCACGCAATGGGGGGCTGGAGGCGCAAACACACTCCAGCCCCGCACTACGTGCCGCGCCGTGCCGTCCTGGTTGCCGGGTCTCGCGCTGAGCCGAGCGCTTACTCGGGGTTGACATCGCCCTCGGCGGCGTGCATCTCGAGCGCTGAGACCGCCTCCACGATCTTGGCGATGAGCGCTTCGGGCGACTCGAGAAGGTTGAGCAGCTCGCCGTCGTCCATTTCGAGGAGCATGCCCGTGATCTTGCCGGAAAAGGCCGGCTGAACCTGGGAGATGAGCGGGAAGAGGCGCTCGCCGAGGAGCTGCTTCTGCTGGTCGGGCGCCGCCGCCGCGAGTGAGGCTTCCGTCATGGCTCCCTGCATGGCTCCCTGCACGCTCTGCATGCCCTACATGCCCTGCATGACTCCCTGCATGTCAGGCCCGCCCTTGCCGCCACGCATCTGGCCGCCGGGGCCGCCGCGCTGTCCCTGCTGCATACGGCCGGCGCCCGCGCCGCGCCCCATCTGTCCCATCAGGCCATACTGGTCCATCGGGGTGCCCATCAAACCGGGGACGCCGTAGCCGGGTTGCATTACGGTTGCATTCAGGGTCCCATCATCTTCTTGGCGCTCGCCACGGCGATCGCCTTTCATCGCGCTCTCCGCATGGGCACTCTTCGGAAAGCCACACTTGCAATCACCGAAGTTGGCTCCGGCCACGTCGACTCGGTACTCATTGCACACGCCGCCGGCCGCCGGCTAGTCGACATCGGGTTGACTCGCCAACGCGGCGGCAGCCGCCAGACTCTGCAACGCGGCCACGGCCCTCGCCATGCCTTGAGCGTCGCCGTCGGGCACAAGCGCCGCGAGCGGCACGAGGGCGCCCGCCGCTACGATGGCCGCCTGGATGGCAGCGTCGCCGGTCGACAGATTCGCCAATGCGCCGGCGGCGTTCGCCTTGCCTCGAGCGTCGCCGTCGCGCACGAGCGCCGCGAGCGGCTCGAGGGCGCCCGCCGCTACGATGGCCGCCTGGATGGCAGCGTCGCCGGTCGCCAGATTCCGCAACGCGCTGGCGGCGTCCGCCTTGCCATGAGCGTCGCCGTCGCGCACGAGCGCCGCGAGCGGCACGAGGGCATGCACGAGCGCCGCGAGCGGCTCGAGGGCGCCCGCCGCTACGATGGCCGCCTGGATGGCAGCCTCGCCGCCCGCCAGACTCCGCAACGCGACGGCGGCGAACGCCTTGCCATGAGCGTCGCCGTCGCGCACGAGCGCCGCGAGCGGCTCGAGGGCGCCCGCCGCTACGATGGCCGCCTGGATGGCAGCGTCGCCGAATGCCAGATTCCACAACGCGGCGGCGGCGTTCGCCTTGCCTCGAGCGTCGCCGTCGCGCATGAGCGCCGCGAGCGGCACGAGGGCGCCCGCCGCTACGATGGCCGCCTTGTTGGCAGCATCGCTGGTCGCCAGATGCGCCAACGCGCCGGCGGCGGCCGCCTTGCCATGAGCGTCGCCGTCGCGCACGAGCGCCGCGAGCGGCTCGAGGGCGCCCGCCGCTACGATGGCCGCCTTGTTGGCAACGTCGCCGCTCGCCAGATTCGCCAACGCGCAGGCGGCGAACGCCATG
>Ga0180442_100307_pt1 | contig 30246 bp, 22 predicted proteins | sample ChrtobMetP5_16mM_FD_119746 | JGI IMG/M metagenome (GOLD analysis project Ga0180442, IMG submission 119746) | Chrysochromulina tobin associated microbial communities from unialgal haptophyte culture, Seattle, Washington, USA - P5_16mM MetaG | ecosystem: Host-associated > Algae > Haptophytes >... | reverse complement strand
TCCTTGGACTGCATGCCACGCTTGCCCATGGCTGCCGGCGCGACCGTATCGCGAGCAAGTGCATCCACAAACTCATCGTAGTTGATCTCACCATTTGCATCCTGGTCACACTGCGCGATGAGCTTCTTGACACTCTCTCTGTCGATCGGAATGTTGAATAAGTCGAGCGCACGGTAGAGCTCAGCCTCGCTCACCCCTCCCGAGTTGTCAACATCGACGAAGTGAAACGCCTTACGAACGTCGGTGAATTTCGCGGCGATCGCATCCGTGGCCTGCTTCTGGAGCTGTTTAGCGTCGATGTTCACTCGCACGGGCACCCCCGCCCCTGCTTCGTTGATCGTCGCCTTGGCATTCTTGACCTTGACCTTATCGAGGAAAGCCTGGGCGTCGACGCCCATCGCCTCCTTTGACTGCATGTCGCGCTTTCCCATCGCTGCCGGCGCAACCGTATCGCGAGCAAGGACGTCCACAAACTCCTTGTAATCAACTTCGCCATCACCATCAGCGTCGCAAGCAGCCATGAGCTCGTCGATCTTTGCGTCAGTGATCGGAATGTTCCACAGGTCCAGTGCACGCCTCAGCTCTTCACGATTGAGCTTGCCGGAGTTGTCCAAGTCCACGTAATGGAATGCTTTCATCATGTTGCTGAAGCGTGAATTGAGCGCGTCTTGGGCCTGGCGCGCAAAGGCTGAGTTCTTCACTGCGATCTTGCGTGTGCTGCGCATCAGCGAATCCGGCGGGAGTGGCGGCGGGGGCGCCGGCTCCCTTACCTGGAACTCTTGCGGGCTGCGCTTGACCTCGCGTGGGCTTGCCTTGGGCTCACGCTGGCTCAGCTCACTATCAGGCTTGGTCTTCGCCCAGACTGCGTTACCTTGCTTGCGCATGGACTCCTCATACTCACGAAATGCGGCAAGTCTCTTTTCAATGATCCGCTTCTGGTCGTCTAGAGCCGGAAGACGGGGCGAGGTTTTGGGAAGGGCTGCGCGTGGTGAGAGCAACGGCAACTGGCCGGCACGAATGGTGCGCGCGTGCGTGGACGACACGTGCTGACTCCAGAAGCTGGTTGGGGTCGGAGCCTCGACAGACGGCTGAGTGAATACTCCCCTGAGCGTCATTGTTGGGAAGAGTCGCCTTCTGTCAGACGATCTGTTTTCCGACGTTCCGAGTTTACAACGACTTTTCGGGACAAAAAAGGAAGTGAAATTGTGAACGGTAGCGGCCCGAGAGTATACGCGGAACGCTAAAGAAGTCATCAAGAAATCAAGTCCTCAAAAAATCAAGACTTGACTTGACTTGACTTGACTTGACTGAACTTTCGCGGGGCGCGTCTGGATTTCTGTGTGGCGGTCGACGCGGATGAATGTGACTTTCACCTATTGCCGCGTGCCAGCGGACGAGCACGAGGCTCCTGAGAAGCTGAGTGCCTCATCGACTCAGCCGGGCGACGCGCTGCCTGAAATCTTGAAGAAGCGTTTCGCTGGTGGGAGCATCAAGAGTGCAGACAGCCTACGTGCTGAGTATGGGTCTGCGGTTGATGAGAAGATGGAGCAACTCAATCAGGTGGCGAGTCAAGGCAGCGTCGAGGTGTTTGCGCTCGTGCGCCCATCGGCCCAAACAATGCCCATTCCTCACGCGGGCACATACTTTTACTTTGACGAGATGGGCGCGCTCAAGGGCCTGCCAGTGAACAAGCGAGCTGGCCAGATTGCCGCAACATGCGGGCTGGATGTGGAGAGCCCGTTTCTGGGCGACGTCTACATTGGGCGAGTGGTCCTCACTCCCTCACCAACCCGCAACGGCAACTTCGACCTCAGCGAGCTCGACTCGTCTAGCCCGTTCCTGCGCTCGGCACCGAGCGAGAATACTCAGTACCAGGTGGCCATGGAGGAGTATTCCAAAGCCGCCAGGGCGAAGACGGTGGAAGGCAAGGCTCGTGCAGGAATGGGGAGCGGGTCTGGCGCAGATGGCTCGCCCAATGCCCTTGCAGCGGCTGCAACGCCGTCAACGCCTGGGCAATACAAATGGGCGCAAACACCTACCGACCTTGAGGTAACTCTGGCGCTGCCGGCAGGCACGCTCAAGCGCGATGTGAAAGTGTCCGTGGGCGCCAAGTCGCTCAAGGTGGACGTCAAATCGTCTGCGGACGCTAATGCTCCGCCTCTCGTCGACCTCAAGCTCTTCGCCGCGGTTCGTCCGGATGAGATGACGTGGACGCTCAGCGGCACCATGGAGGGCTTGCCACAGCTTCAGGTCATGGTCGAGAAAGCGGTCAGTGTCACATGGAGCCGGCTCGAGGTGGCGTCGGAAGGCCAAATCCTGTGAGCAATACTGCTTGCGCGCGGGCTTTTTCTCGGCACGACGAGTAGGGGCGCGGCAACTCCGAATCTCGAGCTTCGGAGATGTTGCAACGCCGATTCAAGGCGAGGTGTTAGCAAAGAGGGTGAGAGCCCAACGCCGGAGCGGGCCGTCAACGGCGCGCGCGAAGGGCGAAAAGCGCGCAGCACGTTCGAGCGCGACGTTACGCCTGCTTCTGGACCTTTCAGGTGCGCGGGTGTGGCTATATATAACTAGGAGTTGGTGTTGGGTTAAGTATGATTCTTGCGTGCACTGTCGCACTGCCGCATACACCGCGATGAATATAAAAGTACACTATGAATCTTGAAAGACAGGAACATACCCCGTGCTCAGGGTATACATGATACACGGGCGATCCAGACTCCCTTGGTGCTTCAAGAAGAGTCGTAGTCATCCCCTCCGAACCTCTGATCAAACTTGTCGAGGTCCGATCTGCTTTGTGCTGCGGCATCGGCTTTGCCATCCTCCTCAGCATCGTCCTCGCCAGAGTCCCTGCACGTAGCCGCCTTCTTTGCGCTACGGATGTACTCGTGACCTGACTTCATCGCCTTTCTGGGCGCTGATGCTGGCTTGGCCGCTGAGACCCGCGGTCCAGGCGGCGCTCGCCTTGCTTCCTTGGGGGCCGCCTTCATAACCATATCCCGAGCGTCTCCGCTCTCTAGTCGTCGCTCGAAGGCGTCGATATCAGAGATCGACTCCTTCACCTCGTCATTCGTGTCATCCACCTCGTAGTGGTCCTTGTCTTCGTGCACCGAGGCCGCCTGCATTGCTGCCGCCAACGCCAAGGTGTCACCCAGACCACTTGTCGAACTACCCAGACTGCGGACGGCGTTCAGGGCGCCACCCCGAGCTGAAATGGCTGCAGGGTTCTGCTGCAGCTGCTGGCGGCCCGACGGTGGCGATCGGTGGAGCGGCCCGCGACGCACGTTCATGAGAAAAGGTCAGTTCTGCAGGTCAGTTCATCTGTAAACGAAGGGATTTTGGTTTTATCATTGGAGGTAAGTCACACGGACACGCGAGTCGGCGAACAAGCCAGCCACTACCACACGAAACACAGGACACAACAGCACGTCGACGTATTCGTTAATTGCGAACAGGTCAGCTCAGGATTCGACGATGCGCGAGCGCGCACCGAACGGCGGAGGACTAGAACCACACGAAACGCACTGCCACGCACAGCGGCTTAAGCGGTCGCGTCGCACGCACGCACGGTGGACTAACACACAGGCGGCGGGCCGGCGGTCGGGACCCGCCCCACCCCGAAAACTCCTGATTCCCCATCCCTTCGGCAGCGGTGCGCAGGCGGCGGCGTCACGTCGCCCGCGGCTTCTTCCCCCTCCTCCACCAACCGAGACGGGACATCCCAAAGGGGGGGAGGGTGTTGTCCGGCTCTGCCGTTCACTCAGTGTCGACACACCCGTAGACGCCTCGTAGCACTCAGCACTCAGAAGAATGGCATGTACTGCGCCTCCCAGCCGCAATCCTTGCAGAAGCGCTGCTCCGGGTACTTAGTGAGGACGGCGCGGCAGTATAGGCAGCGCACGTGGAACTTGGCAGGCTTGCCGTCCGCGTTGTGCAGGCGCGAGAGTACGGACGAGAAACTCGCTAGCAGACCGTTTCGGTACTGCGCCACCACCTCGCGATGCTCCTCATTGTTAACGTACCAATCGTGCGCCGCGTGGTCGTCCTTCCACGCGGTCAGATTAAGCTGACGCACCGAGCCGTGGTCGCCAGCAAACTCGGCGAGGTATTGACCGCAGAAGCCCTTGCGCTGGGCCTCCTCTGTTTTAAGCGACTCGCTCATCTTTATCGTCGAGTAGCCGAGCTTCATCCAGTCTTGCCCGTCACGATCTCGGAGCATGTGCCCCACGTTGCATACGAACGTCGTCGGCTTCTGCTGGGGAAGGGGCTTGATGCCCTCCTTCTCCAGGGAATGGCGTGAGCCGCCGCCCGGGTACACGAAGTACGCGACGCCCATCTCGACGCCGTCGCCGTAGTGCGCGGTCGGCGTCGGGTGTGCGTAGAAGTAGGCGGGGCGCGGTATGATCCAATTGGCGAAACTAACGAACATGCGAGCGAGGGTGAAGATGAGCGCGGAGAGAATGAATCGAAACTGGCTCTCGGCATCGAGGGCGACGCCGTGCCATGCGAAGCGCGCCTCGTCCGCGCGTAGGCCGTTGCGCAGCTTCTCACGCGTCTCTATGTCCAGCCGGCTCCAATGCGCCAGCACGAGCAGCGCGGTGAGCATCCATTGGCCCATGCTCAGCTCGCCCCGCGCGACGGCGGTGAAGAAGGCGACGGGCGCGACGACGATGGTTTGGAGCTCGACGGAGGCCGTCCACGGGAAGACGCCGTCGTGCAAGGGTTCAAAGACGCCAAAGCGGATTGTGAGCACATTCACGAACGCGGCCATCCAAAAGAATTGGGGCACGCTGCCTGGAAGCAGGCTCCATATGAGGGCACCAAATGCAGGGCGGACGGGCGCCAGGAGCGCCGTGGCGAGCGTCATGTAGACTGCAGCGAGGATCACGTGCAACGGCTTCGCACTGGGCATCACACGCACATACCGGCTCGCGAGGGCGTGCTGCATCATCGAGAGGACCGTAGCGCACACGGCGAGCACGGCGTCGCGCCCCTGCGGTGTACCCACGAGCGCCTCGCGCATGCCCCAGGGCGCGCCCGGGTGGGTGTCACCGCCGGCAAGCAGTCCGCCCTCGGCGCTCGTGGCAGGCCGCTCGTGAGCCGCGGCGTACGGCAGGAGGCACGCGAGGCTCATGAGAGCGAGCGCCGCCGCGCAGATGCCACGCGTCGTGACGAGAGCCGAGCGCACTACCACCACGCCAACGGGTGCGAGAAGTTCGGTTGCGAGGAGCAGGGTGGCAGCGCGCTGGGTCTGCGAGATGAGCGCCCACAAGACAAAGTGCGCCGCTAGCGCGACGAGCGCGTGCGCGTGGCACGTGGGCGAGAAGAACATCGTGCAGAGCGCGCCGCGGAGCGGGGGGCGCTCGCCGGCTGCGGAATTGGTGTAGAGCATGTCGCGCTCAACGGTCAATGCGACAAGCGCCACCATCCAGATGACCATCGTCCAGAGCTCGAAGTTAAGCCCGCTGAACAGCGGTGCGAACGTGCTCAGTATCTCATCGAACCACACGGGAGCACTGCCATCCCATGTGGTCGCCGGGATCACCACCGGGGCAGCGAGCTCGCCTTTCCTCTCAGGCGAATGGAATAGGAAGGTCGCCACCGGATTGAGGCTGAGGATCGCGATCGGGACCCAGAGGAAGTATTGGAACGTTAAGTACTCGGATGTCCCGGGGACCAGCTCGTCCCAGCCCGCGCTCGCCATCGCCATGTACGGCCGGCCCGTCTTCATGATCCGCTCCTGGCGCAGAGCCGCCTCGATGCGCGTCTTTCGCTCCTCCATAGTCTCCTGCTTCGTCACGCCCATCCCCGCCGGCAGTGTGGCAACCGCAAACTCGCGCATGAGGATCCGGGCTGTCTCCGAGTGCCCGATCCGGTGGAAAGAGTCGGACGAGTCCAGATTGCCCGAGTGGTTTTCAAACGGATAGCGTCCTCCCGGGTGCTTCGCCGCAAAAGCGGTCACGTCGTACACGATGCCGTCGACTACAATCAGCAGCTTGTTCTCCACGCCGGGTTTGAACAGCTTCTTGTCCGCGAGTTGGTACTCCTCCACCGTCATCGTGTCCAGCTTGCGCCGAGCACCGATGCTGACTTCATCGAACGCCGCTTTGTGCTCCTCGAGGAGCCGTGCCGCCCTCGCCTCTTTCGAATTGTCAGAGTGGTCGGAGGCCTGGGGCGGCGCCGTGTCGGCGCCTTTCCCCATGCCGCCTTTCCGGTGGCCGCCCTTGCCGGCATCGAGGACGTTGAGCTCGACTTTCTTCGCGTCACTCGCCATCATGCCCGTGAAGGGGCACTTGCCCTTGACGAGCGGAGCCTCGATCTCGCCATCGCTTACGCCGCCAGCGCCGTCGACAGACGTGACGGAGATGTCGTCGTCAACATCGCCGGTGAGCGCGCGCTCCCGCGCTCGCGACTCGGCCGACAGATCCTCCTGGTCGAGCTTGGCCACGTGCTGCATGAGTGCTGCCCAGCACACGCTCAGCGTCGTGAAGAAGAAGCCGAGCAGCACATAGGCGACGCGGTTGGGCACGGACAATGAGCCAACGCCCCCTGGATCGTTCCAACGCCAGATGCCGTACCAGTAGAGGCCAACTGGGATGAAGCGGCCGATGATGACGGAGACTGCAGTGCCCGTCCAGCAAAAGTCGACGAGCTCCCAGCCACCGAGCGGCCGGAACCAGCGCAGCTCCAGATCAAAGTCGCGCAAGAGGTCGCGGATGTTGACGAACGCGACTGGAAGCTCAAAGAGCATGCCGCATGCACCTAGTGCGGGTAGCGCTCGCGTCGCAAGGCACACGCTGAAGGCAGCGATTGCGATGGCATGGTGGAGCAGGTAGAGAAAATAGAAGTTGATCCCCTTTTCCCCTTTTTCCCTGCTCTTCTTCGATAGACGCACGGTGAAGGAGCTGGGCGTTGAAGCATCCTCAACGAGGCTCACCAGCCAATGCGCAGCAGCGAGGGTGAACGCGTGACCGTGCAGCTCGGTCTGCATGTGTAACAAGTCGGGAAAGGAGCGGACGCGCGACAGCAGCACAATGCCAAGCGGACCCGCCATCAGGTAGTAGAGCTGAGCTCGAACGTAGCGCCGCAGCGTGCGATGCCGCTCAGCGGGCAGGCTCGCGACCCGCTCGGAGATGCGCTTGGCGAGACCGGGCGAACCGGTCTGCGCAAGGGCGATGTTGAGCAGCGCGGGCGCAAGAAAGTGCAGGACGGTCCAAACGGCCGTCAACGCCAGCACGTCACGTTCCCACGAGTCGGACATGAATTGATCCATGGATTCCCGCGGCCCACACATCGCACCTTGGTCACCGTGAAAACACCTTTAATTAAGGGAACGCTATCCAATTCAAAGACGAATCCCCCGATTCTACGACCCCCTACCCGTCGCATCCGACTTTGACGGATCCGAAGCGAGCACTTGGACGCGGCGCGAGCATTGGCGCGTCACGTAAATTGTGGGCGCGCGTGCCGCGCGCGTACACACCAGACGCGCGATGAGCGGTCAAGACATGGCAACAGACGTTGTCGCTCACGTCACCGAATCTTGCTGCTGCGCAAGCAGTGCCCCGGTGACTGTTGTGGCGATGAACGTCCCCTCGTATATACCGCCGAAGGCGCCGACTACCACTCTGACGCTGGCCAGCGATAACGAAGGAGTGCGAGTGCGGCTCACTCTCAGTGTCACCACGTCTGGATCTCGAGTTGCACCTGGTCTCGAGATGGAGGACTGTGGCGTGTGCGTATTTTGCCTGGACAAGCCTAAGTACGGGGGACCTGGCACGAAGCGGCAGAAGTGCGAGCTCAAGCAAAACGAGGCCAACCATGCCACGCGCATGCCGGCAGGGGTGCGCGTCTGGACGACCTTGCACATTGTCAAGCAATCAGAATACGACCAGATCAGATCGTTTGAAGAGATGCCGCTGCCCACGCTCGTTCTTGAGGCCGTCGCTACCAAGGGCTCCTTGCCTGTCGTTTGGGCCTATCGTCGCAAGCGTCGAGCACGCACCCTGCCTCCAGCGTACGTGCTCATGTATTACTGCGAGGGCCGCATACCTCTCGATCGCAGTGAGCTTGCCAACTCGCGCCAGCGGTACTTCGAGAACCGCCGCAATCCGGAGGCTGTCCGCAGCGGAGAAAAGCGCCGTAACCCAGGAGCGACAAAGGTCGCGCGAGAAAAGAGGCTGCAGTACATCTGGGAGCAGCAGCAGCAGCAGCAGCAGCAGCAGCAGCAGCAGCAGCAGCAGGAGCTCATCTCCGCGAACGCTTGGCCAAGTTCCGTACAGCACCAGCAGCACCAGCAGCAATACGAGCATCAGCAATACGAGCATCAGCAATACGAGCATCAGCAATACGATCAATACCTCCCGCTGCAGCACCAGCAGCAGCTATACGATCCGGTGCCGATGCAAGTGCCAACAGCGTGGGTCGCGTCAGATCCTTCGCTTCCGACCTACTATTCGCCCGCTCCAGTCGTGCACATTCACATGCCGCCGCCGCCTCCTGCTCCACCAATGCAATCTGTGGCCATGCCCATGTATCACGCCCCGGTGCTACCGTCACAGCCACTGGGGCGACGCATCAAAAAGCGCCCCTCACCTCAAGCCACGGGCCTCGCGCTCTCGCCTGACCAATACAGCATGCACTCTCCGACTGTGCCCGGTATGGAGACTGAAAGCTGGATGCTCGATCAGCATGCGGCTCAGCACGGGGCGCCTACTCCGGGGGGCGTCTCGGCAGCTCCTAGCCAGCGACGAAAACGGTCGAAGCCTGATGCTGCGCAGGAAAGTGCATCTCGTGACAACGGCGAGTCGAACGCGATGTCGAACAGGACTCTTGACACCATGCTGCAACGTCTGCAAGGGCAACTTCCACAGCATACTTATGAGCAAGTCCTCGAGCTGGTGCGTGACGTCCAGGTGCGGCGCCGGCAGCTGAGCCGATCCGAGTTTCTCGAATGCTTCCAGGCGATCTGCGCTGGCGCACCGCAGCCCAATTGAATGCGTAGAGACACGCTTGGTTTGGGCGCAACACGACCATGGACTTTCGGCCAGCTCGCACCAACAAGCCCACTGGGACTGATGAATGTGAGTATCTGGTCCAAAGGTTTTCTACTCTTTCTTTGAGGTCCTCTTTGCTGGTTGTGGCGGCCAACGGTCAGGCGCAATGAACTCATGATCTCTTGCGTACAGGTCAAGTCTCTCGCTCACTCACTTCAGCTGCGACACTGTGGCTGGGTTCTGTTATTGCTGCTGTGTGTTGTTTGCGGCACGTCCATGTGCGCCCATGGGAATGAGGGGCTCGTGTTGGGGATGGATCTCTTCAATTGTCGCATGTCGACCCTAGATGATCGTAGGGCTGCTGATGAGAGCGGATGGGGGGCAGAGGGGGGAGGGCAAGGCTTTGGCGCAGCTCTGGAGTAATCTCAGCAAAGGGCGGATGTGTTCGTTGTTGCGTCTTGCGTGCGACCGGACAGGGGGACAAAACGGTCGCGCATGCCGAAATCGCATTCGAAATCAATAACAGGCCAAGGAGATGTGAGACAAGATGTCATGACGTCGTGTCTCGCGTCCTCTCATGTTTTGATCCTGAGCCTCGACTCCGATTTTCCTCGCGTTTGGCCACTGTTTGGCCTGTAGAAAATCACCGGTACCGGTAAGTCACGCAAGAATGCCGGCCTCTGCTGAAGTTGGCGTAGCGGAGCGGACGCTCAACTACACCGCGGGCGGCGTGGTTGCCGGCAGTCTGATCGGCCTCGCATCCGCGGCTTACAGCAAGCCCGCCGTCGGCGAGATGTCCCTCGCCTACGTGGGCAAAACGACGGGTGGCCACGCCGCTATGTTCGCGGCCATGGCGGGCATCTTCGCGGCGACTGATACCTTCCTCGACCAGTCGCGCGGCCACTCGGCGCTCAACTCGGTCGCTGCCGGGTGTGCAGCGGGCGCCGTCGTTGGCGCTCGGCAGGGCGACCCGACGAGGGCGGCATTTGGCTGTGCCCTCTTCGGCACCGTGCAAGCTTTCGGTGAGAACCTCATTAAATGTCCGCGCGCCCGCACGCTTTTTCGCTCACCCTCCCCCGTTGCTCATGTGTGCCGTCGCAGGCGCCCTGAGCCAGTGGTCGTCCGGTGGCGGGCACTGACTCCGTGCAACTGATTAGCGAAGCGTGTATTTGGGAGCCTGCCTGCATGAGGATGAGCGGGCGAGAAGGCAACGAAGAGGCATCTTACGGTGGACGTCCTTTCGTCGCGCAAGGGGCGCGCGCGGCGTGCAGTTGGAAGCAACTTCCGGCTGCAACACACGTCCCAAAGGACCCGGGCGCGTAGGTTGCGTGACCGGAACCACGCGCCACGAAGAAGGCGCAGAAGGCGTCGCAGTCAAAGTTGTCATGCGGGAGGGTCATGCACGGTCTTGGTGCACGATCTGCTGAAGGTCGTCAGTATTTGGACCAATAATAGGGAAGTGTTCACACTCGGGATCAACCTACCGGGTCGGTTTTTTGATCGTCATCGTGCGGCTACGGCAGCCACGTTACACACCGACCGGTTGATGATGATGTCAATGATCTATGATGTGACGTACGAACGGTAACACAGAGCGCGCGAGGAAGGCGGATCACGGTCGCCCGAAATGTAACGACCCGGACGATAAGCAATCAGGAACTAATCAGGAACTAGGGTACAACGAAGGTCGAAACGAAGGCAGGTCGATCAGCGAAAGTTGCTTCACAGGGTTTTCCCGATGCTTGCTCTTCGTGCGATACGTGAGCCAGCCGCGGCCAATTGGCCATCGCGGCCGGGTTCTGCGAGGTCATCGAGGCCGATGACAGCACGAGGGCCCGTCATCCTTGAGCGCCACTACATGCTGATCGGCCCGATGGAACTTCGATGCATCGGCAAGTCTCAGACCGTGGTGCACGATTGGGGCCAGCGTGGTCGTCCGCTGACTCCGCGGGAGAAGATGCCGTCGGTGTACAATGAGCCGCCGCGAGTACAGACGCCGCGCGAGTCTTGGCAAATGTCACCGCGGAGGGCGGTGCCGATGGGTACGTGGCGTTCCAGCGGACCGGCCAGCATCGGTAGCGAGTTTGAGCGCACTTTTGGTAGTCAGCAGACCGCAGACCTCACAGGCGACGCCCCCTACGCGGGAACAACGACTCCGGTGCGTTTTGTGCCATTTGACCTGTCTCCATCCGAAGCATCACGTTGCTCACCCCTTCCTTTGGCATGATGTGCGTTCAGGTGTGGTGTTCGACCGGGGCTGCCATCAATGCGAGCACGTCTCTATGCCGCTCGTTTCGTTAGTGCACCGGCACAACCCCGGGGCCGAGGTCCCCCCTACCCCGCCCCTGAGTTATTTTGCAGCTGTCGATCTGCAGGTCAACCGCGCAGCTGCCCGCGACTTGTACCCTGTGCCGGCCTGTGGGTGTGGAGTCCTTCTCGCCCTCCGCCGAGCGCCGTCCGCCGCCGCCCCGGGCGCCGGACCCCCGACGTCCGGTCCGCGTCCGGCCGGTGTGCGGATTCTGATTTTAATTTTCCTGTCCACGCGCCCAACCGAACACAGCATGCACCTTCGATCTCGTACAGATGCCGGTCTCGGCGCTCTCGATCTGCCGCATCGGGTACTCGGCGCGCGTACCCTGCAGTTCTCAGAGCAGGCAATCCGATCCACAGCGGTGCGGTGCCCGGCACCATACGCGGTCGTGCGGGTTGTCTCACAAATGATCAGTATGGAGCCGACACGACTGCGGATTGCATGGCTGACGTCGCGGTTTCTGCGCGACGCTCCCTAGGAAATAAGTTAGAGCTTTGTCTGGAGCGCGTCGCTCACCTTCGACTTGAGCTCCGGGTGCGGCGCGAGCGCTGAGTCGGTGCCGATCTCCCACCAGTCGGGGCTCACCTTGGCGTACCAGTCGATGGTCTTCTGCAGGCCCTCCTCGAAGGACATTTTGGGCGCCCAGCCGAGCTGGTGCAGCTTGTCGGAGCTGATGTAGTAGCGCACGTCGTTGAAGGCGCGATCCCCGACGAAAGAGATGTGCTCCTTCGGATCCGAGCAATCGGGCTTGAGTGCCTTGACGAGACGTTGGGCGACCTCGAGGTTGGTGAATTCGGTCTCGCACCCGATGTTGTACGTCTCGCCATCGACGCCCTTGTGCAGGATCGTCATGAAGGCCGCGGCCACGTCGCCCACGTAGATATAGTGGCGGCTGTTGCTGCCGTCGCCGTGGATGCAGCACGGCATGCCGCCGAGCAGCCGGCGCACAAACTTGGGGATCACTTTCTCCGGGAACTGGTGCGGGCCGAAGACGTTATTGCCACGCGTGATGATCACGGGAAGCTTGAAGGAGTGGTAGTACGACTTGACGATGTTCTCGGCCGCCGCCTTGGTCGCCGCGTACGGGTTCGTCGGCTCGAGTACGTCCGTCTCGACGCGACGGATGTCGTCGCCGACCGTGCCGTAGACCTCGTCCGTGGAGACGTGGATGAAGCGCTTGATGCCGTGCACCTTGGCGGCCTCCACGAGCACGTGCGAGCCCATCACATTGTTCTCGGTGAATGCGAACGAATTGCCAAAGGAGTTGTCGACGTGTGTCTGGGCGGCGGCATGGATGATGGTGTCAATACATTCCGTCTCGAGCACGTACTTGATGAGGTCGGCGGAGAGCAAGTTGCCTTTGATGAACTTGAAGTTCGGGCAATCCTTAACCTCGTTCAGGTTTTTCAGGCTGCTGCAGTAATCGAGCTTGTCGAAGCATACGACCTTGTATTCGGGAAACTGCTTCACGAGCTGGATGACGACGTGCGATGCGATGAAGCCCGCGCCGCCGGTGACCATGATGTTCTTCGGGGTGTAGGAACCCACCAGCACTTCTTTGACTTCTTTCTTCTGCTTCTTGACGCCCGACATTGCAGCACTATGCCGCTTTTCGGGTTCGCGTCCGCGGGAGAGTTGATTCTTCCTTTTCTTGCCGTTAGCCTGCTCCTGCTGTGAAACACCGCTGTCCGACACGAGGCGTGAATGTGTGAGTGCGTCTGTAATGCGTCTGCTCACGGACACTCACGCCAAATTAAAATGAAAAGAAAACTGTTTTGTAGTCTACAACCGCACATCAGACGCTGTGCACCCATATGTGTGCACCTGACAATTCTCAATTGTGTCGGCTGACGTGCGAGCTCTCACTTATTCTGATCGGCGAGTAGATCGTTGAAGATTTTTGGGCCGGCGACAACTTGACGCAAGGCTCATGTCGAAGGCTCATGCAGCGAACTTAACAGCGATAACTGGGAAAGCGTGGTGTGTTCCGTGCGTGTGCGCTGGTTCCTGTGTACAAGCTGTGGCGCGCGTCACCGTCAGCGCGTGCCGTACTACGAACTACTATACAAGTTCGCCCTGTCCAACAAGTACCCTCCAAGCGGACCGCCTGCGCGAGCTTCCGCAACCCCCTTCCACATTCACACAACATTCACACCCGCTCACTTTATGAATGCGGAAGGGGACACATGGAACGGTGGAACGTGCCGGTGGAAGGTTAGGTGGAAGGTGTTCTTATGGACCTCCCTTGTAGTTGTTATCGGGAAGGTTCGTCATCAGCGAGGTCACGTGCTGCCCAACAGTCCCTTCCAGAGACGAGGTGACGTTGTCCATTCCACGCCATCCAGCATGGTACACGAAGCAATGCGAGATGATCATCTCCGCGTGGGTTCGGCCTTTGGCCGCTCGGAACGGCGTGTACCAATACTTGCGCAGAGACTTGTTCTGGCACGTCAGGATGTGCGTGTCGACCTGCGTGAACGTCTGCACCATCGGAGTAGTGGCGCCACTGATACTCTTGATCTCGCCCCCGGCCGCCTTCATGAGAACACGCGTCGACATGGTGTAGTGGCGCATCGTGTCAAAGCTGCGGTGGGCCACATAGGTCATGAGCATGGGCTGCATGAGGCGGAGTGTGCGCTCGAGCAACGGGTGTTGCCGTTCAAAGAGGAGGAGGCAGTTGCACACGCAAGTGAATGGCCGTCCGTTACGATCTCGAAAGGGGTCCTTTCCCAGGCCCTCGAGGCAGCTGAAACTGTGTGAGTCGCCTGCATAGTCGACGCCCATTCGGTTCTGCAACGCAGGCACGAGCAGCGGCCGCAGCACGATCATGTCAAAGTCGAGGTACAACCCACCAAAGCGAAAGACCAGAAAGTAGCGCATCCATTCGGAGAGCAGCGTCAAGAAGGCCTTGTGCCCCGTGACCTTTCTGCCAATGGCGTTCCATGTGGCTTGACTGGGCAGTTGGTCCTCGGACACGCGCGTAGACTGGAAGACGGCGTCGATCGCAGCCTGTAAGAGCAGACCTTGGTCCGCGCCAGGATAGCCCAAGCTGAGAGCTGTGCAGTTGTACCTCACGAGCTCCACAACGAACCCCCTTGAGCGTGGGTACGGTGCTAGCACGTGATTGGCGTCCAAAGAGTTGGAATATATAGAGACCTTGGCGGCAGGATGGTGGACAAGCGCACTGCTGATGCTGTTGAAGTGCCCCTTGTGCAGGGTGGGTCTCCCCTCCCAGAAGAAGAAGACGTTTTGTTGCTCCATGTCCCGGCTCGTCGGTTGGAGTGGCGAGCGCGGGGATCGCCTCTTTGATGCTGGAACGTCAGATTTTCTGTCCTTCCCTGCCCGCGTTCGCTGGGGTCCTCGCGCGTGTTGAACTCAGTCATCAACTTCTGACTCACACATGTGCATGCAATCAACAAACGATTCTTGAAGCTCGTACGCACAAAACGCGTTGGGTTGATGTGAGATCATTACATGACCCTTTATGCTTATCAGCGCGTGACCCCAAACCAAAGGTCTAATAACCTGTCAACATTCACAGTCCCCAACATCAATTTCCACATGCAGGGTACAATTGCGAGCGTCGCAGCGCTCCGCGCTGCCGCGCACTGCGTGCGCTCTTTGCTCCCTCCATCATGTGCGCTCAAGTGCCTCGAGCAATCAGACGGCCACCTGATCACCGGAAGCGCGATGGCCGTTCTCGATCATATAGCCAGTTCTCATCCTGCAGTGATGCTCCTGCTCGAGGCGTGCGAGGGATTGCAGCAGACGCACGGATGTGGAATGTCGTATTTGATTGAGCTCGTCGCCGAGCTCTCTACCGCTGCCCTCTCCTTGCATGAGCAGGGATTTGCAATGCGTGCAGTCCTACGCAGCCTGCGGAGCGCCGTGCGATCTGCTGTGGCTGTCCTCAATGGGATCACGCTGCCCTTGCCGACATTGCCAACGTGTGAGCCATGGCAATTCTCAAACCTAGCGGCACCGTCGCCGCCGCCATCACCTCCAGCTACCGCGTTGGCCAGCGATGATGATGTGGCGTGGTTCTTTGACTCGGCACCGGAAACGGCCAGCAGCTCGAATGCTGCCCGAGCGCCGAGTGCGGTCGGAGCGCCGAGTACCGCTGGTGCACCGCTCGACAGCACGTGCGGTGACGGTGTGCTGGTCTCCGAGCTCAAGGAGCGCGGTAACGAGATGCTCCGGCTCGGGCGGCTCATCGAGGCCGTCACGTTGTACTCGGCGGCGATCGCACGTGCAGAAGAGCCGCGGCTCGGCAACATGCGGGGCGCCTTACTGCCCACAGACTCAGCCGGGACGGATGCTGTGGCGCTCGCGACGGCGCTCGCGACGTTGCTGTCGAACCGGTCGCTTGCGTACGCGCGGCTCTCGCAGGCCGACCTCGCACTCGAGGATGCGCGCCGCGCTGTGGTACTCGCGCCGACGTATAGCAAGGCGCATCACCGGCTGGGCGCGTCGCTGCTGCTGCTCGGCAAGGAGAAGGAGGCACGTGGCAGCTTGGCGACTGCTGCGCTGCTGGCTCGTCGGACGGCGCACACGGATGGGCATGAGGCGACGCCAACACCGTCACATCCGCCGTCGCCACGTCCGTTGCAACCGCCGCCACCGACTCCGTCCGAACCTCTACGCACACCGCCGCCGCCATCGACTCGGAGCTTGACGGACCTTCAGGTGCTCGGTACGGCGCTCGCACACGGGGCGGCGCGTGAGATGTGCCTTGCCATCGAGTGTGCCGTGCTGCTCGGCCCAGTGCCGTGGTCAGCGCTCTCACACGCTGTGCGCATCCACCGACTCGTGGGCTGTGCGGCATCACGCAGCGCGGTGGGGCGCGGGTTGCTCGTGCCCCTCACGCCGCAGCAGCGCTCGGCCGCCGTTAACCTCCTAGTCGGGCGCGATGACTGTGTCGCAAGCCGAGGGCCGCCGCCACTTCCGCCATCGCCACTTCCGCCATCGTCAGCCGTGCCACCCACCCCCTCGCCACCGCAGCCCGTGTCCGAACAGCCCGGGGCTCAACATGAGGAGCCAAGCTGCTGTTTCGAGCGTAAAGGAAGCCCTCGTGAGCATGCGCGTCTCGCGGACGGCGCCCTCGACGCGGCCTTTGAGACAAGTGACGGAGGTCTGCCCGCCTTTAGCATCCAGGTCGCCATTCTGGATGCCGATCTGCCTGCGCAGGGCGCCGCGCGAGAGGGCGAGTTCGCAGCGGCTCCCGTTCGCTGGCTCCACGACGGAGGTGGCACCGACGGGGTGCACACTGTCGGGGTGCACACTGACAGGGTGCACAGCGACGGGAGCAATCTGTGTGAAGATGCTGCCGCGTCGCTCGCGACGGCGCTTCGAGCCGCCGGCGTGGCGCTCGTGCTCGTGCGTGGCGCGGTAGATGCGCGCGTGAGGGCGTGCTGCGAGGAACAACGCGTGCTCATGCTGCAAGGCGTGGGGCCGCAGACGCTGTACGCCCTATGCGCCGCGGCTCGCTGCATGCCGTTGCGGGATGCGCGCGCGTTGCGCAAGCTCGACAGCTCTCAGACGGTTTGGCTCGAGGGGCGGCTGGTGCAAGCCGGCACGCTGCCCCCGGAGGACGCTCCGGTCGTTAGGCGCGTGGGCCATACGGCCGGGTTGGAGGAGGCCCTTGGCGACAGCTACCTGCTGCTACGGGTGGACAAGCGGCTGTGTCGGTACCGCGCCGAGAAGAGACACTCGCCCACGGCGCCCACGGCGGCCCTGGGGCTCGCGGGCCGCGGGCCGACAGCGACGGTGCTCGCGTGCGGCCATACCAATGACTTGGCTGCCGAGACAGAGCGACGTGTCCGGAGCTGCCTGCAACGACTGCGCGGAGCGCTTGAGAGTGGCCGAGTGCTGCCTGGCGCGGGAGCTTCGGAACTTGCTTGCGCGGTGGCGCTGGAGCACGAGGCCTCTTTGTGCCTCAGCAGCGCGCCCGCACATTCGGGGGCAGCCGACGCAGCTGAAGGCCACGGGGCAAATAAGCCCACGGAACTGCACGCGCTCGCTCCACTCGCGTGCCTCTTAGAGGCTGAAGCACGCCGCCACCTGGGCCATAGCCTGTGCGAGCTCGTCGCACACGTGGGCGAGAGCAGCGGCCTGGCCCGAGACGAGATGGACACTCGCATCGCCGTGGGCCTTGCCAGGTGGCGTACGCAACTTGACTCAGCTGCTGATACCGCGGAGGGCGCCGCCCGTCGAATGGTGCATGGCGTGCCGTGGCGTGAGACCGGCTGGTGCCCTTTAGAAGATCTCATGAGCTCTGAGGGGGGGTCGGCGGTTGCAGCTGGCAGCGCTGCGAACAATAGCGGGCGGCCTCGGGCAGTGGACGAGCTCGGCTCCAAGGTATCGGCGCTGCACGCTAGCCTTGATGTGCTGCAGCAGGTGCTGCTCTCGGATGTCATCATCGGGAGCAAGCACTTTCTGGGGTCGTCGTCACTATCTGGGCCTCGAGGTCGAGCCGGCGATGATCTGTAGATAATCTGTAGATCGCACGTCCATCCATCTGTATTCGGGTTTCAGGCGACACACGCTGTCGCGGTCCCCGCGCGGGCGCATGCCGTGCGATCAGCGAGTCGCATCATGCGATCATGTGGCGCGAGTCCGGTGATCGGTTCACGTCGAGTCCACCGTCCGTTCCGCGTCGCACGTCTCGGACGGCGCGCCGGCACGCGGTATACGACGGTCGCGGTCGTGTTAACCGTATAGGTGTAGGTTAGTTACATACGTGTGGCCCTTTATGCAAATATTGCACTGGCATTGCACAACCCTCAACCAGTCAAAAGCCGAAGCGCCGCTCTTCTTTCGCCTTCCGGTCATTATAACCTCCGCTCGTTGCGGTCGCCTGCACTAGTTGTGCCTCGCTTTTCGTCCCCCCCGCATCGACGCGTTCAGTGAGCGCAGGCCAGGCCGCGACTGCATACCCCATCGCCGAAGTGCAGGTCAGAATCGCGGCGACGTACAGCAGCAGCAGACCCACCTGACGAATGACTTGGTCGGTGCCGGACCGAGCAAGCAAAAGCAGTGTAAGCGCCGTCATTTGCGTGGCAGTCTTCACCTTGCCCTGCCACCCGACAGCCACCACAGCGCCCTGCCCACGCGCACCCATCCATTCGCGCAGCGCGGACACGGCCACTTCGCGACACACGATGATGGCCGTGGGCAATGAGACCACCGCGCCCAGTGCACCACTTAGTAGCACAAGGCAAGTGCACACGAGAAGCTTGTCGGCCACGGGATCCAGAAAGGCACCAAGCGGCGAAGCTGCCCCCCATCGTCTTGCGAGATATCCGTCGAGCCAGTCTGTTGCTGCACACGCCGCAAAGATGGCAGCCGGAGCACGTGCTGCCGTGCTGGAGCGGCCGCGGAAGCAGAAGGCAGCGGCAAGGAGAGGAATAGCAAGCACGCGCCCACAGGTGAGTGCATTTGGCACACCCTGCCGCCAGTCGTCGATGGTTGTAACCTGGGCAGCAAACACGCTACGGCTCACGCAGAGGCGCACAGGTGCGCTCAGCGGCATCGGCGTAAAAAGGAGTTGCCGCATGTGAATTCCTGTGGAGATGCGGATCTCGGGTTTCGTCACACATGCGCCTGACACAATCAGAGCGCATTATGAGTGGTTACGGGTTTGAAAGTGCAGCCTATACGGCCTTTTGGTCCCCGGCTCTCCCCGCGCTGTGCATTCCTCCCGCGCCGACGCCGACCGTCCGGCCGCAGGTGTGTGTTGGTGCGAGGCCCCTAGTATGAGGGCTGCGAGGTTGGCGGCGGTGACGGAGGGAACGGCGAAGCAGGCGGCGGAAGCGGAGGTGGCGAGCATGCACGTGCTCGTATTCGCCACGCGCGACTCGTGCGTGCTGCTCAGCTGCTGGCTTGGCTGGGCTTCACACTGGCTGGCAACTGATGGAGCGATTGAGTATTATCAACTTCATTTGAAAATGTACCAGCCGTCGGCAAACGTCTCCGTGACCGGCGTGTTCCGTTCATCGCGTTGGATGGAGGTGGTGCGCGCCAAGGTCAGTTGGGTGGCCACGACAGTCAGCTCGCTGCCGACCGGAGCAACCGTCATGTTCACAGACACTGACGTTGTGCCGCTCCGGCCTTTGACGGCGCTGCTTCCTTTGCCGCATGTGTGCCGCACCCTCTGGAATCTTACTTCCCGTGCAATGAGCAGGAGCTGACTGCTCGAGCCATCGATTCGAGCGCAGAACCTCACTTTCATGCGTGAGCCTCCCGGCCACGGAGGTCGCACCGGCCGACACATTGTGAATACAGGATTGTTCGCCATGCACGTCTCGGCATCCACGCGCAAGTTCATGAACCACTGGGCATGGCTGACGCGTCGATACCCAAAGCTCATGGACCAGGATATTGCCAACTGGGTGCTTCTTGCCAAGCCAGGCCAGACCTATTATCACCGCCACTTGGACTGGGGCACTTGGCCACGGAACCTTGCCACTGGCTTGCTCGAGGACGTGAATACTAACGAGACCGCCGCCTTTCACGCCATCTTCGTTAGCGGCATCGGGCCCAAGCTAGGCCGCATCGCCGAGGGCATCGTTCGAGGGCAGGCCCGCGTGCCCGCGTGTGCGCCACATCGGACGGTACGGACGAACGAGTATACGGTCTGTGCACACCCGACTCCGTGAAGATACTACCGTGTCGTACAGCCGTAGAGTGCTGAGTCCTTACACACGAAATGAATTATGATCGGATAAATTACGCTTAGAGGAGGTTCGCGGTTACCGAGCGTCAAGCTTCCATCACGTCACTCGTCAGGCCTCCCCGCTCGGTCCGCGATGGATCGACATGGTGGTTGGTGCTCGGCTCGTTCGGTCGTGGGGTTGGTCGTGTGTAAAAAGACACCGGGGAGCCGGACACACGAGACAGACACGAACCCCACGAACCACCTCAAAACCAACCCCCAAAAGGAGCCGGTATTAACCGGTAAGTAAGTCAAACGGTGTATCTCGTCACATCGCCTGCTTTGAGTCAAAAGAAGTAGCAGAAAATTCACAGACGCCGCAACAAATGGTGTGAATTTACGTGTTGTGTGTATTAACATGAATTTACGTGTTGTGTGTATGCAATGACGTCTCTTCAGTCCGAGCTCTCCTCAGCGCAGAAGCTGTACAAGGCAGGCGCGCTCGATGAGGCCTTTGCCTGCTGCCGGAACGCACTGAAACTGGAGGGCGGCGCGGATAACGTCAACGTGCACCTGACGATCGCCGCCATCCTCACCGCTCAGGACAAGCCTGAGCAGGCTGAAAAGGCGTTTTCCAAAGCGCTCAGCATCGACGCGAATAATGTGGCGGCGTACAAGGGTCTCGCGGTACTGCTGGAGGCATTTGGCGAGGAGCGACGCGAGGAGCTGCTTCCCGTGTACCAAAAGCTCGTGAAGCTCGATGGTGGGACGAGCGCCGCCAAGACGGCGGACACAAGCTCGAAGCCAACCAAGGCAGTCGACTGGGGCAAGAAGCTGGCAGCCGTGGAGCGCGCGTTGGGCGGTCTCAAAATCGACTGCGACGATGGAGTTGGCGGCGGCGGCGGCGGCGGCGGCGGTGGCAAAAGCGGCGGTGATAAGAAGGAAAGCAAGGACCCCACGGCGGCAGAGAAGGCGGAGGCGGCGGCGCGGCGAGCCGCCAAGCAGGAGGCGGCGGCCAAGGCGACCGAGGAAAAGGCGGCGGCTACCAAGGCCAAGGCAGCCGCACGCAAGACCACAAAGGGCGCCAGCGGCGTAGAGACGGCTGCGACAGCTGATGCCGAAGGTGACGAAGGTGCCGAGGGCGAGACTGGCGGCGACGAGCCTGAGGATGGTGGCGGTGGTGGCGATACGATCGCACAGCAGCAGGCGGAGCTTGCTGCGCTTCGGAGGAAGGTGGCTGCGGGCGAGAAGCTCTCTGGCAAGATGAAGCGCGTCCTCAAGAAACTTGAGGAGGCGGAGGCGCGCTGGAAGGCGTACGAAGCAGCGAGTGGCGCCGCCGGTGGTGACGCGGAGGGAGGCGGTGGCGCGACCGACATGAGCGCGCTCGGCGCGCAGTTCACGGCGGAGACGCGCGCTGGCGGCGACGTGGCGATCGCCTCGCGAGCGAGCGTCATAGGAGACGGGATCGAGGTCCCTAACTTCTCAATTCGAGCGGACAGCATCGAGCTACTCGTCGATGCGAAGCTCTCGCTGCGTGCTGGCCACAGGTACGGTCTCGTGGCGCCAAACGGCAAGGGCAAGACGACGCTGCTCAAGGCGATTGGGAGCCGCGCACTCACTGGGCTGCCGCGCTCGCTCGATGTGCTGTACGTCGAGCAAGAGGTGCGCGCCGCCGCGGGCGAGAGCGCCATCGAGGCCTTGCTGCGATCCGACTCGAAGCGCTCCTCGCTGCTTGCGGAGGAGCTGCGTCTCGAGAGTGTGATTGAGGCGGCATTGACGGCGGAGACGCGAGCGCTGGAGAGCGGCGACGCGGCGGCCGCCGAGGCGGCCGCGGGGGTCTCAAGGACGCTCACCGAGCAGCTCGTCGCCGTGTATGATGCCCTCGAGGCGCATGGTAGTGAGGCGTGCGAGGCGCGGGCGAGATCGCTCCTCGCGGGCCTCGGCTTTGACGAAGCGAAGCAGGAGGCGCCCACGACGACGCTCTCGGGTGGCTGGCGCATGCGGCTCGCGCTCGCACGCGCGCTCTTCCTGCAGCCCGAGCTGCTGCTGCTCGACGAGCCGACGAACCATCTCGATTTGGACGCGTGCATCTGGCTGCAGGAGCATCTCTCGCATGAGAAGAAGTCGACGATGCTCATCGTCTCTCACGACCAGGTGAGTGGATGCCGACTGATGGCCTCTGCTAGCATCTGATTCCATCTGATAGCACCCGATCGGCTTCCATGGGCACCGGTGACCAGCCTGGGTGGCCACTCATTTTCACCAACACGAGCATCCCCATCTCAAATCCCCATCTCAAATCCCCATCTCAAATCCCCATCTCAAATCCCCATCTCGATTCCCCATCTCAAATCCCCATCTCAAATCCCCATCTCAAATCCCCATCTCAAATCCCCATCTCAAATCCCCATCTCGCCCGGAGCAGCACTTCCTCAACCACGTGTGCACCGACGTCATTCTCATCGAACAAAGGAAGCTTCACTATTTTGCGGGCGACTACGACGACTTCACGAAGCGGCACGACTCCTTCGTGGCCGAGCTTCGAAAGAAGGCGATGGCCGAGCAGAAGGAGCTGCAGAAGCTGCAGCAGGCGCTCTCCAAGGGCGGCGCCGAGGCAGGCTCCAAGTCGGCGCGCAAGCAGATGAAGGAGCGGGTGGAGGAGATCAAGGCCGCACCCGTCGAGCGCGACTACAAGGTCATCTTCAAGATTCCCACCGCCGATCGGAAGCTCTCCCCGCCGCTCATCACCATGCGAGGCGTGGGCTTCTCTTACCCTCCACGCGCCGGCGAGGCGGTGGGAGGCACAGCGCCGTCTCGGGCGCTCTTCAGCAGCGTCGACTTCGAACTTTCGATGGATTCTCGAGTCGCTCTCGTTGGCCCTAACGGATGCGGCAAGTCGACCTTTCTCAACCTGCTCATGGGCAATCTGGCGCCGAGCTCGGGCGAGGTGGACCAGGCCAATGGACGGCTGCGCGTTGGCGGTTACGCGCAGCACCTCGTCGAGGCTCTCCCCGGCGGCCTCTCCCCCGTGGAGCACCTGCACTCACTCCTCGGGCTGAAGCCCGATCGTGGCTCACCAACGTACCAGGAGGTGCGTCACGAACTCGGCACCAAGGGCCTACCGTCCTTTGCGCACGAGCTCAAGATCAAGGATCTCTCGGGCGGCCAAAAGGCGCGCGTCGTCTTCGCGAGTCTTTCCTCGATGCGGCCGCATGTGCTCCTCATGGACGAGCCGACTAACCACCTCGACATTGAGTCGATTGATGCCCTCATTAGCGCGGTCAACGAGTTCGAGGGAGGCGTCGTCCTGATCTCGCATGATCGGCGGCTGCTGCAGCGCACCAACTGTGCGCTCTGGTTATGCGAGGGGGCTGGTAAGGGCATACGGCCGCTCGGTTCCGAGTTCACCTTCGACAAGTACGAGTCCAAGATCCTCAAGCAGATCGAGGCGCGCCAGCTAGCCGAGGAGGCCAAGGCGCGCGCTCGTGCAGAGCAGCGCCGCAAGAAAAAAGAGGCGGCTGCGCGACAGGTCAATAGTAATCAGGCGTCCCAGGCGGCAAGCAAGAAGTTGAAGTAGAACAGGCAAGCGCGTGCACCGGTGTAGTGTCGACACTATGCGCACACGATACGAGTGAGAGGCGTAGCCTACGTGTGCGCACCGATTCGGGACGACGGACCCGTTTCGCGTCAATTTCGATCCGAACGTTACGTAATTTTATTACCGGTTAATTTACTTCCGATGTGTCGACTTTTTTTCGCGCTTTTGTTCCGGTCAATTCCGTATTCGACGCGCGACGCTCGTAAAAATCGAGGTGTCGATTAAGCGGCCCTGGCGTGCCGCCCCGCCCGGCCGACCGCCCCGCCGAGCGCCGTTCGGGTCGGGCGTAATCGATCGTATCGATACGGTTGTCCGCGACGGGCATTTCGGATTCGAATCACCCGAACAATGAGCCGGACAAATATCGTACTCGTACATGTAGTTGGCGCACTGCAGAGGATTCTACCGAAATCACGCGTCCTGAGTGATTGTGCGCCCTTCATCCTTCAAACGTTCTTTTTATCGGCGGAGCCGCCATCGTTCCGTTTCATCAGAGCGTCCTTGTCTTGCTCAATGCGGGCGGCGAGCCTCTGAATGATCTCGCTCGTTGACACGCCCGCCGTGCGTGGTAGCACGACGGCGCGTGCCCTGCTCTCGCGCCGCTCAGCAGCTTGCTCCCGGCGGCCTGTCACGCCGCCCGTCCGAGCGACGCGGTAAAAATCGGGCGCCATGCCCGACGCGACGCGTTTCGCGAACTCGGGGTTCAGCACCGGATCGTACTCCTCTCCGTAGCAGAGTACGTCGACGTGATGCTCTTCGAGGAACGCGGCGCTGAACTCGCAGTCGAAGCGATCGATCGGGATCACCCCACTCACCCACGGGAGCGCGAGCAACGTCGCTCGTCGCTCGGCGAAGCTCATGATGGGAGGCCGTTTCCAAATCGAGCAGCACTCGTCCGTGCCGAGGCCGACCATGAGCCTGTCGCCGTGCTCCGCCGCCCGGCGAAGGATGTTCAAATGTCCGAGGTGGCACATGTCATACACGCCGTCGACAAAGACGGTCGTCACATGGCCCAAAAGAGGCAGGTGCAATGCGTCACACACCGCGCGGATCGCGAGAAGGTGGTAAGCGAGCGTGGCGCAGATGGCATATGGCCAGCCACCAGCCACGAGCGAGAGCCCAAGTAGCGCCGCCGTCAGCGGCACCACCCTCGGCAGCAGCGTGCGGCCGCTCATCTTTGCCATGATCGAGTCGACCGTCGCAATCGAACTCACGAGGGACACGGATAGGAGGGGCCCAAACTGCCCAAATTTGACTAGGGACCAAGCGCCGGGGGCGAAGGGTTGGGCGGGGACGTGCAAGTAGCCGTACACCACCGCCGAGACATCTAGCACCGAGCACAGCACCAGCCGACAGCACGAGGTCCTTTTGCTCGCGTCGTCGTGGTGCAAGCCCTTCCAGAGAACAAGCAACAGGTCGATCGCCAGCGGGATAAGGACAATAAGACTGAGGGCGAACTCGACCTGCTCAGGGTCGATGAGAATCCCCCAACCGCCGGCAACTTGCGCGTGCCAGCCCGATGGCACCCACGTCAGCGGTAAGACGCCACGGTTGCCACGGTACGCGCGCACGACGAGCAGCATGTCGATCAAAAGCCCAGCCTCACCCGAACTCATGACGAGGAACTTGCACACCCCGTCTAGGAGTGCATCGGCATGAGCTGCTCTGAACGCGACGGTGAACGCGAGCACACAGAGCCACAGGGCCTCGGTCGAGTACATCCCAACACAAAACGGGCCTGCCATGATGGCGACAAATGGGCCAGAGGTCGCGTCAAGGCCGTGGTCCCAAAACTCTCCCAGAGGACTACACTGCCCCGTTTTGCGCGCATGCTTGCCGTCGATCGCATCCAGCGTCTGCCCACTGAAGGCGAAGAATGCAGCGAGCAACGCATACGAACACCCCATCGACGTGGGGCCCTCGCAAGCAGCGGCAACTGAAGAGAAGCCTGACATGATGTTTGACATGGCTGATGCCAACGTGAGCACGTTGGGAGTGATGAAGTCCGGAACCATGGAGGCGCACATATTCCAGTAGGGCGTCAGCATCTTGGTGGAGATGCTGCGGTCCTCTACAGCATATCGCCAGTCCTTGAGCCGCGCCGCGGCGACAGCGTCGAAGAACATGCCGCGCGCGAGGAGTTCTTTCTCTGGGCCCTGTGTGCTGTGGCTGTGAACGCGCTGACAAAACATCATGAAAAGAATTCATATTGGGGGTTTGCACGAAAGCCTATACCAAGGAGGAATCAGCACGCGACAGCCGTCGCACTCCCCACAATCGTTCCCCTCTTCTCGAGAACAGTCGAGATATATATGTGCATTGCCATTGGATATGGATATGTGGGCCGAGATGACGTTTGTCGATTGAATTTTGGTCGATTGATTCACGATTGATATTATAAATTGAGTCCATCGTTCCCGACCAAACGCCAAAATGCCACCACCCCGTACACATCTATCTCAGATACATAGATACTTTATAACCGCTAACTAGCGCTCATCCGCGCGACACGGCGGATTACGGCGGACGGGCGAAGCCTAGGCGAAGCCCAGGAAACGAACGTCTCGAGACCCAGTCCTACAAAGCCTCCTTCTCTCCCAAATTTGGGCGCACGAGCTGAAGGAGCGCCTCGTAGGGCTTGAGCGCCCAGCTCTCGTCGTAGCTCACGATCCGGCCGCCCGCGCCTCCGAGAGTATACCTAGTACGACCGTTCAGATCGAGCCTCGGGTTCCACGGCAGCTTCAGATCGCCGACCATTCGCCACGTCGCCTCGACGGCTTTGCCCTCGTCTACCAGCTCGATGGTCCTCAGCACGCATTTTCGATTTGACGGCGGGCAGAAGCGGTTGATCCACGGGTCCAGGTTTTCAAGATTCGACTCGAAGGTCGAGAGCCCGGTGAAGCTGAGCGTTGGGTCGGTAAACACGCACCCCTCGTCGTCTGCGGCGCGCGAATTCGAGCAGTTGGGTGCACAGTGAGAGGGCATTGACGCGGTGGTGCGAGACGGTGCACATACACAGCTCTGGTGTGATTTTTCCGCTCCAAAGGTACTGATTAACCTCAAAGTCTGTTCGCAGGCCCTCGAGCACTGACTCCTTGGACAACGACTCAAACTGGCGAGTGCGCACAGAAGCGATGGAGCCGTCACCGCCGCCTTTGCCACCTATGGCGTTGACCATCGCGGTCAGCGATGAGACGAGCGCTCGCACGCCGGCAGAGGTCTCTCCATACGACTTTTCGGCTGCATAAACAATGCCCAAGCGGCGGCGGTCGCTGTACAAGGAGGAGGAGGTGATTGCGGATGAGCCGCACGATGGCGACACGATTGCCATCGTCAGCATGAGTGGCACGTGCAGCTGCAGCATCTTCGTGACAATTAAGGTTCCTACCGCGGGTTTCCCGCGCGGCACAGTACCATAGGTTTCCTTTCCTGGTTTGCAAGAAACTTACATGTTTCGTTCGATCACGATCGAAAAACGGCATCACCCGGCCCCAAAGTTTCGGTAACTGGAGAACCGGAACTTCTTGATTTCGTCACAAACATGTCGAAAAAGCACAAAAGCGAAACAATTTCGCGAAAGTCGGAAAGTCAGCCCGGACTCTTGAGGGCATCATGCCGCCCTCCATGTCGTTTTCTTATGGGGGCCCACGGCCACTTTCGCCGCCGCAAACGAGCAAGGATTACGGCGGCCGCAACAAAATTTTCCTGCCGGGCGACGTGAAGACGCTAAACACCAAGGGCTTCGGAGAGGGCATGCCCATTTGGAAACGCCTTGCGGTGATCGTGCGCGCCTACCCTGGCCTCGAGGTGTTCGAGGTGATGAAGGGCCTCGACCCGCATGACCGAAAGTTCTTCGAGCGCACCCAGTTCTACCGTGCCATCGAGAACCTCGTGGGCAAGGCGTGGCTTGAGCTCGCCATCACGACTGAGGAGTTTGACGAGTTGTGCGAGCCGTACCTTACAAAGAAATCGGGTCCTGGCGGCCCCCCGCCGATGATTCAGTACAAGCGCTTCGCCTTGGACCTGCAGCGCTATGCCGACCAGGTGCTGACTGATGATGACATCACCAAGGCTCAGGAGCTTCGTACGCTACGCCACGCCGCCCTTCGACCCGTGTTTCTTGCCAGCGCTTGCGACCCGCCGCGCGGCAATCCTACGCCCCCGCTCACACATTGCTCTCGCGTTTGCGCGATCTTTGCCGCCTTCGTTCTCGCAGGTGGTTACGTAAACCCTGGCGACTTGGTGCGCAACGACGGCTTCTTCGAGGCGCGCAAGGACGAGATTGGCAAGGACATGAGCCCCGACAAACGGCGGCTAAAGAAGCACCAGAGCCCGCAGGCGCTCGCCTCTGGACTCTGGGAGTACGAGGATCTTGCGGAGGAGGACTGGGATACGGGCGACGACCGCAAGCCTGGCGATGCCACAGCGGCCTCGCGCCTTGGCTGGGGTGCTGGCGCGAAGAAGGCTGTTGCGGCGGACTATGCGGACATGTCGGAGTTTGAAAAGGAGAGGCAGATCCGCGACATCTTCGCGGGCAACCTGTACGAGGACCCGAGCGGCGCCAAGTATGGCCACTAAACTAGCGCTGCCGTGCCACAGCGACCTCGGCCAGGCATGAGAAGCCGTAGTGCCGAGGGAGAATTTCGCTCCGTGTCGCGCATGGCGTCAAATGTGCTCCCCCACTGTATACGTGTCGTGTGCGATGTGAGGGCATGTGTGTGGGCGTGTGGGGAGTTTCGAGAGCTGCTGCCCGTGCGGCTTTAGAGCTTGTGGAGGCGATTGTTGTGTTGGGTGCGTCGTGTGTGTGTGCTGTCGCATGAGAACTAAATCATAGCGTACGGATCTCGGATGTTTTCACGAGGATGAGCGGTGGCTGCCCCCCGTCCGGCCGGGAGCTCAGCGACGTCCGACGAGGGTGTCCTCGGTTGTGACGCGAGTGAAAGAGAGCCACCATACTCCTGGGTGATGAGTTGACGCACGTGTGAACCCTTTTTACCCTCACGAATGGCCAGGTCGTCGCACACTGAGCTCCTCCGGAGCGGCGTCTTTGGAAAGACAAACTTTTCAAGCTTGCGTGAGCTGCACAGCACAAAGGGAACTTTGTTCACAACGTGAATGTCAGACGACATCCTTTCTTTCCTTCAGCCAGCGTCGTCGGCCGAGGCCCTAGCGTTTCATGCTGCCGCGAACCAGTCCCATGGTTGCGCGGCTGTGCGTGAGCTCTTTGCTCCGCTCAGCTGTCGCCACTTTACCGATCAGTACTTTGAACAACGCCACCACCTTGCCCGTGGCGGCGCCTTGGTGGGAGCTGGCGCGTCTTTGCTGCGCGCGCCGGACGTCGAGCGTATGGCAACGCACTGGGACTTCAAGATCGGAGTGGACCACTCTCAGGCTCGCATGCTGCTGCCAAATAGCTTCTCGCACGACACCGACTACGCCGATGGCGACTCAGTGGATGGCCATGCTATTGCACATGCGTTACGCAGCAACCGCACGGTGGTGCTGCACAACGTCGAGCTGTATTGGCGTCCCATAGGAATGCTCGCTCTCACACTCATGCGCACATTCGGCGTCTACTCGCAAGCGAACGTGTACTACTCGGCTGCCGGGCTTGCATCGGCCGTGCATGCCCACCAGGACGCGCAGTCCGTCTTCATCGTGCAGTGCGAGGGCCGGAAGCGCTGGGAGCTCTTTGCGCCGCCGCAGCGCTGGCGGCTGCGCTACAACCAGCGTGGAAAAGGGGGCGACACTGCGCCCGACGCCGAGCTCTCGGAACGAGTCGACGACGTGACACTCGCCCCAGGCGACGTTCTCTTTGTGCCACGTGGTATGTACCATCGCACCTCGACACTCGTGCCCGCCGTGCCCGCCGCGCCCACCGCGACGCCGACCGCCGACGCGTCCTCCCAGCCGGCCTCGCTGCATGTGACGATCGGCGTTGAGACCGACACAGATGATTGGACTTGGCTAACGCTGTTGAGAGACGCGGCCACTGCTCTCAAGTTGCCAGATGGAAAGGCGCGGCTCGAGGCAGCCCAGTGGAGCGACGAGGCGCTCCGACAGGCGCTGCCTCTGCCGCTTTGCCGGCCCTCGGCCTCTGTCGACCCTGGCACGCCCCTCGGGGCGCATTGGCTCAGCCACGCGCGAGATCTCCTCTTGCAGCACCTAGGCGCTAAGCTCGATGATGGCGAGCTGCAACGAGCGCTCGACGGCGCACTCCGCCCGCGGCAGGACCATGTCGAGCGCAAGCGTCTCCAGGTCGAGCAATTCATGGCACTATCGCCAGCGTAGGTGTCGAACGGTTTGTAAAGCAGCGCGCAATGCTTGATCCGTAACTCACATGCGGGCCGCGAGACCACCGGCTGTAGCCGGCACCCGGCTTAAACTACATGTGACCGCCGTTGTAATGGTAGTTGGCGAGCGACGCCGCCGGACGCGCGCACGACCGAGGGGACGACGTCACGCGTGCTGGCCCGTGCGCGACGCGTGACACGACGTCGAGTCTCGTTTTACGGGTTAAGCCCTGCGAAATCTCTATTCGACGTAAGGATAGCATGAACCATGATCCCCTTGCATTTCCCTGCCCCAGAGCAGCGACCGTGGTTACAGGTTTTTCCCCTAGGCGTTCAGACCGAATCTTTTCTGCATCGGCCGTGGGAAGGTCGCACAGAAACCTAAAAAGGATCCGGTC
>Ga0180442_100286_pt1 | contig 30937 bp, 23 predicted proteins | sample ChrtobMetP5_16mM_FD_119746 | JGI IMG/M metagenome (GOLD analysis project Ga0180442, IMG submission 119746) | Chrysochromulina tobin associated microbial communities from unialgal haptophyte culture, Seattle, Washington, USA - P5_16mM MetaG | ecosystem: Host-associated > Algae > Haptophytes >... | reverse complement strand
GGTGCCCTGGGTCGAGAGCTGCGCCTGCAACTCGACCATGCGCGTGCGCGCCAAGCCGCCCAAGTCGACGCTCGCTTCACCCAGCTTGCCGGACGTGAACGTGTCCTTGTCCTTACAACGCAGGCTCAGCGGCTCGGCGATCAGATCCTTGAGCACACCCGTGAACGTGAAGACCTCGCTCCATCGTGGGTTGAGATTCTTGTAGATGACCTTGGACTTGACCTCCTCCTTGCCAGCGAGCGAGATCTTGACGTATGGGTCCGAGAAGCCGTTGCTGTCCACCGACTTGAGGTCCCTCGCGTGGCTCAGGAAGAGGTGCAGCGTGCCATGCGCGAGCATGCGCGCGTGCTCCGGCACGGGCGCTGACGGCGAGATGTACGTGCCGGGTGGCGTGCTCAGCTCGGCGCCCGTGCCGGGTGGCGTGCTCAGCTCGGCGCCCGTGCCGGTTGGCGTGCTCAGCTCGGCGCCCGTGCCGGGTGGCGTGCTCAGCTCGGCGCCACGTCGGGCAGCCGCCACCGTCGACGAGCCAGCGCCCACAACAGCGCCTGCTCCTGCGCCGGCGCCTTGTTGATCGATCTGCGCCTGTAAAAGCTTGCTCTCCCGCAGCTTAGCCGCCGCCTGAGCCTTAAGTGTGTCATCGCCTGACTCCTTGGACAGTCGGACGAGTTGGGCAGCCTCTGCCCGGAGCGCCGCCACTCTTGCTGGCAGGTCGGCCGAGGCCGCCGCAGCTGCAGCCGCCTCCTCTGCCTGCTTCTGACTAGCCGCCGCCGCTGCCACCGCCACCTTTGCTGGCAGGTCGGCCGCAGCGGCTGTGGCGGCAGCGCGATCGCTCACGACGGCGGCAGCGGCGGTGGCGGGCGTTGGCGGCGGTGGCGGGTCGTCCACATCCATGCTTGCCTTCAATTTCTCGAGCTCATCATCACCTGTGCAGCTGTCGGCGGCGGCCTCGGCCGGCGTGGTCATGCCCGACGGCGTGGTCATGCATGCAACCAGCTGCTCCATCTCCGGATCGAGATTCGCATGAAGATGAGCCGCGTCGCGCGCGGGCGGGGTGCTCGCCTTTGCGTCCATGGACGCCACCAGCCGCGAGAACGCCGCGTCGTCCTGGACGCCCGTCTTCGGCGCGCGCGACCTCGTGGGCGCCCCCGTGCTCATGGCGGCGAGGAGCGCATTCATCTCTTCATTCGTCTCATCGGAGTCAGCGCTCGGTACGGCGCTCGGCTGTGACGGGGGCTTGGGCGCGGCGCCAGCGGTGGGCTTGGCGCCGTCGACGGACATGACGTCCATCAGGCGCGCGAGGTCGTCGCCCTCATCAGATGGGCGCCGTGTCGAGCGAATGGCTGCGGTGGGCACCTGTTGCGAGCGGTGCGCCGGCTCCGTCGCAATTGACGAAATTGACGAATCGTCCGGTTCAAACGAGGCGCGGGAGCGTAGGCCCGCGAGGATCTCTTCCCGAGGCACGCCGCAGACGACGATCATCGAGGCCTCTTCCGGGTACCGCGCGAGCAGCTCGTCGTCGGACAGCTTGGCTGGCCGGGGCTCCTCCATCGCAGATTCTCCATGCTGACCGCGATGACTAGTTGGGGCGTCTTTCACTGCTTCAGACTTAGGGGCATCACCGGAATTGATGCGGGTGGGCACCGCCGCTGCGGATCGATGAGTCGTGAGCTCCTCTAAGGCGGCAGATGGCGGGCCGAGCCCGGCGAGCTCGGCGAGCAGAATCGGGTCATTCATGTCTTCTTCGGTCACGTCGACCGAGTCGATATCTGCGTCCGTTGGGGGACCTTTGGCATTGGCCGGCGGAGGAGCAACGGGCTGCTGCGGAAGTGGCAGTTTGGCAAGCTCCGCCTCCATGGCCTTGTACTCTTGAATGGCAGCTACGCACGCAGCCTTGTCACCTTTCAAGGCGATCGCCTCCTTCTTCTTGGCGGCGATGCGGTCTTGCAGGTTTGCGCGCTGTGCTGCAAGGTCGGCAGGAGGCTTGGGCTTTGCCGGCGGCGGGCCGCCGGTAAGAGCGTAGAGTTCGGCGAGCAATTCGGGGTCTTCCATGTCCGCATCGGTCACCACGACGTCGGGGTCGTCGTCCATAGCAAATAGCGAGCGAGACCACTGTGAATAATAGGGGGACCAGGGTCTCCGTGCTAGTGTCAACCGCATCCGTATGTACGCCGGTCCGGTGTCTTGGGTGTCGACTTTTAAACATTGGCTGTGAATTGGCTGTTGTTGAGCTGTTGACGGACGGGAGATTTGCCGCTTTACGCGTTATGCCAACTGCAATTGCCCAATTGGCAATACAATTGTATCGTCATTTGATTTTAGGAACAGTATGCTGCGTACGGCGTGGGCGCGCGAAAGACTGATTCGCCGCTGCCTCGCGTTGTTCGTCAGAGCTGTGCAGTTAAGTCAGCTCAGAGCTCAACATGCTGCATTGCTGCGAGACAATTTGTATGGGGTGGATAGGGAGTGGGGCGAAACGCCGAAAGTCGGACTAAAGTTGGACGCAGCGCGTCGCCGAGGTTCCCGTCTGCCACGCTAGCTGCTGCTGCCGCATGCTGCTGCTCCAGCTGTTGCAGCTGCGCGCAGCTCGGCCATCGAGAGACAAGTCTCTTTCGCGCTCTAGCCGGAACTGTACTGGAGGATGGAGGTAATGATGACGGCTGCGGCGGCGATGATGTTGAGCGTCATCGGGCCGTCGAAGCACAGGTAGTCGACGCAGGCTGTGAGGATGATGGCGACCGAGAGCGCGAGGTTCTTAGTGATCGAGTCCATGTAGCTGATGACGAGACCAATCAGGATCCCCCCGAGCGCGCCCAAGAAGGCCACGACCCACGTGAGCCCCGACCAGCCATACAGAAGGCTGCCGTGGTCCATCAAGGCCATTGGCACCTGATGAGGGAGGCGCAATCAGAGGTCATCCGAGGCCATCAAGAGGCCATCAAGAGGCCATCAAGAGGCCATCAAAATAGGGTCCATCAAGGGTCCATCGAGAGGCCCTCAAGGGTCCAGCTTACGTAGATGCACAGCGAGTACCCGGCGAGCTGCACGTTGCGTTCCCAGAGCGAGAGCGAGGTGGACTTGAGGACACGCTCAAAGTAGACATTGGAGAAGCCGCTCAGGATCGCCTCGAGTGAGACGGCGCTCACCCCCACCACGTACTCTGCCGCGCGGAGCGTCGCGCTCGCTTGCTCTGCGGCGGCGGCGCCGCTGCTGCTGGCCGCTAGCTCGCGACCGTGGGCGGAGGCGGCCACTCCGCCGCCGCCGCTGCTGGGGCTCTCGGTGCACTTCTGGGCTTCCCTCGCGGAGGGCCGCGTCTCGAAGCAGATGATGAGCACCGCGCACAACAGCGTGAACAGCGCTCGCCAGCGCGCTTGGCTCAATTCCTTTCCGAGCACCACGCGCGAGAGCACCGCCGTCGCGATCAGCTTCGACTGCTGGATGAGTGTGAAGGCGGAGGCGGAGATGCGATGAAGGGAGACGAAGGAGAGCAGGTTCATGGCGAGGAAGATGAACGCGGGCACGGCCATCGGCGCCGACGTGAACGCCAGCCGCTTGGCAACGTCGCCGATGCTTGTCGGTGGCTCCCCGCGCGTCTCGTCCTCGCCCGTCTCCCTGGACTCGCGGCTCGGCCGGGAGCGCAGGACCATGTACATGCAGAACCCTGCCTTCATAATCTCGCCGACGGCAAGGATGGACTGCGACGACGCCGCCTCCTTGAGCACGCCGTGGCCATACCTCCGCAGCAGCGTGTAGGAGGAGTTTTGCAGCGCTAGCAGCGCGCACACGCCAATGTAAATGCACGTCTGGCGCGACACGCGTGGCAGGAGCGAGGGCTCCGGCAGCGTCCTGCCAGCCGGCTGCGCCTCCAGGTCCTCGTCGTCAATCAGAGGCGCCTTCTCCGCGTCGCTGCTGCGCGCCATGGCGTAACTCGGCCGGCTTCGCGGGACCGTTAGAAAGTTGATAATTTCTGACATCCGTTTGTGGACGTCCTCCTGAACTTGCGTCTCAACAAGAAAGCAAGCACGCAGATCGGCGCTCGTCCCCGCGCGCGCGCGCTCGACGCGGAGCGGCCGATCGATGTCAGGGCAGGGCCTCATCCTCTCCTTCCAGCAGCAGCTGCTCGCCAACGAGCGCCTCAAGGCCGAGCACGAGAAGCTCAAGCACGAGGCCAAGGCGCACGCACAGGCTTTGCAGTACGACCAGGCCGCGCTCGCCGAGGCTCGCCGCTCCGAGACACGCTCGCAAGAAATCATCGCAGCCCTCACGGAGGCCATCGAGCAGTACGCGGGAGCGGCAGCACTGCGGTGCGACGTCGAAGACGATGGCATGGGCGCGAAGGCCGCATGCGCTCCCGGCGAGGCCGGTGGCCAGCGCGAGGCGATGATCGAGCTTGAGCAGCGCCTCGCGCTCAAGGAGGGCGAGCTCATGGCTGCGTTGCAGCAGCTCACGGCACTCAGCGATGCGCGCGCCGAGCTCGCCGAGCTCCACGCGTCACTCGACGAGCAGCGCGCGGCGGTGCGCCGCGCGCAGCAGCAGGCGCGCGACCACGAGGCCATCGCTGGCGAGTACGAGAAGAAGCTCAAGGGCCTGCGTGACGCGCTCGGCAAGGCGGAGCTCGACCGGCAGCGCAAGGAGTCAGACCACCAGCGCGCGCTGCTCGAGGCCTCGAAGAAGCTGCGCAGCCAGAAGCAGCTGAGCGACTCTCTCCAGCGCGCGCTGCAGTACGAGCAGCAGCAGCAGCAGCAGGCTGGACCAGCTAGCCGTGGCGTCCGTGCAGTCGGACCGCCGGCGAGCGGCGTCTTCGGCCGCCCGGGGCCGAGCTTCTCGTTTGGCCGCTGAGCCCGTGCGCGAACAGACGAGCAGCACGAAAGCTTGGCGCTAAAAAGTCCATGCGAATGATGATCGGGTCGCGGGGCGACCGCGTTTGTGGACGGCGAGCCGGGCTCGCCGCCGCCCGCCGGGCGCGCCCGCCGCCATCCCGCCCACAGACGTCTCGAAGGTGCACTTTGGTAGTGCGCGCCTTATGCGCGCCTACTACCCGACGTCGGGTCGCAACCGCACCGCGAACCCGCGCGAGGTGTCAGTGTGCGGTGAGAGGGTGTTCCTCCCGGCCGTGAACACTTTACATCCGAGCGGATGCAGACCGGGCGCGGGGGGCGGGCCCGGCCGGTGCGGATCGAGAACGGGGGCGGGCGCGCGGCCGCGCGGGCGAACGCTCGGGGCGGTACAATTAGCATCGAGGCAGTAGCAAGTAGTACTCGGTAGTAAGATCATAAGTTGTAAAAAACGTGGACCTCATCTCATAACTGCCAACGATGCATGTACCCATGTTGCATCGCTGGATCGCTGTACACGACGCGCGCACGGAACGGATAAACGAAAAGTTCTCGCTTACCTCCCCGTGTACATGCGATGAACATGTACCGGCTGAATGAGGATGGCGCTGGACGAAAGGGGCCACCAGCTCTCACTGCCCCGCCTCTGCAACATCGCGCGTCTTTCACACCTCCAGCTCGATGTCCTTCACACCTCCAGCTCGATGTCCTGTTCCTGCTGCGTGCACGGCGTGTCCCATGCCGGCGAGCGGCCGATGCTCGGCGAAAGGCCATCTGCATCTGGATCCAGTGCTGGCTCCACCTTGGTCCCCTCGCGAGAGGACTTGTCCGCATAAGAGGACTTGTCCGCATAAGAGGCCTTGTCCGCGTAAGAGGACTGGTCCGGAAACAGCGCTCGGCGGATCTCGCCCTGAATCTCGCCCTGAATCTCGCCCCCTGGAGCGGGCGCTGTTGTGAGCGCTTGCCTGGTCCGCAGCCGCTCGGCGCTCGCCGACTTGTGGGCGCTGTTGTGGGCGCTGTTGTGGGCGCTGTTGTGGGCGCTGTTGTGGGCGCTGTGCTTCGTGCTGAACATCGGCGGTGCGACGCCCATCTCGACGCCCAACTCGGCAGCCGCGCCGGCGAGCGCGGGAAAGGTCGAGAGGATCTGCGCCGCATCGAGCTCTGCGGACTGGACAGCCGCGACCTGTGCCGCAGGGCCGCGTGGCGGGCGCGAGCGTACCTCGGTCACGGGCCGTGTAGAGGTAGGGGCGCCGGCGCTCGGTGCGGCGCTCGCGCCCAGCTCGGCGGCGGCTTCTTCGGAGAGCTTCGCAGCCGCCGCTGCTCGGGCCATCTTGCACCGAGCGCTGTACCGAGCGCTGCACTGCGAGCCAGCCGACCTACTGGCAGACTCGCCGGCAATGCCCGCGGCGATGCCCGCGGTGGCGCCCGCGGCGGCGTCAGCGGCGGTCGCCTCCCCATCGACGCCGCTGCCGCCGAAGCCGCCGAAGCCACCGCCGCCGCCGCTGCCGCCGCTGCCGCCGTAACCGCCGTCGACGCCATGCGGCGCCGTCTTGGGCAGCGCCGTCTTGGGCAGCACCGGTGGTGAGTGGTATCGCGCGCTCAGAGCGCCGTGTTGAGCACCGTCGGCCTCGTCCTTCACGGCGCCCGGGCTCGGCGTCGGCGCGAGGGCAGCGGCGCCCGGTACGACGCCCGCGACGGCACCCGCGCCCACGACGGCGCCTTCGGGGGAGCCCCTCGGAGGCGCGGCGCCCGGGACGGCGCCAGTGCCCACGACGGCGCCTTCGGGGGAGCCCCTCGGAGGCGCGGCGCCCGGGGCGGCGCCAGTGCCCACGACGGCGCCTTCGGGGGAGCCCCTCGGAGGCGCGGCGCCCGGGACGGCGCCCGTTCCCGACGCGAAGGGGGATGCGGTGGCGCTCGCGGCGGCGCCCGCGGCGGCGCCCGCGACGGCGCCCTCTGAGGGCGGCGATGCGTCGAACCGTCGCGCCGTACTGGGCATGAGGACGGGGGGGGAGGCGGACCCACTGAGGCTCGGCGTGAATGAGAGGGCAGGGGACGCGCCGCGCGAGACGCCCGATGGCGTGCCGCCTAAGGTGGCGCCGCCGCCCACGCCGATGGGGGTGGCGCCACCGCTCACGCCGGAGACGCCGGTGGGGGTGGCGCCACCGCTCACGCCGGGGACGGCGGCGGAGCGACGTAACGGCTGCTCGATGAGTCCGAACTCGGCGAATCCGGGAGGGAGTTGCTGGGCGAGCTGCCGGAGCGAGGCGAGGGCCTCCCTCACCTGATGAGGGAGGCAATCAGCATGCACTCAGGGAGGTGATCAGGGAGGCGAGCCTGATGAGGGAGGCAATCAGCATGCACTCAGAGAGGTGATCAGAGAGGCACTCAGGGAGGCACTCAGGGAGGCGAGGGCCTCCCTCACCGTGGTGGCCGTCGTGTTCGTCGTGTTCGAGCGCTGCGACTCGGAGTACGCGGAGACGGAGCCGTGCGGTGAGCTGATGAGGCCAGCGCGAGAGTACGACGAGTCGGTGCCCGTAAAGGAGCGTCCGGTGTACGAGTAGGCGGAGGCGGAACCTTCCGAGAAGGCGCACGAGAAGGCGCTCTCGGAGCGCGGCGACGAACGGCCATCACCATCGAAGCGATGGCGGCCGTCATCATCGAAGCGATGACGTGGCGACGAGCGGCCGTCATCGAGGTCGACTCCAGAGAAGGGAATCGAGGCCGACGTGCCGAGATTATGGCCGAGATTATGGCCGAGATTATGGCCGAGATTGCGCTCGAGCTCCGCCATGACGAAACCCGAGGCGGCGCGGTGGAGGGTCCACTGGAGGGAGGCGAGCGCCTCCTTCTCCTCACGTGTGAGACGTGACTCGCGGTGTTCGTGGTGCCGATGGTGGTGATGGTGGTGATGGTGGTGACCAGGACGGCGCTCGCGGGAGCTGCCTTCGCTCCCGCCACCGATCATGCTGCCGCCGCCGCCGCCGCCGCCGTCGCCGGCGGCGCCAAGGTGCTGAGGAGCGGTGAAGTGCGGTAGAGGCGCAAGGGGCGGTGGCGGATGGAACGTCGCGTGACGACCAGTGGAACGACCGTTCTTGACGAAGCCATTCGACCCATATTTGGGAGAGTCGGAGCCCTCGAGCGTCTCGAGAACGGCTGACGAACCCCATCCAACCGCCGCTCCCGACTCGTCGTGACGAATCCCATTCGACTCGTCGTGACGAAACCCATTCGACTCGTCGTGACGAAACCCATCCGACTGGTCGTGACGAAACCCATCCGACTCGTCGTGCCGCGGCGGCACGCTTCCGCCCGCGCCGTACCCCTGCGGGCTGGCGGCGGCGGCGGCGGCGGCGGCGGCGGCGGCAGAGGAGACGGCGGCGGCGGCTCGATCTCCCCTGCTGAGATCGGCTCGATCTCCCCTGTGGAGATCGTCGTCGTGAGCTCCGCGGCTGGGCTCCGAGCAGACGCCGTCCCGGGCGAGGACCACGTGGCCGTTTGGATCCGAGCAGACGCCGTCCCGGGCAGCGGAGACAGCGGCGGCGGCGTTGGCCTCACAGCGGCGCTGAGCAGCGGCCTGCTGCTCCTGGTGGATGCGAACGAGGGCAGGCGGCTTGGTCGGGCTTCGTTCCCCACAGGCCGTGTTCCCACAGGTCGGGCTTCGTTCCCCACAGGTCGGGCTTCGTTCCACAGGCCGCCTCGCTGTCGTGTCCCGAGGTGCCGGGTGCGCGCCGGGGTGGGCACGGTGCGCGCCGTGGTGGGCACGGCGCGCGCCCGACGCGCTTCGCCGCGTTGGAGCGCCCGCCACGGCGCCCGCGTGCAGCGAGATCTCCCCCACAATCTCCCCCTCAATCTCACCCTCAAGGGCGACGGGCGACGGGTGACGCTTCGGCGCCCGGGACGACGCGGACCTACTCGTCCCAGGTCGTCTGCTCGACTTGCGCGCGTGCGTGCACGAGGCGGCCGCGGCCGCCACAGAAGTCACGTCCTTGTAACGTCCGAAAGTCACGTCCTTGGAACGTCCGAAAGTCACGGCCGCGGCCGCCACTGAAGGCACGTCCTTGTCGCAACCGTGGCACCAGGTGACGTCCTTGTCCTGGTACCACGTGGCACCAGGGGCGGCGGCACGGCGAATGGCGGCGTCGACGGCGTGATAGGCCTCGGGCGGCGCGCGCGTCGGAGGGCACGGCGCGCGCCGTGGTGGGCATGCCGCGCGCGTCGGAAGGCAGGGCGCGTCGGGCGGCTGATAGAACCAACGGATGGCTGGGTTTGAATGCACGAGCAGCCTCGACGGGCGAAGTGGATTGAAGCGCCCGCGCGCGTCGTAGCCTGTGTCCTGTGCCGCTGTGGACTGTGCTGAGCAGACGGCGGCGGTGGTGACGGTGAGGGTGATGGCGGCCGAGTCGACGATCTGCGACGCGCATGGTCGACCGTCGCGGCCGCCTCCGCGGGCGCCGTCGCGGGCGACACGGCCGGTGCCGGCCCTACAGTTGCCACCGCCACTGCCACCGCCACTGCCGCCGCCACTGCCGCCGCCGCCGTTATCGGCCGCTCGTCGAGTGCCCATCTTGGCGCCTCGAGTGCCCATCTTGGCGCCTCTACCGGCGTGAGAGCCTCTGGCCACGCCCGACTCGGCGCGCCGCCCTACCGCGCACGCGCCTCGGAAGCAGCAGCAGCAGCAGCAGCTGCAGCTGCAGCTGCTGCAGCAGAGGAGCGCGAGGCCCCGGCAGAACGAGGGGGGGGCCTCGAGCCCGATGTCCAAGGCAAACTCCCAGCGCATCTCGTCGGGCATGTACAAGGGCCCCATGGCCGGATTCGGGTGTGACCACATTAGGATGGTGAGCTTGCGTCGCTTGGGCGAGCCGCAGCACACGAGAAGCACGCACAGCGCGATGAGGAGCAGCACGAAGCCGCCGAGGGTGAGCATCCATGCCGGGACAGCGTGCTGCCCCAGCTGGACGCGACTCTGTGGAGGGACGCATGCACACGTGATGAGGGACGCAATCAGAGGTGATGAGGGACGCATGCACACGTGATGAGGGGCGCAATCAGAGGTGATGAGGGACGCAATCAAAGATGAGGAGGGGCGCAATCAAGAGGGGAGAGGGACGCCCTCAGGCTGATGATGCATGCAATCAAGAGGGGAGAGGGACGCACTCTGACGCAATCAGACGCGCTCAGATCGCAATCCAGTCGCAATCAGATCGCAATCAGATCGCAATCAGATCGCAATCAAGACGAGCGTCGCCTTGAGCACCTGGGTCCACGTGAGCCAAGACGAGCCCGTGGAGTCGCTGCCACCCATATTTGGGAGAGTCGACGAGATGCCATCGACGGGGGGACTGCCGTCGGAGGGCATGTGCGGAGAAGGCGCGGGGGGGGGCGGCGGCGCTGGGGAGGGCGGCGGGAGATGGCGGGGAGGCGACCAGGGCGGCCAGGGCGGCCGCCGTGGAAGCGGCGGCGTTGGCGAGGGCGGCGGCGGCGAGTAGCCGCATGCCAGCGCCGGAGGCAGCGGCGGCGGCGCGTACGGCGGCGACGTGGGCGGCGAGGGCGGCGGTGCGGGCGGCGGCGGTCGCAGCGGCGGCAGCGACGCAGGGGGCAGCGGCGGGCGCTTGGGCGGCGGCGGCGGCGGCGGCTGCACGCGCGTGCCGCCATTGCAGATGCAGCAGACGACCGTCGGGTCCGCGTGGATCCACTTGTAGAGGGCGCAGTAGCTCCCGTTGATCGCCGCCGGAGAGGCGAAGAAGCTGCACGAGGCCGCCGAGAAGCCGGGGTAGCCAGAGACGCTACTGTAGATGAGCCATGGGCCCCGAGGATCGGGCACGAAGGTGTCGTAGCACGGCAGCGGCGGGGGCGGGGGCGGTGGTGGCGGAGACGGTGGTGGTGGCGACGGTGGTGGTGGAGACGGAGGGGGTGGGGACGGCGGCGGTGGCAATGGTGGTGGCGGCGATCGAGGCGGTGGCAAGGATGGTGGTGACGGCGGCGGTGGTGATGGTGGTGGGGGGGAAGGAGGTGGTGGCATCGGTGGTGGTGGTGTTGGCGGCGGCGAGGGCGGTGGTGAGGGTGGAGGCGAGGGAGGCGGCGGCGATGGCGGCGGTGGTGCTGGTCGTGGCGACGGTGGTGGTGAAGGCGGTGGCGGCGCCGGGGGTGGTGGCGATGGCGGCGGTGGAGATGGCGGTGGTGGTGATGACGGCGGCGGCGACGGTGGTGGTGAGGGTGGCGGTGATGGGGGGGGTGGCAAGGGAGGAGGCGGCGAGGGAGGTGGTGGGGACGGTGGGGGCGATCGTGGTGGCGCAGGCGGAGGTTGTGACGGAGTCGGTGGCGCTGGCGGCGGCGGTCGCGGCGGAGGTGGCGACGGTGGCGGCGCAGGTGGTGGAGATGGCGGTGGGGGTGACGGCGGGGGCGAGGGCGGGGGTGGGGGTGGTGGCGACGGCGGGGGCGTGGGGGATGGCGGCAGCGGCGGAGGAGGTGACGGTGGCCGCGAGGGAGGTGGCGGAGTTGGCGGCGGCGATGGCGGCGGCGGTACTGGTGGAGGTGGCGACGGTGGTGGCACAGGTGGTGGATATGGCGGTGGCGAGGGTGGTGGCGGATGGGGCGGTGGCGGCGATGGCGGTGGCAACGGTGGCAACGGTGGCGCAGATGGCGGCGGTGGCGAAGGCGGCGGAAGCGTGGGCGGTGGTGGTAAGAGTGGTGACGGCGGCGGTATTCTGGGTGGAGGCGAGACAGCCGCGCACCTCAGCAGCAGCAGCAATCGTAGCACGCCCAACGGACCCGAACGGCCCAATGACGGCCAGAGGCCGGTGGACCTTCGGCCGCCTGGCACCTTGACGAGTACCCTGGGTAGCATTGCAGCAGCCTTCACACCGAAGCCTCTGTGAATGGAGCGGGCGGAAAACAGTTTGTGTGAAATTCACACCGGCGGCGTGTGCACCTTGAGGTGAGGCCATGTCGTCGCTTGTAATTCACCTCATCGTCAAAGCCATTTGCTCGCTCGCTTTTTCTCGCGCGCTCGCTCGCTTCTCGCCGCGCGCCGCTTATGGCGAAGCTCTACCACCAAACCGACGCTGAGACGGCCGAAATCATCCTTCGCACGCAGCAGATGAAGCCAGGAATTGGTGGGCTCGCTGGGGGTGGCATCTACTTTGCCACGACTCCAGAGCTCACGGGCCACAAGGCGCACAAGAACGGCGTGATCCTGGAGGCGACGGTTTCCCTCGGTAAGGTCCTTACCCTTGATGCCACCGGGGACCCTGACATGACGCTGCAGAAGCTCAAGTCCATGGGCTTTGATTCCGTCTGCATCGCCCGGGCGGTTTCGAGCGGCCAGGAGTACGTCGTGTACGACCCGGAGCAGGTGCTGAGCATCGTCCGCGCGATGGACAGCCCGATTTCGAGGCTCGTCGACTCTGCACGCGACGAGGTCGGGAGCCTGTTCTGTGTCAAGCCCAAGCGCGTCGTGGAGAGCGAGGGTGTGCCGGGGAACCCGTCTGCCTCCGAGCCCTCGCCGCAGCCCCCGGCGAGCCCGGCCAAGCCCAAGCCGCAGCCCACGCCGCAGCCACCACCAAAGGCGCCCGCGATGGCGGCACGGGAACCGCAGCCGCCACCGTCGCAGCCGCCGGTCGCACCCTTGGCCACGAAGCGCAGATTGTGGTGGGGATCAAGGCTGACTGCCCCTCTCATCAGGTGGAGAAAGGAGAAGGCCCTGAAGGATGCGCTGGCCTCGGGCCGGACGCTGAAGCAGCTGCGAGCCAGGGTTTCGTTGAGGGGCTCAAGGCGGTGGGGATTATATGCGCCGAGGCCAAGGCCGCGGGCTATACTTTAGAAGAGGTCAAGCGAGCTGGCTATACGGCACGCGAGGCCAAGGCCGCCGGGTTCGAGATCAAGGCGGGCGGCTACACGTGCGCCGAGATCAAGGCGGCGGGGCTCACATGCGCCGAGGCCAAGAGCGCAGGCTATGGGGTGGAGGAGGTCCAGCGAGGTGGCTATACGGCACGTGAGGCCAAGGACGTCGGGTACGAGATCAGGGCGGGCTACACGTGCGCCGAGGTCAAGGCGGCGGGGCTCACATGCGCCGAGGCCAAGAGCGCTGGCTATACTTTGGAGGAGGTCAAGCGAGCTAACTATGTCGAGGGCCTCAAGGAGGCAGGCTTTCAGCTGGAGGACGTCATGGAGGCGGGGTACGCGTTACCTGAGATCCTGCGCGGCGGCTTTACCAAGGCGGACGCTGTCCATGCTGGGTACGCGGTGGCGCAGCTCCAGGTCGCGCTGAAGGCGGCCAGGGCGGCGGGCTATGCATGCAAGGACGCGAGGGCGGCTGGCATGCTTTCGACCTGCAAGGACGCGAAGGAGGCTGGGTTCACCTGCAAGGACGCGAAGGAGGCTCGGTTCACCTGCAAGGACGCGAGGGAGGCTGGTATGCTGTCAACCTGCAAGGACGCGAAGGAGGCTGGGTTCACCTGCAAGGACGCGAAGGAGGCTGGGTTCACCTGCAAGGACGCGAGGGCGGCTGGCATGCTTTCGACCTGCAAGGACGCGAAGGAGGCTGGGTTCACCTGCAAGGACGCGAGGGAGGCTGGGTTCACCTGCAAGGACGCGAGGGAGGCTGGTATGCTGTCAACCTGCAAGGACGCGAAGGAGGCTGGGTTCACCTGCAAGGACGCGAGGGCGGCTGGCATGCTTTCGACCTGCAAGGACGCGAAGGAGGCTGGGTTCACCTGCAAGGGCGCGAAGGAGGCTGGGTTCACCTGCAAGGACGCGAGGGAGGCTGGTATGCTGTCAACTTTCAAGGACGTGAAGGAGGCTGGGTTCACCTGCAAGGACGCGAGGGAGGCTGGGTTCATGCCGAGGGAGTGCGCGCAGGCCGGCTTCACCTACGAAGAGGGCAGGGCGGCTGGTTTTCCTTCGCGTCCCCCTTCCAGTATTACTTATGGCGCTTATTATGACTGGGTGGGTTATTTTTTTGTTTTGTAAGTCCCCCTCCTAGAATTCGTACCCAGGTTGCCCCTTGCCACCGCGCCCCCCTCCGCCTGGCGAGCATCGCCGCGGCGGCCACACCGTGCCGCCGCGCGTGCGGCCCGCCCATTTCAAGTACTTCCCCTTAACCACTCTTCCCTCTCCCCCGTATGCGCAGGTAATTTTGACTGGGTTGCGAATCATCTTTAAAAAGCTTGGTTGATAAACGTAGTGCCGCCCACACCATGCCGCGACGACCCCAGATAGCAGCCACCATACCAAGGGCGCGCCGGCCACCTACACCAGCCGACGTGGAGCCGCCTTCCAGCCGAGATGCAGGGAGGGGAGATGGGAGTGATTGCCGCAGATGTGCACAGGGGTTCCTCGTGCTGTAAGCCCTCCGAGAATCGAACTCAGATAGACCCTCGCCGCGCGCGCGCCCACATCGCCCTCCCGCGCGCCCCCCCATCCTCCGCCCGGCGAGGCGGCCGCGTCGTGCCGCCACGCCGTGCGGCCCACGCCCTGCGTGCGGCCCGGCGCCGGCGTGGCGAGCCCGCGCTGCCGCGACTCTCACGCCCGCTCGTGCGCGTGGCGTCCTCGCGTGTGGCGGCGCAGGTCCGGTCTGAGTGTGGGAAGGGAAGGAGTTGCGCGGATGGCGCCATGCCATGGGCCCCCCCCGGGAGTCTTTACCTGCATCTGTGCCGTGTGGAGCAAGGGTGGCAGCCGCCGCGCTCAGGCGGCCGCCGACGCTGGCCCAGATGGTGCAGGTGACGACGGCTGACGACAGCATATAAGAGTATAATATGAGAGCGATGAGCCATCAGCCAATACGATAACATGACAGAGCGATTGAGCCAATAACATGAAAGAGCATCGCATCGTCGGGACCGACGAAGAATGCTTGGAGTGCCGGGTCACCCGAGATAGACCGTATACCTGTACTTCTGCGCTGTGGGTATCTCTGTCGTCTGTGTGCCCGTCGTCACTTCGCTAGTTCGCTGTCTGTGTGCGGGGTCCGGAAATAGCGAAAACAAAACGGCCTTGGCGTCACAGGTCGGGACTATTTTTCCGCGATCATTGTCAATCTTATCTCTCAACACTCAACTGAACGGGTACTAGGGCCGTAACCCCGTATTCTAACCACACCCGTCGAAGCCATGATTAGCGGTGCGCGGAGTGGCGCCCATTCCAGAGGCAACGCCGCTCACGACGAAGGACAGCACCCGCCCGCCGTCTGCCGACTTCTCTTCTCAGCTCACTTCCAGCGCTCCGATGCCGGCTGAGTGCACCTCTGACTGTGCCTGATTGCAGCTCACTTCCAGCGCTCCGATGCCGGCTGAGTGCACCTCTGATTGCGCCTGATTGCAGCTCACTTCCAGCGCTCCGATGCCGCCTGAGTGGCGGCCGCCTGGCCGCGCTGGATCAGATACTCCTTGAGCAGAGAGGAGTTGGCCGGGGTGCTGGGTAGCGGCGGGGCGCCCCCCTCCCGCGCCTCCCTCGATCTGGAGAGCTCCGTGGGGGCGCCGAGCTGGGCGCCGCCCTGGATCACGAGGGTGTGTGCATCGGGCGGGGGCCCAAAGGACGGGTGCGTCGCAGGCTGTCCACTCAGCTCGGCGGCCTTTCGGAACGGGTTGCCCCTGTGCACCCGCCCAGTGAACGCATGCCCTCCGGTGCCATTCGTGCCATTCGTGCCCGAGCGCGCCCCACCCGTCCCACCCGCCACACCCGCCGCACCCGCCGTACTCGGACGGACGCGAGCTGGAGCCGTGCTGGGCGCCGAGCGGCTCAGGGGACGGCTCAGAGGTTCGACACTCAGCAGCTCGCCGAGATTGGCATCGAGATTCGTGTCGAGATTCTCGTCGCTCAGCAGCATGCCGCCGACGCCGCCGGCCGCGGTCGGTGCGCCAACCGGCGTGCAACCACGCGCCGTCGTGAGCGCATACGAGCCCGCGGTCGAGCGTTGTCTTGGGCGCGGCAACGGCTCGTCGGGATGGTGGCGGCGGCGTGGGGCCGTCGCGGCCGTCGCCCAACATGGCGCGGGTACCTCGGCCGGCGGCGGCTCTGGAGGCGGGTAGAGGGCTTGCTGCGAATACGCTTGCTGCTTGTACGCTTGCTGCGCGTAATACGTCTGCACGGCTGGCGAGGAGAGCGCCTGCTGCGAGTCAGGGTACATCAGGTGCTGTCCGTGGTACATCGGGTGCAGTCCGGGGTGCGTTGGCTGCGGCGGTGAGCAGCCGGCGTACCCCTGCGCGTCGCCCAACACAGCGCGCGCGTGCGCCTCAGCCTCTGGCGACGTGTGCTCGTCGGTCCAGTGAGGCTGCGCTGTGTTGGGCGCGTGGCTGAGCGAGGGCATGGGCGAAGGCGTGGGCAGCGCTGTGTTGGGCAACGGCTGCGCTCCGGCGACGCCGAGCTCATCGGCAGATGGCATCTCCCGCGATCTCGCGTGCTCCAACGGCCGATCGTACCGCGGTCGAGCGCCGTCCCGAGCGCCGTCCCTGCCGAGCGAGGCGCCGTACCGAGCACCACCCCCGCCCACGACGGTCGAGCGCTCCGGCTCGGCAGGGTCGGCGCTCGTTACGGCGCCCACGCTCGGTACGGCGCTCAGCCCGCCGATGCGTAGGCAGGCGCACGCGTGCCTCGCCGCCTCGACGGCCTCATGCAGGGCCTCGTTCTCGCTCTGCAGCCGCTCGAGCCGCTTCTCATCCTCCTCGGCCAGCCGACCGCTCCCCTCCGCATCGGCCGGGTGGACGCCGTCCCGAGCATCAGCGCCGTCCCGAGCACCAGCGCCGTCCCGAGCGTGTAGCACGATCGCTGCGCCGGCGCTGACCGACTCGCTGTGCACGAGCGTCCTCTCAGACAAGGCCATCGCCTCCTCCGCCGTCGCCATGGCCTTCGACGCCGTCGCCATCGCGTCGCCGGCGCCCGCCTCCCCCTGTGGAAACGGCGCCTCCCCCTGTGGAAACGGCCACGGACGCACTGCGTCAGCCTCCGCGGCGGCAGCGAGCCCGGCCCGCACCGCCGCGGCCGCCTCCATTTTGGCACGCACGCTCGAGCCCGCGCTGTGAAGCATCTTGTTCACACGCTCCATGGCCTGGGCCTTGGTCCGGTGCCTGAGGAGCTCGCCTGTCTGCGACGAGAGCTTGTCGCGTCAGATGCAATCCAGTGGCAATCAGATGTAATCAAGGGGCCATCAGTGGCCCTCACCTGCTTCGATAGCTTGTCGCGCAGCTCGTTGCGCTCGCGCTCGAGGGCAGCGTTCTTAGCCGCCAAGGCCGCGAGGCCATCGCTCAGCCCTCGCATCTCGCCCATCGCGAGATCGCGCCGGCGCTCGTATGCGGCGGCCTCGCGCCGCCACGGGCGCCCCGCCTCCTTGGCCCAGCTGGTGCTCACGCCGAGCACAATCACGAGCACCTGCTTCATCCGATGCAATCCAGTGGCAATCAGATTTAATCCAGTGGCAATCCGATGCAATCAAGTGGCCGAGCACAATCACGAGCACCTGCTTCAAGAGCGTTCATCAGATGCAATCCAGTGGCAATCAGATGCAATCATGTGGCCATCAGATGCAATCAAGTGGACGAGCACCTCGCCAGCGTCCATCGCGGGGAAGCTGCTGCCACCGCCGGCGCCGTCCTGGGCGCTCTCGACGCTGGTCAGGTAGGTGCGCCTGAGGTCGAGCGCGCACACGGGTGGGAAGACCGCATCGGCGCGGCTCTCGTACTGCGACAACCACGAGATGTCGGCCGCCCGGTCGACGGCGCTTTGCTCGAGCTGCAGCACGGTCTGCGCGCCCGCGACGACGCTCGCAAAGCTCATCGCATGCTGCCGACTGCTGGTGCAGGCAAGCACGCCCCACTCGACGCCCGCGACGGCGCCCGCCAACGCGGCACCTCCGCTGCCGCTGCTCGTCAACGGGGCGGCGGTGGCGCCGCCGCTCACCGGCAAGGGCGTCGTGCCGGGCGTGACGAGGGGATGGGACGGTGCCGCGCTGTGTTGGGCGGCGCCTGGCGTCGGCAGGCCAGCGGCAGGCGGCGCGCGGTACAAGGGTGTCGAGGCCTCCGCGATGCGCCCGAGTTTGCCCAGGCACGCCGCGAGCGTGTGCAGCGTCGCCGGGTACGCGTTCGCGCGGTTGGTGACCTCAAACGCGCGCGCGAGCTCAGCGGCCGCGCGGCCGAAGCGCGCGGCCGCATACTCGCCCAAGACGGCGCGTCGCTCGTCGGCGGGCAGCTTGGCGAGGCGCGCCGTGCCGAGCGCGCGCAGCGCCACGTTGTACTTGGCCTGCAGATGCAATCAGATGCAGTCAGGTGCAGTCAGATGCAGTCAGATGCAATCAGATGCAATCAGCTGCAGTCAGATGCAGTCAGCTGCACTCAGAGGCACTCAGAGGCACTCAGATGCACTCAGAGGCACTCAGCTGCATTCAGATGCAATCATCTGCACTCAGCTGCACTCAGCTGCACTCAGACGCAAAAAGCTGCACTCAGAGGCAATCAGCTGCACTCAGTGGCACCTCGCCGCACGGTCCTGTGAAGAGGCGCGCCGCTGTGAACTCTGCGTCGCTCAGGTTGGACTCGCCGAGTTTTCGTAACCGCACGCCCACGCGCTTGCGCCCCGCGACGAAGCGCTCAGCACGGCGCGCGAGCGGTTCGCGCGGGAGCCACGCGCCCTTGGGGGCGTGCCCCGTCGCCTGATGAGGGAGGTCATCAGTGGTCATCAGAGGTCATCAGGGGTCATCATCATCATTGGGGGCGTGCCCCGTCGCCTGATCGATGGTGGCGGTGGTCATCAGTGGTCATCAGTGGTCATCAGTGGTCATCAGTGGTCATCAGTGGTCATCAGTGGCCATCAGTGGTCATCAGTGGTCATCAGTGGCCATCAGTGGTCCTCAGTGGTCATCAGTGGTCATCAGTGGTCATCAGTGGCCACACGCCTGATCAATGGTGGCGATGGGTCGGTACGTCTCCGTCGGCCAAGCTCCCGGCATCAGGCCCAGGCGCTCGCGCGCCGTGTCGAGCGCCTCGCGGTCCGCCTCCGTCGCGCCTCCGTCGATGCCCCCCTCCATGGTCGGGTCCACCACGAACCACCACTCCACACACGAGGTCGTGTGCACGCCATACGTGCCCGCGAACACGAGATGCGCATCTGGCCCGCTCGTGTGTTCATGCCGCATCGCCTCGAGGGTCAATACGCCTTCCTCGAGGCCTCCTACGAGCCCGTGGAGCCCGCTGAAAAAGTCCGACGGCCCACCGAGCACTGAGGCACGCCCGAGGCGCTCGAAGCTCTCCGCCTCAAACTCGCGCGCTGGAACGAAGCGCTTGCGGGGGCGCGCGCGCGTCAGATGGGACTGTGGAGGCGCCGTGCCGGGCTCGGCCGTTGAGCCGCTGACCTCTTCGGCCACAGACTGCTGTGAAGGCTGCTGTGAAGGCTGGTGTGAAGGCTGCTGTGAAGACGGCTCCGAGATCGGCTCCGTGGGCTCCTCAGCCGACGAGGCCTCGGCCGCCCCGGCGCCCGGCACGGCGCCCGGCACGGCGCCCGGCACGGCGCCCGGCACGGCGCGTTGGCGCGCCGCTCGTTCCGCCAGAGCGTGTGCGCGCGCCTCGGCCTGCCCATGCAGCAGCTGGGCGCGTGCCACCACGCGCTGCGCCACCAGCCCGAGCAGGTCGTCGCCTGCGCCTCCCTCGGTGAGCATGCTCTTGACGAGCGCGCGCGCCGTGCTGAGCGCCCCCTCGTGCGCGAGCGCGCCGCCGCCGCTTGCGAGCGCGCCGCCGCCGCTTGCGAGCGCGCCGCTGCCGCTTGCGAGCGCGCCGAGTTCTCTCACGAACTCCCTCTCGAGCGCACACAGCTGCGCCTCGGCCTTGGCAGGCGCCGGATCGAGCGCGAGGCGCTTCGAGCTGCGCTGGAGATACCGGCGCACGCTCAGCCGATCGCGAAGCAGCGCGGTGAGCTCGAGGCCCTCCAGCCAAGCACCGAGCTGCCACCGCGCCGGCGAAGCGGCGGCGACCTCGAGCGCAGTCTCGCCAACGTAGTCCGACACGGCTCGGAGCTCCGCCTCGGCCGCGGCCGTCGCCCGGCTGACGGCGGCGGTCAGAGACGCCTCCAGTGCCTCCGAGCGCGCTCCGCGGCCGAGCTCGGCGCGCAGCCGCGCCACCTCTGCGTCGCGCTCGCGCAGCTTCTCCTCGCTCGCGTGCAGCCTGTCCTTGGTCTCGCGCATCTGCCTAGAGAGCAGCGACTTATCGGAGCGCGCCAGAATCTCCGACAGCTGCTCCTCTTCGACTTCCGGCCTCTTTGGCTTGGCAGCGGGCGCGGCCTGCTGCGGCGCCGCCTGCGCCGAGCGCAGCTTGATGCGAAGCGACGCATTCTCCGCCTTTATGCTAAGCATCTCCGACAGAGATGTCTTGAGGCTGCTATTCTCCTCGACGAGTCGCTGGTAAGCCATGTGCAGGCGCTGCAGCTCGTTGACCAGCTCGGTGGCAGTGTCGAGTGACATGACGGTTGCGGCCGTTCGTTACATGAAAATTCGGTCCTCGTATGAGGGGTTACCTGGAGCAGACATCCGTGCTTCAGAAATGTTAGTTCTGACGGGGTCATCAAGTTTCGTTCCGTGCCCGCGCAGGGGCGTCGCGTTGCGAGACGAGTGCTTGCTTGCGTGAAGCTCCTCTCGGATCCGGATGAGCCGGACTCTGGAGGCTCAGGCAGAGCACGCGCCCCGTGCAAGGTGGCCGACCCCCCCAAGTGGAGAGTACGTTCATGATGTGGCATACGACTACTACGGCCAGCGGGTGGCGACGTGTTCTTCCGATAACACGATAAAGATCTTCAACGAGCACGGTCGCAAGGTTGCCGAGTGGAGAGCGCATGGTGGCTCCATCTGGCGACTCTCGTGGATGCATCCCGAGTTCGGGGTGGCGCTGGCCTCCTGCTCCTTTGACCGCAAGGTGTGCGTCTGGGAGGACGTGGCCGATGCCGAAGAGGCAGCTGCGCAGCTCGACAGTGCAGCCGGCCGCGTGGCGTGGACACGCACCGCCGAGCTCGCCGATGCGCGCGACTCGGTGGTGGATGTGCAGTTTGCGCCACACCACCTTGGCGTGCGCCTCGCCTCTTGCAGCATGGACGGATTTGTGCGCATCCACGAGGCGGCCGACGTGCTCGACTTGTCCACGTGGGAACGGCACTCGGACTTCCATGCGGCGGCCGACACAGCCGCCTCCAAGGAGGGCGCGGGCGGCGCCGAGGCTGGAGGCGAGGGCGGCTACGCAGGCACCAGTCCTCTTTGCCTGTCTTGGTGCCCTTCGATCGTTGAGAACGAGCCGATGCTCGTGGTCGGCCTCTCCGACGGCTCTGCAAGGCTCTGGCGAGGCCACGAGAGCAGCTGGTCCTGCGTGCTCAGCCTGGGCCTCGGCGGCGCCCGCTGCCACGCCGACTGCGTGCGCTCGGTGAGCTGGGCCATGGATGCGGGCCGCTCGTACCAGCTCGTCGCCACAGCGTCGCGCGACCAGACGGTAAAGCTGTGGGCTTTGCGACGCACATCGGTGGCCGAGGAAGACGATGCCGCGGGCGCTGGGCCCGAGGGCGGCGGAGGCGCTGGCGCCGGTGGCGCCGTTAACCCCCCTGCGGATGCCCTCGGCGACGGATGGAGCGCAAGGTGCTGCGCCGAGCTGCCGCATCGTTCGCAGGTCTGGCGTGTCTCTTGGAACGCAACCGGATCGATGCTCGCTACGTCGGAAGATGATGGCACTGTGACCGTCTACCAAATGGACGCAACCGGCGGTTGGCGCTTCGCCAGGCCTGTGGCCTGCCAGTGAAGAGCCATTAGTGCCATCAGTGCCATCAGTGCCATCAGTGCCATCAGTGCCATTAGTGCCAGGCCTGTGGCCTGCCAGTGAAGAGCGCTCATACGGAAGCCTCAGCGGAAGCGTGTGGGGCTCGGCCGGGCTCGACGGCCGGGCTCCCCCCCGCGCTCCCGCGTCCTGCTATTCTCCCGCTAGGATCCCGCCGGCTCCGCCCGCCCCCCCTCTCAGCTTGGCTCTGGCTGAGCCCAGCGGCTCGGCTCTCCGCGCTCCTTGCGCGACCTAGTGCTGTTCGATCACGGTCTCGACCCGACCCCTGGGCTCCTGATCTCGTGATCTGAGATCTCCCCGAAGTCCGATCTCATCCGATCTCGTGGATCTCTGGATCTGGACGGGATGGGTCGCGGTGTTCGGGTGCGTGCGGTGCCCGGGTGCGTGGTAGCCCTACGGCGTCATACGATACGTAGAAGAAAGTGCGAACTTCGCCCGGCGGGACGCGTTCAAGAAACAGAAACAGCCGCCACCAACACCGAACACGACCTCGGAATCTTCGGAACGGTATACGGTTCAAAACACAAAAGTTCGGGTCGCGGGGCTCGCGATGACCCCATGAACGGTTGGCGTGAAGTCTGAAGAGCGATTCATATAATCAGTAAATCAACGTTGACGCGAAGGCGAACCCGCGCTAATATCGCAATCCGGTAAAGCGGGACTCGAGCCCAGCGGAGCCGACCCGGCGCGTTTACCTCACAACTGACAACGCCCACATTACACGCCAGTGACCTAATGTGGTTTGTGAAGTTCGATGTCTTTCCTTCGATCCGCACGGCGTCGCAGCAAAACCCGAAACCCCTGAGCGGTTTCGGGCATGCATGCCCTCACGCGGCGAGAGTCCTGCTCCGCTGGTGCGCTTACGCAATCCGCTGCCGGGTCACCTTGCGGGCCGAGCCGGTGTTTTCGAACATATCAAAAGCATCGATAGCCTCCCTTGGCGCAGGTGATGGCGAGGCCTTCGCCTTGAGAGAGGAAACCGTTGGCTCAGGCGATGGCGAGGCCTGGAGAGAGGACACCGTTGGCTCAGGCGAAGGCGAGGCCTGGAGAGAGGACACCGTTGGCTCAGGCGAAGGCGAGGCCTGGAGAGAGGACACCGTTGGCTCAGGCGATGGCGAGGCCTGGAGAGAGGACATCCTTGTCTTGTCCCGTTTCATGGCCTTAAATTGCGCAAACTTTGCGATGCGCTCGCTCTTCGACAGTTGCTTGGAGGGCAGCAACGCATTCTCCGCGGCTAGATGCGCCTCGAACATCTCGTGCGTGCGCTTCCAGTGCTGCTTCTGCTTCCACCAGTGCTTCTGCGCAAGGTTGCGGATCATCGACTTGTCGGTCAGGAAGTTCTCGGTTGCGACCTCGTAGCCGCAGAGGATGGCGAGCGAGGCCGCGACGATCAACGCAAGGGATCGGTAAGTAGAGGCTTGCATGGAAGCTTCTTGAGCGTAAGCTTGTTCCCGCGGGGTTGCGCGGCACCGCGACGAGGGGGTCCAGGTCACAGAGTTAGATTCCGAAGCGACCGAAGCGGTGCGCCTAATTTGGTTAGAGCGACTTCTCCTTCGAGGGGTTTTCGATTTCCCCATTTCCGCACAAACGTGCCGCAAAAATACAAACTGATGATTACAGCGGTAATTTGGTCCCAGGAATAGTGCGCGGTGCGTCTACAACACGACGTGTTCTCGTCGTTGCCTAAAAGCTTTGAGGTTGACCTCGCTCGGGAAAGAATTCCGAATCCCTAATGTTGTTACTGAGTTGGGGTTGGGCGACAGCGTGGTTAGGTGCAGGACAAGGACTGGTCCAAGCACTCGCGCGGGCCAACTGTAGGAGCCGCTTCGTGGGCGCTTCTGAGGCCAAGTGTGCAAGGATGCGTGCTGGATGTGCCTTAGGATTCGTGAGATTCATTGGATACCTCATGGGGTATCAGACAATGTAGATAAGTGTTTGTTCGTCATCGGCAACGTGTAGGGGATTGGGTGCAGCGAAGCAGGGAGCAGACCCGTGGCAACGGCCATGCGAGTTCGAGGCCCGGGTTCACTGTTGCCGTGTTCACAGTTGCCATGCGAGTTCGAGGCCCGGGCAGCTCACCTGTTCACAGCGACGTCAGCGAAGGTGGCGGGCCGGAGCTAATGAAGTGCGTGATTGGGTCTGATCAGGTCTGACGATGGTGGCGGGCCGGAGCTCATGAAGTATTAGGTCTGATTAGGTCTGAAGAAGTGCGGCGACGCACAGGCTGAGATGGGGCAGAAGACCGAATCCACTCGCATGCCGTCCTCAACGGCCTCGGCCTGCCTGTCAGCACCGGTAAGGGCTTCGTCACCTGTAACGGCTTCGTCAGCCTTGGCCAGCGATGGTGCCGGCGAGCGTGGTGTAGGCTCGAGCGAGGCGACGGACGAGTCAGTGGCAGACCAGCCGCACACAAGCCCACGCCAGCGCGTGAGGCGCCGTCCCTCGGCATCCAACGAAGGTTTTAGCCGTTGCCGCTCCATTCCCGCGCTCCACGGCGCGATTCGACTGGCAGCGGGAGGCTCCCCCCCAGAACTCATGGCTGCTTGGCGCACAGCGTAGCTGCGTGCTTTGCCCACAGCGCGCAGCACGCGATCGCGCGTCAGCAGCCGCAGCCCCATCGCGGCCAAGTCGGCGGTCCCCAGCTTCACGGCGGCGTCGAGGGAGGTCACTCCGGCACGCTCGAGAGCCTCAATGGACGGCCGGTCGACCCCGAGCAGACTCAGTAGCGCCGCGAACGAGTCGGGTTGATAGCTCGAGGCGGCCGTGTCCACTGGGCGCTCGCGGGCGGGCGACGCAAAGGGCGACGAGCCAGGTGACGGTCTCGGCGAGGCGTGCACAGAGGAAGCTCGGAATGTGCTGGAATGTGCCCGATACGACGCGTCGAACGAGGCGCTGCGAACGAGGCGCCGCCGCGCCGGGCTCGGGGCGTCGGGGCGTGCGTGAAGCATCGTGTCCAGACTCAGGACGCTCCCACGAAAGTTGCCCGTCGGCCCGGCGTTGCGCCACGTCTTCGGCAACGGCCTCTCGGCCTCGGCGACGGCGGCGGCGGCGGCGCGAGCGGAGGCGACAGCGGCGGCGGCCTCGACGGCGGCGGCGACGGCGGCGGCGGCGGCGGTTCCAGCGGCACAGCTGCTGCTGCCTCCATTGCCGCCGGCGCTCACGGAAGCCACAGCGTAGCTGCCGAGCTTGGCGGCCGGCGGCGGCTTGCTGCGGATCGCCGTGCGTGAGGCAGACGCGTGCGGCCGCGCGTACCAGGGTGGCGACGCGTCTGCTCGCGTGTTGGTCACCTCACGGTGTCGGCATTCCTCGTCCCAGAGCGCGCGCAGCCGCGCAGACTCGACGGCACCCTCCGCGTGCAGCCGACTCCAAAGGGTCTGATTGGGCGCTTGCATGGCCTCCGACAAGATGGCGTCATCCACCACGACTGACAGGTCGAGTATTGGCATCCGCAGCGCAGGCGGCGGAGGCGGCGGAGGTGCAGGTGGCTTGGGAGTCGGCTGTCGCACGCCGATCACCTCCATCAGGGATGGCCCCTGCCGGGGCGAGAACTCAGCCGAATTCGCCAGCTTTGCAGGCGTGTAGCCTGTTGAGAGCAGGTGCTGGGCGATGGCGGAGATCTGAACAGCTGGCATGATCTCCGGCGTTTTCGAAAATGGCATAAAATGGGATGAAATGGCATGATCTCCGGCGTCGGGCGTCGAGGCCTCGCACTCGAGCCGTTTGCGATGACTTCGCTCCTGCGCATATCGGCGCTCCTCCTCCTCTTGTTGGCGCACGTGTGAGGCCAGAGCTGACACGTCGCCTGCCATAATCGTTCCTTCGAAGAAACGACCTCGAAGAAATGTCGTTTCTTCACAGCAACACAACAAAACGGCGGCCTGCACACTGGCGCTCCGTCGCCAACCGCGCTACCGGTACGCGTACTGTACACACAAAACGATTCGTGATTGGCACTGAAGCCGCTGGGCGCCATGCTCGTGAGCTGTGCCATTTACATCTCGTCGGGCGTGGCCTCGATCGCCTCACGCGTGGCGGCGTCCGCACTTGCGGCGCACCCACGTGTCGCCGTCGTCGACACCTTCACTGACGTGGCGTACGCGCGCTCCTCGGTCAAGCTCGTCGGTGAAACAGGGCCGCTCGTCGCCGCCGCCCGAGCAGCAGCGGCTGAGGCCCTCTCGCTTATCGATCTCTCGCAAGAGCCGCATCCGGCGCCCCACCCACGACAGGGCGCAGTCGACATGGTCTCGTTCATGCCGCTCTCGGAGGCCAGCGCCGACGCGCTCGCGGACGAGTTGGCAGCGTGCGACGTGGCAGCGTGGCAGCTTGGCGGTGCGCTCGGCGAGCTCGGCTGCCCGGTGCTCATGTACGGCCCACGGGCTGCGCGTTCGCTACTTGAGACGCGGCGCGGTACCTCCTTCTTCGCTTCGGTCCGCGCTGGGTCACCGCGCGAAGCGAGCACGTCGCTCGTGCTCGACTTTGGCGGTGGTGGCATTGTTCCAGGCGCGGACGGCGCCGCGGCGGCGGCGATGGCGGCGCCGAGCGGCACGAGTGCCGCGGGGCCACCGCTGCCGCTGCGAGCCGGCGTCGCCATCGTTGGTGTGCAGCCGTACGTGACCAACTTCAACATCCAGGTAGAGGAGGCGACGCTAGACGAGTGCAGGGGTGCGGCGGGCGCGTTGCGCCGCGAGATAGGTGTGCAGGTGATGGCGCTGCCACACGAGGCGTCAGGCACCGTGGAGATTGGGTGCAACTTGCAGGCGTCGCAGCAGCATGGCAGCCCGGCACGCGAGGCGGTGCTCGCGCTCGTGGCGAGTTCGCTGCCCGCGAGAGCGCGCGTGCGCAAGAGCTACGTGATCGGGCTGACTCCGGACGAGGCGCGCGGCGAGGGAGTGAGGTGGCTGGCGGCGGCGGCGTGAAACCGTGATTCGTGCGCACCGGTCCTTGTGGGTGTTTAGCTGAGGACCTACAAGCAAGTTTAAAGGTTGCTGTCCACCTGGACTGTGCTAGACTGTGCCGAAGGGGAACGGACGAAACGTCCCTCGACTCGTTTGCCGCGAAAAGCGAGGTCGAGAGCAAGGTCCAAGGAGGAGTCCGCCCAGGGAGCGCCAAGCCACACCCTCTCGCCTCGCAGTCGTCGTTGGCGCGACCATGTTCTACTCACAACTGGTGCTGAGCAAGAAGGGCGCGCTGGGCAAGATCTGGCTCGCCGCACACATGGGCCTCGAGAAGAAGGGCTCCAAGCCGATGATCATGCAGACAAACATTCCCGAGTCAGTCAACGAGATCGAGAACCCCCCGCAGAACGTGCCGCTCGCGCTGCGCGTGTCGGGGCATCTGCTGCTCGGCGTGGTGCGCATCTTCTCCAAGAAGGTCGTCTACCTGCTTACCGACTGCTCCGATGCGCTTACCAAGATCAAGGACGCCTTCAAGCAGCCGGGCAACGTGGAGCTCGCCCCAGGCGCGGGCGTCAAGGGCTACCATGAGCTGACGCGCGGCACCGAGCTGGCCGACGAGGATGAGCTCGATCCGGAGCTCATGCCTTCGATGGACTACGACGACGAGGACCAGCAGCTCGAGGGCATCCAGCTCGATGACGAGGACGAGTTTGGCACCGCTGGGCTGACGGGCATCGATCCGTCCTTCGCCGAGGAGGAGGAGGACGACGAGCATTTCGGCGCGACGAGCAAGTTCGAGCACTTCTTCCGGAAGCCGAGCGCTGAGGTGGAAGACGAGGACGAAGGCGCGCGTGGGGGCAAGCGCGCACGCAAGAGCCGCGAGCCCGACGTGGCGGCGGCGGCCGCGGCCGCCGCTGAGGAGGAGGACGCGGAGGAGGACGATCTGCCTCCGATCGAGATAAGCCGGCGCGAGGAGCGGAAGAGCATGGAGCGGCGGACCGATGAGGACGAGGAGCTGCTTCAGCAGGTCGAGGAGGACGAGGACGCCCTTGGGCCGAACGCCTTCGGCTTCGGCGGCGAGGAGGAGGTTGGCCTGGGGCCGATGGAGGCAGAGGAGGGCGAGGAGGGCGAGGAGGGCGAGGAGGGCGAGGAACCGGATTCGCTCGCGCCAGTGATGCAGGATGCGCCGCCTGCACGCGGTGCGCGCGCCGCCGCCGCCGACAAGGCGGCGGGGCGCGCGGCCCAGGCCAAGCTCCCGCCCAAGGGCAAGCCGAAGCGTAAGATGGTCCTCGACGTCGAGACGATGATCTCGACGGAGCAGATCCGGAAGCAGCTGACAGACCCGGAGGAGCTGCGCAAGATCACGCGCGACTTCGACGCGGAGGAGGCCGCGCACGCCGCCGCCGCCACGCGCGACGATGAGTGGGATCCGATCGCTGGCCCGCCGCGCGGCCTGTCCTACTTGCCACGCGGAGCCGAGTCCTTTGCGTGCTTCCGGCCGAATGCGCCGCGGGTGGCGCCCAAGAAGGCGCGCTTCTCTGACGCAGTGGACGTGGCGAGCGGCCGCGCGGCGAAGCAGCCCGCCGCCGCCGCCGCCGCCGCGTCCGCGTCCGCGTCCGCGTCCGCCGCGCTCGACGACGAGGATGACGCGCCCGAGCAGTTCCGCTCCGCCGACACTCCGGGGAGAGGTCCAACCGCGGCGGCTCACGCGCGCGCCAGTCTCGAGCCGCCCTCGTCGGGCGGCCGAGGCTCCTTTGGTGCGGTGCCCATGGGCGACGAGGAGGAGGAGCCGGTGCCCTTTGACAACGAGGAGGAGCCGCTGGACGACGAAGAGGAGGGGCTCGGCAGCATGGAGGCGCCCGACGACTTTGGCGCCGCGTATGTGGCGCCCAGTGACGAGCCTGAGGTGGACACGGGCTTCGACCCGAAGCTCAAGCTGCCCAACGTGGCGGCCGACAACTCGTTCGCCGACGCGGCCGACGGCGCCGGCGCCACTCAAGAGGATCCGAAGCACTGGAACCCGCGCACGCGCAAAATGTACGAGGTGCTCGCGATGGCCTTCGATGCCGCGGGCGACGAGCCGGTCTCGTACAAGGCGATGATCAGCAGCACGTGCCGCTCCTCCAAGCCGAACTCCGAGAAGCGCAAGATCGTCGCCGGCTGCTTCCAGGAGGTGCTCTTCCTCGCCACGCATGGCCTTGTGGAGCTTGACCAGAAGCGTGCCTACGGTAACCTGCTCATCGCGAAGACGGAGCTGTTCGCCGACGCGGCCGCCTGAGCGGCACACATCCAACGCCTGGCCTGCATGCGATGAGGGACGCAACCAGCATGCATTGTCCACGAAGACGGTCGCCAGAGCGGCGCGCTCCCCGCGGGCATGCACTAGTGCAGGCGGCGCTCCGCAGCAGAGTTAGAGCAGAGGCGGCAGCCACAGCAGCTCAGGTGAGAGCGATCGTGCGTGGCGGGCCGCCCGCTAGCTTGCCATCGGCGGCCCAGTACAGTGCATGTTTGTGTGCCTCAACGAGGGGCAACACACCGCGACTCGCCCGTCGATGCGCCGACGCGGAACGTACAACGTGTCCGAATCGACCTACGCGCAGCAGACCCAAGACCGGTCGCAGAGAGTCTAGACCCATACGCATAATACTGAGTAGTACTGAGTACAGTAAAGCTGCTGGTGAAAGTCGCGAAGTACAGTTGGCGCGAAACCGCGCGGAACGCGGCACTCTCTGCGCGAATAGACCGTAACTCCGTAAGACCGAAGCGAATTTCCGCGCCGCCGCCGCGGGCGCGTGGCCAGGACCGCGTGCGATCTGCGAACCAGAACGGAGCCGCGCACGCCCACGGACAAACGCCGGACTCTCCTCGCGACTCGCGGGCGACCGCGTCGTGCGGTCCCAAAATCGACCGTACACACAAGTCAACGCACAATTGTCACGTGCCTCGCTTTCCGCGTTCGCATCACACGCCGCTGACCGCTCTGCGCCGCCCTCCCATCACGTGGTGGGCGCGCCGTGCTAATCACGCCGCGAGGAAGTCCGCGAGTGAGTCGTCCTCGACGTCGTCGTCGGCCTGGTGCGGCAGGATGGTGTGAAAGGTCTGGAACATGGGCCAGAAGACCGAGTCGGCCGAGCGGGTGCCGAAGCAAGCCTCGATCTCGGGCAGGGTGTACCCGAGCACCCCGGCGGACTCGAAGGGGGAGCGAAAGGCGTGGCGGGTGAGCACCGACGCCGTGCAGCTCGGATCGTCGAGCAGCTTTGTCCGCAGCTCGTGCAGCAGCGTCATCGCGCGGCGGGTGTTGGGCGGAAGCCGCGGGTCCGTGGATAAGAAGGTGCGCACCGCAGCAAGCGCGTCGGCAGCCGGCGCGGCGGCGAGCGCTTCGGAGAGTGCGCGCTCACGCCCGCCCGCGGCTGCGGTGGACACGGACAGGGACACGCTCACGTGCCCTGCGGGCTTCGACGGTGTAACCACCTCCCTCTTGGCCGCAGGTGTAACCTCCCTGGGCCAGGGGCGGGGCTCTGCCTTGAAGACAGCGGCCGGCGGTCCGGCGGGTACGGCCACGTCACTTCGGCTGCTGCAGCCTCCTCCTCCGCCGCCGCCGCCGCCGCTGCCGCCGCCGCCGCTTCCGCCCGGGAACATGGGGGGCGGCGGGCCACTGCTCAAGCTGCGTTGCATCTCTACCGGCCGTGTCATAGACAGCATACCGTCACGCTGCGTCGCTGTTAGCCCGTCACCGCCGTAGCCGGGCAACGTGCCTCCACGCCCATCGCTACCCGGCCGGAAGATATTTGGCGTGCCCGGGTCGAGACGCTGCAGAATGACCTGTCGGCCACAAAGGAATTCGCTCTGCTTGCGCAGCCCTGCGTTCAGGTCGGCCGTTGAGCGAAGGCGCACGTACACCATGCCCGAGAAGCGGCCCGCGTGGTCCTTGCCCATCTCAATCGCATCGCGGTCGAGCACGAGCGGCTTGTAAAAGTTACGAATGTCCTCTTCCTTGGCTGTCCAGAGCACGGAGCGCATCTTGAGGACGCGGTTCTCGTGCACGTCGCGCTCCATGCGTTCGGGCAGGAAAAAGGGCGGCAGCTTGCTCCCGGGAAAGCCGTTCACGAAGCCATTCATCGGCATAGCGCCCGTGAAGCCGCCCGGTCCGCCCGGCGCCGGCGCGGGCCTGGGCATCACGGGTGGTTGCATCGCGGGTGTGGGCAGAGGTGGCTTTGGCGTAGGTGGCGCAGGTGGGGCCGACGATTGCGGCTGTTGCGACTGCGTTGAGGGCTCGTTGCGGGCGCTGTCAAAGACAACTGTCATGGTGCTTCCGCGGAGCGGCATTTCGTTGAGCCGGCGCTTGGCGCTCGTGGCCTCGCGCGTGCACGACATCTCCACAAGCGCGAGCATGCCGCCGCCGCTCGCCCTCGCGACCTGCACC
>Ga0180442_100285_pt1 | contig 30953 bp, 28 predicted proteins | sample ChrtobMetP5_16mM_FD_119746 | JGI IMG/M metagenome (GOLD analysis project Ga0180442, IMG submission 119746) | Chrysochromulina tobin associated microbial communities from unialgal haptophyte culture, Seattle, Washington, USA - P5_16mM MetaG | ecosystem: Host-associated > Algae > Haptophytes >... | reverse complement strand
TCGCCGCCGGCGCGCCGATGACCTTGCGCGCCACCGACATGCACGACTGCATCATGTGATCCACGAGCGTGCCGTGCGTCGCCTCGTAGTTGGCCTCGGCCTCGTCTCTCGCCAGCCCCTTGGCACGCCCGTCGGCCCGCGGCCCCTCCTTGACGATGAGCTGCCTCAGCGCCTCGGCGCACGCCGCCTCGCGCCCAGCAACCCAATCCTTCATCGTGTTGCTGCACTCGCCGACGACCTGCTCTTGATACGCTACCCAGCCAATCGGCTCCGAATCCTCGTCGCTCGCCTCGGGCGCCTCCTCGAGCTCCCGGTCGCTCACGTCCGCCTCGGCGTCGTCAACGAGCCCGCCGTGCCCGTCGTCGCCTCGATCAGGTAACGCGTGCGCTCGCGCAATCGCCTGCTTGGCCGCGCTCGCGCCGCTCTTCTTCGCCGACTTGGACTTCTTGGTCGGCTGCTTGGGCATCTTTGCGAGCTTGGGTTTGCGCGCCGTCTTCACGACCACCTCCTCGCAGTCGGTGGTGATGATGTCGAAGCCGAGCGCGCGGTGGTATTGCTTCTGCGCCTCCGCGCCGACCTTGACCGTGAGCGTCTGCCCGCCACCGATGCGCCCGTAGCAGCCGCCGTGCAGTACGTGATCGATCACGTGCTTGCTGATCTCGCCCTCGATTACCTTGCCCTCAGAGTCGATGGACGGCGTCTTGATCACGTGCAGCAGGGTGAAGTACTTAACTTAACTTAACTTAACTTAACTTAACTTAACTTAAACTTAACCAAAGTCTCCAAAGTCCTCCAAACTAAGTTCGGACGGACGCGCAGCCCTCTAACATGGAGTTTGTTCAGGACGCGCCGAGCGGGTTAAAGCGGCCAGAGACGGACGAAGAAAAACAGGCGCGTCGCAAGGCAGCGATGGATCTCGTCTTGACCGACAAGGTGGAGGAGCGGAAGAAGAAGGAGGAGAGAGCTGCTCAGCGAGCAGCAGCCAAGAAGGCCGCGGAGCGTCAGGCGAAATTGGATGCCGAGGCAGCGGCGATCGCCGCTGCAGAACGTAAAGCGGCCGAGAGCGAGGAGGCCAGGCATGCGCTTGAAGAGCGATTGGCCGCAGAGAAGGCAGCGGAGCAGGTGGCTGCAGAGGCAGCCCATCAGGCCGAGATGGTGGCCGCGGCAGCGGAAGCCGAGCGGGCTGCGATAGCGGCGCGAGAGGCCGCAGAAAGGGCTGCGCTCGAGGCCGAGAGGAACAAGCACACGCCTGCGTGGGTCACTCGGCTCAACAAGCCCGACTTTGTACAAAAGGCAGCTCTCGCGGCGGAGTCGGAGCTGCACAAGATGCTCAATCAGCGCGCGACGGCGTTCATGCCAGCATACGCGCAGGTCTCGGCGCCGAGCGCAATCGTCTACGCCAAGGCCGCATCGCCAACTGGCGTCGACGGCATCGCTGTGAATACCAGGGTCCAAATTGCGGAATGGGCGGTCACAAGCCCTCATGATGGAAGAATCATCGCGCCACGCGCCAGGGCAAAGGCGCAGCTAGTGCTCCGTCAGGGTGCGGCTCTCGACTCGAAAGTGGTCGGCAGGCTGCCGGCGGGCGGCCAGGCCTTTGTCCTCGAGACGCAGGAGATCGTGCCGGGCACCTATCGATCGCTCATTACTGCTACTGCGAGCACTGCGGCACCTCTTGGTTGGGTCACCGTTCGCAAGGTAGGATTGCCTCTGATTGGCACTGATTGCCTCTGATTGCCTCTGATTGGCACTGATTGGCACTGATTGGCACTGATTGGCACTGACAGCCGCACCTCTCGGCTGGGTCACCGTTCGTCAGGATGGCCACGAATTCCTCGTGAGCGTGGATCCATTGCCATGGTCGCCGAGCGCTACCCTGCTGGGTGAGCACACACGGGGCACGCTGTCGGGCGAGCTATCCAGAAACGGCATGAGCGCGATCGAAGACTCTCTCGGCTCCCGCCGCACCACGAGGGAGATCACTAGGGAGATCTCGAGGGAGATCACGTCGCTGCAGAGTGCGGCGTGGAGCACAGGAGGATGGACCTACCGTTCCAATCTCTCCACGCACCGTTTCCTTGCGTCCGCGGGCGAGCTTGGCGGCGCGGCCGGCGGGAGCTTCTTCTCGAGCGCCAAGGCGCACATAGTAGGAGCCGATACGAGCGCCCGCGCTGCCGCGGGCGTCCCCTCAACGCAACGCTGGGGAGTTCGCTTCCCGAGATTCAGCGCCGGATGGGCCGCCTGGGCGGCGAGAGACGCGTCCACCGAGCCCTCTTTGGAAGCCCCGAGGGTTCGCTTTCCAAAAAAGGACACGGAAGGGCAAGTTGCTAAGGCAGTCCTCGATCCGCCAAAGGAAGGAATCTCGAAACGAGATGAACTGAAATCAAAGCTCGCGACGTGGGCAGCCGCACGTGGGCACCAAAACTGAAATCAAAACTGAGAGGGCCGCAAACCTGAATCAAAGCTCAATTGAGGGCAAGTGCGGAAGCGAGGGATCGTCCTCGAGAAGCGAAAGGATAGCGCGGCAACAAGTCAACACCACCTCTACTACCGTAGTGAAAACCAAATGTCTCCACCGCCGTGCCGATCGCGCATGACCCCGGATAGGATTATTTCGATGGGATTACGGTTATTGCGGGACTTCGCGCGACCGCGCGGGTTGTCCTGTTTTTAGGATAGTTGGCCTAATTAGTCATACCTTGTTTGTTTATTTAAACGCGATTTGCAACCCGCAACCGCATTAAACCGCACTAAACGCGTGTCTACACGCCGACAGGATGATCCAGGACGAGGCGAAGACGCACGGCAGGCAGTGCCAGCAGGAATGGAAGAAGAGAAAGCTTTGCATGCGCCCCGTGATCTCCGAGAATCTCGAGGGGATGAAGAAGGCGAACGAGAGGACGAGAGCGATGGCTAGCTCCTTCGGAGCCCCGGACTGATCGGACGCACCCCACACCCGAGCTGTTGCAATCGCATTCGCGGTTAGTGAGGTCGCCACGAGGCGGTCGGCGGACAACCAGAGCTTGCGCGGTCCGGGCATTTGATACCCAAAGGTGCAGATCGCATCGTTCACGAAGGAGAGCACGCCTTGGATCACCAGGCATGCCGCGAATGCTCGCCCGCTCATGATGGCGGTGTTTTGAAAGTCGGGTGGTAGTCGTGGCAGGCACACGGCGTAAGTGATACCCACGAGGCTATATGCCCAGCAGCTCGCGCGGTACACGAAAACGAGCGCTGGACGCGTCGTTTCGAACGCCACGAGCTGTCGCTGCCGCCACTCCATAGTCGCCACGAAGATGGGCCCGCGGAAGCTGCCGCGGCTCTTGCCGTGGCCCAGGGCTCGCCGGGGGCACATGGCTTCTATCGCAGGCAGCATGTGCAGCAGGCGGCGCGCGAGTTTGAATGACCAGCCGAGTTGCATCGCGGTCAGGATGGCGTTGGCGACGAGATAGGTGCGCACGACTGGCCAGTGCTGCGCTCGGTGGTTGTCGTGGAGCGTGCCCAGGCTGTCGAGCCAGAATCGCACGGCCAGCGTTGGCCAATAGAGCACGCGCACTGTGAAGAAGCTCACGCTGAAGGCTGCCCACGCAGCGCCGTGAAGACGCGGATAGGCCTCTGGCAACAGAGGCAGCAGCCGCCCGAGCTCGAGAAAGGCCAGAGGCACATTGGACACCTCGGCCACGCCGGCGAAGAAGATGATGTAGTAATGACAGTAGGCACTAGGCTCGGTCGCGAGCACAGCTAGCATTCCTGTGATGAGATGATGCACGAGGAGCATCGGGGCATTGCGTAGCTCTGGCAACGCCACGTAGAGCACGCAGTCGGATAGAAGGTGCGCCCGCAGTGGCGCGAGCAGGTGATCGCGCACATACGTAAGGTCCAGATAGAGGTGATCCTCCGCAGAGGCCGTTTCCACTGCTGACCATGCTTGCCACCCGGCAGCAGCGAGGTAGACATTGCCGGCAAGAGTTGTCACCTGGTATGCAATCAACACGGACGCGGCGGTGCCCTCCCGTCCGCGCACGCCTCGCCACACGTTCGGAATCAGTTCAAATATAGCCCACGTCGTGCCGAAGAGCGTCATGAGCGCTAATGTTGTTAACCACATGGCAAACACACAAAAGCTCTTCACACCGAGAAAAATTCACGCAGCAAATTTGCTTGCTAATATTTCCCACTAAGCTCTCAGACTCTATATGAATCGAGTTTCGCACCTCACTTTTTTTGAGCAGGAAACCAAAACCCTATATGTGCTACGACTACGAGTTACGAGACGAGTGGTACCATGAGTGGTACGTGTACTACTATGTGCTATGACGAAGCTAGCGGGAGACAGCACCCTTGCCCTCGACGGGCTTCTCGTGCAGAGTAAAGCGCGAAAAGCTGCCGTCGAGGCTGATTTCCTCACCCTTGCCCTTTCCCGGAGGTTGCTGCTCACTGCCCGCCGCGCAAGCGAATCCGAGCAACGTGATGCCGGTGAGCACCTTGACGAAACAGAGCGATAGCCAGAGGAGGAAGCACATGAGCCAGCCCGACGGGTGCCCGAGGTACACGCGCGGCGCGACGTCGTGCCCGAGGACACGCACGACCAGGCAGAGCAGCGGCAGCGGCACGAAGCCCATGCGCCCCGCGACAGGCGTGCTGAACTCGCCCGGGCTCGTCATCTGCCCGTCGTCGGCCATTGCGGCCCTTGCGGCCATCTCACGCGACTTGGGCGAGAGCGCCTCGGAGGGCCGTCGTGCGTCCGCGCAGAGGATCTGCACGAAGGTGCCGTAGATGCTCGGCTGAATCCGATTGAACTTGATGATGAAGGAGTGCTTGATCCAATCAACGAAGAGCTCGGCAGCGAGGATGAGCCCAAAGGAGAGGCCAAGCTCGGATAGCTCGTCGATCGTCCACTCCACCTTGAGCACGAAGATGAACTGCATCAGCACGATCGACAGGTACACTGAGAGTTGGAAGCGCTCGACCACGTCCGAGCACGCCACCTGGAAGAGGTGCTCGCGCTCGCACTTTTTGAAGACGTTGCCCTTGAGCTCGACAAAGTTGTTCGAGATGAGCAGCGTGATCAGAATGTTGTTGTGCGAGTTCAGGGCGATGTTGAGCGCCACAGCGTGGTAGAACAGCACCATCGTGTGCAGCACGACGTACACCAGCGCGATCACAAAGTCGAAGACAAGGCCGCCCTTCCAGCGGCGCGGCTGGTGGGCGGTCTCGAAGAGTGACTCGAGGATGTCCTGCCCGAAGGAGGAACACAGCTTGTCGAAGACCTCGAGCAAGTTGAAGATCACGTACAGCTTCAGCGTCGCCTGGTTGCGCACGTTGTGGTACGTGTGAGAGGTGTCCACCTCGAGCAGTAGCACGGAAGCGACGATGATGAGCAGCGCGCGCAGCACGTCACTCGACTGCGCGTAGCTCAGCCGTCGGCCACGGAGCAGGCTGAGTAGCGCGCCGAGCACGCGCAGCGGCATGAATGTCACGAGCTGCAGGAAGCTGTCGAGGCAAGTCATGTAGCCAAAGAGCAGCAGCGGCTCGAGGTTCCACGGCACCTGCAGAAAATTGTACACACCCGCCCGCTTGCGCGCGATGCTTTGCTGGCGCCCGACGCTGTCTGGTGGCGAGGCGTCCCAGCCCAGCTGGCCGCCGAGGAAGGTCGCGAAGCCTTCCCGCGCCATATTCATTGCCGGCTTCACTACTGTGAAAGACGTTTCACAGGGATCCATTTTGTTGTTAGTCGGCTTGTTCTACATAGTTGACCGTCACGCAGTGCAGAGATTTTCGCGGCGTCTTGAGCACTTATGAGTCGCATCAGCTGGCGCCCTCTCTCTGTACAAATTTCGTCCCTCACGCGCTATTGAGATGGACAGCCCATTCGGTCCGCGCCCGGCTCGCAAAGGGACGCTCTGCATCACGCACTTGCAGTGTCTCACGCACGTGACGCGCTCTCACCTGCCCGAGCAGCCTGCGCGGGTGCAGTCAGTCATGCAAGCGATCCGGCAGCTCGCGGATGAGGTCAAGTTGAAGCAGCCTCCGGATGCTGCGTCATCGCTGATGCCGCCGCCGCCGTCAGTGCACGCTGCCGCGCCCTTCGACGTTGTCGAGCTCGACAGCTCGCCCGCCATGCTCGCCATGCTCGAGGCGCAGCTCACCGAGCTGACGCACGAGGCCGACGAGCAGACCCAGACTGGGCTGCGCGCAGCGCTGCAGCGGACCGAGTCGGTCATATACCTCGAATCGACCATCCTCCCGGCCGTGCGCGCCGTGCACACGCGCAGATACCTCGACAAGCTGCGCTCACGCTGCGAGCACCTGTCGGCCAAGGCGCGCCAGCCCAATCGTCTGCGTCCGCCGCTGGCACGCAACCTCTCGGGCGTCACGGGCGACACATTCGTTTCGGCGTCGTCGCTTTCGGCCGCGCTATGCGCCGCGCTCACCGCCTGCCGCGCCGTCGACGCCGTCGCGCGCGGCGAGTGCCCGAACGCCTTTGCAGCCATCCGGCCTCCCGGCCACCACGCAGGCGCGGACGGCACCACGGCGGGCCCGTTGAGCTTTGCCGCGGCGGCTTCGGCCGCGGCGGGCACGGCGAGCACCGTGACCGGCTCCTCGGCCACCTCGGCCGCCTCCTCGTCGACCTCGCTCGCCATCGGGAGCGGTGCCGAGAGTGACACCGCCTCCGACTCGGGCGCCGTCTCGGACGCGAACGCCGATGACCGATGCGGCCAAGGCTTCTGCCTGCTGAACAACGCGGCGATCGCGGCGAAGCATGCATTGCTGCGCTACCCGGAGATCGTGCGGCGCGTGGCCATCATCGACGTCGACCTGCACCACGGCAACGGCACCGAGGAGATCGTGCGCACGTGGCCCGACGTATTGTACGCGTCATTGCACGGCTGTGAAGACAACTTCTTCCCGATGACCGGTACGGAGCTCGATGTGAGCTCGCGCCTCGTCAACGTGCCGCTGCCGAGAGGCACGCCCCCGGAGAAGTACCTCGCCGCGTACGACGAGCATGTGGCCCCGGCGGTGCGCGCCTTCGCGCCCGATCTCATCATCATCTCGACGGGCTTCGACGCCCATCGAGATGATGCTCCGGACCTCTCTGGGTTTTTGGCGCTCTCGGAGAGCACGTTTGCGGAGCTCACGAGGCGGCTCGCGCGGCTGGCGGTCGATTGCTGCGCCGGCCGGATGGTCTCGCTTCTTGAGGGCGGGTACAACCTCAAGGCCATCGCCAAGTGTGCACGGGCGCACGTAGCCGAGCTAGCTCTGGCGGCAAACCCACTCAACCCGGCGTGCCAACGGCTGCCCACCGTCGAAGGACTCGCCGCGGCTGCGGCGGCGGAGAAGGAGAAAGAGGAGGAGAAGGTGCACGCGGAGGCACAGGCCAAGGCGGACGCCGAGGCTGCCAAGGCGGGTGCCAAGCAGCAGAAGATCGAGGCCAAGGCGAATGCCGAGGCTGCCAAGGCCGAGAAGGCCGAAGCGGCAGAGGCCAAGGCGCTCGCAAAGGCGCAAGCAGCGGAGGCTAAGGCGCTGGCCGCCGAGGCAAAGGCGCACGCAGCAGCCGAGGCGCAGGCCAGCTGGCAGGCGGCGGGCGGCGAGGGGCCCGCGCCCACGGATTTCATCAAGGACTTCGTCAAGCGGCAGCGGGCAGCTCAGAAGATCCAAAGGGAGCCTCGGCCAAGAAAGGAAACTAGGGGCGTGTCGGTCGGCGCGGGCACGCCTCCGCGCCTTGTGCCGGGCGAGGGTTCGGAGCCCGGCTCGCGCGAGAGCGAGGGCGCGCCTCAAGGCTCGTCCAAGGGCTCGCTCTCCGGCAGCAAGCGCAAGAAGAAGGAGACGCCGCTGCATGAGACGGCCGGGACGATCAACAGTGCGTTGAGCGCGGCGGCGGCGGCGGCGCACGCGGCGACGGCTCGCAGCCTCTTTCCCCACAGCCTCTTTCCGGGCCATTCGCCACTGGGGGCTGGCCTCTTCCCAGGCCCGATGGCAGCCGGCATGGGAGGGGACAGAATGTTCCAGGACAGCGGCCCAGTGGGGAGCCGTTACGGGGGCATGCCCGGCAGCGGCTTCTGCATGCCAGGCCTCCCTCCAGGCCTCAACCTCTCATCAGCTGGGATTGCTCTGGGAGCTCCGTTTCCAAATCTCGCCGCCGTGGGCAGCCGCGACGCACCCCTTGTCTGCAGCAGCCTCGGCGGCAGCATACTTCCGCCCATGCTGCCCTTTCCGCGCCCGCTCCTCGGCGCTGCCTCCAGTAGCCATACTAGTAGCCATACCTCGGTGGCTATGCTCGTGCCACCGCCTGCCGTCGCAACCGCTTCGTCAGCGTGCAGTGCGGCGCCCGGTGCGGCGCCTGGGGCTCCGGGCGCTGCGGCCTCCATCTCGGCCGCCTCCGCCGCCGTTGAGGCCGCCCTCGCGGCCATCCGCGGCCACCATCGGGGAGTAGGACCGCCCGTGAGTCTCAGCTCCCGGTTACCTGATGAGAGGGGCAATCAGACGTCATCAGAGTGAGGGAGGGAGGCAATCAGACGTCATCAGGACCGCCCGTGAGTCTCATCTCGCCTCGAAAGGAGGCAGCCATCGCCAACGCCTTGGCAGCGGCCGCAGCGGCCGCCGTGGCCGGCGGCAGCGCTCACGGCAACGCGACCCCGGCGGCCGTCGTGGCGGCGGCAACGCCCACGGCAACGCGACCCGGCGGCCGTGCTGCCGTCTTCGCAATCGGCGAGCACCTTCGCTGTGGGAACCGCAAATGCCGTCCATGGATCCGTCCATGCACCCGATTGGCACCGCTGTCACCGCCTCCGTGGCGGCCACTGCAGCTTCCCACGTTGCCACCGCCGCTGCCGCTGCCGCCGCGGTCGCCACAGCCGCCTGCGACAGCCTCGCGGCCCTCGAATTGCCGCAGCGGTGCCCACGATGGCGCCCTCGAATTGCCGCAGCGGTGCCCACGATGGCGCCAGTCGGGTCCACTGAGACCTCGATGCGGGGCTTGCCCATCTCAGCGCCCATCTCACCGCCGCAGGGCAAGCCGCGCGTCGTGGCACCGGCGGCGGCCACACCACTGGCGGCCGTCGTTGCTGTTAAGGGGGTAGGTCACCTTCCCATTCGTGATGACCTCTCGGCTCCCGCTGCCGCTGCCTCTGCGGCACTCGACGCGTCATCAGAAGCGCTCGGCAGCGGGAGCCGAACGGCAGCGGCTCCCCAGCGGGCGGCAGCGGCGCCCATTGACCCTGTTCGTCAACGGGTTCGTCAAAGCGGCACCCGTTGGCCCGCGCTGGTTGCTGCGCCGGTTGCGGCTGACAGCGTCTGCCAGCAACTGAGCTGTGTCCAACTGAGTTGTTGGACATGCGGGCCTTATGCTAGCGGACGCAGCTTGCGAGACTGCCCGAAGCAGATGTCAGTCTCTCAGCAGTTCCGTCAATCCACACAGGTGAGTGTCAGCTGAGTGTCAGCTGAGTGTCAGCTGAGTGTCAGCTGAGTGTCAGGTTCACCTTCAACTTTGAGATCTCCAAACTTAGGAACTTCTTTTCGAAGGAAAATTTCCGCGTCACGGAGAAGCACAGAAGGCTCGCGGAGAAGCGAAAAGAAGAGCGCGGACCCTCATGACAGACGCGGGTCGAAAAGGGCGACAAACTCGCTACAGCACCGAATCGACCGACGGCGCCGAAAACCCTGACCATGCGACTCTCTTGAAGTTGGCGCAGCAGAAGCAGCAGCAGATTGACGAGATGGACGAAGATGGCATTTACAAGCGCAGGCCCGAGCGGATAGACCCCAGCAAAGTCAAGGACTTGCATGAGAACTTTCGGTCCACGCGCCTAGACTCCATCCCCGCCACCCGAGTAAATGTGCAGGCTCTCTTAGCGGTGCAGAAGCAGCAGCAGGTCACCTTCAGTGAGGCGACAGCTAATCAGGCCAGCCTCTTGCTGGAGGGAAGACTCCAGACTCCCTGGGAAGACGTGCCCGCGAGCCACAAATCCTCGTATCGCTCACGTCGGCTTTCCGGCGGGTTTGAAGTCCTCGAGTCCATGGCTTCACTCACCAACATCTGGGCCCAGTGGGGGACCCAAGACGACAAGTTCCGCCCCGAGAACAACGCAGCTGGCTTTATAGTTCCGACGGCACACGAGTTGGTCAATGATGTCTTGATGAAAGCGGAGAAGGAACGTGTCGAGGAGCTCCTGCGAAAGGTCAATGCTGCGCAACGGCGGTACTCGCCAACTCATCCGATCACGCCGCGCCTGGGCCCTCGTTCGCCCGAAGCGCTGCCATCCGCACCGGAGCCGGACAAGATCAAGCACGTCTTGCGCACCTCGCCGCGCAATAACTCGCCGCGTCTAGGCGGCCTGGGCAATTCCGAAGTGTCCGATCGACCCTTGTGCTACACGCGTCCTCTGCACGCCACGGAAAAGCCTGGGGACAAATCATTTCTGCTGAATTCACGAAAGGTGTGGAAGGCGCATACTGAGAAGGCTCTGAAAATGAAGGCACTCAATCTCAAAGCGAGTTCTGCATCCGCACGGCAGTCACCCACGCGCAGAGGCGTCGCGCACGTTTTCGGCACCGAGTCCGCGGCTTCTCGACGGGCTCAAACTGAGCTCTTCTTCGGGAAGCTGTGGAAGCGCGCCGAGCTGTGGAGCCGCGCACCGAGTCCCTCGACGCGCGACTCGAGACGTGGCGTTCTGACGGTTTGAAAGCTTGTGACGTCGAAGTCTGATTCGCTTGGCCGTTGGGCGCCCGCTCGTCTGATTCGCTCGGCGTCGCTTGGGCGTTGGCCGTTGCGCGCCCGCTCGGCGACGCGGCTCGGGCTCCACGGACATGATGGACTCGATGTGGGGAGTCGGAGCGACGCGCGAAGGCAGCAAAGAAGGCAGCGCAGAGACCCACGATTGGGACGCCGCACGAGCGTAGAGCTCGCTTCGCGTCGGGCTACCGTACGCCGCGAGATCGGCATGGAGAGCGGTCGGGTGCTGAGGGTCGATGCTGAGGGCGGGCCGGAGCGGGAACGATGAGCTTGCTGCTCAGCAGTGTGTCGGCGTGAAGTCTCTCAGAGAGGAAAGGTGCGTGTGTCGTTTCACGCTTCATACCGGTGGTGTCCCGTGTGTGTCCCGTGTGTGTCCCGGCTCCCCCCGGTGTCTTTTTACCGGTATCGTTACAGTTACATACGCGAGTTTCACATCGTCGCGCTCGCGTGCAGCGCTCGCGCACACAGCTCCCCGAATGACCGTGCTTCTGCTCGGCCTCGCTTGCGCGACGATGACCGTGCCCGTACCCGCACCAGCGCGCAAATTAACGCCGCTGACGGACGGCCTTGCTCTAGGCTTCGACTTCGGCACTAGCGGTGTCCGCTGTGCCGTCGTCAACGCGGCTGGTGAGATCGTTGCCTGCCCAGCGAGTTACGGCTGGGGCAATAAGGAACGGAGTCAAGAAGCCTCCGATTGGGTCGCGGCATTGCACGCGCAGCTCGATGCGCTACCCAAGGAAGTGCGCGCATGCGTCAAGCGCATCGCCGTGAGCGGCACTTCGAGTTCCATGCTTCTCTTCGACACGGAGACTGGCATGGCTGCGGCAGGCCGAGGACTGCCGCGCATGTACGACTTCTCCGTGAGTAAGCAGGCCGCCGCTGGCAGCGGCGACGGCGCGCTGGAGCTCCTCAAGGCGCACACCCCCGAGGGCCACACGGTGCGCTCTGCCACGTCGGCCCTCGCGAAGTTGCTGGCGTACCATCTCGAGCGTCCACTGCAGCCGTCGGAGCGCCTGGCGCATCAAGCTGACTTTGTCGCGTCGATGCTCACCGGTAGCGCGCCCACGTCGGACTGGCACAACGCACTCAAACTCGGCTATGACGTCCAGGCGCTCCAGTACCCCGCGTGGATGAGCGCGGGCAGTCCAATCGGTGAGGCGATTGGCATGGCTCTGCCGCCTGTAGTGCCGCCCGGTGAGCCAATTAGCACTGTGAGCCCGGACGTGGCGGCTCGCTGGGGCCTGCCGATCGAGTGCATCGTGGTTGGCGGCACGACCGACTCGATCGCCGCCTTCCTCGCCGCGGGCGCGACCGAGGTCGGTGATGCAGTTACGTCGCTGGGTTCCACTCTCGCAATTAAGCTGCTCTCCTCCACATTCGCGGAGGATGCGCGTCGTGGCGTGTACTCACACCGGCTGGGAGACCTGTGGCTTGTGGGCGGCGCATCCAACGCCGGATGCGCCGTGCTGCGCGAGCAAGCCTTCGACGCCGGGGAGCTCGAACGCCTCTCGAGCGCCATCGACCCAAGCGTACCTCCACCATACACGGACTACTACCCGTTGTCCTCGAGCACCGTGGGGGAGCGCTTCCCCCGCCCAGACCCGAACGCCGTCGGCGTGCTCTCGCCGGTGCCGCCGGAGCGGCGCGACTTCCTGCACTGCATCTTGCATGGCCTCGCCGTCGTTGAGAAGCAGGGGTACGATGCGCTCGCAGAGCTCGGGGCGTCGCCGCTGCGGCGCGTGCTCACAAGTGGCGGGGGCGCGCAGAACCCGCAGTGGACGAGGCTGCGCCAGAAGATGCTCAGCGTGCCCACGTCGCGCGCTGCGAACATCGAGGCCGCGTATGGGGCCGCCATGCTCGCATGCCGTGGCACATGAGGGGTCGCGGAACGCTTCGATGCAGCGCACATCGCCTGTGGAGCTTGATCACCGGACACCGCTGGGTTCCTGACCAAGAAACTAGAAAACGAGTGCCGCGCTGCCGCGCTGCCGCCCCTTGCGGCCACTTGCTCCGGTCTCTTTCTACAGAGTACCGTAACGTATATTCCGTATCTGTACAACGCCAACCTAACGCCAACCAACATGGCAACATCCGATCTATCCGATCTCCTGCCCAACGTCTGGCAGATTCGCAAATCTCGCAACCACCAACCTCGAACCTGAGAACGGCACCTCGGCCTCGCCGCGCATGGCCCATGGGCAGCGCATTCGGCCATAGTTACGGGGCGGGGTCTCGCTCCGCGCCACGGCGCGCCGAGACACAGTCACTGTGACACCACACACTGGTCACTGCAGACTCCGCTTGCGGCACTGCTCGCTCACTCGCCGAGTGACGCGTTCCGGAATATCGCGATCTTGGCGTTGACCCGTTCGTTTCGCCCTGTTTACACTCGGCTGCTGGCCATCATACTTGCAAGCTCGTTCGCATCGAGCGCCCCGTTGCCGTCTTGATCGAACTCCTGGAAGGCCGATTTAAGATCCTCGGCGTCGATGCCTGTCGAAGCCAAGGCCTCTCGTAGTTTGCTCAATGTGAGGCCACCCCCCCTCAGCATCTGGAAAATGGCGGTGATCGAGTTCTGCATTTCTGCGTCCAGGCTGAGCTTCGGAGCGGCCTCTTGCTCGACGCCCAACCAGGCCATCATACTCTCAATCTGCGCCGGACGCGCGGCCCGGCACACGCGTGGGAGCAACCAGTCAAACGTGATGTCTTGCGTTGCATCTCCTCCCCAAGATACGACGTGCAGATCGGCGAAGGCAGGCTCGCCAAAGCGTTCCAAGATGCTCACATCCTCTCGCTCGAGATCCTCGTGCTGCATGCGAAGACAATGGACGAACGATTCGAGATCCACCAAGCCAGTCAGCTCATCAAGCCCGAAAACGGCGCGGTCAAAGTCGTCGAAGGCTGCCTTGAGGGCAACGATGTCCGCTTTGCAATAGCCAGCGATCGCATCCGGATGGCCGCGCGCGGCGGCCCGCCTCGCGTGGTTCTGCTCCCGCCGGGCCATGAGCTTGCGCGTTTGCTCCGCCTGGGCCTCAGCTTCGGCGCGTGCCTGGGAATCGGCCTGCTTTCGCGCCTCCGATTTGGCATTCTTGTCGGCGGCGATGCTTGCGTTTCGCTGCCGTCTCGCCTCCTCCTTGGCGGCCATGGCCACCTCGCGCTTGGCGTCGAGATTCATCCTGCGCCCAGCCCCTGCTGCCCGCTCGCGCCCACCCAGTATCCGACGGACCCTGCGCCTTGTGCTTGTTCAACTTTGGTGAACTGATTGACAGATTGCATGCAGAAATCCAACCTCGAACCGTTGCTTACGAAGCTTGCCGTCGACTCCCTCGCGACGCTGGCCTCGCCTAGCGGGCCGTCGGAAGCTTGCCGTCGACTCCATGCGGCGTTGACCTCGCTGTTCAATCTCTGAACCAGAAAAGCAACGCCTCGGAACCCACCCATGGCATCATTTCTGAGTGATGCGGTCTTGCTCGGTGACGCCAGCCAGAAAAGACGTGTGCGCCGAGCTTTACGCGCTGGCATTCGTGTCTATGCCATAGGAGGCTCCATCACCGCCAGTTTTGGCGGCTGCTTCGGGGAAGGATGCGACAGACGCATTTCCCACCAGCCAAGAAAGAGTGAGCCGTCACAGCTGAGAGACTCTGGCTTTTTATCCATGTTCATGCGCGAGCTCAACCACAGCTGGCCGAATCCACGCCACGCCCTCTTTAATCGTGGCATCGGCGGCTCTGGTGCAGGACTGCTCCTCAGTGGCTGCTTGAGCGCGTTTGTGCCCGACGATGCTGACCTCGTCTTGATCGACTACGCTGTGAACATGGATGCACACAGCGCTGCTCGAGTGCACCAGGAGCTCCTCGCAGCATTCGCTGCTTACCCGAACCCTCCCGCCGTGGCGGTGCTGCTGAACTTCTTCTGGTGTCGGAACGCCGACGGAAGCGATGCGCGTTGGCGAACTGGTGACCAGCGAGCGAGCGTCAAAGAGACGCACGAGGCGTGCATGACTGGTGATGGACCGGCCAAGCTTCGTCAGGCCGCTGCCTTACACATTCAGCACATCAGAGCCGTAGCGCAGATCGCCACGCATTGTGGCGCGGCCTCGCTGTCCATGTTCGACGAGCTTGCCCCACGGATTGCGATTGGGGAGCTCGCCGTTGCTAGCATCAGCCAAGACGGGTTCCATCCCTGGCGGAAAAGGCGAGCATCTCTCGAGCAGGCGGTGCTCGTTCGCTCATGGGCGCAGCTGCTCTCTCGCTGGCTGGGACGCATCGCAACCCCGAGCGCGTATGATGGCGCTGCTCACACTCTTCACACTGAGGCGGCGGTACCGTTCACATGGCGAGCCGATGGGACCGCACGCGTTGGTGCAGAGGATCAAGGTCGAGGAAAATGTCGCCGGTCGGGCCGTAATGTCATCAACCACTGCTACGGAGCTTACGATTACTTCCCTTCCCTTTCTATATTGGATCTGGGTGGCTGGACATTCGAAGAATCGGTCCCGGCTCATCTTCGGGCCAAGCTCAACGCGACCGCATGGTCGCTGAAGCCCGGATGGGTGAGCGTCGAAGCAGGACAGGTGCTGAAGCTTCGAGTCGTTGAGCGCGGCCGCTTGACTCTTCAAATGGAATTCTTGCATAGTTATGAGAACGCGGGCGTGGTCTCCTTTCATTGTACGGGAGGTTGCGGCTGCCCCCAGCAGCGGCCCCATCCGACCCGCTGGTCGAAGCTGATGAGCGGTGGGGGGGCCATTCGCCTCAAAGTGGACAGTTCAAACGCCTCGGAGTGCGTGCTGCACATTCGGCACCACGCCGAGCCTCGCGTCAAATTTACGGCTTTGACCGTGCAGGTCGAGTGAGTGCGGGCGGTCCTCAGTTGGCCCCAGTGGGGGCTGGGTGGAGTTTTTGTGGGAGATATAAGGAGTAGAACACAGGCACACATTCACATTCACACACACTACGCCGACGCCCTGCCAAACGCCGGTAGCCACACCGGCGCGGTGCACCCCGACGCGATCGGGAGGGGAGGGCGTTTGCAATGGCCGACATATGGGACGCATTCGAGGCGCGGCAGGCGCGACAGACGGCCAAGGGTTCTATTTCGCCAAACAGCAAGCTGCTCGCGAATCCTTCGATGCTGGCTGCCACTGCAAAGACGCACTTTCGCATGGCGGACTTCACGGGAAGCGGCAGAATTGACGAGGACGAGGCCCTTGAGGCCTTGGTCACTGTCGCCGAGAAGAGTGGATTTCCCACGCCGCCAGAGGAAACTTTACGAATCCTGCTCTCGAAATGCATTAAGAAGAAGGGGGCTGTCAACAGCGAGGAGTTTGCTGAATTTGTCAAGGCGGTTGCTACCTACAAAGGCGAGGAGGAGCCCGCACCGCCGACGCCCGCACCGCCGACGCCCGCACCGCCAACGCCCGCACCGCCAACGCCCGCACCGCCGACGCCCGCACCGCCGACGCCTGCACCGCCGACGCCCGCACCGCCGACGCCCGCACCGCCGACGCCCGCACCGCCGATGCCCGCACCGCCGACGCCTGCTCAGCCGATGCCGGCTGCTCCGCCGATGCCAGCTGCTCCGCCGTCGTCGCAGAAATCATCAGTCACGCCGATTGCGTCGTCGCTTCCTGCGTCGCCTCTGCCTCCATTGCCTCTGCCTGCGGCAGAGCCACGCTCCATGGCTAAGGCCGGCGACTACGTCGGTACCCTTCGCGTTCATGTCCTCGATGCTGAGGGTCTGTCTAGTCGTGATGACGGCAGTGCTCGGCAGGCCTATGCTACGGTGAACGTGACGGACTTTTCGAAGCGGCGGACGGCGCGAACGAGCGTCGTCGAGGGAGCGTCGATGGTGACCTGGGGTGAGACCTTCGACTTCGAAGACACGTCCATGCATGCTCTCGTGGTGGTGGATTTATGGGATGCTGGCACGGCCTCAGTGTTGTTGGGCAAGGCGCGCCTGTGCCTCGAGGGTGTGCGCCCAGGCGTGCCACACACCACGTTCCAGCCGTTGCTCGACGGCGGCACGCTCGTGCTGCGCGTCGACTTCGACTCGGGTCTCAACTCGTAACGGCAGACGAGTCGTCAGTTGTGAAGAGGCCATGGCCCGCCGTGGACGTGTGAGAAGCGAGACAGACGAGTGGCAATATCCGATCTCCATCCGATCTCCATCCGATCTCCATCCGATCTCTCCCTCCATCCGGTCTCCATAGTCATGGTCGTGTGGTGGTATCAGACTGCGTCTTAGGACGCGCGCCGAGTGACGATGGCACGACATGACAGAGTCCGCTCCAGACTCGATTGGTCGCGGTCCGGTGGAGGGTGTCTTTGGAGTTTGCTTGTTTGGTGACATGGTGTCGAATTTATGTTACTATGACCTATTGGGTCGGTGGGTCGAGTGTAACGAACGTCAAGAACCGGCCCAGAGTCGGTTAAGAGTCGGTTGCGGTACGCACGCCGCACTCGCGACTGAATAGTTACAGTTACACAACTTCGATAGCTTCAAATTTGTTAGGTCTTCGACGTGTCAACGGGGCTACTCGGACCGTGAGCCGTTGGCTCACCACCTCTCCGCTTGACCCAGTCCTCCTGCCTCTGCCGTTTCAGCTCGGCACGGTTGGCCCGCTTTTCTTCGCGAGTCTCCTCGCTATCCGAGGAGTCGCTCTGGTTGGCGAGGAAAGAGTCCAACACTACTGTCGGCACTCCTGGGGCGCGCTTGCGTGACGTGCTGCCGTCGGCCTCGGCACTTGGACCTGTCGTCCCGTCGACTCGCATCGCATCGCCCTCCCTCTCACCCGAAGGCCTCCGAGCCGCCTCAGCCCCCTCCCAAATCTCATCCACACCCATTCGCTCCTCGCGCTTGTCGCATGAGTTGCGATGCGTGTTCGGATTCATGTAGCAGAACCACTTCTCGGGTAGGGCTGCGTCACAGTACTCGGGCCCGGCGGGCAGCCGGCGCCACTTCTCGCACTTGTCGCAGCATGCCCAATTCTCTTCCACCCAGTCCGCCTCGCTATCTGTCCCCTCTTCCGCCTCACAGTCCACCTCGTCCATCAGCCATGATCTGTAGTACTCCTCCCCATAGTCCCATGTGAGCTCTGCGAGGGCTGGGATGGCGCGTGCCGCCTGCAAGAAGATGCGCTGTGGCAGCTGCTCTGTGGCCGCCGCGCCAGCTGGGGGCGCAGGCGGCCAGTACACGAGGCGTAGCGGGGGGTCCATCTGCTCGTCATTGAGCAGGCGCATCAGGTTGCCATACTTGCGCAGGTCGATGTAGCGCAGCTCGTCCCTCGCGAGGCGCTTGCGCTCGAGCATCTCGTCGTCGAAGCTGAAGATGTACTCACCTTCCTCGCGGACTAGCGCGTTGTACTGGGCGTCGCTCAGCACGCGCCCGCACGCCTCGCCCACAATCTGGTGCTTGCGGATCGGCTGCGTGCAGCACACGCCCAAGCCACGCTCCGTGCCCGTGTCGAAGGCGCGCAGCGAGTCGTACGGCACGTGCTCCCACTCAGAAGGCAGCTCTAACGCCAGCCCGGACAGCTTGATGGGCCGCTGTTCCCCCTCGGCAGTCACCATCAAGCTGCAACGGACCTCTTGATAGCCGCAGCGCGCCGCTGCCTCTTCCGCCTCGAGAAGTGGTCCGACGCGATGCTCGACGGCCAGGCGAGCTGCTCTGTCTCGCCTACGTACATGCCAACTCGCACCGTCGCTATCGCTGCCTTCCGCGCTGTCGATGCCTTTCTCCGCGCTCTCGTCCTCGCTTTCTTCCGCACTCTCCGCACTGCTTCTAGCGCCATCGCCGCGCCCCCCTGCGCTCGAGCCGTGACGGCGGCGCGTGCGCTCAGCGTTGGCGAAGGCACCCCTGCGCAGCCGCCTGGGTGCAGTGCATCCCTCAGCGCTCTTGCCGCCCCCTCCCGTCCGCCGCCCGGTTCTCTCGCTCTGCCTTCCGCTGGAGCCCCCATCCATGGCGTAACGCCATTGAGCGGAGCCAGGTTTGGCGGCTGCTGCTGGTGCAGTTGTCCCGGCTACCGGTGCGGGCTTGGCAGCCGCTGCCGGTGCTGGTTTGGCAGCTGGCACCGGTGCAGGTTTGGCAGGCGCTGCCGGTGCAGGCCTGGCGACCGCTGCCGGCGCAGGTTTAGCAGGGACGGTGCGCACCTGAGCGGCCATCTGAGCGCCCATGTCAATTGCCTTAGCTGCGAGCGCCAAGACGCCAGCGCACGGGTCCACGTCCAGTCCATAGGATTCCAAACGGGCTGCGCCTCGTCGTATTGGTATTGGTACGCTGCGCACAGACGGTGGCTGGATAGTGTGCGCCTGTTGGCGCGCCCTTCTGCCCGCCGGTGGCGTACCCTCTCCGTTGCCACACCGAAGATCCTGCACCGTGTCGCTGGTGACGCTGGTGGCGGCCTCGCTGTGGAAGCAGAAGAAGAAGATGTGGGTGCCGAACGAGATGGGGATACGCAGCCATTTATTCGGCGCCATCCGATCAGTGCGAGCGATCAGAGTCACGGGGTGGCCATCGGAAGCGAGATGGGTCGGCCCCGCGCTGCCAAGGCCAGAGAGCACTCCTGTGCCGTGCGTCGACTGACAATCGACGAGGACAATAGAGTGCCCACGCACCTCAAGTCGCGCATGCAGTCGCGACATGCTAGCACCCCCGAGACGGATTGCATTCGACTCGGCCCGCCCGATGCCGTAATGCGCCGAGGCCGTCTGACACGTGGGCTCTGTCTGCAGCGGTGTCTGCAGCGCCACTGTGGCGACCAGTGCGTTGGCGCGATCGAGCACTTGCAGCGTGCGTACCACGGACAGTGAGCGATTGGGCGCGTCTGATGCCCCCGGGTCGTTGCGCTGTGAGAGCTCTCTCGCAAACGGCCGCACAGGCTCTGCCGCTGCTGGTGCTGGTGCTGGTGCTGGTGCTGGTGCCGCTGCTGGTGCCGATGGTGCCGATGGTAGTGGCACAGTCGCCTCTGCTGCTGCTTCTGCCGATGGTAGTGGCAGAGTCGCCGCCGCTACTGATGAGCTCGGCGCCAACGCCAATGACTCATGCGACCGGACCCTGGAGGCCCACGCTGGTCGCAGAGCTCGCTTGGTCTCAGAACATTCGGCCCACACTGGTCGCAGAACTTGCTCGGCATCGCCCGGGTTGAGTGTTGCCTCGGTCCGGTTCAGCTGCACAGGTAGCCCAACCGCCACCTTGCACCCCTCAACGGTACCACTGACAAAGCACGCGGTTGCGCAACTTTCGTTCGCGCCAGTGATGAATAGCACTCCTCCAGACACCTCGATTCGTCCGGCGCGCCCATGTGACTCAAGGAACGAGCCGAGCCGCAGTAAGTTCTTGCTCTTGCCTGCACGGCTTTCAAGGACGATGTGATGGTCACTCGCTGGTAGCCCACTTGCTGGCTCAGTTTTGGTGATGATGAGCTTGGATGGCAGTGTGATGCCCTCATAGATGACGTACGCTACGTGCACGTTCGCGCCGTCCTTTTTGCTCCATTGGAGCAGTTCGGCTTTCATCGCGCGCCTCAAGCGTCGGTCGGGGAAAGACCCTCTCTCTCCTCTCGCGCGGTCCGTTTCGCCTCTTCCACACCCGCGAACCTTCTTCCCGCCAGTGGGGAGGGGGGACCCGGTTCAAAAATACCGGGTGGGTAGCCGGACATTCTGCTTCCAAATCTTCTGCCCAATTTTGGCAACTTTGTGTGGACTTTATTCTTTCCCGACGGCACACGCGACGACCGCAAGAAATTCTGCAGGTGTCCACACATACCTCGTGAAACGGAAGTGCCGCCGGCTGCCGCTCTGACGGCCAAGGCTTGATGTCTTTGTCGTTCGCTCCCCTGTTCTTCTTTTCTACTGTGGGCGCGGCCGTTGGTGGTGAATGGGCATACCTAGGCGGACAAACAGAAGAGTGTTCCGCCGCCACTGACCTCCGCTGCGGCGGCGTGTTCCCTCCTTCTGAACAGCAGTGGCCGGGGGCTCGCTGCTGCGCGCACGTCTGGGCTGCGCCGGACAGCAGCCCGTACGCATTCGTCTGGGGTGGATATGGATACGACGGTAACGGCACGCTCAGCTACCTGAACGACCTGTGGCGCCTGCACATGCCATCCATGACGTGGGAGTTCCTCGGGGGATCAACGGTAGGCAACAGTGACGGCGGCGCACATTGGCCCGCGGCCCGCAGCTACGCACCATACGCCTTCGACGAGTCAACGTCCAGCTTCTACATTTTCTCCGGGCGAGGAGGAAGCAAAGACAAGTACCTCCAAGACCTCTGGCGTCTGGACACGCGAAACTTCACGTGGACGCGTCTTGGCGAGCACTCGCCGCAGCCCACTCCGCGGTGGTGGTCGAACTTTTGGGCCGTGCCGACTAGGCTCTACATCCAAGGAGGCGAAACTGACTCGGGCTCTGGGACGCTGAACGACATGTGGTACTACGAGTATGCCAAGGAGTCGTGGGTACAGGTGCAAGACAGGCCGCCGAACGCAACGGCGTATGGTGTGTACACCGGAGCGGTGCAGTATCCCGGGGAGAGGCACAATGCGTTCACGACGTCCTATAATGGCAGCCTATACATGTTCGGCGGCAGCGGCTACGGGGACAAGGCGCATGGGTATGGAGTCACACAGGACCTGTGGCGATTCGACGTGAGCCAGCAGCGATGGACGTTCGTCGGCGGCAACCCCGGTGCGGTCGAGCTGCACGGCACGTGCGGTGAGGCTGGCGTCCGCTCGGTTAGCTACCTACCGACCGCTCGGCACGCGGGCGCAAACTTTGACTTCCCGATTCGGGGCTCGAAGATGCTCGTGCTCGCCGGGGAGCATCACCCTGGCCCTCAGGATCCCAAAGGGAGCCCCGAGCTGCTCATGTTTAACGACCTCTGGTCTGTGGACCTCGAGGTCCCGGCTCAGGGCTGGGCGTTCGAAGGAGGAACATGCAACGTACCGAATGTGCCAAATGCAACCAGAGGGAACCCCGGGCAAGGCTCGCGGGCATACACGCCGCAGAGCAGGTACGGCGGGAATGGGTGGCACGATGGAGCCTCCGCGGCGTGGTACTTCGGCGGTGGGTACACAGGGTACACGAGCGACGTGTGGAGGTTCGCTTGGGGAGAGTGAGTCACGGCGAGGTGCGAGAACCCGTAGTCCATCTCAGGAAATGCCTGATTCCTGATTTAAGCGAGGCGCTCACCATCGCTAGTGAAAGCGCCTCATCACGGTGGCCTGCCTGGCCGTGACCGGGTACTACGCCCGAAGGACGGGTCAGACTACCGTCGAGCGTCGTGTTGGTTAGTGTGCAAGTGTGGGGAAGTGCTGTGCCCGCCCCCCCCGCCTATGTGACGTGTGCCTTGCACGTGGCCCTGGCGCTGGCGGCGGCTGGCCCACCACCACGGCCGTGCGGCCCTTGCCCCTTGGCGCGTGGCACCGCGCTCGGCGTTCAAATAAGGTTTCAAATGCTCTTCTGGCGATCTGTCTCGAACGCCTAGGAGCGTTCTTTCGAATCGCAGACGAAGAGAGGACGCGACGCGTCGATAACAGATATCAGATCGGGCAACAATGCAGGTTGCAGCGGTTCCCGGCTTCCCGCCATCCCGCGATTGTAGCATTGAATTTCAACGACGCGACAAAACTCGGCAAGGCGCGCGCCCGCGAACCAAATTTGAAGAAGACAGGCGAATCTAGCGCGTCGCATTCAAGCAAGATCCGATTCACACACTATTCACACACTTCTGTCGTTCACAGCCAATGTTTAGAATTCGACACCCAAGACACCGGACCGGCGTACATACGGATGCGGTTAACACTAGCTCGGGGACCCCTGGACCCCCTATTATCACAGCCATACTCGAACAGCCGCCGGGCCGGGCCGCTGAACGCTTAGCCCCGCCCGGTCGCCTTGAGCGCGTCCTTGATAAGGCGCATCTTCGCACAAGTTCGCCTGTGCTGTCGGACCCGAATGCTCGTCTCGCGAGCCGTCTTGTTCTGCGGATTGGCTGCTGCAGCTGCCGACGTGGCTTATGACGACTCTGTCGCTGTGCTCGACCCGACAAACTTTGACTCCTTTCTCGAGGGTAAGGCCTTCACCCTGGTCGAGTTTTATGCTCCGTGGTGCGGCCACTGCAAATCGCTCGCTCCAGAGTGGGCTGCCGCTGCCAAGAAGACGCTGAAGCTCAGCCCGCCGGTGATTCTCGCCAAGGTGGATGCAGATGCCCATCGCGACCTCGCCGAGCGCTTTGGCATTTCTGGCTACCCGACAATCAAGATCTTCAAAGATGGCACTCCAGAGGAGTACGAGGGCCCGCGAGAAGCCAAGGGCATCGTGAGCTTCATCAAGGAGGCCCTCGGCGTCACGGCGGGCAGCGTGCAGCGCCTCAAGGCGGCTGACGAGGTTGAAGCACTCAAGGCAGAGACCGGCTTTCTGCTCCTCGGCCTCTTTCGCGAACCAGTCAAGGCGTCGGCGATGTTCAAGGTTTTCACAGAGGTTGCGAGCGAGCTGCCTTCGTACACCCACAAGCCTGTCAAGGCCGCATACAGCGCAAGCTACAGCATCGATCCCGTCGCCGCCGCGCTCGGCGTCAAGACGCCGCCAGCGCTGCTGCTCTTCCGCCCCGGCGTCGAGGAGGCTGCTTCAATGCCTATCCCTCGGAAAAAGGACGAGTTCAATGAGGATGCTCTGGTCGACTGGCTCAAAGGTCACCTCAAGTAAAGATATAATATATTATGTAAAGATAAGGATACAGGTAAAATATAGCTTCAGCGCAAACCTGCCCTCCCTTTGGAGTCAGCTTGTCAGTGAGGCGACAGGGAGAATCCCGCCCGGACACAAAGGCGGACATCGCGGGTGCATTGCGCGGGAGACACCCGAGAGTTTCAGCGGATAGTCGAATACGTATTCACAGGTGTCTGATCGCCTTACCTAGTCCCGCGTGCCCTACCACGTTTTCGAGTAGGCGGCCGAGTTTTAAACAGCCAGTTCACACTTCACAGTCTCATGGGGCGCGAGTCCTGTCCGACGCCCGGTGTCGGCGTTTGTGTCAACTGGTGTGGCACGCACTGCGGCCCACGCTGCTGTGCATCGGACGCGTGGTTGCAGCAACAGGCGGCGCGGTCATTGGCGATCCACACTGCTGTGGAACCGGTCGCCAACAGCTCGGCAGCCGCGGCTGTCGCACGCCGACGCGTAATGATTTGGCAGGGGGAGAAAAATCACTCTCCGGATCGCAAACTCAGTGTCATGTATTGGCCGGTCGTGGGCACACTCCTCGAGGGTTTCCGCCATGCGGCAGCCGACGTCGAGGTGCTGCTCGGAGTGGGTTTCTCGCTGGCTTACCACGCCGCGATTGGCAAGCTAAGCCACGGCGACACACTCATTTGGGTAGGCACCAACGGCAAGCTTTCGCAGCCGTGGCGCAACCTACGAAAACGAGGTGTTCGGACCGTGTACTACAATACGGAGCCCATGCACGACGCGCCATGCGATCGTTATTCCGATACTGTGGACGAGCTGTGGGACTTTTCCTACTTCAACTTGGAGAACTGCGCACGAGCGACAAGCAAGCGCCCGGGAACGCTTCGCTTCATCCCTCCAGGCTTTCTTGTGCGTGACCGAAACAGTGATGTTGGCAGCAGCAGCGGCGGCGGCAGCAGCGGCGGCGGCGGCGGCGGTGGCGGCGGTGGCGGCGGCGGCGGCGGCAGCGGCGGCGGCGGCAGCGGCGGCGTCGGCAGCAACGGCGGCAGCAACGGCGGCAGCAACGGCGGCAGCAACGGCAGCGACAGCGGCGGCATTAGCGGTAGCGCTGGCAGCAGCAGCGGCGTCAGTGGCCACAATGATCCGCGGCTCGCGCTCGTCTTCTTCGGGCTGCTCGACCGCGTGCACGGGCAGCGGCGCGCATGCTACATGCGCCTCAAGAAGCACCTCGGTCCAAGGCTCGTGCAGCGGTACGACGTGTGGAACGCGAGCGCCTTCGATCACCTGATGGCCCATGCGGAGATCTTTCTCAACTTGCACAAGTTCTGCAACACACGCCAGCCCGTGACTTTTCGGTGCGCGGTACTGCTCAACCAGCGCAAGCTTCTCCTCTCCGAGCGCGCCCATTGCCTCGATGAGCGCGAGTACGCGGGCATGATGACGTTTGTCGGCGTCGACGAGCTCGCTGCCGCATACGAGGGTCTGGTGGCCTCCGACTGGCGTCGCGTGCAGCAGCAGGCGCATGAGCGGTTCGCGAAGCGCTTTGCACCCAAAGCCCTCTTTGCGCGTGCTGCTGTCTATCGCGACTGGGAGCTCGGTCCACCGCAGGCGCGCGTTGCCGTCGAGGTGGGTGAGGCGGTCGACTACGCGAGACTCGGCGGGCGCAACTACACAGTCTGTCCTGTGGGGGTGGTGCAGCGTCCTAGTTGAGACGCGAGTTGAGACGCACGCCGCTTGGCTGTTTGTGGGTGGGGTGGGCCGCACATGCCGCGCCCCGCCTGCGTGTGGGCCGTACGGCACGCTTAGTGATACTTTTAGAGACGTATTATCCGCGTTAGAATTCAACATCCGGTAGCCGTGCGGGATCCCTCCGCCCGGGAACCCGCGCTCCGCGGCAGCGCGCACCCGTTACACAACGTTACACACCCTCGTCGACGTCGTACCCCATTCGATCGTTATACCAGGTGCTTCATCTGCTGATTCGCCGCTGAGGTCGGATTGGTTTGAGAACTGCGCGCATTCCAAGGACCCTTCAATCCAGCGAGGGTCTGACGCCACGTAGCGTTCAAGGTGAGCTCCGGCTTCCGCTTGGCGTCCTGTGGAGGCGAGTAGACGTACAAGTCCTGTGGCGCGTGGCCGCTCATGGCTGCTGCCCTCATCGCCGCTGAGCGCGAGCAGGCACGTGCCGCCGCGGCCGCGCAGCAGGCGGCAGCGGCGGCATGCTCGGAGCCGGTGTAGCTCGCGCTGTATTGGAGCCGCGCGGCGAAGTCGGAGGCGGCGGCGACGAGGCTTGCATTCTTCGGCTCCTCGAGCTCCTGCCGCCTGCGAGCCTGCGCCCGGTCCGCTGCGAACGGCTGATCCGTTGTGAACGGCTCGTAGGCACCTCTCGCCGTACCCCCGTCAGAATAAGGAAAGGGTGTCGTAAAGAGGTTCGAGCCAATGTGCGGCAGAAGCTCGGGCGAGCGCCCGAAGACGCTCGACTCCACGCTCGAGCTGTCGTCGGGCGAGGGGCTGCCACCGCTGAGCCATCGTTGGGCGGCCGTCGAAGTTGGAGCCATGGCTCCTCCCACCACTGGCCCACCGCCAGCCCAGGGTGGCTCCTCCCACATGTCACAGAGGTCGCGCGCATCCTCAAACGCCATGTCGTCGAGTCGGCGCAGCGGCCTCGGCTCCGGCTTCGTCGTGTCGCCGCCGAGGCGAGAGATGGCTTGCAAGGCTGGAGCCACATTGGCGAAGATGAGCACGTTGCATCGCTGGTGACGAACACGCGCCACGACGACAATTGCAGGCTGTGCTTGGATGCGCCGGTCACCCTGTGCCTCAGCCAACTCGGCCGCCTGCAGCGGGGCACTCTTAACATAGCTCGTTGACAACACGTCTTCTATGTCTTGCAACGACGCTGTCCCAGACATGCCCGCTTGCAGCCGGGCCGGTGAGTGCACGATCCGCTCACGACGACGCGCGCGCCGCTCGGGGTCGTGAGGGGGACCAGCACCGAGGAGCCGCTCTGCAACTTGTGGGTTGACAGCAAACCCGATCGCCAAAAGGAAGCCAATCGCCAGCATCAGGTATGGCGGTGGCGGTGGTGGCGGTGGTGGCGGTGACGGTGGTGGCGGTGACGGTCGAGCTCTCTGAGCTCTCACTGCATGCGGTGGCGGCGGTGGCGGCAGTGTCGGCAGTGGTGGTCGTGGCAGCAGTGCGGCAGCGGTTGAATTGCCCATGAGCAGCCAGATTGCCGCAAGTACAGCGCACACACCTAAACCTGCGAGCACTGGGATAGAGCGCGGCCCTGGCCAAGGCGGGGACGGCACCGGCCGCCGCGCAGCCGCATCACGCACAAGGGTGCGGAAGCGGCGCATACAGCGCAGCCGACGCCACCGCGACTCGATGCGTACCGCAGCGGCGACCTTTTCTGGCGGTGGCGGCGGTTCCACCTTCGGCGACCTACTAGATCTCATTCCCCATGAGATGCTTCTCCTGCAGGTGGAGGCTGCGGACGCTAACTTAGGCCTCCCGGAGGCCTGCGAGCTTCTTGTGGACGAGGCGCTGACCGCCTGCTGCGGTACGTGCTTTAGTGACGGTGCCCGCAATGGCGGGTCGTCGCGTGCCTGTCTCGGCTTCGGCTTGGAGCCGCCACAACCCATGCCGGACCTTCCGCTGGGTTCTTCGGCAAGGTTTCAGGTCGGGGAAGCACCGCGTCCTAGCCACAGTCGAAGACCCAGCTGCCGCACCAGCAGTCCAGGAGGAAGAGCGAAAGTCCGATTGGCCGCCGTTTCGCCCAAGTTTCGGTTGCTCGCATATATCCGGGGTTTTGCGCCAAGCGATTTATCGTCACACGACAGGGAGGTCGTCGCCTCATCTTGCATGTAAAACCACACAACTTCCCCTGTGGGGAGACTGTGGGAGCCGGTTTCAGGAGGCGGACTTGACACATCTTGTCTTGACATGCCTTCCCCGACCCGCAACAAAAACAGAACAGTACAAGCGATTGCTTCCGTTACCCAAGGTTGTCTGTTGTTCAGAAAGGACTTGACTTGACTTGACTTGACTTGACTTGACTTGACTTGACTGGCTGCGAACGGCGCTTGCGGACTTTCGCTCTCATCCTGTGTGCTCTTCCCGCCCCTCTTGCCGGCCGGTTATGGGCAGAACAAGAGGCTGTGCTGGGGCTGACATACAATACGCCCGCTGTCGGTCTCGTTAGGCTCTTCGATAGGGATACTATAGTAGCGGCATGCACATCACCCCAGGCCACGTGTCCATGCCCTACGACACATACGTGCCCGCGGAAACGAAAACGGTCATTAGCGTCATGTCCTACGACGACTGGGTCGCGCTGGCCACGTGCGTCCTGCCCCTGCTCTGCTTGATTGGGGCAGTCATCGTGCTGCTCTTCCGCTGCTGCGGCCTCTGTATGCCCGCCGCGGGCTTCGATCTGCCGCCCGCCGCCACCTTGAAGGACAAGTACGCGAAGATCTTCAACAAGAGTGCTCCCGAGGTGCAGGCAATTCCATCGAAGAAGAGGGCGTCTGTGCAACTCGGCGAACACAAGGCCATTACGTTGCTCGTGGCGCTCGATGAGCCCCTCGTTGCCGCGCTCCGCTCGACCGCCGTCAAGTTCATCGACGCCAATCGCATCCGCGATGGCACCATCGGGAAAGTCATGCGCCGGCAGGACCTCGAAAGACTCGAGCGCGAGCGCGGAGTTCAATTCTTCTTGTCACCCGAGCGCTCGATTGAGGTGCACCGCAGCAACGCGCGCGCTGTCGCTTCGCTGACCTACTGTTGGGACACCCCCGACGGGGACGACCCCTCGGGCGAGTACCTGAGCGCAGTGCTCCGCTACCTACAGAGCGACCTGGGCAGCCACGTGGAAGCCGTCTTTTGGGATTGCCCCTGCCTGCCGCAGGTGCCGCGCACCGGGAGCGAAGACAAGTTGTTCGTCGAAGCCCTCGACGTGATGGCGCTGACGTATGCGTCTGTTTTCTCCACCACCGTCATCCGCCATCGCCGAGTCCCCGCGCGCCCGAAGTCTCTCGACGGGGACGTTGTGGTTTACGGCGAAGCTGTGGCTGAGCAAGATGTGCGCACTGGGCTGGGAAAGTATGGGGAGATCGAACGCGTGTCCCGGGATGATAAGGGCCGCTGGCGCGCTCACTTCAAGTCGCACGCGGATGCGGAGCGCGCATCGGCGGCCGGGCTCTCCATTGTCAAGGGCGCCAAGCGCCTGCAGACATTCCACGTCCCGCGCCCGTACGAAGCGCGTGGGTGGACGTGCTGTGAGACCGGAGTGGCTACCGAAGGGGTCTCGCGTGGCGCCTACTATACGGGGCTGAAGCCGATCCTCGATCGGCTGCCTCCCAAGCTGGTCGAGATCGACGGCGCGGCGCCCGAGGCGGCGCCCTCCCAAGCTGGTCGAGATCGATGGCGCGGCGCCCGAGGCGGCGCCCTCCCAAGCTGGTCGAGATCGACGGCGCGGCGCCCGAGGCGGCGCGCGAGCAGTACGGCGGCAGCGAGGGTATGGGCCCGCGGATCGAGCGCGTGCGCTCGAGCATCATGTCAGCCTTTTTCTCGAGCGAGGGCGATCGCGGCACCGTCGTGCGGCTTTTCAATGACTACATCACCAAGATTAATAACGCGATGGTGTACTCAGGCGAAGGGGTGGCGGGGGAGTACATCGGCGAGAAAAATGCGGCCGCGCAGTATGAGGGACGCGGTAAGTACATGTTTGCCGATGGTGACGTGTATGAGGGCGAGTGGAAGGCTGGCAAGAAGGAGGGACGCGGCATCTACCTGTATGCCAACGGTGACGTATATAAGGGCGAATACAAGGCCGACAAGAAGGAGGGGCCCGGCATCCTCCGGTGGGCCGACGGCAACGTGTACGAGGGCGAGTGGAAGGCTGACGAGAGGGAGGGGCACGGCATTTACCGGTGGGCCAGCGGCGACGTGTATGACGGCGAGTGGAAGGCTGGCAAGAAGGACGGGCGCGGCGTCAACCGGTGGGCCGACGGCGACGTGTACGAGGGCGAGTACAAGGCTGACAAGCAGGAGGGGCGCGGCATCTTCCGGTGGGCCAGTGGCGACGTGTACGAGGGCGAGTGGAAGGCTGGCAACCCTAAGCAGGAGGGGCGCGGCATCTACCGGTGGGTCAGCGGCGACGTGTATGAGGGCGAGTGGAAGGCTGGCAAGAGGGACGGGAAAGGGACGTACCTGTTTGCCGACGGCCGCATCGAGGTGGGGTTCTACAGGGCAGGCACACGTGTGGGCGAGGGCATTATCTGGACTCCCGACGGGCGGGCCGCAGGGCAGCTGCAGGACGGCAAGGCGGTGAAGATGATCACGCTCGAGGAGGCTGAGCGCCTCGTCAAGCACCTCGGGCTGCCGATGCCCGTCCACCGGAAGGGGAAGTGGAAGGCTGGCAGCCCATGATTGCCTGGTGGTTTCTCTGGCCATACGTATTATAGCCGCTTTTTAGATTGCCTGCATGCCCACGAGACGTGCATGCCACTCGATGCTGAAGTGTCTCCGGCATCTCGGCACAGTCGAGGCAGTTTCTCGAAGCCTTACACCCTCGCCGTGCTGATTGGCCGTCCTAATTGGCCATCCTAATGGGCTGCGCTAATTGGCTGATTGGCCGCGCGGATCAAAATGTCGTCGAGCTCGACCGTCACACTTTCGCTCTGCAAGGTGCGATTTCAACACTAGTCAGCTGGATCGGGTACGGCATGCATCCGATACAGGATGAGAGGTGGCGGCGGCGAGGCTGAGGTGGGCGGGGCGGGCCAAGGCCGGGACGAGCTGCCGAAAAGTTTTCGGTTCGACCCGTGAGGACTCTGAGGCCGCGTGACAGGCGCATAATTACTCTCTCTCTCTGGGGACCGGGGACCCGGCAAGACCGCAGAGGGCAGACGAGACGCGAGAGGAGCGAGCGCGTGCGCGGTGCACCGCCCGCCCGCCGGCGTCTTAGGCTGCTCTAAATTCTATCTGCCCCCCACAGGATCGGATGTTAATAATCTTCCGCCGGATCCGCGGATCATGTGGATGTGCGAAACGGCGGTGATCGTGGTTGTTTGTATGTCTGTGTGCGTGCGATCCTGAGATCGGAGATGAATCGAAAATAGCCCCCGGCCCCCGGCGCATGGATTCCTACTTCCTGAGATGGGCCGAGAAGCCGAGCGAGAATCTTACAAACGGCTCCGAGTTGGCCCGCACGCAAACGGCATTCCTGCCGTGGTCGTCTTCTGCAGGGCATCCATCATGTCGTAGACGGCTCCAATAGTACCGAGAGTCATCATCGAGGGCATCAGCACAAAGAAGAAGAGCGAGCAGATGGCCATATCGCTCTTTTTCAAGGGGCGATCGTGGTGACGGTGCCCCAAATAGAGGAAGAGGGCTGGGAAGCCGAAGAGGTTATGATGGTCAGAGTCGTTGTTCATAGTTCTTGATTAGCATGAATACCTCCTGATGACGGTGGGCTCGGCCGCCGCGCGAGTTTCGTCATTGACGAAACCGAGTTTCGTCAGCCGTTGACG
>Ga0180442_100273_pt1 | contig 31437 bp, 18 predicted proteins | sample ChrtobMetP5_16mM_FD_119746 | JGI IMG/M metagenome (GOLD analysis project Ga0180442, IMG submission 119746) | Chrysochromulina tobin associated microbial communities from unialgal haptophyte culture, Seattle, Washington, USA - P5_16mM MetaG | ecosystem: Host-associated > Algae > Haptophytes >... | reverse complement strand
CGAGAGGGAGGCAGCGGAGATGGCTGCGCGCATCGCAGACCTCAAGCGGCGTCAGGCACTCGGGCAGCTCACCCCCGAGGAGGAGGAGGAGCTGAGGCGACTCGAAGCCAGGATGAAGGAGCTAGACGCGGCAATGGGCAAGGGCGGCAAGGGCGGCAAGGGCGACGAGCTCTCAGACGCCGAGAGGGAGGCAGCGGAGATGGCCGCGCGCATCGCAGACCTCAAGCGGCGTCAGGCACTCGGGCAGCTCACCCCCGAGGAGGAGGAGGAGCTGAGGCGGCTCGAAGCCAGGATGAAGGAGCTCGAAAGCGTGATCGACAAGGACAAAAAGGGAAAAGGAAGTAAGGGCGGTAAGGGCGGCAAGGGCGGCAAAGGTAACAGCGACGATGACTTCGATATGGAGGCGGAGCTCGCGCGTCGGTTGCGGGAGATGGAGCGCCGCATGCAAAAGGAGTTCGACGCCGAGAAGAAGCGGATGGACGAGCTCCTTGAGAAGCTGATGGACCCGAATCTGACGGAGGAGGAACGTCGCGCTCTGCTAGCTGGCCACAGAAACGGAGGTGGCAAGGGCGGCGGCAAGGGCGGTGGCAAGGGCGGCGGCAAGGGCGGCGGCACAGCCGAGGAGGACGAGCTGGCGGCGCGCCTCGCTGATCTAAAGCGACGGCAGGCGGCGGGCGAGCTAACGCCCGAGGAGCTCATCGAGCTGCAGCGACTTGAGGGGCAGCTTGCCAAGAGGGGCGGCGGCGGCCGCAGGGGCGGCGGCGGCGCAGGCGGCGACGATACCGCTGATATTGGGTGCCAGGCGGGGCAGTCGATGGTCTCGATGAGCCAAAGGCCTTCGGGAGGTGGTGCGGTCGAGGAGGTAGGCGGTGATGGCGGCGATGGCAAACGCATGATGCCAACGTCGTGTGTGACTTCCCTGTGCGAGATCAAGTTCAACCGAAAGGACGTCAAGGCGATGAACGTGCTCATGTGCCGCCGGCTGCTCTCGGCGCTCTACCAGGTCAAGATTGAGGCCAACATCGAGGCCGACAAGCAGCAGCGCGATCGCCAGCCATTCCCTGAGTTCATCCCCGATCAGTTTATGGTGCTGTACGGCATCAAGTCGCTCGCGATCAAGAACATCAACGAGTTCCTGTACGGCGTGCGCGTGGAGCGCTACCGCAAGGACGAGAAGAAGGGTCTGACGGAGGGCGAGCCATTTCTGATGCCCTTCTGGAAAGGCTCGTGGCACGGCGTGCCGGTTGAGGAGCGCACGCCGAACGAGGAGTTCGAGTTTTACATTGACATGCTCGATGGTATCTCAAAGACGATAGGAGACGAGCACACGCTCGGGCTCAAAAGCATCGGTGCCTTCTGGAACATGATCGGCTCGATGACGCAGATCTCCGTGCCCGTGTTTGTGTGCCTCAACACGATCAAGCGCATGTTCGAGAAGAGTCACAAAGACCTCCACGATCGACTCCAGCGTATGATCCTGCAGACTGCAACCCAGAATCAGAAGGCCAAAGCAAAGATAAAGGACGAGAACGACCTGCCCTTTCCGAATTACAAGAGGCAGTACCTCGGGAAGCCGGATCTGGACTCCCGAGGGCACCTGACGCTGTTCCAGTTTCTGGACCTGTCCGTGGAGGGCATGCTCAGGCAGCAAGATAAGGACGCCGAGATCCTCACTGGCATCTACAAGACATGGGTGAAAGCGGCCGGTGGGGAGGAGAGCTTCGACGTCTTCGCCGGATGCATCATGAATGCGTCGCCCGAGCTGCCGGAGAAAGAGCTGTTCGCACTGTACCAGACGGCCACGAGCGGCGAGAACCCGGACGTGCCGAACTTCAAGCTGATCGAGGGAATCCTGCGAAGGCGCAAGATCGAGATCCAACGCAAGGGCGGCCTCGAGCATGTCGAGGCGTTGAAGATTGACGACCTCAAGACGATGTCGACGGTCACTACGCTTTTCACACCGGGTCGTCGGACGCCCTCCCCACGTCCACGTTCTGCGAAGGGCTCGAGCCCGGCGAAGGTGGACGGCGCACCTGCTGCTGCGACCGAGCCCGAGCCTCAGGCACCTACCATCGGCGACACCAAGGCGACCGGCGTGCTTGCCCTCTTTGCGGGAGCTGGCTCGGGAGGTGCCGGCCCGGGCAAGTGGAGTAAATCCATTAAGTCGGTCAAAAAGATCATCGGCGCGGACAGCCTCATCCGATCGCTCATGGCGGCCCCTGAGGAAGAGCAAGAGGAGGAGGAGTAGAGGAGGAGGTAAAGCCGTAGCCAGAGCGTACGGTCGTAACGACTGCGTTTCCCTTACGTTAACCCTGTGTCGTCTGGTCGAGTGGAATATCAATATGGCGTGTATAGGCGGCCTCCGCGCTCCGGTCGTGATCGGTGATGTATCAATGTGATTACTGATAATATTGATTACAAAACCGAAAACGTGAGTCCTCTGACTCGGTTGTCACTCGGTGCGTACTGCCAGTAGCTACTGAGAGAGGTGAGTTGTACAATGGCTTCTCGCACACGCGACGCGCCACGGGCGGTCGTCACGCACGGCCCACTTTCGTTATGTCCCGTCATCTCCCCCGAGCTCGCGCCGTTCCGGTGCGCGGGGTCGGGTGCATACGATATCGGGTGCATGGCACACACACAGGACTCACACGAGGATGATCAAGCCGAGATCGACGAGAGCGCTCCGCACACCGGATCTCGCGCACGTCGGTGGCCTACCAAGGCTGCCCGGCGCCGTGCACGCGTACGAGGATGACGTAACCGTCTGCGGTTCCGGTGGTTCCGTTCACAGCTCCGTTCACGATGCATCGACGCGCATCAAAGAGGGGGGCGGCGCATGGTAGGCGAGTCGCTGCGTGGCACGAAGGAAGTTTCGTCGGCGGTCCGAGGCGCCCACATGTCTTCGTCACTCTGTGTCTGGTTATAGAGGTCCCTGCCAGTCTCGGTGTGCCGGATGCCTTGATGGAAGAGCCTTTTGAGCTTTGCATACGAGCGACTCAGAGCGCTTTGGATGAGCGCGAGCAACTCGGGCGGCATGCCGAACATGAGGAAGGTCCAGAAGCCCTGCCCGTCCTCGAAGACCATGACCACGATCAGCAGCTGCGCGATGTAGCCCTCGATCTCCATGAAGCCCTGAGGCGTGCCCGCGATGCGGTCATCCTCCCAGAGCTTGAGGCATAAGACCCCCTGCGCCACGAATCGGATAAGGCCGCATGCACAGAGAATGCCGATCCGCAGCTGCAGCCCGGAGTGCGCCGCCGACGCCGCCGCTGCCGCCGCTGCCGCCGCCGCCCGAGACGATGCGCCCGACTCGGCGCCCGTCTCGGACGGCTCTTCAGGTCCAGGCTCCTCTCGCGCTGCGGAAGGAGCTGCGGAAGGAGCTGCGGAAGGAGCTGCGGAATCCGAAGTCGCGTTGAGGCATCCGCCTGCCTCCTGTTGCGGAGTCCGCTGCTCGTTGGCGCACGCGCGCGTGGCTACGTGCTCGCTCCAGACGAGCGGGCTTGGCGGGGCGTTGGCGGAACCACCGAGCTCTTCCCAGGCCGCTTCATAGCGGCTCATCTTCTCGTAAATGCGCGCGCGCACGATGGTGAGCGCGAGCAGCCCGAACACCACCGCCGCGACGATGCAGTACACGATCGCATACGTGAGCATCTGTGAATCATACAGTATCCAGAGCGGAACGGGTGGGTCCTTTGGGTACGGGATGCCGCCGAGCAGCCACGGAAGAGAAGAAAGGGCAATCCCCGACAGCGCGGCCGATAGGCCCGCATACCACAGCCACACACGAGCAGAGAGGAAGGCGGTCTCGGCCTCCGGCCTATGCCGGCCGACACGACGGGCCCCGGGCCCCAAACCAGCCTCGCGTGCTTGAGCCCATGTGACGACCAAGAGCCACCCGTCCACTGCCCAGCGAAACGAGTTGACGATGGTGAAGAGTGTCAGGCGCTCATCGCTCGTGCCATCGTGCAGGATGCGGTCCTGGCCGACGGCGAGGAAGGAGGCGGAGAAGGCGAGCTGAAGAAGCGTGAGCCCCATGACACGCACGTGCGGCGCGTGGGTGCGGTAGCGCGGCAGCATGATGGCGAGGAGCACGATCCACAACGTGCCGCACAAGGACAGCGCGTGCATCACGACGCACGTATGTGTGATCAAAGCGCGCATCGGCTCGCCGGATGGAATCGTGAGCAGAGCGGCGAAGACGAAGAGCAGAAAGATCGAGAGCGCCCTGCCGATTGCATACGCACCCGAGAGCATGAGCATGAGCTCCTGCGATGCGCCGAATTGGCCCACCATCACCATGGTCGATGCGGCGGCTGGGACGAGCCCAAACTCGAACGAGAACTGCTCGGAGCTCGAGTCTACGCTGAACTCGATTGCGAGCACGCTGATAATGTTGGGCAGCACCAGCACCTTGACCGCCACGATTGCGGCGGGCAGTGCCACCTTGCCAAGCGAATCGACCGCCTTGCCAGTGCCCACGAGCGACATGCCACCCAAGATCAGGAGGAGCGGTTGGGACATATGCGCGAGCGACGTAATGGGCTGCTCAATATACCTGATGAGGGAGACGCTCAGAAGCAATCAAAATACAATCAAGGGTCAATCATGAGGCAATCAAGGGGCAATCACGAGGCAATCACGAGACAATCACGAGGCAATCACGAGGCAATCACGAGGCAATCAAGCGCTGCTCGAGGCAATCAAGCGCTGCTCGAGGGCATACCAGGGCAGCACCGGGCCAAAGATGAGATTCCACAGCAGCCCGGCGAGCGCGCTCAGGATGAGCCGGTTGCACGCGAGATTGCGCGCCGCGTTGAGCAGCACTTTCCGCAGGACGATCTTGTTGCCCTGCGTTCGAAGTGGGGGCGCCGTCCTGGGCGCCCTGTCCGAAGACGTCATCCCATTGATGGCGGCTTGGGAAGAGACCGAGTCGAGGAAGCAAGTGCTCAAGGAGGATTCCAGAGCTCCACCGGCCTGTGGGAGGACGGCCTGCGGGAGGACGGCCTGCGGGAGCTCGCACAACGCCTTGGCCTTGGCCCTCGACTTGGCCCTTGCCTTCGCCTGGCCGTCGCCTATCTCCATGAGCACAAAACACCACGGCGCGATGAGCAGCGCCTGCGCGGCCGAGAGGAGGAAGAGGATGTTTGCTTTCTCCTCGGGGAAGAGGCCGAGGAAGAAGGGGTACGCCAACCCGATGTCATCCGAGTTGGTGCAGAAGAGGGCCACAGCACCCGCGCGCATCGCGCCATCGCCTGCCGCGTGGCTCTTACGCCCAAGGTAGCCGATGATGGCGCCCAGGATGAGGATGCCGAGCTTGGCAATGAGTACGGCCGCGAGCACGTCGAAGTCGACCGTCGTGAGGTCGATAGTGGCGAGCGAGTGCATGATCAGGGCGGGCAGCGCGACGCTCCCTATGAGGAAGCCAAGCCCACGCTCCGCCCGGGCACCCGCATCGGAGGCGCGCTTGAGAAAGTAGCCGAGCACGTTCAGGCTGGTGACCGTGACCATCACCTTCGTGATCTCGAGCAAGTGGTCCAAGGGGGGAGCAGCAGGCGGCGCGGTGGGCGACCAGGGGGCAGAGGGCGGCTCGTCACCGCTCGCCGCGTCGAGCGTCGGCACCGGAGCCTCTAGGGTCGCCCACGACGGCATCAGGGTCGCCGATGACGAAACTGGAGCTAGTAGGGTCGCCCTCACTGGTGGCGCGGGTGGCGAGGCGATGGGCGAGGGCGAGGCCGACTTGGACGGCCCATACATCCCGAGCAGCACCGCGCCACCGAGCACGAGCGCCGCGGACGCGAAGAAGACGGCGATCGCCTTTCGTTTCTTGAGCTCTCCGAAGACGAAGATACCGAGCAACCCACCGAAGACGAGGCTCGCTTGTAGCAACGGGTACGCGACCCCAAACGGCACCGAGTAGTAGTTGATCGCGACAATCGAGCAGAGGTTCCCCGCGTTCCAGGTGGCACCGCTCAGGCAGCCCGCCCACAAGGCAGCCCGAAGATGAAGCGGCGGCGCTTCGCCGCGTGAGAGCAGCCTTGCATACCAGCTCCCGGTGGTCAGCAGCGCCATGCTCAGAGCGCCGATGCCAAACGAGGGCAGCAAGGCAATCGCCTTCTGGCCGCTGAAGGCCTCTCCAGCAAACGACGCGGGCACGAGGACGGACCCACCGAAGAGACCTACCATGAGGGCTGCTGCGAGGCCGACAGCGCGGGTCGAGGCGGCGGAGGCGGCCGCGGCCGCGTTGCCGTCCACCGCTGGTGCACCACCGCCCACCGCCGGGTCGTCGGACGCCACCACCGGGTCGTCGGACGCCACCACCGACTCGTGCAGCCGCACTGCCGCCGAGTCGACAGCTGACGTCCGGGCGCGCGCCTCGCACAGCCTCCCGAGCGCGTCGCCAATGGGCACGCTCTTAACGATGCCGAGCACACCGATGAGGAGCAGTCCGACGGCAACGAGCGAGAGCGCGACTGACTGCACGGGCGCGCAGATGGGCTCCGGCCCGAGCGTGCCCCACAAAAAGGAGACCACGATGGCCGTCCCGCCCCAAACGCCCTGGCCGGTGCTCAGACCAATATTGCTGGCCGCGATGAAGCTGAATGAGCTTGCGATCACAAAGATCGCGCCGGCCAGGAAGCCAAACCACGTGAATGCAAGTGAGGTGCCGGCCAGCTGGAAGAAAGGCACAACCAGCCATGATGAGAGGAAGACGCCCAGACTCACGTACCCATTGAAGAGCACCGGATGTAGTTTGGTCGCTGCGACAGACGGTATCTTCATAAACGCCACGAAGATGCCATTGAAAAACGCCGAGCCCAAGGCGAAGAAGTAGCCTATGGTCATGATGCGCAGGGTGCGATGCGGTTCCCCGCGGGTGGGTGTGCGGTCGCCCGCGTCTTTGGAGGTGAGAGCTTTTTGAGAGCCAAACCGCGGTACAGAGACTCTTGCGGAAGCCGCTCCCCCTTGCGTGTGGGCCAAACACTTGACCTGTGAACGTGAAAACATGTGAAAACAACCTCTGACATTCTTCTCAAATGAGCACGACAACCAAGATCGCCAGGCCCGCTGCGCCGAAGACGATGATACACGAGCAGAGCAGACAGAGCACCAGGCGCAGCAGCTGCTCCCGGCGCCTCGCCTGGTCGTTGGCCAAGCCGCCGGCAGAGGAGGAGGAAAGCGCCCCTCTGGCGGCGGGTTCGTTGCCCTTCAAATCGGCCGTTGTGATGGCCGCCTCGAGGTTCCGCACGCGCAGGCTCGCCTCTGCTTGACTTGACTTGACTTGACTTGACTTGACCTCTTGCTGCTCCTGACGCTCTTCGAACTTCTCCTGACGCACAGGCGCCACTTTCGCACCCGCGCCGCCGCCGCGCGGCACGTCGCTGCGCTCCATAGTCTGAGGGAGCAAGGGCATTGCGGTGTTGGCGGCGGCGGCGGCACCATCGCTGGCGCGGCCTGGCGCAGAGGCGGGTGCCCGGTTGTGGTAGACCTCATACGCACGCCCACGCAGCCCCGAAAGGGCTGGCCTACAGCAGGCCTCGCAGCACGGGGCCACCGTGCGGACCAGACGTCGGACGAGACGCCACGAGCCGTGCGGGCAGCGGCGCAGGGCGAGGCACACCGTGCCACCCGCGCTCTCCGCATGAGACGCCTCGGCCGCCTCGGCGGATAGCGAGCGCGGAGCTTCGAGCTTCTGACGAACTAGCTCGGGGCTCTGGCGGCGGCTTATAATGTACCGGCGCAACTTGCGCCCCCGGTAGCCGGCCTGGAGCCGCGTGGCCGCACCGATCTCGGCGCGCCTCTGCTGTGCGAGCCCGTGCAGCCATACGGCCGGTACGCCGGGCACTTGGTCGTCTGGCTGCTCAGCGCCCACATGGAGCGTGCTCAGCTCGAGCAGCAGCTCGGCGGCGCCGCGCACGGCGATGGGCCTGGCGCCCGCCGGCCGGTTGAGTGTGCAGTGCACCGCGAGGACCTCCTCCGCAAGCAATAGCGCCCCGAGCGGCAATTCACAGGTGGCCATCGGTAGGTCGGGCGCGCTGTGTTGAGCGTCACGGCGCTGGTCGATCAACCGGAGGGTGAGCGGCGTTCGCGAGGGCGGCCACAGCAGACTTCCCGGAACGCAGAGCGTAAAGTGCTTCCCCCACGTCGGGTTGAGCGTCGCGGCGGGCGTCGCGGCGCCGGTGCTCGGCACGACGCCGCGCCACTCGAAGCGCACGGATGGCTCACCAACGTCCCCCCCCGCCGACACGACGCCCTTGGCCGCGCGCACGTGCAGGTCGAGCTTGATACGGCGCGGCGCGAGGGCGGCGCCCAAGGCGAGCTCGGCAGCACGGTCTAGGGGGAGCCACTGCGGCAGCACCTGACACCAGACCAGCGAGTGGTTCGAAGGCAGGGCCACGGCGATGGCACGCGCGGCGCCCGAACCGATGTGGTTGTAGGAGACGTCAAGGATGCGCAGCGAGCGCAGCCGTGGCAGCGCCGCCGCGAGCGCAAAGCCCCAGCTATCTCCCAGTCCAACATTGACGAGCTGCGCGATACGCAACGTGCGGCAGTTGGACAGAGCGCGCAGCAGCTCGATCTGCCGAGCGGGCGGCGCTCGCGCGGCGGCGGCGTCGTGCGTCAGCTTGAGAGTCCGCAGACCCCCGCGTGCGAGCGCGCCAAGCACGCTCGACAGCCCATCGGCTTGTCCGCCGAGCGTGCTTGGCTTGTCCGCCGAGGCGTCAGCGCTCAGTGCGCCCACGGGCACCGTGGCGGGGGCGAATTGGGCCGTTGGGCGTGGGCCGTTTGGCGCCGGGTGTGAACGTTCACAGCCGTTTGGCGCCGGGTGTGAACGTTCACAGCCGTTTGGCGCCGCCAGCGGCGCGGCAACAGAGTCGGCCGACTCACCCGACTGTTGCGCCACGTTGGGCGGTGAGGGCGGGGGCGAGGGCATCGGCAAGGGCTCGAGTTCGGTCGACGGTGCGAGGGCGTGAACGTCCGTGTCCCCGTTGGCTGTGCATGTGAATGATTCGTGCCCCCATGCCATCGCGGGGCGCGAGGCAGCAGAGGCCGCCTCCACGTTGAGCAGCAGCGCGCGCTGCAATTTGGCGAGGGATCCGCCGCTCCCGGCCGCAGCCGTGCTCACCTCCCCGAGGTGAATGGAGATGAGCACGGTGCAGCGGCTCGCGGCAGCATGCAGACAGTCGAGCGCCGCCTCCGAGAAAGGGTGCGGCATGGCATGCACGAGCTTGAGCTCTGCAAGGGGCACTCCTTCTTGGATGCCGGACGAGACTGCGGCGAGGCCGCGCTCACCGATCGCGTTGCCGCGCAGGTCGAGGAAGGCGAGCGGCACGCCCATCGCGAGCAGTTGGCCGATGGCGAGGGCGCATCGCTCACCAAGCTGGCAATCACGCAGCGTCAGGCTGGTGAGCGTGCGAGAAGGCAGCAGCGCGGAGAGAGCGATCGCCTTGGGCGCGTCAGAGAGAGCCACGAGGGCCGGCAGGTGGGCTCCAACGAGAGTTGGACGATCCCACGCGCGCAGCGTCGCCGCGAGCGTGCGCACATCTGCCGCCTCGCCTCCCGCCGCGCGCCCGATCCGGCCTCGCACTGACCGCTTGGGCGGTGAGCCGGGTGGCGACAGGTCGGCGGCGTCGTTGGTGGAGACCGGCTGCCACTCTTGAGCGACGCCAATGGAGTCGACCGCGCTTCTCGCGCCGCAATAGTCCGGACGGAGCTGTTCCAAGGCGACCGCCTTGCTGCCCTCGACGACGTCCTCCACGTCGTCCTCTTCCTCATCCTCCCACGCGGCCGGGTAGAGCCGGATGGAGCCTCGAGGGTGACCGTGACCTCGAGGTCGACCTCGGCCGTCCGCCTGCACCGACGACGCCCGACGCGGCGCGACCTTAGCGGCGGGCGTTTCGCCCGCAGCCGAGGCGCCGTCTCGGTGGAGGGGGTAGCGCTCGGGCACGCCCCGGCGCTCACCATGGCGCTCACCATGGCGCGGGTCCATCGTTGTCGCCCACCATGGCGCCCACGACTTCGAGCCGGCCAGCGTAGTACCGGTATTACCGGCCGAGTGCCAGGCTCCTTGTATTACCGGTACCGCCTCCTCGTCATCCAGTCGGATGGCCTCCTCGTCGCCGTCCCAGTCGGCGAACGCCACCGACGGTGGCGACCGCAGCCAAGCCGCGCCGTGCTGCTGCTGCTGCTGCTCGCGACGATGCAGGACGTCCTCGAGGAGCTCGTGATGGCTCGCGTGGTGGCTCGCGCCGCGCGGAGTGCGCTCGTACAGTTGCTCGTGCGCGAGCCCGTCGCGGCACCGATGCCGGTGCCGGTGGTGGTGAGGGGAGCCATGGTGGTGGTGGTAGCGAGAGTGGTGGCTGTGATGGTGGTACAGCTGGTCAGGCTCACCAACACCCGACGGGCCATCGATGAACTCGACGAGGGTGCGGATCGTTCCAGCGAACCACCCGCCGCCGGCCCACCCCCCACCCGACGCCGGCGGCGAGGGTGGCGGCGAGGGCGCCGGCCGCGTCGAGCGGCTGCTCACGGCGAGCGCCGCCGCCGTAGGAGCGCTCGCATTCGTAGGAGCGCTCGCATTCGTGGGAGCGCGGCTTCCGAATGCGAGCGCTCGGCTTGCCCTCGAAGCGACCGCGAGCACCATGGAGCGAGCGGGGGTGCTGCTCCCCTCTGTTGCCAGACCACCGGCCAGATCGGCCTCGAGATCTTCACAGCTAGGGCTCCAGTGAAGAGCCGCAGGCCGATGCAAGTGGTGGCGCTCCGGCGAGCGCGCTGCTGTGTGCACCATGCCACCCGACGCGTCCGGACGCACGAGAGCGCAGCGAGCGTGCCCGAGCGGGGGGTCGCGCGCCCACGCTGGCGGACAAGCGGCACTCGCGCGCATGGCCGTGTCGACTAGTCCCTCGACGGCGGCAAGGGTGAGGCTGGGCGCGGCTGCCCGGCCCGTGCGTGCATCCCTCGCCTCGGAGACTGCCGCATCCTCGTACTCTTGTCGCGCCATCTGCTGCTGCAGACGGCACGCCTCCGCCGACATGGTTGGTTCGGCTGCAACGGCTGCTCGGGTACGGGGCTGAGAAGCCAATGACTCGCCATCCGCGAGCGTCTGGGGCGCTCCACGGGGCGCAGAAGCCTCGAGGTGTGAATGGAGGTGTGAAGCCTCGAGGTGCGCCGCAGGCGTCATCGGGGGTGGGCCGGGACGCAATGGCTCCGTCTTCGGGGAGGGTCTCGCCGCGCCAGGTACCGGTACGGCCCGCATCGCCCGATACGGTCTGTTGGGTGCGTCGCGATGGGCTCGAACCCAACGGCGCGCCCAGTAGGTGAAGATGGTCGTCGCATATAGCGTGAGCCGTGACGACTTTAGATGCAGCTGAGCGAGCTCCGCCTTGAGCGCCGTCTCGGGCAGCGCAAGCAGCGCAAGCACCTGCGCGTACAGCTTGCGCCCGCCCCAGCGCGGCTGCGTGCGCACGAGCGCGCATGTGCGCCCGAGCTGATAGTGGCGGCCGAAGCGCAGCCCGCATGCTGTGAAGATAGCCTGCACGAAACCACGAGGAGCGAGAGCCGCCCATGAAGGCGGCGCGGCCGCGCGCAGACGGCCAGTGACGGCGAGCAGCGGTAGCTTCACAGGGTAGCCGTTGGCCAACAGGTAGGCCGCCGAGGGCACCGCCAACGCATCGAGCTGACGGAGCACGACGCGTGGCTCGAACGTGTGGGGAACCTCGGAGCCGTTGGGGACCACACAGAGCAGGTGGCGCAGCTCGTAGAGCTCGCAGGAGTGCAAAATCTCACGCAGCTCGTGCACGAAATTCGCCGCAACCGAGCGAACGGCACGCCTGGCGACACCGCCGATGCCACCCGCGCCGCCCAGGCTGCTGCCATCGGCGGCCGTACCGCCGACTGCCGCGGCCCCGGGGAGGAAGGCTTCGCCAATCTGCTTGACGAGGAGATTGGACGACTCCAGAAAATGGAGCTTGGCAGTGTACGGCAGGCCCGAGCCCCGGCCCGAACTGAGCAGGGCGCGTGCGTCGTAGAGCACGGAACCAGCCGTGTGGTGCACCACGAAGGAAGAGGCGGTGTGGTGCGCCAGAGCAGCGGAGCTAGGGTGCTTGCGATGCAGCTCGCTGGTGAGCAGTGCGGCGTTCGTGGCCTCATCGGCTATTGAGCTTGACGGAACCGCGCGAGAGTGCAGCTCAAGCAGCGCGAGCAGTGGCGTGCCGCCGTTGCCGCCGCCCATCCCAGTGCTGCCGCCGACACTGCTGGCGGCGCCGTCTGTTCCCTCGGCCGTGAGCGCCGCGCGGCGGCTTGGTGATGGGGGGAGGGGTGCGAGGGGTTCAATCTCGACGCGCCCATCGAGCAGCGACAGCAGCGCGCGCGTGTCGGGAAGGGGTACTTCCGTCCACCCGACGCACTCGTCCAGGTAGCGACGCTGCTCTGCCACGAGTGTGGTGCTCACGAAGAGGGCGTGCAGGCGCTCGGACGCGTACTGCGAGCACAGCTGGTGCAGGCCGTTCACCGGCAAGATCTCCGAGGGCGGAGGTGAGAGGAGCAGGAGCTCCGTGCTCGCGACGCCCGACGGCGGCCCCGGCGCAGTGCCAGCATTGCGGCCTCCAGCCTGGTGCTTGGAGAGGAGCCGTGCGAGTGCCGCATTCAGCCGGCCGTTGAGCAGCTGGAAGACATGCGCATGGATCTCCTCCATCAGCGCCCGGCGCACCGTGGCCGCCTGCGCCGCCGTCCGACGCACCGCCGCGAGCGCCGAGGGCGACGACGCCCTCGGCGGCGGCTGCTGCGGTGGCGGCTGCAGCTGCGAGAGCGGCGGCGACGGCAGTTTCGTCATCGAGCGCACCTCGGCCTCCCACAGCAGCGCATGCAGCGACGGCAGGCCGAGGAGTGCCGCACATCTGTGCAGCTCGACGGAGGAGATAGAGGCCTTCGCGTGCTCGTCGACATACTCCTCCGCCGCCTCGTCGACGAAGACGAGGTTGCTCAGATGCAGCATCCCTTCGAGCAGGCACCACAGATGCGAGATCTCCCTGCCGCTCAAGCCGAGCGCCGCCGTCCCGAGCGCATCGCGCAGGCGCTCAAGGTCTTCCGGGCCACGCCGCGCACCGTCGGCCGCCGCCGCGCACGAGCGCAGCATCGCAAAGTCACGAGGAGGTGCGCAGACGCTGCGAGATCCGGCAGCCATGGGCTTCCTCTCGGCGTCCGTGGCGAGCGGTGCGCCATGGCGCAGCGACGCCTGGTGCAGCACGGCATAGTACGCATGGAAATTGCCCTCCGCCTCGCTAGCCGCCTCGCACACGCGGGAAGCTTCGAGACCAAATGCAGAGACCGTGATCGAGACGGTCGAGCCATTCTGTGCGTCGAGGCGCAAGCGCAGGCACCGGCCAAAGCGGGGCGTGCTTGCAAACTGGCGCGAGCGCGCGCTGCCGAAAGCCTGCAGCACCGCCTCGCCTGCCGCGAGAAGTGCCGCTGCATCGCCGCCGTTGCCACTGCCACCGAGTTTGCTGCTGACGAGTTTGCTACTGCCACTGCCACCAGCTCCGCCTGCGAGCACGCCGGCGGCGCGGCCGTACGGGTCAGTCGTGCGCCAGAGCCAATAAGAGGCCAGTAGCACGAAGACCTCAGGCTGGCCAGCGCCCTGCGCTCCGTGCACAAGCACTGCCTGTGATCGAGCGAGCGTCTCCTTGCCGGCAGCGGCGCCAGTGCCGCTACGCCCGAGCGCAGCGCGGAGCGCTCGCTCGCCGAGCGAGTAGCAGTGGGCATCGGGCGGGCTACCATCGTCCGCCTCGGCCGCCGCCGCCGCGATACGCATGCGCTTCGCCGTCCACAGCTCTGGCGTCGGTCCGCATGGGTTGAGCCAGAGCAACGAGTCTCGGCCGAGCCACGTGCCAAAGGCGTGGTCTTGCTCCAACCGCCGACGAAGGCAGTTTAGCAGGGCGGGCTTGTGAAGAAGGGGAAGCTCTGTCAGATCGGATGGCTCCTCTCCCATAGAAGCGCTGTCCGCAATTCGTGGCCACGCATCCACGTGCAACCTGCAGATCCTCTCGCCTGGACTCCGGCCTTGGGTGGTGCACCGGAGCGAGCCGTCCGAGCGCTGGCCGGTCACGAATGCCTTCAAGTACGCTTCTGGCTCCTGGTCGCTGCTCGCGGTCACCCACAGAGCCTGAAGCGACGTAATGGACTGCTTAGACATGCCTTTTCGGACGGTAGCCGATCCGAGTTAGATCCCGTGAACGCGCTGACGCGAGCTACCGGTACCGGTACCTGTTGTGAACGAGGTTTCGTCCCAATTTTCTTTGGGAGGCGGTGTTTAAGTTGAATTATTTTCACACAGTGCTCTCGCCCCGCCGTCCCGATGGCCCCGTCCACAGTGCTCTCTCTACAACTCCCCCTTCAACATGGGATTCGCTTTGAGCACCTCCAGCGCGGTTTGGGCGTCGGCCGCTACCTTGGCGTCATCGTTCTGCTCCGCCGCTCGGCCAAACCAAACGAGCGCCTCGTCGAGGGAGCCCATCTCATGCAGCAGGGACGCAGCGTTGTACTGGGCGCGGGCATGTCCGGCCCGGGCTCCGATGAGGAAGAGCTCAAGGGCGCCCTGCAGCTCCCCGGGGGCGTGCAGCAAGAGCAGCTGGGCCGCCTCGTACGCCGCCGCCGCGTGCCCTTGGGTCGCAGCTTGCCGCAGCCATCCGATCGCCTGTTCAGAGCTCTGAGCCTCGAGGCAGCCGGGGCGGGCGTTGCACAGGGCGACCAGATTGTAAGTCGCCTCGGCATGGTCTTGAAGGGCGGCCGCGCGACAGAAGTGCACTGCCTTCTCCAGATCGGCAGCGACTCCGCCGTGGCCCTGGGCATAAGCCAATCCCATCACCGACTGTGCCTCAGCATGCCCGCCCGCCGCGGCGCGCTGGATCAGTGCCATGGATGCGGCCATATCGGTCGAACGCATCGCGAGGGCCTCTGCATAGTCAGCCTCTGCCTGCACCAAGGCGGCTTGGATGGCTTCTTCGGACGGCGCAGCTGCATGGGCAGTCGGCTCGAGACTCATGCACAGGCCACTCACCGATTCCAAACGACGCCCCTCCTCTGTGAAAGTCACCTTCCGCGCCACTGCGGAGCCACGGGCCGTTGCCATGAGCTCCGGAAACCATAGCTTGGCTCCTGTGCACGCTGCCCGGTCCATGACCAAAGCGAGCGCCGCTTCGCGCTGCACCACGGCCGCTTTGGCGGGCCCGGAAAAGACTTCGTCAGCGAGGCTCGGGCTCGGGGAGATTCCGACCTCGCTTGGGGAGATTCCAGCCTCGCTTGGGGAGATGCCAACCTCGTGCGTCCACACACGCGCCGTCGTAAGCACCCATCGTTCGTGGTCCTTTGGGTCGTTGTTCTCGACTAGATTAAGGGTCGGGATCAAGATGAGGTCGTCAGCCACCGCGGACGCCTTCTGCCGCTGAGAGGTACGCTCGCGCTCTCGCTGGGCAGCACCTAATGGCACGTGATCCAGCCAAATGTTGACCAGCAGCGTCACTCGCAACTGTCCAGGGCGTGCCAGCTGGGTAGGAGTGGTCACACCGGCTGACCAGAGAAGAGGAGGTGCCACTCCATGCCACGCGGAGCCGGCGAAGGCTAGATGCTTGCCCGCGCGAGGAAAGACGGCCCACGCCTCGCGTGCGACCGAGTCGCGCACCGTCTTGCCTTGCGTAAAGTTGGTGAGAAGGATTGTAGGCATGGACGGACTGCTGCTGAAATAGGTTATCGTGGAGACCGCTGGAAAGAGGTCAGTGCGACCTTCAGCCTCGAGGGCTCCCAGGTCAAAGTCACGGTGCAATGGCACGCCAATCGATTTGCTCTCAAGGTGCGACTGCACCCAGAACTCTGCGCCCGACTGCGAAGCGTCAAAACTCATGCTCCTTGTGTGAAACGAGAAAATGGCCGCTGCAGCTTCCTCGAGCGGCGTTCTTGGTGTCGCAGCTGCCGATAACCAGCGCGTGGCGTTCAGCTTGAGCTGTGACAGCTGCTCGGCGACAAGGGCACATGAGGTGCTCGGCAGCGCATCGAACAGGAGTGGCTCTCGCATCGATCAAGCAAGGAGGGAGGGGTGTTTGGTGTGTGAACATTGGCTGTGAACGTTAACACGAAGGACTTCGGTTGACTCGCTCGACTTCATAGGAATTCCCGGCCGACACTCTTGTCCTGTGATCACACCCGACCGGACGTCGCGGTCTTGCAAGTCTCCTCACACTCAGTCCGAGTCGCCGAAACAATCGGTGCAGTTTCGTGACGTTTCACTCCCCCGGTCCGATAACGAAGTAACCGATAGAAGTGCACTGGTCTCCTCTAGTAGGGCACAGTGACCAGTGCGTTCCTGTGCGCCGCCCCAAAACTCATGGCACGACATTAATGAATCTAACCTGCGCCGTTGGCTTTGCCGGGGCGGCAGCGTATCCCCCCCGGGTAGCTGGTTGTTGATGAGATGTACCGGTACTCGAGCTCGGCGAGCTCGAGCACATCGCCGTGCAGGCGGGCACATCTCCAAGCTGGCCGACGTGTTCGGCGATATGCTCGAGCAGCAGCAACTCTCGCTTGCGCAACTCTTCAATCTTCTCCTGCGCCTTCATCTCCGCCGCCGCCGCCTCATTGGCTTCTGCCGCCGCCGCCGCCGCCGCCGCCGTTGCCGCCACGGCCACCGCCGCCGCTGCTGCCACCTTCGCTGTCGCTGGCGCCGCCGCACGCGCCGTATGCGCCGCACGTGCCGCATCTGCCGCATCTGCCGGATCTAGCGCGGGTCTGCTCACGTCCTGCGCCTCGACGTTCACGCGCTTAGCGGCGGCGCCCTCCTTCTCCGCCGCCGCCGCCGCGCCCCCCGCTGCCGCTGCCGCGGCTGCTGTCGCTCTACCGAGTTGGTCGCGGCATTGCAGGAGCTGCGCCTGCAGTAAAGCGATCGCAAGCTCCTGATCCGAATAGCTGCTCGCGGGCTCGTCGCTCGGCGCCACTCTCGCCAAGCCACAACAGCGGCGCAGCCACCGCAGGCGCCGTAAGACACAAAAAAGCGCCAAGCCGGCAGCGCCCGCAAGGCCAACGACGACCCAAAAAGGCAAGGTGCGCTCGGCGTGCGAATCGGCAGCGAGCCCAACGAGGGCGCCGAGGCCAAACATGGCCAAATGCAGCATCGTCGTGCCTGTGCGGTACCAGCACAGCGCGGGGCACCGCTCGCCACCTTTGGGCACGTTGAACCACAACAGCTCCTCTATGGCGTAGTAGACGACGGCGAGCCCGCCGGCTGCGGCTGCGGCGAGCGCGACTGCGGCGACGCCGACTCCTGCGCGCGAGAAGACGTGATGGCACGCCTCCTCGTACGCCATCAGCCCGCCCAGCACCGCCCACACGAGAGAGAAGCCCTGTTGCTCCGCCAGCACCGTCACGATGCACTGGAGCGCTGAGACCAGTCCGGCCAGCGGAACCCAGAAGAGCGCGCTGAAGGTCAGCTCACCCACCGCACTGGCCGCACAGAAGGCGCCTACGCAGATGCCGAGCACGATCAGGTTGATGGTCGTATCGCGCCAGTCGTAGCCGTACGTTGCCGTCCGCAACAGCACAGCGCAGGACGACTCGGGAGCTGCGCGCTCGTGTGCGCCAGCACTGGCGCCGGCATGGTACGTGGCGATGATGGCGCCCCACGGATGCAGCGCTTGTGACGCTGATGGCGCAATGGTGGCGGAGACAGCTGGTGCCACGGCCGACGCCACCTCCCCATACATAACCGTGCTGCTCATGTCATCCACGCGGTGAGCGTACGCCGGAGGCCGGTCCGCATACCCGTACGTGTGTGGGTCCGTGTGTGAAGACCTTCTGTGTGAAAGCTAAGGAAGGGAAATCGCCTATCGTGACCTGTCGTGGTCGCGGCGCGCGCTCAGATCGTATGATCGCTCGCCCATTCGGTCGGTCTGGGTCTCGTGTATCGGTCTGGGCACTTGTGGGTGGGGTTGGTGTGTGCGGCTGTGCCTGACCGGTGTGGTCCGAGCCTCGAGCCTGGGTGCGTAACCTGTGCGCAGTGCGGACAAGCGGACAAACTAACGCGCTTTCGACAAAAGGTTGCAGCCGCGTTCGTCAAGCTCGAGGACTTCCCACGCATCGTTCGGGCAGATAGCGTGATATACATAATGCGCGCCGCCGTTACGGGCAATCGTCCAATACCGCTACACCACTGCTACATCGGCCGATCGGCGGAAGACCCAAAGCCGATGCTCGGCGACGACAATTGGCGCGTCGGCAGTGGCGTCCTGTGAACTGGGTGTGCTCGTGCACAGATCCGCGTGGTCGAGATGTACCCACGCACCGTCACCGTTACCGTCGAAGCTCACGGCCTGCGTGAGCGTCATGTCGGGCATCGCGAGCAGAGCGTTGAAGCACTCGAGCAGCCCGTGTCTCTGCTCTCGAGACGCGAGGACAAGGATACCGCCTGGCGCCAGCGTTGCACGGATCGTGGCCAAAAGTGGCTGCACCGCCTCAGTGTAGTAATTGATATCGGCAGCCAGCACCACCTCCGCCGTCGGCGCCCCCGACCGAGTGCGGAGCACGTCAAACCAGTCAAGCCTTGAGGCTCGCAGCCTGTCGGCCACTTGATTGCGCGCTGCAGCATCGTCAATGAGAGCCAACGCTTTGTCGCAAAACTCGGTGCAGACGATAGATCGAGCACCGAGTTTTGCGCTCGCGAGCGACGGCAGGCCGATGCCGGCTCCCAATTCAATCACGGACCGAGCGTGCACAATTCCTGGGTGTGCAACAAGCCATTGCGATAGGTAGAGCGCCGAGCCCCAGACTGCCATAGTGACGGGAAGGTCAACGGTGACTGCGTCGCTTAGTCGAAAGGCCGACCAGGACGAGGTTGGTGCGTCGGCGAAGAGGACATCAAGAGGCATGGAAATCTCGTCGTCCATCGCCTCGTGCATGAGGAAGTTCTCGATGTGTGAATGCTCCGTGATTTCTGATGCAAAAGTCGGGCGCCGTCCAACAACACCGGGGGGAGCCGGAAAGGAAGTGCAGTACCGGACTCCCCCGGTGTCTTTTTACCGGACCCCCGCGCGCGGGCCCCGGTGGCGTCTTTTTACCGGTACGCGGCCTCGCCGAAATGCTTGCCCTCATCATCGGCCCCGCCGCGATTCTCAGCTCAGTGCCAGGCTACATCGTCGAACCTGTTCGCTTCGACATCGTGGGCACTTACAAGCAGAGCACACTGTACAACATCGTGACCGCCAACACCGAGTACACCAGCGGCGCCCCGCAGCTTCTGGATCTGCACGGCACACGGTACGAGCAGGGCTTCGCCTCGGGAAAGCTTGGTGGGGACGCCGCGCGCGAGAACTACGACAGCCTGCTGGATGCCCTCCTCGATACCTCCACCCTCGCGGGGAAGCTCGAAAAGGCCGCGCTCGAGGTGGTCATTGACTGGCAGTGGTCGTCCACGCTGTCAAAGGCGGTGCCATCCAACATGGTCGAGGAGCTGAACGGCTTTGCCGACGGCTGTATGTCGGCGCGACCGCTCGACGGGCAATTTTGCCAGCATCTGGTTGGACGTACGCAGGTGCTCGCGAACGCGCCGGGCGACGTGGCGGACGTTGTCTACGTCCTCCTTGACGAGCTGCCCAAGGCGGTGGCCAGTGAAGCGGAGGCCCTACTCCGTTCAGCTCAGGCACTGCGGAGCAACGGTCGCGGCGACGGCGCTCCGAGCCTGCGCGGTTGGCTGGGCAGACTGCGCTGGCCCCTCGCGCAGTGCTCCATGTTTGGCGTGTGGGGCAAGCGCACCGCGGTAGCCGGCCAGATCTTTTCAGGTCGCAATCTCGACTGGAACGAAAACACAGGGCTCGACAAGTGGAAGATCGTGACCGTCTACCATCCGCCTGACGGGCACGCGCACATGACGGTTGGCTTCGGGGGGCTGATCGGTGCGCTTGCGGGCATGTCGGCTGAGGGCCTCACGGTCCACGAAGCGAATCTCGAATCGAATCTCGATTCGTTTCGCGGCTTTCCGTGGCTGCTCAGGCTGCGCCACGTCATGGAGCGCGCCTCCAACCTCGCCGAGGCGCGCAGCGTCTGGGCGGAGACAAACAACACCGTTGGCTTCAACCACATGATCGCCTCGGCCGCGGACCAGTCCGCACTCGTCATCGAGACGAACTCACAGACGAGCGCCTACTTCAGCGCCAATGACCCGCGCGAGGCGGCCGCTGCCTTCCCTGGCCCGGGCGGGCGGATCATTCATGGTGCTCCGATGGAAGACGCCGTCTTCCGGACCAACCACGGCTTCGACACGCGCATCGTCAGCCACTTCATGTGGAACACCACCGGCGCATACAATGATTCGGATCACCGGTACCACCTGATTGCGGACACCATCCGCAGCAGCGCCCAGCCGATCAGCGCGCTCGATGCGGTTCGGCTCACTGCGCTGATCGGTCAGAAGGGCCCCGACTATGCGGCATGCACGCCGCCGTTCAAGGGCGGCTGCAATGTGCTCTCGGTCGCCACCGACCCGACCAACCTCATCGCTTACGCCGCATGGGAGGACGGCGCCGGCACGGGCACCGAGCCTGGCAACTGGAGGCCGGCGGCGTGCAATGCGTACCTCAAGCTCGATATGAAACGCTGGTTCGAAGGCAACGGTACGCTATCCTCAAGACCTCAAGAGTCATAAACAGGAACAATACAGCCTCGGGAGAATTTAGGGGTGTCGAGGAGGGGAGTCGTCTTCCAGTGCAAGAGAGGTCTGATTCGTCTGAATGCGCTGTCCCTGAGCGGCGTCGAGTCGAGTTGAAGTCGAGTATGTGGCTATGTGGCGTGTGGGGTACGTAAGCAAGCAAGCGAGCTAAATTAGTCGAAACGTGACATGCTACCCGGTACGAAACGCACAACCGTCCTTCAGAGAACTTTCCGAGAAATGGTTTTTGCATTTTCGTCACCACGCGCGGGACGACCAGCAGGACGTCGAGACCCTCCTCATACGAAAATGGCCAACACCACGGCGTCCGCTGTCTGGCAGATCGTGACGGGCCGAGGGTGTGAGTTGAGCCGTGACGGCAGATGCGTCACCGATGGCCCAGGCCCGTATAGAAATCTTGACGGCTGTACGGTCATAGCACTACAGCCGCTCACCATCTCGATGGCAACCTACTTTGTGGAGGCGCGCTTTGACTACCTTTTCATACGCAACGTCGCGTATCGAAGCGAACAGTACCCTCGTGGTCCCGATGGAGTATCTATGCTTGCCTACGAAGAGATGCGCTGGGTCACGGACATGACCGTCAGTTCAAATGGCTTTGAGGCGTGCGCCTTTCCGGTGGAGTGGGAGGGTGGCTCGACGACAAACACGCAGCCTTCCTTCTTCTCTCCGTACTGGATATTCTTCGGACCGTTGCCGTGCCTCCTCATCTTCATCATTTTGGCGTTCCGTGTGCGAACCCGACGCCAGATGGCATGGGACCGCCGTCTGGCAGCGCAAAACTTGGGCTCCCTTCGCAGGCACACGTGGGAATTTCCAGAAAGACAGGAGCAGCGGCCCCCAGCACCGATCGTGCAAGGTCGGCCAGTTGCGTCCGCCGTGTCGGTGCCCGGTCTCATAGCGGGCGTCGCCCTCACCGAGAACCCTATCCACGGTAGGATGAGCGGTCAACTGACGGTAGCGCACGAGCTCAACCAGCTGGCGATGCTGCACGCTGCGGGGCATATCAGCACCCAGGAGTTCGACGCGGCAAAGGCGCGGCTCCTCGGGATGCCGGTTCCCGACCCGCCTGCTGCGCAGGCGGCGATGCCGACGGCCACGGGCACGGTGGTCGGCGTGCCGGTAAGGGGATGGATGGGCCTTCATCAAGTGTAGGATGTGTGAGCCGAGCGCATCCCAGGGAGACGCGAGTCGGGCGGTCTGGGGGGACCGCACCTCGTCACCGGGAGCGCTCGGCTCGTTAATACACGAAGCATGAAAAAAGTCACCCAGTCAGTGGGCCGTTTTACGACGTGTGCATATTCACAAATTTGGGGTCACCCCCCCCCCGCGCTACCCCCGCGCGCGCCCCGACCGGGGCGCGGGCTCGCGGCTGCACCGAGGCTGCAGTGCACACCGGCTATGCCGCGCTAAGTATGCCGGCCCAGGTGTTTTGTCCCGCGGTCCCACGGCCAACGATCTGTTCTTGTTGCTATCACGTGCCTTCTGCTCCGTAAATGGACATGCATGGTATGCCTTTGCGCCACGAGCTAGTTTAGTTTCAAAGTTCGCACTCACGCCTCGACGGTCGCGTTCATCCCGTTGGGGCGCCCCTCGCACGTGCACTCGCCCATCTGATCCGCCACCGCCACGAGGTCGCGCATGATGATGCCCTGCCCGAGCCTGGCAAGCGCGAAACGTGTCAACTCACTGTCATCGGCGGGCAGCCCCGGGGGATAATCGGTGAGCGCCTTGTAGGGAAGGCCTTTTTTGTGCGGCTCCTTGGCACATGTGCACGTGCCCAGGGCCGACGCGATGTCGTTCAGGTCGCGCTGAAGAAGCCCCGCCCCCCTGGCGATCAGCTCATCGCGAGGAAGAATGTCCGGGTTCCCGCCGGCAAGGATGGCGTCCTGCGCCCGGAGATTACCGGAGATGAGAGGGGAGAATTGAGGGCGGGGACGCGACCAGGGCTGGGAGACGCGGCCGCAGCGGCGGGCTTGTCGGATTTGCGTGCGGCGCAGGGCCATGTAGCCCCGGGCCCGTGAAGAGGGCCGAGTGGGGGGAATGATATGGGCTCGGCCGTGAACGTGCGGGCTGGCGCGCGGCGTACGGCAATCGGCTTGGCGAGGATGCGGAGGTACTCGGGGATGCCGCTAAGCCTTTGGGACTCTTGGAGCGCCACCTGGAAGTAGTAGGGGCGCCGCACGGGTCCTGCCGAGCCGCCGCCGCCGCTTCGGTCCAGAAGCGGGTAATAGCCAAACATGCCTGGGTCAAGGTTAGGGTTAGGGTATGGTTAGGGTTCGGGTTCGCGCCACGTTTGCACTCGTTGGACCGAGAGAAGGACCGAGAGCTTACCAGGGCCCGCTTGGATGTGCGCGTCCATGCACTCCGCAGGCAGCGCAAAGCGCTCGTAAAGATGGGGTGTGCCGTAGCCGAGGCACTCCCACCAGTGCCCCATCGCGTAGTGCCCGAACCACCCGTCGCCCGACGGCGTGACGGGCGGCTGCGAGTAATCAGTCTCCATCTGAGCATAGATTGCCATTGGCAAGACCCTGTACGTCAGCATGCGGTGCAGCATGTTCTCAAAGTCGTTCGCGGTGGTGGTGATGCCGGTCGCGATCTGAGGATTGTTGTACGGCGTCCACGTCGTGCTCGTCATGTTGAAAGCCTTGTACAGGTACTTGTCGTAGAGCTCCTGGATGTGCTGACCCGACGCGGCCACTGCCATCGCGCCTGCGAATTGCAGGTGGCACGACAGGTAGGCCCAGCACTGGCCCGGCTCGCACTCGTTGGGCACGTTCTGGTAGAGCTTCTCGGCGCAGTGCAGGAAGTCGGCATTCGGATCGGTCATGCACTCGGCGCCTGCGGTGCCCTCCGACATGTAGCCGGAGCGGAAACTCAGCAGGTGGCGGAGAGTGACGCGTGAGCGCGGGTCCTTGGGATTTTTGCTCCACCAGGGGAGGTACTTGGAGGCGAGGTCGTCGTAGTGCAGCGTGCCGTTGGCCACCAGGCCCGAGATCATGATGGCGGATGGCCACTTGGAGAGTGACGCGCCCTTCATGTGAGTAGTGTCCATCGAGAAGCCGGGAGTCTCCCACGAGAAGAGGCGACCGTTCTCATCGCCCACGTTGATGGCGAATTGAGTGTCGAACTGAAGCGACGCCCAGGCTTCCGCTCCGCGGCGAAGTGGGTCCCAGATGTCGGCGGAGAGCACGGCCACGGTCAATTGCACGGCGAGCATGAGGCTCCGTCGCGGCGGTTCGTCAGTTTCCGCAGTGTTTCCTCCGGGACCTCCGATCCGAGAAGTTCCCGCGACGTTCCTCGGTTACGTGCATTTCACGAATTCCGAATATCAACTGGAATCCTGCCATCGCCTCTCCTTCCCCCCTTTGAAGCATGATGGCGGACACGAGGTCCGAATCCTCGTATTCCTACTACGACGACCCGCCAGCATCGTCAAATGATGTGGCCAATGATGGGGACGCGCCCCAAGAGGAGGGCGAGCGATATGACGAGGATGAGCTTTACTCACAGTACTCCTCCGCAAGGTCCTCCTCTTCGCAGCAGTACTCACCCGCAAGGTCCTCATCACAGTACTCATACGATTCGTATTCGCCTGCCCCGAGCGACCGGCCAGCCAACATGCCGCAGCGGCCGATGCCTGCTCAGCCGCCCAAACCACCGCTCATGAGGATAGCCGATGCACTCCGATCTCCGCATCCGGCACTCCCGCCCACGCCCGCGCAGCCGCACTTTTCGAATCTGCCTCCATCTCAGCAAGCCAGTCGCTCACAGTCGCTCGATCCTACTTCAAAAGCCAGTGCTTCCAGCCCCGTCCAGCGTACCGCCTCTACACCCTTCGATGCTGGCGCAGCTGCCTGCAACGGATCCAATCCCATGCTCACCTCTCCCAGTAGCATACACCTCACTCCTGCCCTACAAGACCGCGCGACGAGTACTGCGCCACCCATCGCCGGGCAGGATCGGGCGACGAGTACAGGCGGACTCGCAGCGCCCTGCATGCAAGAGCGTGCGATGAGCGCCGCGCCGCCGCTGCCGGTCATGCAAGAGCGAGCGACGAGTGGTCGGTCGCGCACCGTTTCCGGCATTGGAACGAGCGCCGAACCCGATGGCGACGACCCGATCCTCAGGGCTTCGGAGGCGGAGCAGGCGCGATGCGTCTTTGAACTCGCCAGGTCCGAGGCGCCAAGGCTCCTCTGACGACGTCTGATTTCGTCTCATGGCTCCTCTGATGACATCTGATAGGGTCTCATTGCTCATCTGATGACGTCTGATTGCGTCCCTCATCAGGTCCGAGGCGGAGGCTCACGCCAAGGTGCAGCTGCTCCTCGCAGCCAAAGCGGCGGCCGAGGCGGCAGCGAGTGATGCAGAGGAGGCAGCGGCGGTCGAGGCGGCCGCGCAAGAGGCTGTAGTGACGGCCGCGCTGATGTACGACGCGGCCGTCGCTGATGCGCAACTCGCCGAGCCAGCGGGCGTCGCGGAGGCCGCCGCCATCAAGGCAGCCGCCTCTGAGCAAACGTCCGCCAAGGTGGCGGCAGCTGAGGCGGCGTTGAGGCGGGAGCGCGCCATGCAGGCGGCGGTGCAGGCAGCAGTGCAGGCGCACGGACTCGAGCAGCATGTGGCCACGGCGCAGCAATCCGTCCAGCGCGCCCGCAGTCGGCTCAAGGACACCGAGGCGCAACTCGAGCGCCTCCGACAGCAGCAGCAGCAGCAGCAGCAGCAGCAGCAGCAGCAGCAGCAGCAGCAGCAGCAGCAGCAGCAGCAGCAGCAGCAGCTGCAGCTGCAGCAGCTGCAGCAGCTGCAGCAGCTGCAGCAGCTGCGGCAGCAGCAGGACTTCGACGGTGCAGGAGGCCTTCGCTTGACTCCTCTGCCTTTCGACCCTGCAGTGCTCAAGGCGATCGAGGGGGCAGGGCCGCTGCTGTCGGCGGCACAGCTGCCAGGCGCCGTAGCGGCAGTGTTCGCTTCCCTTCGCGCGGCGAATGAGAGTGGCGTGGCTGCCCTCGAAGCTCGCTTAGAGGCCGCGCGGCAGCGGCGGGCCGCATCCGAAGCTGAGCGTGATGCGCTGCATGCCCGCGTGGCGCCGCTGCGCTCCCTTGTTCCATCGGTCAGCACCGACGAGCTGCTCGCGCGGCTGCAGGTTGAAGTGACCAAGCGGCAACAGCTCGAGGCCGAGTTCCGAGTCATCAAGGGGCACATTGAAGAGGTTGGTCATCGGCTGGCACTTGTGCACCAGCAACAGCAGCAGCAACAGCAGCAGCGGCAGAGGCAACAGCAGCAGCAGCAGCAGCAGCAGCAGCAGCAGCAGCAAGTCAAGCCCGTCCAGCAGCGATATCTGAGCGCTCTGGGCGCGGTGCCCTTGCCGCAGCTGGCAGATGCCCAGCTCCTCGCGCCAGTGCAGATGGAGGCGGCCGCCAACGCCCTTGGCAAGACGGCGGCAAGGCTCAAGGAGAAAATCGCACCCGAAGCAGCGGAGGAGGCGTAGGAAGCGTAGGAGGCGTAGGAGGCGTAGGAGGCGTTGGAGGCGTTGGAGGCGTGACACTGACTGGCCGCCGAGAGCGCGTCCGCGGCGTCGCGCTCGCGGTGTGCGACGACGGCGTCGCGGCCACGTCCAGTGCCGAGTGTGGGCGACGAGCGGTGGCAGCAGTCCATGGGCATCCATGCATTTCCCGGTTCCCGCACTTCCCCCACGTCATATCGTGGCGCGCCGCATCACGAGCGCCGCCAGAGTGTCGGCCCGGGGACACACACGGACAAGCTGTTTTAGTCTTTTAGTTTTACCCTGGGCCTGTGCGCTGTCGGCTGTGGCTCTGCGCGCGCGCCGGGGCCCGGGCGGTCTCTCACGTAACTGTCTACACCGTCGTCGGCGGGCTCGCGCTTGCCGCTTCTCGGACCGGGGTGCGGGGTCCGGGGCGCGCGGGTCGGGCGCGCGCGGTCTACGCCTCTATAGGAATTACCAACGCTACAATTAAACATAGAGAGTCAACACTTGCTATCGCCAGGAACAGAGCGGGTCCACACCGAAGCGGAGATAGTACGCCGAGTGAAGCCGATCGAGGGCCTCGGGTGTGCGCTCCCACTCATCCACCTCGTTGACTACGAACTCGAAAGACACGCGCGCGTCCTCGCCGCACCACTTCATCAGCGCACAGACGGCGGAGATCTGCGCAGCGCCAGACATTGCGCCACACTCTTTGCCGTCCCGCAGCATCTCGAGAGCCCCGTCGAACCCCCCGCCGGTCCGTGCGCACGCACTAAAGAGCGCATCGACCATGAACTCGGAAGCAGGGCGAGATGCACGCCTGTAAAACGACTTGACATCCATCCAAATGGTCGCAAGCGTTTGCGCGCTGCAATCGTCATCGAGCAGCTGCTCGCACATGATCTCACCAACAGTCCACTCGGTGCGAGCGTGTGGAGGTTGCTTGGCGGTGCTCTGGCGACGACTGTGCACGCTGCCGCCACGTGCTGCTTTGTTCGGTGCGGTGGTACTACCAGCCTCGCGGCTGCCCTCGAACTCTATTTCAGCAATCAATGCCTCGTAAGCTGCCAGAACCTCGACGAATGTAAATGCATCGGTTTCAGCTGCCCCGCCGGCTTTCACATCCGGGTGAACTTGCTTGGCAAGTGTGTAGAACTTGCTCTTTACCTCGTTCTTGGTCGCACCTGACTGCAAGCCCAGGACAACGAGAGGACTGGCCGCGCGCGAGCTCAGCAGCCGAGCGCGTGATATTTGTCGCCACGCTCTCATTTTCGATTTCTGTGCAAATCCCTGTTCCGGAAGGCTTCCTTCGCGGACCGTCGCTCGCTTCTTCGCTTCCGCTTCCGCAAATTCTATATATACAAGAAAGAGCGCTTATCGAGGCGCGCGGCGCCACTCCAGGGTCAGGGGTCCCCAGGGGTCACCCCCTTGCGCCCTTGGCATGAAAAGTAGCCCTGGGGATGTAGTCTTCTTGTTTTTATGAGGGGTACTTGCAATAATTGCATGCGGCTCGCGCGCCGCGCAGCCCAAAGTAACTTTACCTGTACTTTGGGCTGCGCTGCAGCGCGCGAGCCGCCTTGCAAGGCCGGACGGCGGGCATATGTGCCGCCACGCTTAACATACATGTATCGCCGCTTAAAAATGTAAAATCTTAGTAAAATCAAAATCGAATCGACGCAAGGTCCTTATCCTATGAGGTATGACTGTTCCTTCTTCCTATGCCGCATGAACCGAACTGTTCCTTCTTTATGTCGTGTGTGTCCACATCCGATCGTTTATTGTAACGATCATTCGATGATCGTCCTCTTGATAACGATTAACGTATTGACTACTATTACTCGGTCAAGAGTGTCATTCGACTCGGCGCGATGATCTGAGAGTGTTCGGTCCGGTAGCCCACACGCGCCAGCGAGCTGCATACGCGCGCGCGGTGCGGTTTGAACTGGATTGTGGTTCTTGTACAACAGTACATCTTACAACGGCCGACATGTACACAACACGTATAAGTGAACATCTCACCCCGGTGCATGCTACTTCATGCACACAATACGACGTATTCAGCATGCAAATTTCTGGGTCGCGGCTCGGCGAGGGTCGAAGAGCGCCTAAAGCTCCTTCCGGGGCTTCTGCATCGGCAGTAGCCCGAAGCGCTTCTTGCAGATGAGACGGTGCTTTGAGAACTTGTCGTCCGGGGAGAAGCGCGCAGGGTGAGCAGACTCCGTGGGCTTGCCGCCGGGTGTCTGCTTCTTGAGCGTGTACACTCGCTCGCCCGTCTCGCTCGTGTAGAACATAAGGTGCATGGCAGGCCTCGATGGAAGCCGCGACGGCCAGCAGGCAACTGCGGAGTCTGGAGTCGCTGCGCGACGTGCCCGAATACAAGAAGTGTTCGGCACGGCGCCTTGAAATCGGACATTTCACACGGAGCTGGACGCACAACTCGGTGATTTCCTTGGGAGCCACGTACATGTAACCAGCGTTGGCCCAAATCCTCCTCCGCCCGCTTTCCAAAAGTAGTCCAAAAGTATGCTTTGGACATTGAGGGATAATCGCGCGAAATTTGAGAGTACTTCGGGTGTGAGACGATTTGAACTGCTCCTTTCATCTGTGAGACGATCGAACTCATGCTTTCATGTGTGAGACGATAGTTTGACGCTTGAGTCTGTGAGACGATTTAGTTTCATATGTGAGACGATATTTGGCGACGGCTTTTTATGACATCTTTTAGACGTCGGATTCACTTTCGTGTGTGAGACGATTCTTCGACGCTTGCGTTCGTGGGACTAATTTGTTTCATGTGTGAGACGATAGAACTTGCGTGTGTGAGACGATATGAACTTGTGTTTGTGAGACGATGAGACGCGATGTGTGAAACAGTAAAGAACAGGAATACTGTTAGATACTGAAATCGTCTCACAAAAGCAAGTGACCAACTATCGTCTCACACACGCAACTAAATCGTCTCACACATGAAAGCATGAGTTCGATCGTCTCACAGATGAAAGGAGCAGTTCAAATCGTCTCACACCCGAAGTACTCTCTCGCGCGAAACGCATTTACCGGTACAGGATTGCGCTGAAATGGAAATCGTGCCCTGGCCCACTCCCGTGGGCTCGAGCACGGCCGAGCTCTCGCCCCCGAGCAGGAGCGTGTCACCGACGCCCCCGAGCAGGAGCGAGTCACCGACTGCTCGATTGGAACATATACTCGAGTGCATGGATCGTGCCAGGCAGAAGGTGTGCCGCGATCACGCTTCTCCTGCAAGCCCGCGCCCAGCAAGATGGACGTCCGAGATGCCCGCACGGGTAGTGGCATACAAGGGAGTGGAAACCTACGCAGCCGTGGCCAAGCTGAAGATGCGCTCCGATGCGACGCTCGACAGCAAGGACGCAGGTGAACTGCCTGCGTTGTCAATCGTCAGGGTACTTGCGCACAAGCTGCTTCCAGACGGGACCCAGCGAGTGCACGTGGCAAGGTGCGGCGAGACGGTACCTCTTGGATGGGTGAGCTGCAAGAACAAGGACGGCGGCAACCATCTCATCCCCTTCAATTGGACGCGCTATCAAAGGGGCGCTGGGAGGCCAGCAGCAACCATGAATGCTGCTCCGGAATCTCTCCTGCCGGCACCGGCACCGGCACCGGCACCTGCACCCGCACCCGCAACAGCATCGAAACGCTCTAAGGGGCGAAAGTCGCCACCGCCGCTGCCCTCGTATATGGCAGGACTCGAGGATGACAAAGCGATTGTCTTTGTTCGAGACTCAAAGCCCGTGGTAAACAAAGAAAAGAAGGAAAAGAAGGCTGATCCGTTTATGCTCAATGTGAAGATGCTAACCGTTGCGGAGCTCCAGAAGATGATCGACGACTTGACTAGGGCGCGGGACGAGTCTGAGGTGAAGCTCATCGCAATCAAACAGGTGAGTTCGTTCAAGATCGATTTAGGAGAGACCCTGCTGAAGCTGAAAATCAAAGTCCCGGATTTGGTCCAGACCTGGGCGACCAATGCCAAGGGGGTGGTGGGTGAGATCACCAAGATGGACTTTCGCAAGCATGCGCGCAAGGTGCTTGATTGGCAGAACGTCAAGGACATTGACGCCTTTTTCAGCGAGGTCGACGCGGACGGAGGGGGGACGCTCGATGCGAAAGAGCTCACAGTTGCCGTCCAAAAGCTGCAAGACGAGGCGCGTTCAAAAGAGGAGCAGCTCCGCGAGGCCCAACAGAAGGTCGAATGGTTTCTTCCACGCATCCAACTTGCGCAGGCAGCGTTGGATGCGACCGTAGCGTTGGAGACGATGCAACGTCGTGAGCACGAACTTTCCAACTGCACGAAACCGGGGATCGGGAGCCTCGACAAGATCTTCGGGTATCTGATGATAATTCGTGGCACAAAAGTCAATGAACTCCTCACGTTTTGGGAACATACCAATCGTGAGGTGGATAAGAAGCAGTTTAAGAGGAACGTAATCAACTACTTGAATAACAAGGATGGAGCCAAGGGAAAGGACCAAGGGAAGATCAAGGATCAAGGGAAGATCCTATGGGAGGAGGAGGAGATCGATGAGCTCTACAATTTGCTCGACTGCGACGGTGGAGGCACCATCGACATGGAGGAGCTCCAGAGAGGTCTGTCCAAGTTGCGCGACACGGCGCAAGAAAATGACAGGGAGATCAGAAGAATTCAGACTGCCATGGGCGATGGTTTGAAGTTAGCCAAAACGAAGATGGGCGCATTGCAAACTCAGCTAGAAAAGGACGAAGCGGAGGCAAACGACTTGGCAAAGAGGGCGCTTCTCGAGGAGCGTGAGAAGAAGAAAGCGGCTGATGCGGCAAGAGCGGCGAAATTGGAGAGGGAGGAAGCGGCACTCAAGAAGAAGGCGGAGGATGAGGCTGCGTACGAGGCGAAGATTGCCGCACGACGAGCCCAGAATGCTGCAAAGTAAGCGGCACTCAAGGTAACCGGACGGTCCTCGTCGGTCGTCGCTTCAAGGTACCAGGACGGTCGCGCTCGAGGACGGTCCTCGACCTCGTTGGTCGTCGCTCGTGGCCTCGTCCCCGCCCGTAGACAGTAGCATGGCTGTAGATAGACCTATCTCTTTCACCCGACACAAAACCCCCGACACGTTCACACACACGTTCTCACCCGGGATACCGGCTCCCCCCGGTGTCTTTTTAGGCGTTTACCGGTACCGGTACCGTCGGGTCGTCGCGCTGACGTGCGGGGTGTGTGTTGTTGGTGGGATTGGTTGGTTGTGAGATTCGT
>Ga0180442_100265_pt1 | contig 31733 bp, 22 predicted proteins | sample ChrtobMetP5_16mM_FD_119746 | JGI IMG/M metagenome (GOLD analysis project Ga0180442, IMG submission 119746) | Chrysochromulina tobin associated microbial communities from unialgal haptophyte culture, Seattle, Washington, USA - P5_16mM MetaG | ecosystem: Host-associated > Algae > Haptophytes >... | reverse complement strand
ATCGACCGCACGGTCTACGGCACGTCGCGCACGGCCACCACCTCCTTCTTCACGCACCACCTGCGCCTCATCTCGCTCGCCGCCGTGATCGGCGCGGCGCTCCCCGTCGCCATCTGGGCGAAAGCCAGGAAATCTCATCTCCTTAGCGGCGCCCCGCTTGCTGGCCTGTTGCCAGTAGTCATGTAAGCGCGCCCCCCCGGGGACGCGCCTGCATGAGCGCCGCTGTAGTGTGTGGTCCTGTTTTCAATTCACACAGACACACACATTCGTCCCCTTCGACTTTGCTCGTAGGGTTTTCGTATGAAGGGTTCATGTACTCACGACATTTCGTATGAACGTTTTATTAGGTACGACCCGAACTTTGACGAAGGTCGACTTACGGGGTCATACTACCAGAAGTACCGGTATCCGGTAAAATCCGGTAAGTCCAGACCGCGGGCTCTCGTCTCTCCTGCACGGGTCTGCACTCTCCCTCGACCCGGAACCCTTGAGCGTCCGGCGTTCGGTGTTGCATAGGATACCTAACACGCCACCGTGCGAACTGCCACGCACTGAAGGCGTGAACGGTGCAGAGCCGCGGCTGAGCCTGCCCATTGCCAGGCTCTCGTCACAGAGACGTAGCGCATGAGCTATCGCAGCTGCTTCAAGTCACGCACCCACGCTGGCTATTTACCAGGTCGCTGGAGGCAGGGCTCAATGAGCGACGAGGGTGATGAGGGCTCGTATATCCTTCGTGACAGGTTGAGACACCGCATCGAGCTGAGTTCTAGGAATGCTGCAGATGTCTGCTACAACGCCCACAATCTTCGTCAGAATCAAAAGCGGTTCGGACTGCCCTTGAAGCCTGCGATCAGCATGCCTGGCACTGGGCGTGGGCCGTATGAATGGGTGCCAGATCATTGCGATCTCGTGCGGTTCAACAAAGCAACTGGCTGCTCGCTGCTCAAAGAACGTAGCGTGCTATTTGTTGGCGACTCGGTCACCTTCCAACTGTTCCTATCTTTCGCATTGCTCCTCAACGCGAGCTTCCCCGCAAGGGCGTACGGCCATCGTTCTGAATTTGTAGTTGCCGCGACAGCGTGCGACGGCCTCCTGCACTTGAATTGGCATCGTAATGATATGCTGATGTCTCACGTGGAGGCAAGTCGGTTGCTTGGCAGAAAGATTCGGTATGGGGAGCTTGCATACGCACCATTCATGCGAAAAGCTGTGGAGTCGGACATCGTGGTGCTTGGTGGCGGTCACCATTTTGACGGTGCTGATGGAACCCCATTGTACTCACTGGCCAATGACACGCGCTCATGGAAAGAGCGCTGCATTCACAGCGCGCTAAGCAAGCTGATAGTGCTGCGGGCCATGCGCGGCTTGATGCCGGCTTCGGTCGTGCTCACATCGACTACTCGCGCGATCGTCAGGTGCACTCAATTCGATAAGCCGATCTCACCTTCATCGCTTGGAAGCACCATTATAGCTGAGCGCAACACGTCCACCACCAACAGGGTGGAAGACGCATCGGAATGGCGCTATGCGCGGCAATGGGCCGTTTGGGCGGCTTCAGTGCCTACAATACGAAAGATCGCCCGCATTAACAATGTATCCTTCCTCGACATCGACGCGATCGCCGCAACGCGTCCGGACATGCACTTGGGCCACTACAAGCGCTGGGAAGGATACCCGAGTGCCCTGCTTGCCGCGGCGGATGCCGATTGCGTCCACTACTGCCTTCCGGGCGTACCTGACACATGGTCGCGACTATTGTTCAACCTGCTAATTCACTCCCTGCCCCCAAATATGTCGCGCGCACCACATCCGTCTCCCATTGGCTTGAAAATGTACAAACATGACTTTTGAGGGCTTTGCAGTGGCACCTGCCCGGTTGGACGCAGCGCAGAGCCCGTACCACGACAGATACGAGATATACATGCATATAGAGCGTACAGAGGCCAGTGTGCACAGTGCGTCCAGTGAGCAGTGTGAGCCTTACTACTGCTCAACGTGTACTCAACGTGAGTGTGGTCCCTCGAGTTGGTCCGCGGCAGCGCCGCAGCCGCGGGAGGAAGAACAAGAAGATCCGGGTTTGAAAGACATTACTCTTTTACTGTTTGATGCATTGATGCGATGCCCGAACATGCGCGTAAGGTACCGGCTTATAGTAAACCCGAACTTGAGCCCTGGCTCGGTCGAGCTGTCCGAACGAGCTGTCGAGAGGCTCCGTCAAGGCGCTGTCGAGGCGCTGTCGAGGGCGGCTGTCGAGGCCACCCTTGCCTGTTCGGAGAACCTCTGTTGTGGGCCTGTCAAGACCCTCCAGACTCGAGTTCCTCTGTCGAGTTCCTGTCGAGCCTGTCGAGGCTGAATCCATGGACCATGCGCCTAGCACGCGTCCAACCGCCACGATTAATAGTGATGTAGCATTGCAAATGCGACGTACTTCGGCACACGCGGGCATTCGCACCACAACAACCCCGGGTTCTATAGCTTTGCATGTGAGGCACTCTGACTCTCATAGCAGCGCCTAGAGGACCCACACAAAACCCTACCTAAACCCTACCTAAACCCACCTAAACCACCAACTAATATGTGTAAGTAAACTAGGTCAAACGGATAAAGAACTCGGACGGCTCGAGATTTTGACCCTGGGGGAGGGTTTCGACACTCAGGTAATTACCCTATGGTGTTTCAACATAGTGGGGCGCGAGATTTTGACCTTGGGGGAGGCAACACTCAGGTAATTACCCTAGGGTGTTTCAACATAGTGCTCGGTCGAGGCTAGGTCTAAAAGGCACTAAAGCTATACAAGGTCATTTACATGTACCCTAACCCCTAAAACCCCTAACCCCTACATAGCCACTGATTTCTTTTCTGTTATTTTTGTAATACCCACCCTAAACCCCGCCTACCTTGTAGGAACTAGGTCGGAGGTACCAACCCAAAGGGGCAGATCTCCAACCAAAAGTCGTCTCAGCGAGGCACGAATCCTCGTGCCTCAGTGAGACGGAAAATCTGACAATTCTGACTCACCGCACTGTGTAGGAAATCCGCCTCACTGAGCCGGAAACTGACTCACTGAGTCGGATTTCCGCTTATTTCCGCCTGCTCACTGAGTTAACACTGAGTCGGAAGATTTCCGTCTCACCGAGCCGCATTGTGCGCAGGCACCTGCACTGGGATCAAGATGATCCTCGTATGATTGAACATCTTCGCATCAAATATCGATGGCTGCGCTGGAGCCAGCCGAAGCTGCTCTGCCGCGCCGGGTGGAGCGCGGCGGGTATAGCGAAGTGGACGTGCGCAAGGCGCTCTCGCAAACTGCTCGCAGCTCGCGCACGTCGAGAAGGGCAGGGAAGGGCATTCATGTGCCGCCGACCCCGTCACACCTTCTCCTTTGCCATGAGACCAACTAGGCCTTGACGTCCTAAGTTTTCATTTACAGCAGCGTTCACACCGCTTTCTTTTCACCGACGATGAACTTCGTCCACGGCGCGTCGTCGGACACGGCCGAGAAGGGCGAGCGGTACGGCTGGTCGAGGCCCGTGCCGGCTGCTCGTAGAGGCCGCAAACGGCCGCATGACGACGAGAGCGATGAGGATGCCTACTTTGACAAGGACGAGGAGCCACAGCATTCCAGAGTGGCAGCACCAACGCCCGAAGAGGACCCTCTGGATGCCTTCATGGCCGAGCTACACGGGCGCAACGCGCGCACTGCTCCGCAAACTGACGACCCTGCTGCGCCTGCTGCCACTCGCCCTGCCACGGCTGGCGCCGTAAAGCCGTGGGATGCAGCTCCACCTCCTCCCCCAACGGCGGATGACTTGGAAGAGGACCCTCTGGACGCGTTCATGGCCGGTCTCGCATCGGCGCCCTCACAGCCCAAGGGCAGGGAGCGCGCCGTCCAGCAGTGCGACGAAGAGGAGGATCCGGTCGCGTCGTACCTCGAAGAGAGCGGGCTGCGCGCGGCGGAGGCCGAGGCCGAGGCCGAGGCCGAGGTTGACGGTGGCAGCGTACGCCGGCAGCTCAAGGGCCAAAAGGGTGGCGGGAGCTCCATCGGCGCGGAGCTGCTTCCGGTGGACCACGCGGCCATTGAGTACGATGCATTTGAGCGCGAGCTCTACGCTCCACACCCGACGATCCGTGAGCTGAGCGCCGAGCAGGTGCGCGAGCGGCGAGCTGTGCTACGGCTGAGCGTGAGCGGCTTCGACGTGCCCTCGCCCATCGCGCGCTTCGAGCACGCAGGCCTGCCACGCGAGCTGCTCGCGACGGTGCGTAAGCTCGGTTACGAGGAGCCCACATCCGTGCAGATGCAGGCGCTGCCGGTGGCCATGTCGGGCCGTGACCTGATCGGCGTGGCTGCGACTGGCTCGGGCAAGACGGTGGCGTATCTGCTGCCTCTCGGATGCCACGTGATGGCACAGCGCCGTCTCGAGCACGGCGAGGGCCCGATCGGCCTCGTGCTCGCGCCCACGCACGAGCTCGCCGAACAGATTGCCCTCGAGTGCCGCAAGCTGCTGGGTCGCTCCCTCGGCCTCAATTGTGCGTCACTCATCGGGGGCGTCGGCAAGTACGAGCAGCTCAAGGCCCTCCGGGCGGGCTGCGAGGTCGCGGTGGGCACGCCCGGCCGCCTCGTCGAGCTCCTCGCGATGAAGAACGGCCTGTGTGCGCGCCGTGTGACCTTCGTGGTCCTCGACGAGGCCGACCGCATGTTCTCGCTCGGTTTCGAGCCGCAGGTGTGAACACGGCTGTGAACACGGCGGGGCCGAGGTTCAGCAGACACTCTGAGCCCATCAGATGGCCTCCCGATGGCCTCCCGATGGCCTCCCGATGGCCCCCGATGGCCTCCCGATGCCCCCCCGATGGCCCCCCGATGGCCCCCCGAGCTGCTCCCGAGCTGATCACATTCGGTGGCCCTCGCCCGATCGCTTGCAGGTGCGCGCGATCTTGCAGCAGGTGCGCCCGGACCGCCAGGCCCTCCTCTTCTCCGCCACCTTCCCGCCGGCGCTCGAGCGGCTCGCGCGCGATAGCCTCTCGGAGCCCATCCGGCTGGCTATCGGCACGGCGGGCGACGCGAACGAGGACGTGACACAGCTCGTCGAGGTGCTGCCGACCGAGGAGCTCAAGTGGCCGTGGCTTGCCGCGCGCCTCGAGCACTTTCTGCAGCAGGGCACTGTCCTCGTCTTCGTCTCGACACGGCTTCAGGCGGATGGACTGGCGGCACAGCTGCAGGCGCACATGGGACGCGCCGTCGTGGCGATCCACGGAGAGAAGAGCCAAGCCGAGCGCCAGGAGACCCTGTATGACTTCAAGCGCGGCAAGATGCCGCTGCTCGTGGCGACGGACGTGGCGTCACGCGGCCTCGACATCCCCACTATCAAGACTGTCATCAACTTTGACGTGGCCAAGCGCCTCGATGACCACACGCACCGCATTGGACGTACGGGCCGCGCCGGCGCCACTGACGGAACCGCGTACACGCTGCTGACGGCGGGTGAGATGGATGCTGCCGTGGACATGGTGCGCAGCCTGCGGACGGCGCGGCAGGTGCCCTCAGAAGAGCTCCTTCAACTGGCCCGGCGCTCGCGCAGGTGGGCCGCCTCTGGCCTCGATGACAGCTCTATTGGCGGCGGGAGCGGCGGAGGAGACGGCGTTGACAGAGGCTGCGGGAGCGGCGGCGCCGGCGAGGCTGGCCGTGGTTTGCGCCATCAGTTTGCGCCACCATCGCAGCATCGCGTCGCCTTGCTCGAGCACTCCACATCAGATCCTGTAGCGCGTGCACAAGCTTTCGCCGCGAGACTCAGTTCGCAGTTGGGCACTGCCGCCGGTGCCAACGGCTACTCCTCTCACCAGTTTGCACCGCCGCCGTCGCATTTCCTGCCGCCGCCACGACCACCACCGCCGCAGCCACCGCCACCACCACCGCCACCACCACCGCCACGGCTGGCAACCTCAGCAGCAGCGTGCGGCGGTGAAGTACCCCCTGGCATCCCCCCCGCCCTCCCGACGTGCCAGGCTGCTGCAGTTGCCGCAGCGCGTGCAGCAGCTGAAGCGATCGCCTCCCGGCTATCGGCCTCGGCTGCAAACGGTGGCGCCGCTCCGCCGCCCCCAGCACCCCCCGACAGTGGCGGCGGCGCACGTTCGAGCCGTTGGAGTTGAACTTGATTGAAGACTTGAACCGCCGAGCGGAGTGTGGGCTGTGGCGGGGCGACGGTCCTGCGTGACCTCACGAACTCACCACGTATCATGATCTTCAACGATCGCGGAACCTCCAACCTCGCCTCGTGCTAGCCGCCGATTTTTCTCGCATCTCGGATTGGGATTCCGTCGACGCTTTGCACCGGTTCGAGATCACGTTGAGACCTCTTAGCTCTTTTACATTTTGAGAGTGATACACCACATTTTTGCATGAATCCACCAATGCCATCACATTCGCACCCTCATGACTCATGTCATGTGGGGGCCCCTTCTGAGCGAGTGCCCTGTGAAGTCGCCCGCCGGCATACAACTGGTGCGCACCTCGCCCTCGCGAAACAGGCGCCTCCATACACCCATGTGGCGCGGGACCGCGGTGAGGTCAGTCGGCACATGATGGCAGCTGGGCATGCCTTTTCTGCTCTCCCTTGCAACTTGCAGGTCCGCGCATGCCGTCCACTCCTCGCTCTCTCTCTCTCGCCTGACACAGTGCGCCGAGGACCTCCCGCCAACGGGGCGCCTCTCGCGCGCGCAGACTTGCTCAGCAGGTGCCGATGGCGATGCCGCCGTCGACGTTGATGCAGTGCCCTGTGATGTAGAGGGCGCTCGGGTCGAGGGCAAGGTACTTGACGAGGCCGGCGACCTCATCGGGCTTGCCGAAGCGGCCAAGCGGGATGTTCTTCATAACGCCGTCCACAATCTCCTTGGGTAGCTCCGCAGTCATGTCAGACTCGATGAAGCCAGGAGCAATCGCGTTCACCGTCACGCCACGCGAGCCGAGCTCGCGCGCCATCGACATGGTCATCGCGATCACACCACCCTTGGCCGCAGCGTAGTTGGCCTGGCCAATGTTGCCGAAGCGGCCGACCACCGAGGCAATGTTGATGATGCGCCCCTTGCGTGCCTTCATCATGATCTTGGTGGCCGCCTGGGAGGCGTAGAAGACGCCGTTCAGGTTGACATCGATCACCTCCTGCCACTGCGACGGCTTCATGCGCAGGACGAGCGTGTCGCGTGTGATGCCTGCGTTGTTGACGAGCACGCCAACGGGCTCATCCCACTTTTCCGCCGTCGCCTTGAAGAGCTTCTCAATGCCCTCCTGGGTCCCCGTGTCGGCCTGCACCGCCACACCGTCACCACCCATCGCCTTGATCTCCTCGACGACCTTTTCGGCGGCAGCTGCGGACGCGGCGTAGTTGACCACCACCTTGCATTTCTCCTTGCCCAGCGCCAGCGCGATCGCGCGGCCGAGCCCTCGCGAGCCGCCGGTGACGATGCACACCGGGCCTGTCGCCTCCATCACGGGGGTAGCGGCGCGGCTGGTCACCGCCAGCGAGCGCGAACCGAACGTGTAGCCACGAGCGGCCACAGACAGACCGAGGAGAAGCATGGCCCGCATTTCGATCGGGGTCGGCGGGATCTGCTCCTCGGCCCGCGAGGTAAAATCCTTCGCAACGAGGAAGTCCGCAGGATGCAAAACTGTAGCACCCCCTCCAGCCGAGGCGCCTCACAGCGAGGGCTGCTCTTCGGGCTGCTTCTCGGGCTGCTCATGGGCGCCGTGGGCCTTGCACGACCGGCACTAAGACAGCAAAGGCGGACAGAAGAGAGGCGAGTTCCTGTCGTGGCGGCTCCTGCCCCGGTGCAGATAGTTCCCAAGCTGTCTGATTTGGTCTCAGCGACGGGTTCGCGGCTCGCCGAGAGCCAACACAGGATGAGGCAAGCTCCTGTAGTTGCGGCTCCGGCTCCGGTGCAGGCAATTCCCAAGCTGTCTGATTTGGTCTCAGCGACGGGCTCGCGGCTCGCCGAGGGCCAACAGCGGAATGGCAGGCAGACGTTCGTCGAAACGCCGCCACAGCGGCTCGAGGCGCACAGGCCTGTGCGAGGCAGCGACAAGAACAGCAGTATCATCGTCTGGGTGTGCCTTGGCAAGCCGCTCATCCGCGACCAGCTCAGCCTCGAGCTGGGCACACGCGTTGGCAAAGTGGTGCGGCTGCTCGCAGCAGCTCATGAGCAGCCGAACGCGATCTGCTTCTGTGGCGGCGAGATCGATAGCGGCCCCATGACGGCCGCCGCCTCCGCGCAGCCGCTCGTCTCGAGCGCGCCTTTGGCCTACTCCTTCTTCCGCACGGCGGCGGAGGCGCAGGCGCTCGGCAGCTGCTTGACGGACGTCCGTTTCATTATAGAGCCGCGCTCGCCTAAGGTGCGCGACGGTGTGCTCGCTGCCGCCATGCAGATACGACAGACGTTGCGAGAGCGGAACGAGGCAACGGCGCGTGCCGCGAGTGCCGCCGCGAGCGCTGCGAGTGCCGCGGGCGCAGATGGTGGGGCGGCGGCAGCGGCGGCAGCGGCGGTCAAATCGAAGGCGTCGCCGCCCTTGATCCTCGTGAGGCTCGTCGCCACCGACCATACGCTCCAGCGACTGGTCGATATCGAGAACCTCACGCCGCGCGACTCGCCGTTGCGCCCACTGCGCGACCTCGGCGCCCAGATTGCGTATGAGCACGTGGCCGATCCGTATTCGTACTCGCGCTCGGTCGACGCGAAGCGGCAGGCGCGCCACGTGCGCCTCTCCGAGCAGCTCTGCGTCACGCTCGCCAACTTGCGGGGCGTCGAGGCGAGCACTGACCTGCTGCACGCGGAGAATGCCAATCTGCTCTCTGGGGTGCGGAGGCAGCTCAACGAGGAGCTGTGGGAGCTTCTGCCCACGGGCATGCAGCGCCCACTGCTGCACTCGCCGCTCACGCGTGGCTCGCGCGGGTACGGCGACGGCGCCAATCAGCCAGCGGCCGCGCAGCAGACTTGCGAGGTGGCATGCATCGAGGCGGCCGTCAGTTGTCTCGGCAAGGCGCAGGACGCACTGGAGCCCATGCTCAACGACCCGATCGGTGGAAGGCGCAAGGTCTCGGATGCGGCGCTGCGCCAGGCACAGGAGTGCCTCGCCGCCGCCATCTCGGCGCTACGTCTCACCGATCCCGATCGTCCCATCTCGACTGATGAATGGCTCAATTTGGTCAATGGGGGAGTGCTCACCGACTGCCCCGTTGCGCGCACTGAGGCGACGGCGGCGGCGTCGGCAGTCGGCCGACGGCGGCGGGACCTCGCCGAGGCCACGGCGAGGGCCGAGCGCGTGGCCGAGCGAGCGGCTGCCATGAAGACGGCCGACGAGAAGGCGGCGGCCGAAAAGGTAGAGCAGGACAAGGCGGCGGCGGCGTGGCTGGCCAAGGCGCAAACGCCGAGTAAGCGGCGTGCCAAGGTTCCGATGCCTGTGCGGACGGCGCAGCCGCGGCCCGAGCCCGAAAAAGGCCGTGCCGCGGAGGAGCAGGTCAAGAAGCATGCGACTGCGGCGCATGCTCCGGTGGAGCATGTCGCGGCTTCAGAGGATGTCAGCGCAGAGTCAGTGTCTGAGCAACTTTGATGTGGAGTGCCCTTATTCTCTGGGATCCGTTCATAGCTTCTAGAGTCGTATTTCAAGAATACTTCACAGCCCTGCTTCACACGTTTCCTCCTTGTTCCCGCCCACAATGCTGAGCCGCGCCACGACGCCGTCGGTTGCAGGCCCGATCTATCTCGTGGCAGCGGCCGTGGGCGAAGGACCGTTGCTGCAGTCGCGCCTGGCTGCCCAGCTTCAAGATTGCGCGGGTGGCGCGGTGCTGACCGCCTCGTCAATCCTGGCCGCAGTGCGCGCTGACGTTGGTGAGGAGATCGGCGTGGCGGGAGCCCGGCGCCTGGCTGCCATCGACGCAGCAGAGCTCGTGGTCGCCGACGTGAGCGATGCGGATGCAACGGTCGGTGCCGAAGTGTCGTACGCGCTCTTTAGACGTCGCTGCCTCACGCTCTGCCTCTGCCGGCGCGGCTCTCCGGGCAGCACCTTCATGCAAGGCCTGGCGGGGCACCCGCTGCTGACGACCTTCGAGTACGAGGACGCCACTCAGGCGGAGGCGGAGGCCGTCGCCTTTGCCACGCCGCCCGAGAGCCCCGGGCGTATCTTCGTCATCGAGGGCGGCGACGGCGCGGGCAAGCAGACGCAGTCGCGCATGCTGCTCGAGCGGCTGCGGGCTGAGGGCTACCCGTGCTCGACGCTGGACTACCCGCACGACGCGGCGCTGCACGGCAAGCTCATCCGCACGCTGCTCAGCGGAGCCAAGGGTGACATCAAGTCCGTCAACCCGCTCCTCTTCGCGTCGCTCTACGCGCAGAACCGCGCCGACACGGCACCTCTGCTGAGCGCGTGGCTCAAGCGGGGACACAACGTGATCCTCGACCGTTACGTCGAGGCCAACTTCGGCCACCAGGCGTCCAAGCTGCCCTCAGACGAGCGCCCCGCGCTCATCGCGCAGCTCGCTGCCTTCGAGCACGACTGGCTCGACTTGCCGCGTGCACACCGCGTCGTGTACCTCGACTTGCCGCCGGAGGAGGCGCTCAAGGCGATGGCCCTGGACGCGTCGCGTGCGGCACTCGACATCCACGAGACGGCTGGCGACGACTACAAGACGGCGGTGCGCAACACCTTCGTGTGGTGCTCCGACCAGTTCGAGCACTGGCGTCGGATGCCGTGCGTCGACGACGCGGGCGAGCGCATTAGCAAGGAAGCGCTGCACGAGAAGCTCTATGGTGAGCTCTCGTCGAGCTTCGTCAACAGGCGCGAGTCGGTGAGCAAGTGAGCGAGCAGGTGGGGGTTGGCGGAGGCTGCGAGAACCGGGAGGACGGGCGCCTTCCGACGCGGGGCCCGAGTTTGGGAGCGCTCGCGCGGGCGCCTGGGATAGAACGATGGCGTAGCTCTAACGCTACCTATCGTGTACCGTACCAATTGTACCGTACGCTACCACGCCAGCACGCACCACAGGCCCGGCTGGTGCACCGCGCACCTGCACTGGCTGAACTTATGGTGCACGCCTGATTTGCTTAGTAAGTGAAACGAAGTGAAACGTGAGCGTGTCGAACAAGCGCGAGGTCCCCCCACAGATCACACGCGTCGACAGACGACACCCCGGTTGCGACACCGGTCTCTAGCGACTAGCCAGCACGCACCGCGCAGGCACCGCCCACCGGCGGCCGGCCGGCTGGCCAAGGCTGGCCGGCTGCGCGGTGCCCGCGCCCGCCCGTGGCGCGGCGCGCTCCCCGCCTAACTCCCCGCCAGGCCACGCGCCACGGCCCACGCGGCGCAAGCTCCGGTCCCATCGCCCCGGCCCCGCGCCCGAGCCGACCCCGGCGCGACGAACACGCGACGAACGGTCTGGAAACGGTGCGCCCCTCTGCCTCTCTGCTCTCTCGCACGAGTCCGCTGCACGTGCTGAGCATCCCACCGCACACATGCTGCTCTCCGCACCCGCCTCAGCACAGCACACGTTGCGCGCCGAGTCACAGAGAGGAGTGAGAGCAGATGCGCTGCGCCTCGATCCTCTGTCATCCGATGCCAGTGTCGCGCTCACGCGCGCGCCTTGCTCCTCACGGGCGTCCGCGGCCTGACGAGGTGCGCGCGGGCATCGGCGTCTTGGACGCACGCGGCGCGGGCGCGGGCGGTTGCGAGGGCACCGTGAGCACCGTTGCGCTCACCTTGCGCGAGGCCGGCGCCTCCTCCTCTTCCTCCTCGGCCCGCCGCGCCTTCTTGAGCAGACGGCCGGGTGTCATGGCGGCAGTCGCCCCGATCTCGAACGTGCCGGGCGTCGTGGTGGCGGCCGCCGCGGCCGAGCAGCGAGCCGAAGGGTGAGGCGACTGCGAGCCGTCCGACTGCGACTGCGAGCCATCGTCAGTGCCCTTGACAGTGCGGCCAGTCCGCTGCACGAGGCGCGCCGACTCGCGAGGACGGAACTCGGTAAGCAGGCGCTCGCGCTCGAGCACGTGGAGCACACGCTCGGCGCCGGCGCGCGAGCAGCCGAGCTCGCGGGCGAGGGCGACAGAGGTGAAGGGCGCGCCCTCCTCCTCCTCCTCCACCAGGCGGCGCGCGCATGCGACGTACTCGGTCATCGTTGGCTCGTCGAGCTCGTCGGCGTGAGCGCCGAGCTCGCCCGCGACCGAGGCGCCGAGGTCGAGCTGCCAGCTCTGCTGCTCGCGCGGGCCGGCGGGGGCCTTGCGTTTGAGCCCGCTCGGCGCGAAGGCGTCGTCCTCCAAGAACGAGCTCACCACATGCATGCGGTACGAGTGGTGCCCGGTGGCAACGGGCTGGGCGACGGTGAGCTGCATCGGCTTCGTGAGGAAGCAGAGGGATGCACGGTCGTCAGCCGCCGCGCTCTCGAAGCCGCTAGGCTCGTAGTCGGCCGGCGTCAGGCCGTCGCGGTAGAGGAGGCGCATGAACACGAAGTGGTTTGATGGTAGCGCCGGCAGCGTGCACAGCATGAGCGAGATCTGCCGCAGCATGAGCGAGGACATCTGCCGCACACGCGCCTTGGTGACCTTGGCCTGTGGCTCGAGTACGCCGGTGAGCGCGGCCGCTCGGCGCTTGTCCGGGCCGAAGGTGATGGTCGGCTTCTCGACGCCCTGCTCATCGACCTCCCAGGCGATCGAGAGCACCCACGCCTCGAGCACGTGCTTGCCCGCCTCGTCCTCCGAGAAGCAGAGCACGGCCTTCTCTAGGAAGCGTTTGGAGAGCGCGGAGAAGATGCCCTTCTCGATCCACGCGATCAAGGTCTCTGCCGTCTTCGAGATCTCCGGGCCGCCAAGTGATTGCACGCGCATGCCCTCCACGTCTTTCGTCTCGAAGTCGGACTCGGGAAGGCAGCCGCGCGCGTACAGAATCTGCGAGACGTTGAGCCGGAGGAGGTTGCGGATGACCGCAAGCGACTGCACCTCGGTGGCCGTCGCCTCGGCGGTGGCTGTGGATGTTGCTGATGGCATCGGAGAGGTCGCGTAAGTAGACGCTCGCTTTCACGCGCATGCAATTCGAAGTTAACACGCGCAACTCGGGTTCAAACAGCCCCGCGTAGCCCCACGGGAAGTGCTCGTTTCGGCGCGCGCGCGCTTCGCATATGAGCGTTCAAAGGTGCAGGCTCGAAAAGCGGTCAAGCCCCGACGCGGTTCAGTCCAACTGGGGTGATGACGACCGCCGCACCGCCACCGATCAAGAAGAAGGCGTCGCACTTCTTCAAACCAGTCATCCCTACGCTACCGACGCCGCGGCGCGATCCTTTGAAGAATTTCGAGCAGCCCTCACTTCTACCGCTGTCGGTACGGCCTGCTTCCTCACCCAACTTGAGAGGGCCTCGAGCACGCTCTCCTCCTGCGCGTCGCCGGCTGGACTTGGCCATGCCAGGAGCCTCGCCTCGCGAGAGCTCAACATTCTCAGTAGAACAGTCCTCTGCAAGCATCGACCGTCCCTGCACGCCACCGCCCGACCTATCGAACGTCCACGACTACTTCAGCGCCCTTGAGATGCAAATCGAAGAGGCGTTCAAGCAGCAGCTTGAGGGTACCGTACCTATTGGTATGCTCCCAGAAGAGCACAGGGAACTGATGCGGCTTCGCGAACAGGCGGCTCGAGACGAGCTCGTCTCACGACGATGTAAGAACCATCCGAGAGAGAGTGGTAAGAACCATCCGATCGGAGTATCCGCAGCGGCACCGTCAATGGCTGCTGCAGCGACCAGGCCGATGCAGCCGCCACCCCGACCGCCCTCCGTCAGCCGGCTCCTGTCCCGCGCACGACACGCCGCGCACGCCGCGCGTCAGTCTCTCTTCAGCGCTGGCACCATCGCCAGCTGGGACCCCGTGCTGTCCCAGTACCAGGAGCCCGACTCTGCGGGCCCGAGTAGCGCGCCGCCGCCGCCGCCCAAACCCAAGAAGAGCGAACACCTCTGCGCCCTGCTCGAGCAAGCGTACGTGGATCTCGATCCCCTGCCGTGCGCGGACCGCCGGACAACCATGCACACGGATTCGCTGCGCCAGGTGGTGAACGCCAACCTTCAGCGCGTCATGGACATCTTCCATCAATTGGACACTGACGACTCTGGCGAAGTCGACCGCCGTGAGTTCCATACTGGCATCCTCACTCTGGTTGGCAATGAGCACCCCACATCGGAGCTGGACGAGCTCTTCGACACGATCGACACCTCCGGCGACGGGCGCATTTCATATCGGGAGCTCTACCGCACTATCCGCGGGGGTGTCCAGTCAAGCACGCAGCCGACGGCGACCGCGGCGCTCCCTATAAAGCCACAGGCGCTGCCACAGCAAGCGCCGCAGCAACAGCCAGCACAGCCAACACAGCCGACACAGCCGATACAACCAGTGTTCACCCTTCGTCCACAGCCGCCATCGGTGCCGCGGAGTGCCGGCCGCCGCCTCAGCACTAACGGCTCTCGAGGCTCCGCGGGGTCAATGGGCTCTGCGGGAGGGCTCGCGCCAGTCGATGAGTCATCCGCCTCCATTTCTTCACAACCGCTGCCGCTGGCAGCCGCGACCCTGGTCGCCGCGCCGCCGGTCGCCGCGCCGCCGGTCGCCGCGCCGACATCCCTACCGCCGCTGCGACCATCCACCAGGTCTGCCTCAGCCACTGCTATCAAGCGAACCGCGGTGCTGGAAACGGAGCCGCAGGTAGCTCTCGCGCGCGGCACGCCGATGAGAGCAGCGTCCGCCACCATCATCCAACACTCGCGGCGCGCGAATGAGCTACGCGCAATGACGGCCGCCGCTGCTGCGATGGTTGGACCTCCGGCGCCGAGCGCGGCCGCAGCCAACGTCATCGCTTCCGCCCACGCCGCCGCCGCTGTTGCAACAGCAGCGACGGCGAATGCTGAGGCCGCTGAGAGCGCCGCCGCCGCGGCGACCGCCCAGGACCCTTCGATGCTGCTGCACCCGCAGCGCCAGCGCGAGGTGATCAAGCTGTACAAGCACTTTCGCCTGCAGCACCAGGAGGGCGTGTGCCGCGTGGCTCGCTTCTCGCAGCTGCTCAAGCTCAAGTTCCCGACGGAGGACCGCGCGCACCGTGAAGCGATGCTTCAGCTCTGCGCAGCGCACGAGCAGGCGGAGGCCGAGGCCGCCGCCAAGGCACGCACGCACAAGATCAACGTGGAGAAGCTCTTTTGCGCTCTCGACGTTGGCGGCGAAGGCACAATCGACCTTGACGAATTCCTCAATCTCTCCAAATTGCTCGACGTGCCGCGCTCGCGACTGCGCGCCATGTTCCTCGCGCGCGACGTCGACGGCTCGGGAGATCTCGATCTGGACGAGTTCTCGCGGCTCGTGGACGATATGGGCCTGCTCGAGCACGCCGAGACGCTCGCCGAGCACGCTGAGGCGCGGCGCACCGACCTGCGCTCCCAGAAGGAGCTCTGGCGTATCGGACTGCCCGAGGAGAAGCCCAAGACCAAAGCGATTCCAAAACTGACAGAGCGACCCTCTCTCGCCACCCTCTCGTGCGCGATGGGGAACGTGCGACGAGCGATGACCCTCGGGGAGGCGGGAACCCCCTTGCGCGCGGAGCGGCTGATCTGAATCCTCCGCCCTCCCGCGAGACGGAAGCTCGAGAACAGCGGCGCGACCCGCCATCCCAACCACCACCAGCCTGCGTGTACTTGTGCCACAAGGGATAGGGCGGCTCAGGGCTCGTCCCCAGCATGTTGACTAGGAGCATGAGTAGCACGCTCGTACACGATGATGGACTGCACGAATAATAATCGCGCGTTCGTCGCGCTTTCGTGTCCCGGCGGCCCTTCCGGACCGGATCCCGTATCGGAGCTCTAATCAAGTTACATTTTATAATCTTTCTTCGGTTCTTGGAAATCTAATCGAATGAATCTAAGTATGTTCTACGTATCTTAGCGCCTAATTTCGCAATGGCCTCCGCTGGCTCGAAGCCACCATCCGCATCGAGCTCGATCGCGTGCCGCATGCCCTGGCGCGCGCCACGTGGGAATCGCTTCCATCCCGCACGGCTGAGAACGAGGCCACTCGAGAGCACCGCCGCCGCGAGGGAGAAAGAGGAGTCGGACGCAATGAGCACGTCTGCCTTGACCATGTGGAGCAGCGAAGCTACAGGATCCACCTCCAAGTGCATCTGGAGCGTCCAGTGCGGCCACGCGGGCGGATGGATGCCCACTAGCCGCACCAGCTGCTCTCGCAAACTGGTAGCACAGCCCAGCTCGTCGACGTACGGCGCGCCGCGCCCCTCGAGCGGCACCCGCGCATCGCCTGTCCACGAGCTCACTGGCGGCAGCTGTGAGAACACATGGAAGACCACTCGTGGACTAGCTGGAGACGCAGCCGTGCCGGCGGCCGCAGTGGTGTCCACAGTGCTGACATGGCGCGCGGACGCAGCCGCGTGCACACACGTGAGCACATGCCACATCGCTTGGACGTAATACTCATCAGGAGAGAGTTGCGTGGCAAAGTTGCGGTAGACCATATCGCCGCGTCGGATGTGCACTGCCACGTGAAGCATGCGGCTGCGCGCCGATGTCGCCGCCCATGCGGCCGTTGCTCCCCTTGCCTGTGCTCCAGATCCAGCTCCTGCTACCTCTGCCGCGGCAAACAGTGGCGTCGAGTGCGCCTCGGGGTTCGCCTTGGCGGCGGCGGCCAGCCGTGCGCGCCACCAAGCCCCCGTGAAGCCAAAGTCATATTTGGCGCTCTTGGCAGGAGAGCCCTCCACGAGGACAGTGCGGAGGTCACCGCATACGTGAAAGATGGACGGCACGGCGCGCTGCGCTTGCACGGCGCGTACGACCGTTGCCCACTCAGCACCGCCACCGACATGCTTTTTGGCGCCGTCGGGGCACGGGCGCGAGAGTCGCCGCACGGGTATCGTACGACCATTGGCGCGGAGCTGTGGGGCATTCTTGAGAGGCACGGCACCCCGCCCGAGCCCAAGGACCGCCTCGAGCGCCGCCGCTAATCCACGGAGCTCGGCGTGGTCGCCACGTTCGCTCGAGGACAGCAGCGGCGAGTGAAGCAGTGTCAGATTCAGCTCCGCCGCCAAGCGGACGCCCAGGTTATATACGAGCAGCTCATGCCCGAGCCCATGCGCGAAGCTGCGCTCGAAGGCCAGGTACCTGTGGCCCGAACCCGCCGGATCGGGCAGCGCGAGCCCCAAGCGCTCCACCGCGCCGGGGCGTGGGCCGTCGTTAGTAATGGCAGCAGCGACGGCGGCGGCGGCGGCACGTGCGACGAAGTCGAGGCGCCGTTGGATGCTCAATGGCTGCACGCGATGAGAGAGGGCGTCGGCGCCAAATGCGATGGCCCTGCGGTGGCAAGCCAATGTCGCCGCATGGCTGTCACTGTCCCCGCCCGCCTCAGCAGTCGTCGACCGAGCCGTCGGCGTCGGTGGCGGCGACCCCTCAAACGCGTCGTCAGGCAGCGTAACGGCGGCCGCGGCGCTGGCGCCCTGCATGGCCACGCCGGATCGTGCGAGTGCGGACAGCCATGCGGCGCGCTCGGCCTCCGAGCTCAGCTGCAGCACCGCCTCCTGCGCCCTCGTGCCGCCATCGCCGGCACTGCGCACGCGCACTGAGAAGCCCATGGATGCCTTTGCGCTCGAGCCGAGTGTTGACGCGACGCTGCCGGCGCCTAGCGTCAACTCCACCGCCGGTGAGCTGGAGCGCTTGCACACGCTCAATCGCCCGTCGCCGATCGACACGAAGCGTCGCACCATGAGGCCGTGGTGATTTTGCCAGAACACGGCCGCTTGCACGTCTGAGGTGCCATCGCCGCATAGACGCTGCACGGATGAGCTCGCGAACGCTGGTCGTGGAGCTGGGACGGCAGGCGCATTTGGAACTGGCACCGGTGCTCGTTGCTGCACTGGCGCCGGTGCTCGTTGCTGCACTGGCACCGGTGCTCGTTGCTGCGCTAACTTCCTCTTTAGCACCGCATTCTCTGTCGCCAGCTCGTCTCGCTCCCTCTGAAGGCTCGCTAGAGAACGATCGAGAGCTGCGTAAACGTCGGCCTCGAGCTTCTGCAGGCGAGCAGCTGGCACGTCGTGCGGGCTTTGCCGTCGCAAGAACCACGTGGCGAGGACGATGCCTATGCAGACGACGCCGCAAAGGCGCCACAAGCCCGTGTCCGACATTTTCACAAAGACAACCGATCCAAGTGTGAACAGTCTGTACTTTGAATATAGTCCACATGGGGTGAACTTTTTCTTGAAACGAAAGCCACCCTGCATGCCGTGGCTGCTGCGCGTCCGAGCTCTGCGCGTAAACGCGTTCGGAAGTAGTTGCCGCTTGGGAATTTGGCACGAATTTTGGCATTGTCGCTAATTGTCGCTACCTTCTGGGTCTAACTGTGCGTCCTACCACGTCACAGACCCGAACGGAAACGTACCGGCGACGCGAAACACGCTCATCTCGAGACACGAAAGCGGACAGGCCGACGAAACCTCTCAACCTCGACTCTCAGCCCAGAGACCTGTAACCTACGCTCGCTGACCGGTGGTGGGCGCCCAGACACTCGACGCGTGCTCGCACACAGCCCAGGCCGCCGGAGCATCGCCAGCTGCCAGGTGCGTCCCGATGTGTGAAGATCGACCCGAGGTGAGAAGAGCCTCGAGCTCAAGTGTACATGGCAGAGGAGGGCAAGGGCGCGGTGCCTCGCACGCGTCCAAAGTCGGCAAACGCTCGAGCGCGGTCGTTGAGCGCGTCCTCGGCCGATGGGCGGTTGGACGGCGCTTTGGAAGGGAGCGGCGTGCGGCAGCACGGGCAGGTGTGCTGCTTCTTGAGCCATTGGCGCACACAGTCCTCATGGAAGAGATGATGACACGGCAATCGGACCGCCAATTCGTCCGCCATCATCTCCATCAGGCAGACGGCGCAGCTCGTGTGGTGATCGTGTGCACGCGCGAGACCGACGCACGCCTCGCCTGCCGCCGCCGCCGCCTCGAGCTCGTGCAGCAGCCGCGCGCCGTCAGCAGCCGAGACCATGAGCGAGGGCAACACGAGATCGCCACCCGCACCCGCCGTGTCCGACATGGTGAACGGCCACTTCTGACCCGCAGTCTGCACAACGCACGCCGCGGCGGCACCGGCAGCCTGCGCACGGCGCACCTTTTCGACAAACGAGCAGCCGCCGCGCCACATGACAACGAGCTTCCCGCGCAATTCGGCGGCATTGGCAAAGGCGGTCGAGCCGTCACGGGGATCGGCGAGAGCTAGGACCCCACTCACGCCCGCCTCCCCCACGTCACCGATGGGCGTGCCGAAAGCTGAGCCCGTGCCCTTGACCTCGAGCAGCGGAGCGGGCGGCTCGGCAGGCGCGGGCGGTGCCGCTTCAGGTGGCGGCGGCGGTGGCGGCGGAGGCAGCGGAGGCGGCGGCGGCGGCGCTGACACTGCCGCGTCGTCACCCTCTGCATCCGCGGCTGCGGCCGCGACCGCACGGCGCTCGGCAGCCTCCGCGAGCAGCGCACGACGTGGCGCACCAATCGGATCCGCTGCGTCGGAACCGGCCTGGCCGCGGGTCACTCGGAGCGAGATGTACGGCTCGATCTTGTGGAGCGGCAGTGACGCCAGGATCTCGTCATCAGCGGGCTTGCTGGCGCCGTCCGCGAGGGCTCCGAGCAGGTCGGTCGGCAAGATAGACATCAGAATTTGCTCAGCCTGGCGCTGCACCTCCTCATTGGCGGCGGCCGCCTCCGCGGCAGTTGGCAGCGACGTCGCAGTCCGAGAAACGGTCCTCCCGAGAGGACGCAGCGTGCCACCGCACATGGAGCAGCTCGCATCCGGAGCTGCAATCGGCATCTGCATGCCGCACTCCTGGCAGCGGAACATGGGGATGGAGCTGCCCGCGGCGGCCGCCCGCTGTGCGAAGTAGGCCGGACCGAAGTCTCCCATTGGCTCGCGATCAAGGACGGCCGCGCTGACGTCGCGATTCGCTCCGGCGCCTCGAGCGCTCGCTGTGGCGATGTGTTCACATTCACAAGTTCAAGTTCGATAGGCTTCCGTTAGGTTGTCTGTTGTTTATGTAGTAACTTGAACTTGAACTTGAACACATTCACAAACCACATTCACACCAATTATGGGCGTTAACCAAAATAAGTTTGGGTCGAGTACCGGTACGGTATTTTTTGCCTGTTCACAGCCAATACTTCGACACCCAAGACACCGGACCGGCGTACATACGGATGCGGTTACCACTAGCTCGGGGACGACCCCCTGTTCACAGCCAATGGTTATAATTCGACACCCAAGACACCGGACCGGCGTACATACGGATGCGGTTACCACTAGCTCGGGGCCCCCTGTTCACACTCCGCCTTCTCCTCCCAGTACAGTACCGTACAATTGTACAGTAATCTCTCTCTCGCTCGCATTTCGGCCCTTGCAAGCTCGCTCTCTGGAGAAGATGTACTTCGACACCTTCATTTTACCAGCAGAGCCCACACGGCCTGTTGCAGAATGGAGTGCCCGCGCCATGAAAGCTTGGCCACCTTACTTCGGCGGCCGCCCGATCGTCACTGGGGAGACTGTCTTCGTACGCGGCACACGGTATGGCTCCGCACTCGCAACCGTCCTGGAGCCTGTTGTTGCAGCTGACGACGATGTGCTCGTACAACGTCGTGACGCTGCCGCACGCATCGAACGTATTCCAAAACGCCGATTGGAGCGTTGCTATGGACGATCTGGTCGGCCGGCTATATTGCTTTGTGAAGAGACCTCGTCATTTCGCAAGCTCGCCCGCTCGCAGACACAGCCCAGTGACGCAGCGTTTGAGATCGGCTGCTCGTTTGGTGCTTCGACCAAGCTGCTGGCGGCGCATGCCAAGTCGGTGTACGCCGTGGACATGGCGTCAGAGCCCCTCAAGCAGGCGGCAGCAAGCTGTGCAGGCATGAGCAATGTGCGATTTGCTAAGCTCGATGCATTGCTTGAACGCGAGCGGCTGCTCGACGCTGCCGCGGGTTCGGACTCCCTGTTTGTCGATATCAATGGCAACCGAGCCGCCGCGACGGTGTCGGCACTCTTGCGCTTGCTGCTGTACGAGCGTGCTGCGACGGCCCGGCCGCGCGTGACTGTCGTCAAGTGCAGGGCTCTATGTCGGGCGGCTGAGTATTTTGAGGACACGACACGCACGGAGGGCATCACGATGAACGACGCCCCATCGAGCGACCACGCTGGCACTGCCTTCACCTCGGGCGCTGGGAACGCACATGTGAACGGCGACGCACTCATGAGTAGGGGGGCTGCGTTCTGGCGAGGGATTTGGGAGGGCGCCGCTGCTGAGGTGGAATGGGAGACGCGAAACTTGCAGCGTGTGCGGCGGCCATGAGCGGCCAGGCAGTGTCTCGCGGTCCTGCGCCATGTGGTAAGAGTAAAGGGTTCAGTGAGGGGCGTCCAGCTCTGCCATATTGTATGTGCACATGCACCAGCACTCAGCCAGACGTCGAGCGGAGTTTGCCGGCAGGGCCGGCCCGCGGGGGGAAGCGGGGGGACGCCGGGACCGCCGCCCCGGGATCATGGCTCAGAAGCGAAGCGGTACGGACGCAAATAGTCGTCGCCGTAACCGCCGAAAGCCCATGCGAAAGCCGTATCAATGTGTCGCCCCCCCTCGTGGTGCGAATACACGGCGGTGCGGATTTATGATTTAAATTCGCCGTTATATAGTGTTAAACATCATGACCCAAGGACCTGCGGGCTTGGGACTCTTTATTTGCCGTCCTCGGGGCGTCGGGGGGCGCGGGCGGTCCGGTCGTTGTGTCGTTCACAAGTCAATATAGTCATCGCGTGCCGATCTGCGTGTCAACTCTTCGCTGGGCTGAACCGTGCTCTGGGACGATGCGTGTGCAACGCATCGTACTGTAGCGTAGGCAATCACGAGCCCTCCAAGGGCGAGTAGGATGCCTGCAGCTGCGGTACTAGCATTGAGATCATCCACCCCAGCGTAGACCACGTCAGGTGATGACGGCGACGCCAACGGCTGCAGGAGGGCGTCTGCCCAAGTTGGCCTGATCTCTTCATCCTCGGGACAGGGACGCGGTGCAGAGACGGCATCGATCGAGGGCAGCAGGGGGCTGGGTGGGTGCGCCGGCCATACCAGGCCGTTGCATGCTTCGGCCACATGACGAAACCGGTGCTCATCGGCCACGTCGAGTGCAGCCGCCGCAAGCGGGCTGCGATCCCAAATACAGAGCCGATGGCTCGCACTCGGACCATCCGCCAACCCGTTCTTGGTGCCAAAATAGGTCCAGACCGCGAAGCCGAGTGCGTTCGCCAGACGGGCGGCGGCCATGCGAACAGAGGCAAGCCATAGCGCCCCTTGGATTGAATCTACTGCGCCCACGTCCAACCCAAATTCGCCCAAGTACACCCGAGCACTTGTGGCATTGGCCACTCTCTCGAACGCCTCGAACATGATTGCGCGCTTGCGCAGCAGGTCGCCCGGCTCACCGTTCGTCCAGTTCGGCGGCGCCCCGCCGGCACCTGGCGCAAGCGCGAGCACGAAGGGCCGTGGCTCGTAGTAATGAAAGGTGACGTGACATAAGTGATTGCAGCCGGGCGGCACTAGGCCGCTGCGCAAGTCGGCCAGTAGCCCATCGAGGCTGCTCACCGAAGGTGCATCCGAGCTGCGCTTTCCTTGTTTGCCCGTGAGTATCAGGTGGCGGTGGGGCTGTCTTGAGTGGACCTGAGCAACCCATCCAGCAACGATTTGGGGCCAGGGCGGACTGTCAGCCACGTGCCGCGGGCCATAGTTTGCTGGCTCGTTGACCATCTCAAAAGCCACACGGTTGGTCGGGAACTCATGCTCCGGAAACTCGCGAAGAACGGCAGCCCAGATCCATCGCACGGATTCGCTGCTCACCTCCGCAAGGTGCCGCTGGTGAAACGGATTGAGGACAACGAGGAGCCCGGCGGCGAGCGCGTCACGTGCCGCTTGCTTCAGATTCGAGAATGCTCTCGGGGCGTTCGCATCGGGTGCGTCACGGCCGCCTGCAATAATGACACGAACCGCCTCGTCTTCGTCTGTTGGCATATGACGCGTGCGTGCAGGGCACGTGCTCCAATCCATGAGCGGTTCAGCGACCCATCCACAGAGGCGTACGTGCTGGATACCTCGCTGTGCCAGTCCTTGCCAGTCGGAAGGTCCGAGCTGTGCGTATCTCACGTTGACGGGCGCAATGTTGACGCCAGGTCCGAGGACGAGGTCGTGCATGTGAAGAGACGGCCCTCCATAACGGGGGGGGGCTTCAATTTCGTACAGAAAAGGAAATATTCCTTTTGCTCAAACAACAAGGATCACACCGCCTCAGAGCTTCTCATACCGGTAGGGTTCTTTCGTGCGACACGCGAGAGTTGCATGTTTCCCCCTCAACAATATACGAGCGCGCGTGCGTCAATGCCTTACAACCCTACCATGACGGGGATGCCAGCGCCTAATCGTCGCACGCCCCCATCAAGTGGGCGAGCGCCCGCAGTGCTGGCGGATCAGCCTGCCACGCACCAACCCATGACCGTGAAAGTGCCGGCGGGCATGAGGGGGGGCGCCAATATGCGCATTGTCACTCCCTCAGGTGAAATGCAAGTGACGATCCCAGACGGTCTCAGTCCCGGCCAGACATTCACAATGCTCGTGCCAGCGGCACGCCCGGCGGTTGCACGCGTGGCCCAGGGGCAGTTGCCCGTCGTTCAGGGCCAGCTGCCTGTGGCACAGGGCCAGGTAATCCAATCCCAGCGTTCCCAGACCCCGTCGATCGCGCAGGCGATGCCTATGGGCCAACCGCCTATGGCTCAGCAAATGTATGGACAGCAGTATCAGCAGCCGCAGTACCAGCAGCCGCAGTACCAGCAGCCGCAGTATCAGCAAGCGCCCATTTACGTGCAGCAGCAGCCGCAGGTCGTATACCAGCAGCAACCGAACGTGGTGGTCGTCGGCGGTGGCTACGGCTACGGGCCCTACGGCGGTGGCTACGGCTACGACAGCGGTGGGTTGGCCCTCGGCGTGGGCGCGGGGTTGGTGGGCGGCATGATGTTGGGATCCGCTCTTGACGGCGGCTTCGATGGGGGATACGGATTTGACGGCGGCTTCGACGGAGGTGGGTGGGATTAAAGCGGCGCAGCACGCAGTGATCCGTGGACCGTGCTGTCTGTGTGCAGTGCCTGGCCCTGAGCTGTGCATCAGTTGGGCCTTAGTTGGGCCATCGATCGAATCGCATTGTAGGCGCAAGAGAGAAAATGCAGGTCCAGCTCCATGTGTTTAAGTGTTTTATTCAGCAGAGAGTCCACTACATCATGCCACACACCGCGCGTCCGGAGACCGCGGTGGGTCGATACAATTGTAACGGTATTCGGAGGGCCTTCACGCGTACAGGGAGGGCCTTCACAGTCACGCGTGAGAGTTCGCGTGAGGTCGCCACAACTGCCGCCTGCATGCCCCCGCCCTCGGCGACGCTCTTCGGCGCGCCACAAGGGCTGCATGCCTCACTCCCACGATCCAAAGCGGTCCACCGGAGCATCCCCTCGAGTGGTACAGGTAAACCATCCACTTCAGAACTCGGCGCGGACGTGGAAAGAAAGCCGGTTCCGCTGGCGAACCAGTGGCCCGGCGGCCGCGGACTGACGAATATGGAGCAGACTCTGAAAAGGGCCGAACAGGATCTGATGCAGAAACAGTCGGAAACTCCGCGTCCCGTGGTTGGCATGGTCGCGACAGCATATGGCGTGCAGCACTCGCTGCAGCTCGAGCAGAAGCTCGAGGTTCTGCAGCGCCAGGTGCACGGCGGGGCTCGCGGGATGCCGTCGGCCTGGCGGCGCGCGTCGGAGGTCGAGAGGAAGCTCAACGCGGCGCGTGAGACGGGCGCGGCGGCGCGGGTCCAGGTGGCCATGCTGCGCGGCGAGAGCAAGCGCAAGGGGCAACGCATCGCTCAGCTCCAGGCGCTAATCGACGATCTCGAAAAGGACAACCGGGCGCTCCGGGCGCGGCTGAGCGCCGAGGGTCAGGGCAGCATCGAGAAGCCGCTGCCCGGATTTGCGGCTACCGCGGTCGACACTTGCCTGAATGCGGCCGTGCGTGCGAGCGAGCGGCTGCTGGCGGCAGGGCTCGGTGACATTCGTCGGCCAGGTGTTGGCATGATGCCCAGGCGCCGCGACCTCAACGGTGGCGTCTTTTTCGCTGGCAACGACGCAGGCGGCGAGGTGGAGGATGAGGAGGGCGCGCGCGGCGCGGCGAGCCACGCGCCGCCCCTCGTCGGCAAACCGCCGGTCGCGGTTTGGTCTGCAGAGCTCTGGGTACGCTCTCTGCAGCTCGAGGAGCTGGTCGTGCCAGCGCTGCTCCGGCACGTGCATTCGGCCACGTCACTTGTACCGGCCGAGCTGCCCTTTTTGTGTGGGCTGGGCGCGCACACGAATGCGCATTCGGTCGTGCTCGCCCTGCTGCGCGAGGGCACCCTGCTTGAGAGGCTGGCCGACCGTTTGGCTGCCGGCGCAGTCAAGATGCACAATGAGCGCTCGCGTCTCTTCAGCCCTTCTCCTTTCCCTGCGTCATCGAGCACCCTCACGAGCGTGGCCATGGCGCTGCGCTCGGTGCACCCGCTGCGTCTTCATCGGCTCGCGCACACGCTTTCCGATCTCGCGCCGGCCCCGGCCACGCATGACCTGGCCACGCTAGAGGCGCTCTTCACACCCGCGCCCACAGATGAGCAGGTGGCACTGCATGCAATCCGAGAGGAGCACACAGCCGGTGCCGACGCAAAGCTGCGCTTCACAGCCGACGACCTGGCTGAGCCGACGTTCGCGCTCGCGGAGTACTGGTTTGTCGCGGATCCGATCAACGGCCTCAAGAGCGCAGGGCTCGTCGAGTGGCCGCCTTTCCACTCGCGCCGCGCCGCTGTGCCGGTGCCGAGCGAGCCGTATCACCCAACCACCCTATCGGCCGCGACGGCGCGAACGATTCCGCGCAAGGGCAAGACGTGGGCGCAGCTCAGCCCTGCGGTGCAGGAGGTCAACGCGCGGCTGGCTGAGCTCGGGCACGCGCCGCTCTCGTCCGCAGAGAGGATCGCCGCACGGCTGTTCACAGGGCCCATGGGTGTGAAGTACGATGCCCTCTTGAAGCATGCGACGCACCCGTCGGCGGACAATATGCGCCGCTGCGACGAGCTCTGCGCAGGCAACGGGTACCGCGTGACGTTGGCGCTGCTGCATAGCACGCTCTCTCGCCTCGCCCTCCTTGGTCCGACTGGTACGCCTCTCTACCGCACCCTCACGTGCACCGAAGCGGCGGCGGTCTGGCGTGCGGCCGCGTCGAATGACACGTGTTCTGCAGGCGCGCTGGGCTGCGTCGTCGAGCGTTCGGCCGCGCTCGCAGTCGCCGACGTGGCGGCGCTGGCCATCGATGCGCTCGTCCATCGTGCAGGCGAGAAGACGGCAGATGCGCCTTGGCGGCGGGACGGCGAGGTGCCGGCCGACCCGTTGCGATCACTCCTTGGGAAGCTTGAGCCTCTCCTCGTCGCATGCGGCGATGGCGGCGAGGCGAATGCTGCTGGTGGCAGGAGCGGCGGTGGCGGCAGTAGTTGCAGCGGCGGCAGCGGCGGCGGCGGCGGCGCGAGTGCCGCGTCGACGAGCGCCGCGACGAGCGCCGTGACGAGCGCCGTGGGCTCCGCCATTCTGCGCATCGAGACGCCATCCAACCAGCCCATCGCCGCCTCGCTCATCTTCCTCTCGCAGCGTCCACTCCCCGAGTGCAACGAGGTTACACTTCTGCCCCTCACGCCACTCCGACTCACGGCGGTACGGGCCGAGGCGTCAGTGCTGGTGCTCGTGGCGACAGCTGGCGTCGCGTACCGTCCGACTCGGAGGCCTACCGACGGTCACTCGATGCCACTGCCGCGTGTCGGCGGGAGCGGCACATCTGCTCTTGCGGCTTTTGGTTCCTGGCCTGGCGGCAGCGACACCGCCAGCGCGCCAACGATGGACCAAGCCGTCACGAGAGCGCTCGACGCCACGCGAGCCGCCGCCCCGCGGAGTCTGTTGCCGCCCAAGATAGAGCCGCCGCCGCCGCCCGTGGTCGCGCCGGCTGAGCCGGAGCCGCCGGGTGAGCTGCTCGAGGAGGCGAGCGCCGTCTTGGGCACGGCGTGGTGTGCGACGCGCACCGAGAATGCGGGCTGCTGCGTCTTTTGGTTCCACCTGCCCAGCCCGTCGGGCACCGTCGTGATGCGCTGGCGACCGGTCGGATCGAGTCGCTGGATGCGCCACGCGGCCTCCATCCAAGTGCTCCCAGGTGGCTGGTGGCGAACGGGCGAGTGGGACCATGCAGGTGACTCCACCTACGAACAGGGCTGCTGGGTGGGCGATCAGTGCGTCATGATGGGCATTCGAGGGCCCCCGGAGTATCAGCTCCTACCGCCTCTGCCGCCAGGGACGGCGCCTCCATCTCCCCATGGCACCGGCCGAGTGGATAGCGGCGGGCGGCCCGCGCCCAACGAGAGCGCATCGCCCAGCATCCCAGTTCGCTCTGGCTCGGGGGCCGCCTTCAGCGGGGCCCTCCTCGGTCTAGGGAGGGCCGAGTCGACCGGTTCGGGCGCTCGCGAGGGCGCGTCTGCCGCCATGGCCGGCAGCAGTGGCGGCGCCGGCGCTTGCGGCGGCGTCGAGCCTTCAAACTTTGCTGGCGACGTGCCGGTCGTTTGGCACGACCCGCCCCCGTCACTGGCCACAGCCTCCTCTCCCTCGCGTACACCTGCACGCGCCGGTGCCGACCAATCCGACGATGCGGGCGCGCGGGCGATCATCTCCGAGCGATTGGAGGTCAGCCTCGGCCCTCAGGCGTGGGGAGGCCAGCCTCAGCTACTCGCAGGAGAGTCTGGGTACCAAACCGCGGTCGAGCAGCAGCAGCAGCAGCAGCAGCGCAGGCGCACCGAGGTGGAACTCAGCCAGCGCATGGATCGGAGTGCTAGCATGAGGTTTACTGGCATGATGTGGCACGGGCTGCGCTACACGCGCATCTGGTCGCTACAGGCGCCCGGCCGGGGCAGCGCGGGTGGCGGTTTTGATCTGCCCATCGATGCGATCATGCACCTAGCAGAGACAGCCACCTCCATCCACATCCGCATCGCTGGTGACGAGTCTGAGAGCGTCACTCTCAAACCAGGCGTCGTGTGGCCACTTCAGCAGCTGCGGCGCGGCCTGCCCTTCGACAAGACGCTCCATGGCGTCGACGTGACCCCAGCAATCGCACGCGTCACCTGGCATGGGCCTCCCGCATGCGTCGAGCGCCTGTGGAACAAAGGCGTCGACCGCCATCGCGAGTCGGAGACCCTCAGGCAAGGGCGGCTCTACCTCGGCTGTGGAAACCCAAACGGCCTCCACCTGGTCGCCGGCCAGCACTGCGACTTCAGCTCGGGCGGCCAGCAGACGGGTGGCAGCGCCGTCGAGGTGTGGCTTGGCGAGCCGCCCGAGCCACTGCTTGACGAGGGACCCACCGGATATTGATAGAATGCTGAGCCTACGCAGCGACACGCACGCGCGTTCCGCGCGCTGAAAATTCCTTGGCGGCCTAGGAGACAGTATTGACACGCAGCCAGATTTCTTGCGGGTCACAGCGCTGAACAGCACTCCCGTTATCTTTTAGTTTTACCCGACCGACACCTTTGCGGAACTCGAACCCATGTTCCCGCACGGCAGCCGGTTCTTTTGACTTTTCCGCGGACGCGGGACGGCAGTTATCGTATCGCATCCACCATGCAAGCCGAAGTATAATCAATAATCTATAATGGCCGCTAAACCCGCTCAGACACACACAAGTCACATTGACGGTATAGTGGCCGAGTGGAGTTAGTGCAGTACTGGAAACGTATACTGAGCAAGCGGTTCGAGTCCTACAAAACCATCGACAAAACCAGCCATGAGCCAACAACCCTTCCCGGCAAACTTACTCGATTGTCATCAGCGCGCCTGTGACAGCTACCATAGTCGCCACAGCGTTCGCTCCACCTGGACCGATGCCATTGTTCTTGAAGTTGAGCGACGCGAGCTTGGTTTCCTTGTTACTCTGGATGGCCTTGCAGACTGCCCTTACGCCCTCATCCTTGAGGTCATTGGACGACAAATCCAGGGCCGTCAGCCCGTCTGTGACGGCTACCATAGCCGCCACAGCGTTCGCTCCACCTGGACCGATGCCATTGTACTCAAAGTTGAGCAACGCGAGCTTGGTCTCCTTGTTGCTCTGGATGGCCTCGCAGACTGCGTTTATGCCCTCATCCTTGAGGTAGTTGAACGACAAATTCAGGGCCGTCAGCTCGCCATTGACACGCAGAGCGTCTGCAACCACTGTGATGCCCTCTGCAGTGTAAGTTCCATAGACAGAGCCGCACAGCTGGTTGGAGCTGAGGTCGAGGCTCGTCAGCCCGCCTGTGACAACGGTCTGTGACAGGTCCGACGCCAGCAGGATCGCATCGGGCGGCTTCAGGTTCTTGTGGGAGAAGTCAGCGGTGGTCTGGTCGCGCTGGATGCCGCAGAGCGAGATGCCCTTCTGCTTGGCGACTTTGGCAAGCATCTTGGCGGACTCCGCATCAAGCTGATTGCCCAGGAGGTTGGTCACCGTCAGCGCGCCATTGACGCCAAGCATCTTGGCCACATGCTTGGCACCTGCTGCCCCTCCGATGTTGTTGAAGCTAGGGTAGCCTCCACTCAGATCGAGCTCCATGAGCGTCGTGTTCTGTTCTAGTGCCTCGCATATGGCCTTGGTGCCCTCCTCCTCCAACCCGTTTTGGGCGAGCGACAGCTTCGTCAGCGCGCCGTTGACGCGAATGGCGTTGGCAATCGCTATGATGCCCTCTGTGGTATAGGTGCCATGTTGGTCTCCTCTCCAGTCAGTCCAGATGCCACACAGCTGGTTTCCGGAGAGGTTGATGCTCGTCAGCCCGCCGTTGACTCCAAGCATCTTGGCCACGTGCTTGACTCCTGCTGTCCCACCAATGTTGCTGTTTCCTGTCATGTTGCCGCTGATTTCAAGCTCCTTGAGCGTCTTGTTCTGTTCTAGAGCCTCGCAGATGGCCTTTGTGCCCTCCTCCCCCAACTCGTTTAACGCGAGTGATACTTTGGTCAGCCCGCCGTTGACGCCAAGCATGTCTGCCACATGCATGGCGCCTGCTGCCCCTCCGATATTGGTTTTCATGAAGCCAGACAGATCGAGCTCCTTGAGAATTTTGTTCTGTTTGTTCTGTTTGAGTGCCTCGCAGATGGCCTTGGTGCCCTCCTCCCCCAACTCGTTGAAGGCGAGTGATATTTTGGTCAGCCCGCCCATGACGGGCACGAGGTACGCGATAAGCATGCCGCCCGGAACGCCGATGTTTTGCCCATGCAGGACGAGCTCAGAGACGGAGTCGTCGCGCATCATCTGCACCGGAATGCCGTGCACCTCGCCAGAGCCGGCGCAGGCGACAGCTGCAAGCAGGAGCTTGAGCGGCAGCTCACCATTGCCCTCGATGCAGCTGAGGAGAGCAGCTTTGGCACGGCCTCCAAGGAACGGCGTCTCGTCCTCGTCCTCGTCCTCGTCCAGATCCACCTCGCGGACCGCGGCCACACTCACCGTGAAGCCCTCCCAACGCAGTCGGGCCAGGCTGGGCAGCATTCTCCCCGCCGCCGCCGCCTCCCATGGCCGACCCGCGTCGACGAGGACCTTGATGTTGAGATCGGTGATCTCAGCCATCTGAGTCGGCACGGACTGACCCTCGCAGCGGCTGAGGCGGGAGCAGAGCACGCGCCGCGCGAGCGCCAACCACGATTGGCTCACGCCCTTGAGCTCGGCCAGCGTGCCCACGTCGACCATGCCCAGCGCCACCTCCTTGGCATCGTCTGTGACTGCAATCCCCGACAGAGAGGGCTGCGGCTGCAGCGCGGGTGGGTCCGCAGCAGAGCCCGCCGTGGCTACTGATAGCTGCCCCCCCGGCGAGAACGCCGGCTCGGCGAGTGCCGCCACACGATTCTCCGCACTGCCAAAGTCATCCGTCGCGCCGAGCAGCTCTCTCAGCTCATCGGCACGTTTGCCGTTGAGGCGTGTGGCGAGGGCGCACTGCGCGTGATTGAGCGCCCCGGGGGCGTCGAGGAAGCTGGCGCCCTCGACGAGCCTGAAGAGCTCCGAGATCAAGCACTGCTCGAGCCTCGCCGGCATGGAGTCGGCCTCGCACATCTCCCGGAGCACTGCCAGCTCTGCCGCCGCAATCATCGGCACCGGGTAGACGCCATCTTCAGTTGGAGCGTCGTCCATCATGTCTTTGAGCGTGCCAGCTCGCTGGGCCACCCGGCGCGTCCACTCGACAGCCTCACCCTCGCGCGCCCGCAAGCGCACGCGCTCCTGGCTGTCAGTCATTTTGATAGCGGTCAGCGTAGGACCACCGCGCGAAGCTGAAGGCGTCGAAGCCGTCGCGGGTGGAGAGTGGATCTCCCGCTTGTGAAACTTGTACAAAACTTTGGAAATTCAGGTCAGTCGGAGATCGAACATGTAAAGTACTGTACCGGTAAAAAGACACCGGGGGGAGCCGGGACACACACGGGACACACGGGACACGCGGACGCACAAAGGCACACAGTCCAATCTCACAACCAGCCAAACCCACCAACAACAACAAACACCCCGCACGTCAGCGCGACGACCGAAGCCGCGGCCGACTCAACAGCCGCAAGCCCGAAGCCGACCGCTCCCCGCGGCCGACT
>Ga0180442_100262_pt1 | contig 31861 bp, 18 predicted proteins | sample ChrtobMetP5_16mM_FD_119746 | JGI IMG/M metagenome (GOLD analysis project Ga0180442, IMG submission 119746) | Chrysochromulina tobin associated microbial communities from unialgal haptophyte culture, Seattle, Washington, USA - P5_16mM MetaG | ecosystem: Host-associated > Algae > Haptophytes >... | reverse complement strand
TCGGCTTACTTCGACTTTTTCGGATACAGTCACGCTCCAGTGGCACAAAGCTGATCCAAAGGTATCACCCTGTTCCACAAGTCAACTAAAATCACGGAAAAACGCGCTTACTGTTAAGCGCGCTGCTTACCGCTAATGAACCGATCATCCGAAAAGGGAATTCCGCGGAGTGCACAGGGAGTGCATCAGCAACCTCGAGGGATGTCTGGTGAAGGAGGAGAAGATGCCTCCTCCGCGCACCAGCACGTCGGCGGTCCTTTCGTGCACGCCCAAGCGGCTCTTCCTCGTCGTCCTTTGTCTCTTCGCAGTGATCTTATTGACAGAGGTGCTCATGCTCCCCAATCTCATCGGCGTTGCCGCGTTGCCTGTCCCCACGACTGCCGACAACAGCGCACCCGATGAGGGCGCGCAAGTGGCTGTTGCCGCACCGCCAGCCTCACTGCGGCCGGTGACCGGCGCGCCACCCAATATCAGCGTCATCATGCCGTGCTACGGGCACGTGCATTTCCTCGAGGAGGCGCTCAACAGCGTCATCAAGCAGCAGTACCCGCCTGCCGAGATCCTGGTTGTGGACGACGGCTCGCCCGAAGAGTGCGGCAAGTTTGCCAGCGATATGCTCGACGGTTCGCTCGCGTCCGCGCGCCGCCGCTCGATCCGACAGCTGCAAACATGGTGGGGCTGGGGCGACGGTGACATGGTACGTTTTCGTGACGAGGTGCTCGTCACGCCCAACCGTGGCGTCGCGCATGCGCGGAACAGCGGAATCCGGCGCGCGCGCGGCGATTGGATCATGTGCCTGGACGCGGACGACACGGTCTCGCCCAACTACTTCATGGAAGCGATGGCGCACGTTGCGCAGCAGCCGGCGACCAACCTCGTCTATGCTGACCAGCAATTCTTCGGCGAGTCGCGCTGGCAGTGGCACGTACCGGACGTACAGCGGGTGGACATGGCCCTTGTGAATGGCCCGCTGCCGCTGATGACGCTCTTCCGGCGCGCGCTCTGGCAGGCGACCCCCCACGGCTTTGACGAGGCGCTCCCCAAAGGGCACGAGGACTGGGCTTTTTGGCTCCAGCTGACGCGGCTCGCACTCAAGCCTCACAAGCTCGAGGGCTTCCTGACTCAGGTGATTGCCTTCTGATTCCCTCGGATCGGCCATGGTTGACCATGATTGTCTCCTTTGGCAACTAACATCGAGGGCTCCTCCCCTCACGCAGTACCGGTTCAAGAAGAACAGCAAGATGCGCAACCGTGAGCTCAACAACCCCGAGGTGCCTCGGCTCCTACGCACACTCTTTGCCGACCTCTACCCGGTGCGCAAGCTGCTCCTCGACCACCACGAGCTGCTCAAGCCCAACGGCTTCTCGGAGTCGGTACGCATGGACGTGTCGGTCTCGCAGCACCTCTGCCCTCAGCGATCGGCGCCGCACTTGTGGCGTGGGATGATCCTGCAGGCCAAGAAGGACCATGCCGCCGCCGCGCGTGCGTACAATGACTCCAAGGCGCGCGCTGCGCCGTACGATTGGCAGCCGGCATTCCGCTTATGGCGCCTCTATAGCTGGCAGCTCGCCGATCCCGCGGCCGCCGAGCGCGAGCGGCAGCACCTGCTGCAGCTGTGGGGGGCGGCGCAGTTTGCGTGGTACAGCACCGACGTGTGGGGCGAGGTGCTTGACTTTGAGAGCGCGGTGCCAGAGGGGGGAGCGGGGTAGCAGCACGCATTCTTCGCACAGCGTAACTTGATGTTCCCCGCCCGGCCCCTGTGGCTGCGGCCGACAGCCGTCGCGGTGGCGTTGTAGCTTGTAGTAACGGTTCGGTTCGGCTTCGCGGTTCCGAGCTTCGTTAATTATAACGCGGGCGAGAGAGTACTCGGGAAAAGTCGGAAACCGCTCTCCGAACTGTGGGCGCGAAAAAAAGTCCCGAAATCGCGCCCCGCGGGGTCGGTGGTTAAAAATGACCTACGATCGGATGGTACGCGAACGGTTCGTTCTCGACGCAGCCGACGGGCGAACTACCCCGTGGTACCACGTACGCGTACCGCTACCGTGTACCGACTCGTATTCGCCGTTTCGCGCCAAGTTATCCTGACACCTGAGATCCGGGGCCGCGAGCCATGGCTCGGCTGTCACCACCACTCAAACTCGTCCGGATCCGACGCTGACTGCCAGCCTAGTGATGCCTGGTCATCGTCCCCCTCGTCGCCAGAGAGATCATCCTCGCGCGGCTGCTCACGCTCCCGGTGCACGCCAGCACACGCATCCAAGGTGCGCGACACTTCCTGCGCGCGCCGAAAGAGCTCGTGCGGAATGCGAATGGCTCGGCTGAATTCACTCTCCGAGTTAAGTTGCGTGCTTGGTGCGCGCCACCACTCCAAGTTGAGCTCCTTGGCTTTGCACAGCGTGCGCCGCACCTCCTCTGCTGTCTGCCTCGAAAGTCCGCTTCTATTCAAGCGGCCAGCGGCCAGCACCTGCTGCACGTTGGCGTTGGCGAGGCTGCTCTCGAGCTCGGCTTTAGCTGCGGCCAAGCGGGCCACGAGATCAGCCTCCGTGGCACGCGCCGCCTCCTCCTCCTCCAACAGCGGCGAATCCGGCTTGCCTTCGGCGCCCTGGCACAGGAGGTATCGCAACCTGGCCGCAGCACGCGTCTCGTGGCAGAGCTTCGCCATGTCTCCGCCGCTCGACTTGGTCGCACCCCATGTCCTTCCCTCGCGTCGCTTCGGGTTGCCGAATGCATCGACTGGCGTGGCCTCGCACAACCTATCCTTGACAGCTTGCGGCGCCGAAAATTCGAATGCAAAGTGCAGCGGCCAGGCCTCGGCCATGCCCGAGCGCATCGTACACGTCTGCGGCTCCGCCGTCACCAGCACACCAACATTCTCCGCGGCCGCGGCGTCGTAGCCCTCGGTCATTGAGGGACGCGCATATTTGCAGTGCTGCCCCGGGACGCGCTGGCCCGACGCCATCACTGCGACGTGGAGCGGCAGTGTGGGTGGGGTACGCGGCCGATGCTGCACGTCGTCGTAGTGCAGTTTCGGCCCACAGCGCACGAGTGCTGGATTGGCGGCGATGAGTGCTCGCAGCGTCTCCGCGGGCGCCACGTTGGTCGCGGCGGCATGGAGCGGGTTCACGTTGGCGAGGCGGAGCGATTCCGTTCTCAGAGCTCCGAGGGCAGCGAGCCGCGCAATAGCCTGCAGCGAAATCTCAAGGGCTGCCTCCCCCAGCCCAAAATACAGAAGTGCCTGCAGGGCATCAAGCGCGCCGTGGATGCCGTTTTGTGCACTTTGCTCAAGTCGGTTGAAGATAGACTCATAGATGAGCGCAGGGGGGTACGCCTCGAGCAGCAACTGCCGCACCTCGCTGCGGCATGCACTCGCACGGCCGCCAGCGACGTAGTGGATCGGCAGCTTGCCGTTCGCGTCGGGTGTGCCGGCGGCGCGGGGATACGCCGCAAGCAACGTACGGACGAACGCTGCCGGTGCGCCATACTCGCACGCCACGTGAAGAGGCAGCTTGGCACTGCCTTTGCCAGTCGTGTCGAACCACGTCGCCTGCTCCAATGTGCACGGGTAGCTGGCGGCGTTCGGGTCCATGGTCAGAAGCAGCTGGGCGAGGGCCCCAGCTCGCTCTCCGGCCGCCTTGAGGCGTATCGCATCATCGGTCGAGGCGATCGAGAGATCCCTCTCCCAGGGCCGAGGCGTCTGTCGACCACACCACGGAACGTTATCGTCGAAGACGTCGAAGCGCGCGCCGCGCGCGAGCCAATGTAGTGCACAGAAGCCCGGCCCGGTGAAACTGCGGCTGTGCCGTTTGGGATGAATGCCCCAGCTGCTGCCGTTGTCGCTGTCGGGAGCGTGGGCGCCGCGCGCGAGGTTGAGCACGTACTCCACCGAACCTACCGGAGCGAGCGCGACGAGAGCCAATTCGAGGGCGTCGAGGCCACCAGTCTCGAATGCCCATGCTGGCTCGCGTGGAGGTCGCTGGCTCGCTGGCGTCCCACGACGATCGTACTCCTCGTGCTCCCACTGCGTGGCCGCATCGTACGCGCGCACCAGCCGCTCGAGGACGGCGGCGGGCGCTCCCGCGACGATCGCCGTGTGCAAAGGTAAGTAGCGTGAGCCCCACGAGGCTATGTCTAAGGCCGTGGTCAGCTCCGACTTGAGAATACGCTCACACAGGGGCACAAAGTCGGACGGGCCGCGCAGGAGAGCGAGGTGCAACGGCGGCGCATTCATGTAGCAGTCGCCCGCAAACAAAGGCTCTCCACCACCGGTCAGCTCCTGCGGATCTGCTTTCGCCCGAGCGTAGACGGCGCTCAGGCGCGCGCCAGCGATGATCAGATGCCCGGCGCTCCATCGGCCTGACGTAGCAAACTCGTCACTTACAAAGTAGTCCGTCACCAGCCGCCGCCAAGCTGTGCAGACGAGGCGCGCGTTGCAGAGCTCGCGTAGCCCCCTAGACGCGCTCGCCCAGTCCTTCTCGCCCCGATCCTCAGGGAACTTGAAGCCAGACATGTCGATGTCGACGCGCTTCAGCACGCAGAGCTGAGCATCTGGATCAGAAAGCACGGAGAACAAGCCGGGCTCCCTTACCAAGTTTGCTCCACGCACCAGGCATACGGGCTCCCTCACCAAGCTGGTGTCTGCTCCATACACCAGCTGGATGGCGTAGCGCTCCTTGGTTGCGACCCACGCCATTACCGTTCCCTTTCGGCCATTGAGTGCTGAATTGGCCACGAGGCCTTGAATAGTGACATGCGCGCCAACTTGCATGGTGCTCCGGTGTGTCTACCATGGCAGTCTTTCCTATGAATATAACAGGAATCCTACGGCCCCGGAAAAAAGACACCGGGGGGACCGGTACCGGTATGCGTTTGCGAGATGCTTCGCTCACAAAATATTCCACACAACTGTTCGCGTCCGAGGATCTAGCGCGTACTGCTCAGCGGTTGTTGGTTTCCTCCTTAATTTACCCATGCAAACGAGGTCGTCGTTTCGTTTCTACGGGCGCAAGTTTGATGAAGGTCGTGCGATCTGTTCCGGGAGCTCCGAAAAAGATGCATCGTCTATTGTCCCATGGCAGTGCGCCGTCACCTGGTGACCTAGGGCAACGTTCGACTAGCGCGATGACCCAGTCAAGGACCAACCAAACCCGCCCAAGACGTCGCAGTGGGAGGTGACCAAAGTGGCGATGAAGAACATCACGATCCAGTCGGCGGTCGATGAAGAGGAGCACGGGACAATACTGCTGGAGGTCGCCCAGTTCCTCAAGCTGTACGACATGGTCAACGCGCGCGTGATGTTGGAGGCGGTTAAGGGTGCCCCTGCCGTGCGCATGTACGTCTTCGCCGATCTGGCAGGCCCTTTCACCTGCTCAGAGTTTCTAGGTGAACAGCTTCCAATCAACCGACTGCGGTTTGTGGGAAACACAGTGCTACCGCAACGAGCCTGAGCTCACTACGCCGCAAAGGCCCGCACCTTTCCGGTGCGTGCGCAGTGCTCGCAATGGTGCGGCGCGGAGCATCTGGAAGCATCCGTTCACAGTTGAGAGTTGTGGAGCCCCTGGTCAGTAAGCGTGTGCACCCAGTGCGAGTGCCCAGACCCGCGTGTGAGTCGTCGCAATTCTGCCTTAATCTTCATTCACACATCTGCACGAGGACCACATTCCAGACACGGGGCACTAGTACTGTAGTGCGAGCTAGCGGCCCATCGCGATATGGTGCGCATGCCAAGGCCGCCAGACGGTCAGTTTGCCAGGGCATCCTTGCGTAAGGCTCGCCACGAAGCCTCCTTGAGCCGCTGAGACCACGACGTTAGACACGCAGTTCGGAGCCTCTGCGCTGTCGTCCGTGGATACTGCGCGGCTGCCGGTGGAAGATGCGCAGTCAGCGGATGCGGCGTTGCAAATGAGTGCCGCTGTCGCTTGGAGTTGGAAGGTGACGAGGCTGCAGCTCGGCGCTCCGCGAGGCAGCGTACGCACGTCCGAGTCCGGTGCAGCTTCCGCCAGCGACCAGACGCGCACTGTCATGCTGGCGTCGCTGCTCACGAGAACATCCCCGCTGAGGGCTACACTGCAGACCCACGCGCGGTGCCCGTGGAGCACTCGCAGCACCTGTCCGCTCGTCGTCGAGAAGGTCCTGACGGCCTTGTCGCAGCAACCTGTTGCGACCACACCGGCAGCCAGCTGCACGGCGATCACCCAGGCTGGATGTGGAAGCACGAGCGGCGCGTCGTCCACCTTGATGGCGAACCCGCCGCCATCACTAGTCTCGCGAGGGTGCGCACCGTACCGCCAGACGCGCGCAGTCGTGTCGTGACTCGCACTCACGATCGCGCGATCGTCGACGTCGATCGAGGCGACGACTGTGTCCACGACCTGGTTCGTGTGCACGTGGTCCGTGAGCATAGTGCACCACTCCGCGGAGCTGATCGTCCACACGTGCAGCCTGCCTGAGTAGAAGCCCGCGCATAGGAGCTCCCCCCGCACTGCTAGACTGAAGAGACTGACCTCAGGCGCTTTGATTTGAAGTACTCGCTCGTGCGTTTCGACGCTCCACAATATGATGGTCCCGACACTGTCGGCGCTTGCAATGTGCACGCCGTCCGTCGCCACGCAGCAGACGGTGCTCTGACCCCCACTCAGCACTTTGACTACCCTGCCATCCGGCGTGTAGATCGAGACCTCCCTCGGCGACGCAGACGAGCCTGCGCCGACCATGTGGGACGCGTCAGGGAACAGCCGGAGCAAGGTGTAGCCGATGACTGAGTTGGACATTGCTCCATTCGCGCAGCCCTGATGAGTCATGCTATCCACTGCCGCGGTCAGCTGTGGGGCGCCGCCCAGCCATGCCTCTGGCACGATGCCACTCTTCTGCACACGTTGGCGCCTCTCCGACTGGTACATCTTATTCAGCGGCCGGCACGTCAGCGAGACGTGGAGCAGTGAGCTCAGAGGAAGATGATGAAGGATGAGAGCCAAGGCATCGTCGTCGAGGCCGATAAGAATGTTGCTGGTCAGCTGCAAAGAGTCCGACTTGTCGCAAACCAGCGGCCGGCCATGCCGCTCAGGGCATTGCACAAGCGTATTTCGAAGCGTCATCGGCTGACTAGCGAGGGCGCGTGATTGGCTGCGTGGGCTACGATGCGTCCCATTAGTCATGCCTAGCCAGTCAAGTGAACGATAGTGCTAGCCTTTCACAAAGCACGATTGCGACCCAAGCGCGGCACCGCTTCGGTCTCCGGCGGAAGGCATTTACGACCCGAACAAGAGCTAGCGGCCTAGCTGACCATTTAGAATGAAAATTATTTGTTGACCAATTCCACGCAAGGAGAAGACCTGGACATCCGGGCGGCTGGTCGCTTCTCGAGCTCCTGAAATACAATGCTTGAAACAAGAGCTGTCATCCCTGCTAACCAAACCGCCATCACAATGCGCCATCCCACACCCTCCGCAGGCGCAGCACTTTGCGAGCCGATCGAAAGAAGTTATTGCTTCTGAGGACTGAATCGCTCTTGTAGCCACTGCCTGACTTCGTCGAGGCGGTAGTCGAACGGACCCACACCACCTCGATACACGACGACGCCGTCGACGATAATGTAAAGGCGCTCAGGCCAGGCGTCGTATCTCTGGACCAAGTGTCCCTCCATCGAATCGCAAACCACCTCTAGGCAGTGGGTCTTGGTCCTTTCTTTGAAGAGCTTGGCGGCCGCTATGCGCTCGTCGATGGAGCGGTGCACCGCAATCTCCGCGTTGAAATCCAGAGTCACTGCACTGTTTGGGAAGTGCCACTCATCCTTGGCGTGAGCCTCCTCAATGTAGCACGTCAGCATACGTGCAGGCGCATCCTTGCCCTTGCAGAACGTCTCGTAAATGGACAGCATCTCGCCTGCTCTGCATGCAAATGGTGGTCAGGAGAAGGATCCAAAGTTGAGCACCAGCGGCACGCCCTTCTGCATGGGATTCACGAAGCTATGCAACAGGCCCAGCTCCTTGCCATCAAGGCTGACGAGAGTTGCGTCCGGAGCCATGCTTCCTGCATTAGCCTTAGGTTCGCCTTTCAAACGAGCCATGAGATCGACGCGAAATCGGCGCCAGGAAGCCTTGGCGTAGCCCCAAGTCAGCACAGATCGGAGAAGAGCACCCTCAGGACCGCACGCTTGATTGATGAACTTGTCTTGCTCTGGATTGGCGCCTGGTGTACTCCCCGACAGGAAAATGTACCCGAAAATGTAGCCACCAACAGCGCCGACAGCACCGCAAAGAGCCATGGTAGGAACGCTTGTCATCTCGATTCACGTCGCAAGCGGGAAGAGCTTTCCAAAACAGTTCAAGTTCAAGTCAAGTCAATAGGCTTCCGTTTGGTTGTCTGTTGTTTCTGTATAGACTTGAACTTGACAATCAACACGAGGATGAAGGCAACTGTAAAGTCCCCCCAAATCGCCGATTCCAACTGTCGGGATACTCAAGGGGGAAACACCACTGAAACAATACTTGTACTGTTCAACACTGTTACATCGCTGGCGAAATCCCGCTTCGCCCGGAACCCGCGGTGGCGTTGTCCACTGGCGTCCTGGTACCAAAATACCCGGTACCCTTTTACATGTACGGTACCCGGTACATACGTTCTGAACGAAAAACGGCGCATCGGGACATCGACCAGCCCCTCCTTTCACTTTGTGAATGGGGGATCCTACGCCGAGCGTCAATCCGGCGCTCGCTCGCGCTCGCGCTCGCGCACCGGGAGTCCGGGACGACCTTGTGTTCTTGTGGGGAAAACGGAGAGAATGGGCGTCGCTCACATGCGGATGTATGTGATCACCGACGACGCATGCTAAAGCTTTCGATATTGATCCGTCTCTCCGGACGAATGGTTGCGAAGCGCAGCCGCAGGCGGGGCTGGCGGCTCCGCTGCTTTCGAGCGCGGCGGTCTTCTTCCACGCAGCGGCAACAGGGACATCCAGCGAGCAGCGTGTGCTGGATCTGCTGTGAGGGCAGAACGCCGCTCATCCACACGGGCTGTGCCTGCCGTGGCTCCGCCGGCGTGGCGCACGTGCGGTGTATGGTACAAGCAGCACAGCACCACGTGCATCGATGGACCACGTGCCCTATTTGCCATCAGCACTTTACAGGATTTATGGAGGTTTCGCTGGCACACGCAAGGTGGGAGAGCGTCCGCAGCCGGCCGCTGGAAGATCCCGAGCGACTATTCGTGGCCAACAATTATGCGGTGACGCTGCTTGAGTCGGCAGGCGATCCGACCGGGGCGTTGGAGCTACTGGAGGAGGTACTGAAAGTGCGCCGACGCATATTGGGCAATGAGCATCCTGAGACGCTCGACTCCATCACGAATCTGGCGCTCAACTACATGGAGGTGGGCCGCTACGAGGCCGCACTGCCGCTGAGCGAAGAGGCGGTCGCACTCACGCGCGGCACGCTCGCGGGCCCCGACCGCGTGGAGGGGACTGCACATGCGATCGGCAGCCTCGCAGCAGTGCTACATCTAATGGGAGAGCCAAGCCGCGCGCGGCAGCTGCACGAGGAGGCGCTGCAGATGCGCCGCCGGCTGCTCGGCCCGTCGCACCTGGACACGATGAACTCGGAGCACGGCCTGGGCCAGTGCCTTATCAGCGTTGGCGAGAGCACCGCCGGCCTTGCGATGCTCGAGGACGTGGTGGCCCGCGCACGTAAGGTGCTAGGGCAAGGGCATCCGAGCACCGTCCACTTTGAGCAAGGGCTGGCAGATGCACAGGCAGGACGGCGGGAAGAGCGGAGGGCACGAGCAGACAGGATTAGGATCTAGCTTTGAATTTATGGTTCGCACAAAAGCGGCGCGCGTCGTCCCGTGCGTTTCCAAAGTGCAGCAACGAAAAAACCGTCAACGAAACAAAAAACGTGGATGGAAATATGCTCAGCGACGGTAAGCCGGCACCGTCCCCGTCACTCGCGAAGCCAGCGAAATCGCCGTCTACCCCTTACGGAACGACTGAATACGAGGACGAAATCGACCCCGCCCGCGACCTTGAGCAAGCCAACACCCTCTGCGGCGACGCGTGCAAGAACTGCACCGAGGCGTTTGAGAACGCGGTCAAAGTGATTGGCAATTCAGTGTCGTTCGTGACGCACTTCAGTGCCGGATGTGCGATCGCATCCATGGCGGTGTGGCGATTTGCGGTTGCTATACGAAACGGAATACATACGGGAACTTTGGCGACTCTCAGGGTCATAGTGGATTGCTTCGCCTTCCGACTTCAGACGCCTCGCGAGCTCGCGGTCATCGAGCGACAAGTCACATCCGACGTGTTGATGTCGGAGCATATGGTGCTTGTCATCGCCTTGTGCGCGACCGCTCTATTGCTCCTCATTTGGGACCTGTGGCACGGTGGCATGCGGCTCGGCGGTTGGGTTTTGCTCGGCGGCATCTTTGGCGCCTTCGGCTCGTTGATTGGGATCGCTTACGCGGGCCTGGCCACGCCGACCGAGGAGCCCATACAAGTTGTGTGGGATCCACGCCAGTGGCCGCTCATCGACGAATATCGGGCAGCGCTGCTCACGGTAGGCGCGATGGGCGCTCTCACCGCGATCGCTTCCGGAGTGGTCGCCTGGAGCATGCACAGGGAAGAGATTCACCAACGAGACCGGATCATGTGGCCGTTCGAGTTCGCGCTGCTGCTTGCGTGCGCCATCCGGCAGGGGTACAAGACGTGGCGCGGCTGCACGCGTCGCGGACGACTGCGTCTCTTCGTTGGCGGGCTAGGGTCATGTGCGCCCGGGTGGCGCTGGTGGCCCCCGCTGCTGTGAGTCGTCTTCACTGTCTCCCTCGCTTCACGCTTGCGTCGAGAGGTAGACTCGGATGCGATAGCGCACTTTACTGTAGAAAAGTTCCCAGGCCCACGTGTGCTAAAGAGCTAAGTTATTATTTGCCGGTGCGGTATCTAAGTTGTCTGAACGGGTCGAACGCCGTTCAGCCGGGGGCCGCGATCGCCGATCCGCGGCTCACGTCAATTCGCTGCATGATTCGCTGGCCGCGGAGGCCGGAGCGACCCATGGGAGCGACCCCCCGCCCCGGGCGGCTAGCCGCCCCCGCACTACGCCCCCCCACAAGGTGGCGGCGCGCAAGAAAGCACTGCACACAATACCTACACGAGTTCCTGGGAAAGTATACACTGGGGCCCACCGTCCAACGACGCACGGCTATTCTGCCAAAGAGCTCATCGCGACGCCCGACACAGTACTTTCGAAAAACAGAAGTTGGAATGTGTCCGCGGTTCACTTGGCTGGTCTCGCCACAGCGGCTACGCTCGCCGCTGGACTCTCGTGGGTCGCATGTCACAAGGATATTATGACTACGAGCTGAGGCTCCATCGTGAGCTGCTGAAATCGGTCATGAGTGCGCATAAAGAAAACAAGGAGATGAATTCGGCTGTGGACGAGCTTGAGCTGGTTCTCGAGGAGGAGAAGGTGTACCCAGGCATCGAGAGACTCACAGACAGGTATCCACCGTCGGTTGTGAAGGGCAAGAGCGGCTGGATCTATCACTCGAACGCCTTTGGGTGCCTTCCGCCCAAAAGCTTCGTTCGCCGGACTGCGATCTACGTTGTCGAAGCGCCGATCTTTGATCCGTTCATCCTGCTGACGATAATGTGCAACTGCGTGACGATGGCGTGGGCGTCACCGCTCGATCCGCCAGGCACGCGCAAGGAGGAAATCCTCGGGCACCTCGAATGGGTGTACCTGCTCATCTTCACGTTTGAGCTCGTGACAAAGATGCTCGCGTACGGCCTCATCGTGCACAAGCACTCGTACCTGCGCGACCCGTGGTGCCAACTCGACTTCGTGGTCGTGTCACTCGCGTGGCTGCCCATCCTCTTCCCTGCCATCTTCGGCAACATGTCGGCCATCCGCTCGGTGCGAGCGCTCCGCCCGCTGCGAGCACTCAAACGAGTCCCAGGCATGCCCGTGCTTGTTGGCTCGATCTTAAAGTCCATGCCCGCGATGGGCAACGTGGCGGGGCTCGCTGGCTTCATCCTCCTCGTCTTCGGCATCGTGGGCATGAACCTGTTCAAGGGCGTGCTGCACTACCGGTGCGCCGACCCGGCCATGCTCGAGGATTACCCCGACATCCAGGTGCTCACGGCCGGCGACGAGGCCGCGGCCGACGAAGCACTTGACGAGCGCCGCCGGCTGACCGCGTCGCTGCTGCAGGCGGCGCCCGCGCTCGGCGGCGTGCTGCTCTCGCGCCTCGTCGGCCCCCTCGTGCCGCTGCAACGGACCGATCTCGCGGACGATCTCGCGGAGGCGCAGCAGCAGCAGCAGTGGTGGCGGCAGCAGCAGCAGCAGCAGCCGCCGCCGCAGCCGCCGCAGCAGCAGCGCAACGCGAGCGCGAGCGCCGCCCACGCGCGTCTGCGCCGCAGCCTCAAGGGTGGCCGCGAGGAGTTCATCTCGAGCCATCCGCAGGCCGATTACGACTCGGGTACCCTTTGCTACGCCGATGCGCGCATCTGCGCCGAAGTGGGGCAGATCTGCGTCTACTTCGACGCGAATCCGGACGGCGACACGGTGTCGTTCGATTCGGTCTCTCGCGCGATGCTCCCGATCCTCCAAGCGATCACGTTTGACACGTGGACCGACCCGATGTTCTATGTGATGGATGCGTACTCGTTCGCGGCCTGGGGGTACTTCATCGCCATCGCCATTCTGGGCGGCATGTTCGTCGTCAACTTGTTCCTCGCCGTCATCTTTGACGAGTTCATGCGCGCGCAGGCCACCGAAGAGGCTGTGGAGGATTTGACGAGTGGCGCCACGGAGGGCGGCGCACCGCTCGACTCAGCACGGGGGGAAGCCGATGACCTGACGCTGCTGCCTATGCCTCATTCCCCGGGCGGCGAGACAGGATCCAAGCACTGCTGCACGCGGCTCGACGGCGGCGATTGCTGCGACTGCTCGCCCGCGAGCGATGAGGGCTGCTGCGGCTGGCGCTACACGCTGCGTCAGGCGATGCTCTCAAGCACGCTGGGCAACATCTCGACCTTCTTTGTCGTCTTCAACCTCTTCCTGATGTGTCTGCCCTATGCTGGACAGTCGAAGGCGTACGAGAATGACGTCGAGATGGCGAGCTCGGTCGTCACTTGGATCTTCATCATCGAGATGTTCCTCAAGCTGCTGAGTATGGGGTGCTCCGAGTACTGGGGCGACTCATGGAATGTGCTGGACGGCATCATCGTGTCGATCTCGATCGTCGAGATCGTCATCACCGTCCTGCTCGCCGACACAGGGGTCAACATCTCCTTCCTTCGGATGCTCCGTCTGCTGCGCCTGCTGCGCCTGCTCAAGGCATGGCCTGGGCTATACAAGATCGTGATGAGCTTCGTCAAGGCGATCCCGCAGATCTCCAATCTGTGCGTGCTCCTGTTCATCCTCATGTTCATCTTCGCGCTGCTCGGCATGCAGACCTTCGGCGGCACGGCCATCTCGGAGGACAGCCGTTGGCACTTTGACTACTTCTATCCTGCCATCCTTACAGTCTTCAACATCTTCACCGGCGGTTGGGTCGATGCCTTCCAAGCGTGCTCGGACGAGATGGGCGTGCTCATCTCGACGCTCTACTTCGTGCCGGCGCTCATCATCGGCTTCTTCATCATCATGAACCTCTTCGTCGCCATCTTGCTCGAAGCCTTTGCCGGCGACGAGGAGGAGGAGGGAGGCGACGAGGGAGGCGACGACGAGAAGAAGCTAGAGTTGGACGTGGCAACGGGCGCTGAAGCCGAGACGGAGGTGGAGTTGATTGGTCCTGAGCCGCTGGAGGGTGTCTCGCTCTTCTGCCTAGGCCCCGCGAACGGCTTCCGCCAAGGCTGCCGTTGGATCGCAGAGCATTCGATATTCGATCAGTTCATCATCCTGCTCATTATCGCCTCCTCCGTCTGTCTCGCCATCGACGTGCCACGCCTCGACCCCGACTCAGAGCTCAAGGCCCAGCTCGACCGGCTCAACCTCATCTTCACGGCGCTCTTCGTGCTCGAGATGATGCTCAAGATCGTCGCGTATGGCTTCCTGTTCACACCCAAGGCGTACCTGAAGCAGGGCTGGAACATTCTCGACTTTTTCATCGTGATGATCTCGATCCTCGGGCTGCTTGCGGACATCGTGCCCGTGTTTGGGAAGCTCAAGTGCCTGCGCATCCTGCGGGTGCTCCGGCCTCTCCGGCTGCTCGCGCGCCATCCGGGCATGAAGATCCTGATCACCTCCCTCATCAAGACTCTCCCCTCGGTCGTGGAGGTCTTTGCCGTCGTCTTCGTCTTCCACGTCGTCTTCGCCATCATGGGCATGCAAATGTTCGTTGGAAGATTTGGCGCGTGCACCGACGAGAGCATCAAGGTCCGCGCCGAGTGCTACGAGCCTGGCTCCAAGCACGACCCTGCCGTCCTCGCCGGCGCCACCGCGCGGCTCGAGAAGATGAGGATGCTGGAGGATGCGGTGCCCACGACGGCGCCACCGCGCGGCTGGAGGATGCTGGAGGCGTTCGCCACGCCGTCGTGGGCGCCGCCCGCGCCGCCATCCCCGCTTGCGCTCGCACTCTCGCCACCGCCGCCGCTGCTGTCGCCGCCGCTGTCGTCGCCGCCGCCGCTGCAAGAGCTCACCGAGGTGGAGCAGGAGCACGCCGCGTCCAATCGGAAGCAGCAGCAGCAGCAGGAGCAGCAGCAGCAGCAGCACGCTCCTTTGGCCAAGCAGCAGCAGCTCGAGCGCGGCCGTCGAATGAACGAGCGGCGTCAGGAGTTGCGCCACGGCGGCGCGGCGCGGCGGCAGCTCAAGGGCGGCGGCGGCGGCGACGACAAGGAACTGCCGACAGAGTGGATCAACCCGCCCTATGGTTCCTTCGATGATTGGGGGCAGTCGATGATCATCCTGTACATCGCCGCGACAGGTGATGGTTGGGAGGCCTTCATGTTTGCAGGCATGGATGCGACTGGCGTCGACATGGCGCCCGAGCGCAACGACTTCTCGGCCGTGGCCGTCTTCTTCCTGATGTGGATGCTCGTGGGTAACTTCGTGTCGATCAACCTCTTCGTGGGCTCGATCGTCGACAATTTCACGCGCATCAAGAAGGAGGACGACGGCTCGGCCACGATGACGCCCGAGCAGACGCAGTGGGTCAACACGATCAAAGGCTCGAGCAGCGAGTATGCAAACAAGGCAGCGCGCAAGCCGCGCTGCGACTGCTGCGGCCTCCGCAACAGGGCCTTCGAGCTCGTCAACTCGCGCGCCTTCGAGTTCTTCGTCATGGGTGTCATCCTGACCAACACGTTTGGCATGACGCTTGATTTTTGGCGTGTCGAGGAGCATCCCAAGTACGATGAGTACTATGATGGGACCATGATGTGCTTCACCTACTTTTACTACGCCGAGTTCCTGATCAAGTTCTTTGCGCTCGGCTGCCATTACTTTGCCGACGGCTGGTGCCGCTTCGACTTCTTCCTCGTCAGCATCTCGGCGGTCGACCAGTTCGCCCCGCTGCTGCTCACGGTGCTACCCGTCCCTCCCACGATGCTGCGGGTGCTGCGGGTGATGCGAGTCCTGCGCGTGCTGCGGCTGGTCAAGGAGCTCAAGGGGCTGCGCGACCTCGTGATGACGCTCGTCATCTCCGTACCGGCACTCTTCAACGTCGGCTGCCTGCTCGGCCTCGTCATGTTCATGTACGCTGTGCTCGGGCTCAACGTCTTTACCTATGTGCAGCATAGCGGCGCGATTAGCGCGGACCGCAACTTTGAGTCCTTCGGCAACGCGATGCTGCTCCTCTTCCAGTGCCTCACGGGCGACGGCTGGTCAGAGATCATGGACGACTCGATGATCACGGAGGAGCGCGGCTGCGACCCCCACCCAGCCGACGGCTCGCCCTCGGACTGCGGCTCGAAGCTCGCGCTGCCCTACTTCATGAGCTTCACAGTCATCGGCACGTTCGTGATGCTCAATTTGGTCGTCGCAGTCATCCTTGAGAACTTCACCTCGCTCGGCAGCGTCAACCCGAACCTGGTCTCGCCCGACGACATCCAGGACTTCAAGGCGCTCTGGGCGACGTTTGACCCCGACGCGAACGGCCTCATCCCCGCCAAGTTCCTGCCGGCGCTCGTGAAGCAGCTCAAGCCGCCCATTGGTATCATGGGCACGCCAGATGGCGCGACCAACGCGAAGGCCCTCCGCTTCTGCCTGTCGCTCGGCCTCACGCAGAGCAACGGCGAGGTGAACTTCAAGATCGTGCTCGACGCGCTTATCAACAAGAACTACAAGGCGCAGAATGTGGACATCGAGGAGGATGTCAAGACGGCCAAGTCGCCCGCAGTGATTGAGGCCTTGGAGCTGCGCAGGCAGTACTCTGAGATCCCACTGAGCGCGGTGTCCGCCGGGCGCCTTAAGAATTCACTCACGCCGCGCCGTCGTGAGCTCTCGAAAGTCTTCGCCGAGGAGATCTTGCGCATGTTCATCCGGCGCAAGCGCAAGGCGTGGCTCAAGAACCCCAAGAGCCACCCGTCCTACCGCGGGCCCGGCGCGTCGCCCAAGAAAGGCAAGAGCGTCGTCTTGAGCGAGAAGCCGGCGCCCGGTGCGGTGGACGAGTGGACTTCAGCCCGGGAACGAAGCGCACCAGTGCCTGCCGAATCGCGAGCTAGCAGCCGTACGCCCGCGGCGTCGGCACCGTCGCCTGCGCCGATCCCCGCGGCAATGCAGAGGGGAGCGGTACCCAAGCAGGACGCGGCAGCGGCGCCGCTGCCCAGGCAAGAGAGGGCAGCGCCGCCGCCTTCCAAGGGGCCGCCTTCACAGTCGAGCCGCGGGCCTTCACAAGGAGGGGGTCGCCCACAGGGGGTCTCGCAGGCGGATCGCCTACCGACGCCCGCCAAGCTTCCGCGGCCAACCGCTGGCCAGGCTGGTCAGGCTCCGCGACCCCCGAAGGACCGTGGCGGACGCCTTGACGCGTAGTAGACGCCGCGCTTCTCGTCTTCAACGGAAAGTGTGTGCCGGGTGTGCGCGAGTGCGTGGACGGCGACGCCACGCATGGCGCGCGCGTATTTACGTTGATATCGCATGGCACATGTACCGTATATAACCATAGCCTACTTTGTTGAGTATAACCTGTGGTTTTGATTGATGGTCGTTTGATGTTTCGCGCACCCGTTTCACGTCGTGCCACAGCGCCAGCGCCTGGAGGATGGACGATCACGATCGACGATGGCGCCGGCGCCCCGCGCTCATCTTCCAGTTCCCGACTCACACGCACGACCACGTAAATGCTCCCATGCGCCATGGAGGGGCACGCAGCAAAGTGCGAGCTCTTCTCTTCCCTCGAGCACCTAGGATCAGCGGCGCGCAAACTCTCCTTGCCGATTGAGCATGAAATTGGCGCCGGGCTCCTTGAGAGGCATGTACCCTTTCATAGGCGATCGGTCGAAGACGACCTCATCAACGACCGACGTGGCCAGCTGGCGGCCGAAGTGGTCGTTCCCGTGCCCATCGACGCCACGCCCACGACGCAGCCTCTCGGGGCCGGGGTGGCGCTTTGGCAACCCTTTAGGCTCATCCGAGTGCGCGTCTGGCGGCACGTCTCCCGTAGCCATAGCCTGCTGCACTTGGGAGATTTGTGGCGGCGGCGGCGGTTGCGAGTACGCCGGGTGCGAGTAGTACTGCCCATCGTTGTTCTGTGCATACCCTTGCGCGCAGTCGGGGGTCTCCGAGTAGTGCAGCAGCCCAGGATGGTCTTCGTACTTTCGCGCCTTCACCTGCGGAGGCGGCGGATTCGGCTGTTCTGCGGTCGCCATGCCCCCCAACTCCCGAGCTCCAACGTTCGTGCGCGCGGCACGCGTATCGGTGATCGCACGCTTACCCAGCTGTGGGGCGTCGGGTGGTGCGGGGAAGGCGAGCGCGTCGGGCTGCGGCAGGTTCGCGCCAAAGACGACCGACTCCGTGGCCGGCACGCGGCGCGCCGCCGCGGGCAGATTCTGGCGCCGCTGCTGATGCCATTGGGCCATCTCGAGGCCGCCCGCCTCGGCGTTGAATGGGAGGTGATGCTTCATCTGATCCGAGTTCGCGCGCTTGCCCATGTGCTCGTTGAGCTTGGGTACCGGACCTCCCCCATTTTTGGCTAACCCCATGAAGTAGCCCGGTACTTGGGGCAGGTGGGGCGCCTTCGGACCACCCCCCTCTTCGAAGACGGTCGAGGCGCCCCGCTTGCCCGAATGCTCGGTGTACTTGATCGGGTCGATCGCGCCATTGGTGCCAAACGAGATGTTCTTGGAGCACGAGGAGCGCCCCGCGTACGGGTTGTTCATGGCCGGGCTGGGATCGGGCGGCCTACGCGGGTCGGGCTCCTGCAGCAGCTCAGACATCTGATGGGACTGACTCTGAGACTTGACTTGGAGCCCCGCATGCGTTGGGTCCTGGTTGCGTATCCGTCCAATGCCGAAGTCATCGGCGCGATGCAAGTTCTCATTGAGCCGATGGCCGCCGGGGTTGAGCTCGTGGTCCCCGAAAGCGAGCTGCGAGATGCGCGCATTCCGCTTGTTCGCCTGCATGATCCGGTGGTCCTCAGCGGCAACCAGGGCAGCTCTTTGGAGGACTACGGGGTCGGTGGCGAGCACCACCTGCCGGTTGCGATGGGGTGCATGCAATCAGGAGGCTGAACCCGAGGCAATCGGATGCAATCAGAGGCCGACCCTAGGTCATCCGAGGCAATCAGGAGGGTGCCACACCTGCTGCTGATCGCGGTCGTTCAGGTACGAGTAGTTGGGGTCGGCGCCCAGGATGGCGCTCGAGGGCACGTAGCCCTCGGAGGCGAGCGCGCGCCGTGGCCGCCCCTGCGGCGGCGCGCGCCCCGGCTGCTGCTGCGGCTCGCCACCACCGGCGACGCTAAAGTGCTCGATGGCTGGCTTGTGCTGCAAATGCTGTTGGTGCTCGTGCTGCTGGTACTGCTGATACTGCTGCACGTAGTGCTGGTGGTGCTTCGCCTGCTGCTGCTGCTTGGAATTGAGCCCCACCTGGCCGTCTACGATCGCCGCCGCCGCGGAATCGTCCAAGACCACCTGCGATCTTTGCGCCGCCTGCTGGTGCGTCGGCTGAAGGCTTCGTCGCTGCGCGTGCTGATGCTGCTGCTGGAGCAGCTGCTCGTGCGTCGGCGGCGGTGCGGGAAGCAGCACAGCACGCATCTGGCCGTCGCGCATGACCTTCGGCCCGGCCTCATGCTCGCCGAACAAGCGAAAGAGGTCGCCCTCGCGCCGCATGTGGTCCTGGACCGTCGGCTGCGCGTATTCAGCAAACTGGCGGGCGTCCATTCCCCGGCGCGCATCGCCGACGGGGATCTGATACTGCGGACGGAACATCTGCGCGCGCTCGAGTTTATGCTGCAGCCCGCCCTGCCTCATTGGGGAGCCCATGGTCGAGATGGACTGGTAGGCTGCTTGAGCCGAGCGCAAAGAGGAAGCGCACACACAACGCCCGACCGCCGACCGGTAAATGATCGAAACTCCTCACAACCCCTGCCCTGTTCCCTGCATGAGCAAAATCAATGAACCTCTACGTTTCCAGAGAACTCTCTTAGTGTGCGTTCATCAATTTCGTCATCATCATGGTGGACGTCACCTCCTCGCCACTCTTCAAGATCGCGACGGGCGGCCTCGAGTCGTACGTGTACGAGCTGCTCACCAAGCGGCTGGGCAAGTGGATCCACGTTACGCGCGACCAGCTCAATGTGTCCGGCTGGCAGGGAGAGATGGTCCTCGAACAGGTCTGCATCCGCGCGGACGCGCTGCGCTCGCTCTCGCTGCCGCTGCGGGTGCGCTCCGGCCACGCCGCGCGCATCCGCGTGCGCATTCCGTGGCATGCGCTCCGCTCGGAGCCGATGGTGGTCGTGGTCGAGAATCTCACGCTGCATGTGGCCTATGCGCCCGGAGGCGGCAGTGGTTTCGACACAGTCGTCGCAGTCGACGCGGACGACGAGGGCGGCGGCACGGGCGGGCAGGGCGTCTCATACTTTGCGCGTATCGCGTTCATCCTCCTGCACAATGTGCAAGTGCGCGTGAGCCACGTGCGCGTCGAGGTGCACTTCGACGAAGAGGCGTGCGGCGTGACGACGACGACAGCGGCCAATCTCGGCGGCGCAGCCGCCGGCGGCGCCACGCCCTCGCCGCGCGCCGGCGCCGCGGGTTTATTCACCATCGGGCTCGGCGCCGACCACGTGAGCATCCGAGCCGCCGACGCCGACTGGCAGCCCGGGTTCGTCTGGCCCGAGGCCGCGACCCTCCGCAGGCGCATCGAGGTCGGAGGGCTTTGGGCGACCTTTCGTCGCGTGGGCGCCATGGCGGTCGCAGCGGCCGTGCAGCGCCCTCAGTACGGGCAGACGGCGGCGCACGAGGACGGATCACTCAGTGCGTCGTGGCGGGCGAGTGCGGCGGCCGCTGCCACCCCTGTGGGCGGTGCCGCCGCAGCCCGTGCCCGTACGCCCGCCACGACGCCTGCGCCCGCCACGACGCCTGCGCCCGCCACGACGCCTACGCCCGCCACGACGCATGCGCCCGCCACGACGCATGCGCCCGCCACGACGCATGCGCCCGTCACGACGCCCGCCACTGCCATGAGCGGCGGCACCGCCCGCGGCGGCGCCTCGCCAGCGCCCACGGCGGCGGCGGCGGCGGCGACGCCCACACCCGTGCCGCCCGCGCCGGCGACGACACCATCAGCTCCATCGGAGGAGCTTGCTGCGCGTTGGTTTGCCGAAGGGGCCGCCGCGGCGGCCGCCGCCACCGCGGCGGCCGCCGAGTCAGAGGAGGCCATCAGGAGCACTCCGAGGCCATCAAGCGCCGAGTCGGACGAGGCCGCTCGGCACGCGCGACGGCGAGCGGATCAAGGCGGCGGCGCCCGAGACGGCGCGCAGGGTGGTGCGCTCGAGACGGCGCTCGGTCCGGGCGAGAGCGTCTTGTTGAGCAGGTGCGATTCGAGGCTCTACCGATTGCATGCAGAGCGCCTGCTGAGCGCCTGCAGAGCGCCTGCAGAGTGCAATCCTGAGTGCATGCTGATTGCATGCTGATTGCATGCTGATTGCATCTTGATTGGCTCCCTCATCAGGTGCGACTCAACGATGCTCGTGCTCGGCGAGCTCGCTGACCCACCGAGCACGACGAGGACTCGCTGGCAGTTTTGGCTCTGGCTGCCGCTGCTGCGTGTTCGACTCGATGAGAGCCAGATGCGCGATGTCCTCGGCGCGATACGCGCCGCCGTGGGCGCCGCGGGCGGCGGCGGCGGCGGCGGCGGCGGCGGCGGAGGTGGCGGCCAATTGCACCGCTTCGATGGCCGGATCTGGGAGTCGGAGGATGAGTCAGGATGGTGGGCGATGAGCGCCGGGCTGCTACGAGCGCTGCCTGGAAAGCGAGCACCTCCTCCGACGCCACCGACGCCACCGCCACACCCCCCGCCCCCGCCCCCGGCACCCCCACCCCCCGCACCCCCACCCACGCCAGCCGCCCACACACCCACGCCAGCCGCCCACACACCCACGCCGCCAGCTCGCCCACCATCGAGCAAGGGCCGGGGCGCCGTGGCGGGCGCCGTGGCGGGCGCCGTGGCGGGCGCCGTGGCGGGCGCCGTGGGGCGCAGCGGCAGCCATGGTGGCGGTACAAGCGCCGCTGGTGCCGCCGGCGCCCGCCACGGCGCCCTCGCTGTGGCTGGTAATGGCAGCGTGGAGGCGGGCCGGACGGCGGACGACGCGACGGCGGATGGGGAGGCGGAGGCGGTGGACGCCGGCGCGGCGCTCGAGGCGGCGCTCGAGATGGCGATCTCGAATTATGTGCTCGAGGATGACGAGACCGCGGAGCGGGGTGCCATATTAGGAAGTGCGAGCGCGACGGGCGGGGATGGATTTGACGAAGCTGAGGTGGCTCGGGTACAAGTCGACCCAAGTAGCGGCGGTGGCGGCGGCGGCGGCGGCGGCGGCGGCGGCGGTGTGAGCGGCGGTGTGAGCGGCGGCGGTGGAGGGAGCGGTGGCGGTGGTGGTAGGAGCGGCGGACCCGACGCCTGCGCGCACGCGTGCAGCCATGGTGTGCGTCCCACCACCACCTCCGCCCCGTCGTCCCCAAACGCTCAGCAGCCCTCGCAGACGCCGCTGAGCGCGCTCTACGCCGGCGCCGTGGCGAGCACACTTCGCGTCGTGGCGAGCACCCCTCGCGCCGTGGCGCAGCCCGACGGTGCACCGCCTTCGACCGCGGCCGCTCGCCACGACGCTCGCACGGCCGCCGCCGCCTCGCTGCCCTCGCCCGCGCGAGAACGCGCCGCCGTGGGCGCCACGCACAGGCCCGAAGAGCCACAGCCAGCGGCGCCCAGCACGGCGCGACCGGCGAGTGATACGGGCGGCGGCGGCGGCGGCGGCGGCGGCGGCGGCGGCGGCGGCGGCGGCGGCGGCGGCGGCGGCCAAGGACCGAGCAGCAGCAGCGTGGGCGTGTGCGTGTACCTGAGCTTCGAGATTAAGAAGCACCCAGGCAGCCTGCCCAGCACGCTCGGTGTGCAGGCGCGCCGGCTGAGTGCGCTCACTCGCTCACTGCGAGAAGCACCCGATCTGGCGAAGCACTATTACGAGCGCGCCTGCACGCTGCTCACGATGAAGCTGTTCTCGGAAGCAGCGCATGACGCGGATGCGTGCCTGCGGCTGCAGCCCTCGTTTGCCAAGGCACGCTTCGCAAAGGGGCGCGCCCTCTACTTTCTGGGCGAGTACGAGTCCGCGTTCGCCCAGTACGACGCGGGCCTCCGCCTCGAGCGTAACCCTCGCATCGAGAGCTGGCTCGCTGCCGAGCGTCAGAAGCCCGAGTATGCGCTGCCCACAGCGCCCCGAGCATGCAAGCGCTCCCCACAGCGCCCCGAGCATGCAAGTGCTCCTCACGGCGCCCCTAGCATGCAAGTGCTCCTCACGTCGCCCTCACCCGCATGCAAGTGCTCCTCACGGCGCCCTCACCCGCATGCAAGTGCTCCGCACGGCGCCCTCACCCGCATGCAAGTGCCCCGCACGGCGTCCCCTCTTCCCCACAGGTACGCGGTCGTGGCGCAGCCGGGGCCCGTGGCCCTCTTGGAGAGGCTCAATGCGGCCGTGCGGGCGGGCGACATCAAGCGTCTGGCGCTCGTGCTCTGCCGCGTGCCCGCACACGCCCTCGAGCAAGGGTTGGTGGCTGGCTGGGGGGCGCCGCCGCTGCACCTGGCCGCTTCGGAAGGGCAAGTGGATGCGTGCGTGCTGCTCCTTCAACGGAATGCGCTCGCCGAGGGGCGCGACGGGCGCGCACGCACGCCGTTGATGCTGGCCCTCGAGCGAGGACACTCCGAGTGTGCCTGCATGCTGCTCGCGCACACGACGGCGCTCGAGGCCAAGTGCGACAGCGGCACGACCGCGCTGCACCGGGCGGCCGCGCGTGGTCTCGGCGCACCCCTGGCGCAGCTGCTTGCCCGCAAGGCGGACGTGGCGTGCCGCGACGCGGGAGGGCGCACCGCCGTGCACATCGCATGCCTCGCAGGTGAGGTAGTCGCTCTGGTGCAGCTGCTCAGCGCTGAGGGGGGGCGCGCGTGCCTGAGCATGACGGACGCTGACGGGTGCCCCCCCGCCCACGTGGCCGCACGCGCCGCCTACGCGCACCCAAAACAATCCGAGCGCTTCCTCCAGTGTGTGACTACGTGTGTCCATTTTGGGGCGGACGGCTCCGCAGGCGCCGTGGCGAGCACAGCTGAGGCCGCCGCCGCCGCCGCCGCCGCGGGCAGCGAGATCGCACGACAATTGCTGCCGCTGCACTTTTATGCGGCCGCGCTCGGCGCGATCGATCTCTTGATTCATCTGGTCATGAAGTTGCTCGCGCCGCCGCCCGTGCCCACAACGACGCTCGGAGCGGCAGCCGCTTCAACGCTCGTGCATCATCCCGCCAGCGCGCTCTCCCGCCCACTCGAGACGCTCAGCCAGGGCTTGGGTGTGCTTCACTTTGCGGCGGCGCACGGACAGCTGAGCTGCCTGCGGCTCCTGCTCGCCCACGGCGCGCCTCCCGACCAAGTCGACGCGAGCGGCATGCTACCGACGGATCACGCTCTCCGAGGGGTCCCCGGGCACGTGCTGCCGGGCGAGGGGCACGCCGAGTGCCACCTGCTGCTCTTGCGCCACCTGGCACGCTGATGACGGCGGCCATCAGAGGCAATCATGGGCAATCAGAGGCAATCAGAGGCAATCAGCGCCACCTGGCACGCTGACCATGGTGTTGAACGAGACGTATGTTCAGGTAGCTACCGGTTAAAAACGGGCAAAAAATCGGCATGGCGCATGCAGTGGTCATGGCGAGCGGTCTCGTCTTGAAAATTCCTTGAATACATGCGATCTCCCATCCTCACAATACTCGCGCCTTTTTACTTCTTGCACTTCTAGTGCTCCCGTGCAGCGTGCTGAGTTGAGCCCTAAGGCTAAGCCCTGAGAGGGCGTTCCAAAACTAGCTGCTGCTCGTCGTCGTGCCCTTGACGCACTGTCTGCGTCTCCCTTGCTCGCCCGAGTTCCCGACACAGGTTCCCAGTTCATGTACGCCGCCTACACTGCCGATGGGCGGTCGAGTAGCGTGGTCAAGTAGCGCGAGAGACTAAGGCCTGCGAGGTAGCCCAGGGCGTAGGACATCCCCTTGGCGATGACGATGTGGGCGTTGAGCTCCCAGTCGCCCGCGACAGCGCTGCAGTACGCGTGGCGTACACTCGTGAGGATGGCCACGAGGCCGATCGAGAGGCTCGCGTGATGGCTCGGGATGGGCAGCAGCGCTATGGTCGCGCCCGAGCACGCATGAGCGCACGCAAGAATGAGCACCAGAGAGCCCGACTCCCAGTTTCGATGCAAGAATTCCTCGATCTCGGCCGGCGTATGGCGAAGGTCATCGGCGAGGAAGATGAGAGGCGAGATCGCCACGGACCCAGAGGCCATGTAGGGGAGAAGGGGGACGCGCTCATCCCCCACTAATGGAGCGTGCCAGCTCACCGGCACGATCAGATAGAACACCGCGAGCAGTACCGCGAGCGTGGTCACGAGCTGCGGAGCCACGTAGCCGCCGCCGTTCGTGGGGCTTTCGGCCTTCTTGTTGCTTTCGGTCAGGCACCACGCGATGCACAAGGCGGCGAGTAGGACCGCCCCGCCCAACACCAATGAGGACGAAACCAGTTGGGGAAGGCTCTCCTCCGGTACAGGCAAGGAGTGCAGCGCGTGTTGGAGCACGGAAGACGGTGAGCCCTCCCGAGAGGACGCGACGCCCGAGACGACCCCCTTCGAAGGAGCCGACGACGGCACGCTCTTTGATTGAGCCGACGACAGCACGCCCTTCAATGGAGCCGACGAGATCGACGACGAGATCACCTGAGTGGACGTCGCGCTGTGGCGAGCGGATGGCGACGGAGGCGAGGGCGGCAGCGAGGATTGGCATACGTATGGCCAGGGGTACGTTGTGACCGACGTTGCCATCGAAGTGCCCGAGAGGTGCGTCGAGCTGTGTGATGGGACGGCGCCGAGAATGTGCGAGGCTGGGGCGAAGAGGTCGACGCATGAGCCATGGTCGCCGTAGCCAGCAAGCACGTCGTACCGTCGCGCCGCCTCGGCTGAGGATAGCTCGAGCAAATGGGTTCCTTCGAGCTGGGGCTGACTCAGGGAGCTCGTGCCTATCATCACGGCCTCCGTGATGCCGACCGGCGTTGGCCGAGCAGACTCCAGCATCGGGCGCTTGGCATGGGGTAGGGGGTCCGTGGCGAGGGGGTCCGTGGCGAGGGGGTCCGTGGCGAGGGGGTCGGTGGCGAGGGGTTCGGTGGCGAGGGGCATCAAGTCCGTTATGGCCTCCACTGGCGTGGCCGTCGTGGCGGAGCTCATCACGTTCGGGGGGATGAATGGTTGTCGCTGGGCCATGGCAGCGAGCGCTGCGGTGAGCGGATCGTTGTTGGACGAGGTGGCGCACGGTTCGATCGAGCGGTCAGCCAACGCCCACCAGTCGATAATCGACAGGTGCCGATCGTACGACGATAACTGGGACTGCAGCGCCTCTCGCTGCTCATGCGAGGTTGGGTGCGCGAGTAGAGATGCCGACAGGAGGCGCGCGCGAGAAACAGCATCCTTAAGCTGGGCGACGCTCGTCGCGGTGCTCATGGGCATCATGGTTGAGGATGATTTGCCGACCACCGTCGCCATCGCGGCGTAGGCCCCCCCGGGATCCGGCCAGTGCCCGACCGTACCGTCTGCCGCCAAACGCCGTATCTGCTGCGCCGCCTCTCTGGCTAGCGCCGACATGGGCGCGGCCTCAGTGTGCTGCGTCGTTTTCTCGATGGAGCACACGAGCGACTTGCACGTGCGCTCGTCTTCCAGCTTGAGCACGCCGTCGGAAGGAGCACGCGAGAGAGACGCGCGCTTGCGCGACCGTTCGGCATGTCCGGGCGGGTGGGGGATGAGTGTGCCGTTGCAAACAAACACATTCACGAGGCCGTCCTCATCGATGTAATGTGGCTGCACACGCGTAAGGAAGGGCAAGCTCGCCATTCCCGAGTCGGGATCCTCCAGTAGCACGAAGGAGGGCGGCGTGCACTTGGCGGTCTGATTGATCACGCGGAAGCGGCCTCCGTAACACGGCGATGCATTCCAAAAGCCTTCGGTGGTTCCATTGCCGGTGATCGGCGTGTTTGGCAGTGTCACTCTGAGCCGTTCGGCGTCGACCTTCATGCCGTTATCGTGGCATGCGGGACAGAATTTGTTCTTGAAGTGGTTGATGCCGATGACGAACCCCGGGGTGCAGAGATGCGCGTCGCCCCCGCGCACAATGCAGCCCCAGCACTCGTTCGACACGATACGCACCGCGTGTTTCCGCTTCATGATGGCCCAGAAGGTCCCTGCAGCTGGCAGACCCTCGTGCAAGGCGCACCCCCCCTCTGACAAAACAAGTCAAGCGAGAACGATTTTACCTTTCTGTTCACACGCTTAACGCGTCTGGTGCGGCCCCTCTCATAGAGACTGGGGAATGTACGGGCGTGTGAGTGAGGCCTGCCGAGCACTGGCGGTAACCCACTACTGCTTCGTGCGATTGACGAAACCCAGTTTCGTCAATTGACGAAACTGGACCGTGCGCCACAAAAAAGTGGGGAAGCCGTGACACCCAGGCGCCCACACACGGGGACGCTACAGAGGCTGCTGATGAGTTGGATTGAGGGCGGCGGGAACTCGGGAACTGAAAATTCAAAATCGCCACATCGGTCGCCGGGCCTGCGTCGGCCGTCGCGAATGACAATGTGTATTATGTGTCGTCAAGATCTGTCACCGGCTCAAACGACCGCCGTCGAGCTCCACATGAGGTCGCATGGGTCTAATACAATATCACTACAATATGTGCGAACTGAGATCGCCATAGACATAACGCCAGCCCTCCAATCACACACGACAAGAGAGACGCTCACTCACGAAAACGAAAGACCATGACCGGACCGCACACTGACACTCACGTGTTCTGACATGTACGTGCACACGTGTTCATGCATGGAGGATATCTTCAGCCTCGTCTTTGAACAGCCTGCGCATCTTCAGCCTCATCGACGCCGGCGTCCACCAGTCCTCCTCGGGCGTTGGACCGTCGACGGGCGAGTGCAGTGGCGCACTCACTGGGCGCTCTTTCGAGGCCTCTGATCGATCAGCACGAAATAACTCGCTCATGGTGTGAAAATCGGGGCTCTCCAGTTCCGGTCGCGTCGTCGCCGGTGGCGACGTAGGCGACGAAGGTGGAGGCAGCTGCCGAGGCGGCTGAAACCGGCGAATTCGAGTCCTTTTAGCGCCATCTGCGATCACGGACGGGCTGCGCGCCGAGTATGCCGCCGAGTATGTAGTCGACGCCGATGCCGATAACCGGATGGGCGCGATTCCTGACGAGGCACGGGTGCGAGTAGCAGAAGCTAAAGCAGACCCAAGCGGACTGGGGATCGGCATGAGATCGGCGGTTGCGGAAGCACGGCGCGTCGGGCTGGCAGAGGTGCTCTGTAGCCGCCGCCCTCTGCCACGAGATCGAGGGGAAAGAGTTCGAGCTGGCAGAGGTGCCAGCGCGGTGCAGCCGTTGCCCTCGCGCTTCCTGAGATCGGGAAGTGCACGTGGAGATGGCATTTTGTACCCCTTCCCCTTCTCAAGTGCCTTTGCGTCCGCCGCCGCTTGGTATGCATCAGCGAGCGGCACGACCATCGCCTTCAACGGATCGTCTTTCTCGGCGATGCGAGACTGTGCGAGTAGCCGCTCGAGATCCGCCACCACCTCGTCGCAGGTGAAGCGTTCACTCGTTTTCACGGCAGTGCATCGCTGGACGATGTCTCGCAGCCCAGGTGGCACATAAAATTCGGCATCGAGCTGCGATAGTGGCTGCCACTCGCCAGTGGCGATGCGCAGGAGCTGCGAGAAGCTGTCCGCTTGCTCATCGAGCGAGAGCCCCTTCGCCTCTCGATGATAGAGCGGCTTCTGCGTGAAAAGACGCACGATGATGCAACCGAGCGACCAAATATCGCCCGCGAGGCTGAGTGCGTCGTTGTCTGAGCGAAGCCGTTCGGGGGGGGTGTACAGGGGCCCCTCCTTGCCGAGTTGGTCGCCGCTCACGCCCTCCCGCTGCTGGCCAAGGCCAAAAGTGAGCATTTGCGGTGTGCCGCCGTAGTCGGCAAGCTTGGGCGACATGCTCTCATCGAGAAGCACATTGCTCGGCCGAAGTGTTAAGTGGCCGAGGCCATGGTGGTGCAGGTGCGCCAGACCGTCGGCGATGCCGCAAACGAGGCCGAGCCAAGAGCTGGTGATGCTCAAGGTGAGGCGCAGCGGCGTTGCGCTCTCGGCGAAGTTCAGCACTTGCTCGAGGCTACAATGAAGGCGCGGCGAGAGCATCGCGTACCAGCGCTCCCTGTCCGTTGCAAGTCCGTAAAAGGGTACGATGTTCTGATGTGCCGCGAACGGCGAGCACACCTCGAAAAGTTTGAGCGCGTGATCCACCAACTCGGCGTGGGTGTGCAGGGCCACAACCTCCTTGTGCAGCACGCGAGCCACGAGAGATTGTCCCTGAGTAAGAGTCTCACTCTGGCTGGATTTACCCTCCCAAACAGCCGAGAAGACGCCACCCAGCAAGCCAGTTCCGAGTTTCCGATCGATCCAGACGTCCGACCAGCTGTAGACCACCTGCTTCACGGCTTCCTGGCGCTCCTCTCGCTCCTTTGTGCGCTGACCACGCTGTTGGTCTTTATCCTGCTGATCGGCCAGCTCGGCTAGGCGCCGGCGCCGGTCGGTCTCCTCAGTGAGCTTTGTCTTGGACTTCCCTGCGGCCAGCTTTGGCTTCGGCTTCGGCTTCTCTGCGGCCAGCCCCTTCGCCTTCGCCTCCTTCGGTTGTGCTTTAGACGCTGGCTTGCAATAACGCCAGGCGCAGGCGGCAAGACCAATCAGAACTACGCCCGCTACCGCAGCAAGGGCCGGGCCGGTCCAGCTGGAAAAAGCCGCCGCCAAGGCACTTGGCGGCGGCGCCGGTGCCGGGCTGGGCGGCGGCAAGGGTGGCGGGGACGGAGGTGTGGATGGCGGGGGCGCCGGTTGGATGAAGCTGATAGTTTCCACTGGCGCGCTCACACTGAAGATGAGTGAGCTCAGGCTGAGCGTTGAATTGGACCCGGGGAGCGTGATTGGTATGGTTGCGCTTGGTAGCGCTTGGATGTCCGCAACGACCATCGTTGAGATGACGTTGACCATCAGTATCATCGAGATCTGATACGTGACGGAACCGCCGCTTTGCAGCTGGCGGCGACCGGCGGCGGCTGGCGGCGGCGGCGGCGGCGGCGCCCTAACCGAGAGGATGCACCTTGGCGGATAGCAATTCAGGTGAGATGACAAAGCGCTCGCGAGCGAATCTTGGGGGATTCCAGGCGAAGCAGTGAGCTGGAAGGAAAACTGCCTCGATTGTGGAGCGAGAGGGGGTGGGGGCGATGGAGGATGCCTCGGGGGCGCTGGGGGCGACGGAGGCGGCGATGGCGGTGGCGGACTCGGCGGTGGGGCGGGTGGAGGTGACGGCGGTGGCGGCGACGGCGGCGGCGACGGCGGCGGTGAGGGCGGTGGCGGCGACGGCGGTGGCGGCGACGGTGGCGGTTTGGGTGGTGGCGAGGGCGGTGGCGAGGGCGGTGGAGGCGAAGGTGGTGGAGGCAGCGGTGCCCGACCGGGCGGGTACGGTGGCGGTGAGGGTGGCGGCGGTGATGGAGGTGGTGCAGGAGGAGGAGATGGCGGGGGAGACGGTGGAGGCGAGGGCGGCGGAGACGGTGGCGGCGACGGCGGTGGCGAGGGGGGTGGCGGTGAGGGCGGTGGCGGCGAGGGCGGTGGCGAGGGCGGTGGCGGCGACGGTGGCGGTCTGGGTGGAGGCGACGGCGGCGGCGACGGCGGCGGTGGTGACGGAGGCGGTGATGGTGGTGGCGACGGCGGAGGCGGGGACGGCGGGGGCGGGAACGGCGGTGGGGAAGGGGGTGGTGGCGAAGGTGGAGGTGATGGTGGAGGTGATGGAGGTGGTGAAGGTGGAGGAGATGGTGGCGGCGGGGACGGCGGAGGTGGTGCAGGAGGAGGAGATGGCGGCGGGGACGGTGGAGGCGAGGGCGGCGGAGACGGTGGCGGCAACGGCGGTGGCGAGGGCGGTGGTGGGGATGGCGGTGGGGGTGAAGGTGGCGGCGGCGAGGGTGGTGGCGGTGAGGGCGGTGGTGAGGGCGGCGGTGGCGACGGTGGGGGCAAAGGCGGTGGGGAGGGAGGTGGCGGCGAGGGTGCAGGAAACGTGAGGATGATGACGGTGGCGGAGGTGACGCTCTGCACTGTCACACCGAGGGCCGACGTGAGGCCGTCAGGCGTCATCGTGTTCAGAGTGTTCGCCGCGGCGCTGGCAGCTGCTGTCGACTGTACAACAATACTCGCAGCCACGCTCAGGGATGCTGCTGTGACGTTCAGGGAGATCTGGTCGGCAGTGACGCTGCTGAACTGCGACGCTAGCCTCGTGCGGAAGGCGAGTTGCGCCGTCGCATTGAAGGAGGAAATGTCGCCGGCGATCGTGAACGTCACGAGCACGGCAGCCACGTCCAAGGCGCCGGGGGGCAGGGGCGGGGGCGAGGGTGGTGGGGGCGAGGGCGGAGGCGGTGAGGGCGGTGGCAAGGGCGGTGGCGAGGGCGGTGGCGGCGAGGGCGGTGGCGAGGGTGGTGGCGACGGAGGAGGTGCCGGAGGTGGCGACGGAGGCGGTGGAGAAGGCGGTGGCGGCCTTGGCGGCGGCGAGGGTGGTGGCGAGGGTGGTGGTGACGGCGGCGGCGAAGGTGGGGGTGAGGGCGGTGGTGACGGAGGAGGTGACGGAGGTGGCGACGGAGGTGGCGGAGAAGGCGGTGGCGGCCTCGGCGGCGGCGAGGGCGGTGGTGAGGGCGGTGGTGGCGATGGTGGTGGCGGCAATGGCGGTGGTGAGGGCGGCGGCGACGGCGGTGGCGGAAGCGGCGGCGGCAAAGGTGGGGGTGAGGGCGGTGGTGACGGAGGAGGTGACGGAGGAGGCGATGGAGGTGGCGGAGATGGCGGTGGCGGCCTCGGCGGCGGCGAGGGTGGAGGAGGCGAGGGCGGTGGCGGCCTAGGTGGGGGTGAGGGCGGCGGCGGTGACGAGGGCGGAGGCGGGGACGGTGGGGGCGGCGACGGCGGAGGTGAGGGTGGCGGCGGCGATGGCGGTGGGGAAGGTGGGGGTGGCGAGGGTGGAGGTAATGGCGGAGGTGATGGAGGTGGCGGAGAGGGCGGAGGAGGCGGGGGAGGAGGAGGCGAGGGCGGCGGCGAGGGCGGCGGCGAGGGCGGCGGCGAGGGCGGAGGCGGGGACGGT
>Ga0180442_100259_pt1 | contig 31901 bp, 29 predicted proteins | sample ChrtobMetP5_16mM_FD_119746 | JGI IMG/M metagenome (GOLD analysis project Ga0180442, IMG submission 119746) | Chrysochromulina tobin associated microbial communities from unialgal haptophyte culture, Seattle, Washington, USA - P5_16mM MetaG | ecosystem: Host-associated > Algae > Haptophytes >... | reverse complement strand
CGAGGTCGACGACGTCGAGGAGCTGCCGCCTCTCGAGGAGGATGCTGACGAGGGCTCCAAGATGGAGGAGGTCGATTAAGCGCCGGTCGCCTCCTCGCCTCCCGGGGCGCGCCAAGGCCGCATCCTCGCGCTGTCTTTGCCGCCCCCCTTTGTTGTGGTCACGCGTGGTGCCCGACGGCCGCCTGGCCTGGGGTCTGGTCTCTTGCGCACGCTTTCGATTAGTTGTGGTGCGTCACACTCATCTCTCGACACTGCCCGCCGCCGCTGTTGGGTTCGCCGGTCGCGCGTAGTCTCCGGGCGTAAGATGTTTCGTGCAAAAATCATTCCACACCGCAGTCACGGGATACACTGCTGCATTGTACTCATTTCAAGCAGAAATTTCCCCCAACGGCTCTCTCATGCTCTCGCTCTTGAGCCACCCATTGACCGCATGCACGACCTCGCGCTCCTCCTCCTGGGCGTGCTGCTCCTGCTCCTTGGCACGGCGCGCCGCCTCGAGCTGGCTGAGCGAGACGCCGCAGCCCGCGAGCTCGACGCGCAGGGCCTCTACTTGCTTCTTAAGCGCCTGCTCGCGCTCCTTGAGCGCCTTGATCTGCTCTCTGCACTGGGCGTTCGCCTTGGCCTCCGCCTTGGCCTTGGCGAGGTACGCGTGCGCATCGATGCTCGAGACCTCGCTCTCGTCCTCGATGATGGCCACATCGCCCTCGAAGCGCACCGTGCCGTAGCCGCGCAGGTGGTGGTTCGCAATCTGGCAGCCGCAGGCCAAGCCCTCAACGACCTCGGGAGGCTGACCTTCATATGTGCTGAAGCCGGTGACGCTCATAAAGTTGACGTGTCGGGCCTCTCGGCATCCAGACCCGTTGCACGTGTGCACGATCCAGGCAAGATCGGGCTTGTCGCGCGCACGGAGCGGCGGCGGGATGAAGTGCACAAAGAGAGCCGACTCGGGTACGACCACAGGCTGCTCCGCGGAACCAGTGGCCATCGCTAGCAGCGGAGCCTCGCTCGCGGCGCCCCGCTCCGTGGCCGGCGCTGGCCGTCTGCGTTGCACCTTGTGTGGCGTGCGCCGCTCGCTGCTATGGCTGCCGTCGCTGCTGCTGCCGCTGCTGGTATTACTGTCCGCGGGCATTCTATAAGTGGAGGCCTTGAGAGCTGCGTGCACTGCCGCCGCGGCAGCGGCCGCCGCGGTGGCTGCCTTTGCCTGCTGTTCGTTTCGGCGCTTGGAAATAACAGCCTCTCGAGCCTGCTGCGCAGCCTCGACCTGTGACTGCTTGCGCTGTTTCTCGGCCAAAACCAACGCAGCCAGCCTCTCTTGCGTCGTGGACGGCATTTCGGAGGCAGTGCCTGAGACGGCGCTCCGGAACGTTTTTCGCATTACAAAAAGACATGGCTCAGGGCAGCCTCGCTCGCCATCGGGGCGAGCGTCGCCGACGTGAGGAAGTAGACGCCGATACCGCCGGCGATGGAAATGGGCAGTGCGGGCAGTACCTTCTGCAGGATGGGGAGCAGCGCGAGCGTGGCGCAAAGGCCGGCGATGATGGCCACCGCGCATGCGAGCAGTGCAGCCGAGCTGTGCATCGAGGCGCGGCCTACCAGCACGCTGTAGAAGACGAAGTCGCCAAGGCCAAGCTTGATGTCGTTTCCCTGCGATGCGGGTCCACGGCGCGGCCTCAGCTCCGACACACATGTCAAGGGCACTCGAATGCTCTCGAGGGCAATCAATGGCAATCCGTGGAAATCAAGGGTGCAAGGACCTGGTAGACGAGGCCTGGGATCGGGTCGCCGCGCCGCTCGGCCTCCTCCACAAGCATCTTGAGCGGACCGCGCGGCGCGAGGACCGCGTACAGATCCCACAGCGCGACCGCCCCGAGAAGGCCCCAGGTCGACCACTCGGGCAGCCGTGTGGCCGACCAGGCGAGCAGCGCCGAGATGATGATGAGGTAGGCTTGCTGCAGCTGGAGGGGCGGCGTCGGCCCGCAGCCGTACTCGGTCCAGAAGACGAGCAGAGTGCCGACGGCCGCGAAGTTGTACATGCACACGAAGAAGGTCGGGCTGTCCATCGGTACGTCATGCATGAAGAGCAACTCTCGTAGCACGTAGCCGCCAAAGATGAAGAGCAGCGTGGAGACGGAGAAGAAGAGCCATGCGTAGATAATCCGGTAGCAGTGGCACTTGTACAGCAGCAGCAGCCCGCTCGTCACGAGGAAGAGCGTGAACACGACGACGAGCGCATTGAGGACGACGCCTCCCAGGATCGTACCCGGCGAGTCGGTCGCGCTCTCCTGATAGACCATGAGCTCGCTGAAGCCGCCAGCGATCCCTTGCGACGCAGCGCTCATCTCATGCACCAGGAAGACGACGAGTGCCATCGTGATCGAGACGGGCTTGAGCAGCGAGAGGACCTGCGCTCCCGGGTCGCCAAATTCTTCCACCTCGGTCGGACGCTGTTTGTACGGGTCGGGCGGCTGGCTGGCCGCCTCGGCCGTTGCGTCAGCAGTCATCTCGCTGCTGTTGCTGCCGCTCGATTCAGTCGGTTCAGGTGGAGCCATCAGATTTCGGGCTTACTTCCCCCTCAGCATGCACACAGCACGCTTATGGCAACTCCATTTCACACCACCAAACAGTCCACTTTGTTTCGACGACGTTGGTTCGCAAGGTCGTGAAGAATGCCCTATACATGTTCAGGACAGTTCCGGTAAAAAGACACTGAGGGGGGAATCGAGCTCCGTTTACCCACGATGTTGAGGTTGTTCCCGCTCGTGGTCGGAGCTCTTGCGCTCTCGCGTGGACCTGCACCGCGTGCTGCGGTCCACCTTTCGGATCTACAGACGGTTAAGGATGCCAAAGCACGCCTCGTGAAAGGGTTGCTCTACAATAAGCGGATCACGGATGAAGGACTGGCACTCATCGAAGAGCTCGCTGTTCGGGCCCCCCCAATAATAGCCGGCAGCTGGTGGACTGGACGATTTGTGATGAGCTCGAGCTATCTGGTAGCGGATGCACTGAAAGGACTTGGAATGTGGAGATTGCTTGACGGCGCACCCGTGTCTGTGGCCGTGATGGGTGAGCGCGTCGAGCTCGAGACGGATCTTCTGGTTCTTGGTTGTGGCACGGGCTTACGCGTGCGAGGCTCACTTCAGCTCCAATCTCTTGTAGATGGGACGGATGCAGTGCGGGTCACATTGGATGGCTCTGATTTCTTCGAGCCCACAGAGGAGGTGAAGGAACCACTCTTCCAATGTCGTGCTCTGTGCCTTGACCTCGCCTTGACCTCGCCCAGTGCTCGAGCGCTGCGCTCGTCTCCCGGTTCGCAGTTTGGAATTGCCAAGGCTCTCGTCAAGTGCGAAGCAGAGCTACTCCCAAAGTTGCCAAGCAAGGACGCGCCGTTCACGATGCTGCTGCGGCCAACCTTTGTCGACGAGGCAATCCTCTTGCTACGAGAGACCGAGATTGAGCCGAAGGAGCGAGAGACGCCGCTCACGCTCGTGCTTTCGCGCGAGCCTTGACTCGCAGAAATAAGTCGCGCACCCAGATGTGAACGCTGCTTTGCGCATGTGGCATTGTTCGAATGGGAACGCAGCGTAGTTGACTCTAAAGGCGAGTATTAACAGCCAAGTTCACACTCAGCTTGGGCCCTTCGCCTTGGCTGGAAGGATGGGCTTCTTCGGCGCCAAGCCGGACAAGGAGCCTGACTTCAATCCACCGCTCGCCGGCAAGCCGTACGAGCTGATCTCCTTACTTGGAGGCCCGCTCGGCGACATAGCTCACGATCAGCAGGCGCTGGCCCGCGCGACAGCACTTGCGAACGGCCCCGAAGCGGCCACGTTTGGCTACCTGCTGCTGGATGTCAAAGGCTGCCTTGGCCGCTTTTGGAAGCAGGTGTACGCGGTCATCGTCAAGGGCGCCGTGTACATCTTCGAGTCTCCCACGGCGGAGCGCACGCTGCGTTTGCTTGCCGCCAGCGACTGCGAATGCGAGGTGGGTGAGCGTGAAGAATGCAAGGCCGGAGTGTACTGCTTCCGGTTGAAGCACGCGGATGGTTCTGCAGCGTTTTGCGCCTTCAACTCGAAGGCGATGCTGCTTTGGTTGCAGGCGCTTCAAACGGGGGGCGTCAAGTACGAAGACCCACCCGTCGACGTCGGCAACACGCAGTCTCTCTTCGAGCTGCGCGCGACGCTGCTTACGGGTGAGGAGATCGACTTGGACCGATACCAAGGGTGCGTGTGTCTGGTGGTGAACGCGGCCTCTAAATGAGGCCTGACCCCTCGCAACTACAAGGAGCTCGTGACCCTTCACGAGACCTTGTACGCGCGAGGGCTCCGCATCTTGTGCTTCCCATGCAACCAGTTTGGGAGTGCGCGGCTGCCCGCACACACAGCTGCCTGGCCGTCTCGTGACCGCACACACGCTCCTCGACCTCCTCTCTTGTGTGCCTGGCAACTCCCTCCACATCGCCTGTCTGTCCATTCGTGTGACCGGGGTGCGATCGTCGCCACGGTACGTTCACAGAGCAAGAGCCCGGCACAGCGGCAGAGATTCGCACCTTTGTCGACGGTTACGGCGTCGACTTCGACATGTTCGCCAAGGTGGAGGTCAACGGCCCACGCGCGCACAATGTCTTCCGCTTCGTGCGCGCCGCGCTCCCGGATATCCTCGGTAGCTCGATCAAGTGGAATTGGACCAAGTTCGTTTGCGATCGCGACGGGCGTCCAGTGAAGCGCTTCGCGCCGCCGACGAGCCCGCTCGCCCTGCTGCCTACGATTGAGGCGCTCCTCGAGGCGCGAGAGCCCTCAGGCGGCATGCTGCCGACCCCACGCGCGATCGTGGGCGCCAGCGAGGCGGCCACGTCCTCAATGCCTCTCTCGACGACGGCTGTGGAAGCGCCCGTGGAGGCTCCCTCGCTCCCGCCCCCGCCCCCGCCCGCCGAGCCCATCTGAGGCACGGGCTAGGGGATGGAAGAACGCACGGCACTCCGCTGCCCACGTGAGCCACGAGCCCAAGAACGGTGCGAGCGATATGATGAGCAGCTCTCCCAAAGCATCGCACTCACCGTAGGCGATGCGGAGGCCGCTCGGAGTCTCAATGCCGAACGCGCACCTCTCGGGACCACCATGGCCTGGCGAGCCGCGTCCGATCGGATGCACACTCTCTGTGTGGAAGCCGCAGGCACGAATCTGAATTCCCGCCGAAGCCGGCACCAGTGCAAGCATAAATAATTTTATCGCGTGCCGGGGTTGGTGGGGGTTCGAGCCACTAATAACTTTTCCGTAAGCAAAACGACTAACGAGCGACCGCGAGTGCGTTGAGTGACCGCTATTTAGTGTACCGACAGCGGCGCGCTACTGCACGGCACCTTCAGTGTGTAGTACGTATACGTACGCAGTAGCGTAGTGCAGCCCTAAGTAGCTTCTGCGCGTCACTCACGCGTCGCCCTCTGCTTCTCCCGTGGCCGCAGCAAGTATAGCCCGCCAGCTTCCGCCGCGACTGTGACGCGAGGCGGCTGCGCGTGCGCCGCGCCCTCCCAGATCGCCTGCGCGGAGGCTCCGCCCTTGGACCTCGTCTCGCACGAGCCCCATCGCATATTGTACACGTAGCCGCGGCAGTGGGGAGCGGCGGCTGGGCACCGATCTTGCACCGGCACATCGGTGCCGGTCTGGCCGCAGCAGGCGGTCGCGGAGCCGTGGTCCGCCGCGCAGCGCTTGGCGGCGAGCGCGTGCGTCCCCTCCGTGGCGACGAGCTCTGCGCTCATGGGATTGAGTCCAATCGCAGCCCAGTCCACGTGTAGCATGCACTCGGCGTCGTTGGGCGCCCACGAGCCCAAGGCGACGAGTGTGGCGTGTGCGTAGCGCACGTAGGCGGTCGCGAGCACGAGAGCGCAGCCCTCACCGTCGGGGACGACGCGCACCGGCGGCGCGCGCTCCCAATAGCCAATCATGGTGGCTTGCCCGATTTGGAAGCTGTCCCACACCTTCCAAATCGGACGTGGATCGGCCGTGCGGAACCGGGTGGTCATGCCGTAAAGCATGCCGCGCCACGGGTGCCCCTCCTTCATCATGTCGCCCATCAGCCCAAATGGGAGGCCCGACACCTCCGCGAGCCAATACGCGGGCTGCTCTGCGTAGTCGTACCCCTCCCCGAACCAAAGCGAGTCGATGTACGGCATCAGGTGCATGAACTGCAGTGCGGGCTGCACCATCCCGTACCTGATGAGGGGTGCACTCAGGCATGCCATCAGTCGCAATCAGTCGCAATCAGTCGCAATCAGGCATGTAATCAGACGCTCCACATTGCACGACGAGAGATGCACTCAGGGACCATCAGACGGGCCAACAGCCGCCACGACGTACTGCGGATGAAGGTTGTTGCCGCAGTGAAGATCAATGAGCGCCCGCCCCGGGCCCTTTTCGGCCTCGAGGACGCGGCGCACGCGGCGCATCGTATGACGCCCAAAGGCGATCCCGTCATAGTAGATGCCGTCGAGCCCCACGGGCGGGCGCACCTGATGAGGGAGGCGATCAGATGTCATCGGAGGTGATCAGTGGTCATCAGAGGTGATCAGTGGTCATCAGAGGTTATCAGTGTCGTCGAGCCCCACGGGCAGGCGCACCACACGGCGCAGCCCCTCGACGTAGTAATTCGCCCAACGCGAGATCCCTTGATTACACAGCGCCGAGTCAAACTCGCCACTCGAGAGGGGGTTCTGCCAACACGGCGCGTAGTGGTCGACCACGTGCTCGTTGACCCACGGGTCGCCGCCGCCGTCGCCGTCGGCGAGCACCTCGTCGCCGAGCGACTTGAGCACGAAGAGCTCATCGGCGTGATTGGAGAGCTCGCGCACCTGATTTTGGAGAGGAACTCATCAGAGTCTCATCATGGACTCATCATGGGCTCATGATGGACTCATCAGGAACTCATCAGGGACTCGTCAGGAACTCATCATGGACTCATCATGGACTCATCATGGACTCATCATGGACTCATCAGAGACTCATCAGAGACTCATCATTGACTCATCAGAGACTCATCAGAGACCCATCAGAGACTCATCAGAGACTCATCAGGAACTCATCATGGACTGATCATGGACTGATCATGGACTGATCAGGAACTCATCAGAGACTTATCAGGAACTCATCATGGACTCATCATGGACTCATCAGGGACACACACTCAGCGAGTCACTCAGAGGTCCTCAGCGTGATCCGAGAGCTTGCACAGACCGTGTAGTACGCCTTGACCCGTAGCTGACGCGCATGGGCGCGCGCCACGTACGCCCCCATCGCAGTGGTCGAGTGCTCCGAGAAAGGATAGTTGATGTACGGATTGAGCGGCCCATCGACCCCCTGATGGATGTTGAGGACGGTCGCGCCGGATTTGGCAACGTCCTCTGGCTCGACGAGCCGCGTGTCTGGATAGCCCACTTGGTAGTAGCGCTGCTCCCAGTGCGCCGCCGTGTTGAGCGGCTTACACGGCGTGAGGAGCAGCTCGAAGCGAAACTGCACCGAGCTGCCCGGGAGCATCGTGCGCGCGCCGCCGTGAGCACGCAGAGCGGCCTGCCCATCAATGCGCACGCCGCCGCGCCCTCGATTGTGCCACCCTTCGGGGAGATCTCCCTCGCTCATCAGGTGCTGCGCCGATTCAAACGCGCTCGTCTCCCCCACCAGCCGCACCCGCACGCCCGCGCGCACATCGCCGAGCCACGCCATGTAGTTGCCGAGCCCTGCAGCCCAGTGCCACGCGAGGGGCGTGTTGTTGTGCAGCGCTCGCGCCGGCCGGCCGAACCCCATCAGGTAGCGCGCGATCTCGGCGTCGAGATCGACGAGCAGTTCGCTCTCCGTCAGCGCCACGGGCGCGAGGTTGGTGCGTGGCGCGGAGAGCGTGAGCGTGATGATCGCCTGCGAGTCGAACCACCACTCGCCGTAGACGTCGAGCGTGAGCACGTCCCACGCCGTGCCGGGGAGCACGCTCGATTGTAGCTGCGCCGCCCACCGCACGCGCTCGATGGCACTCGGAGGCGCTGCATTGAGCGCTTCGAGCTTCGCCCACGGGGCCGACGAAGAGGCGGCCTCGACGGCACTGAGCACGCGCGACGGAGTGGCCACTCGCCACTGTACTAGTCGATCCTCGACGGCGCCCTCTCGGCCAGGCCTCCTCTCAGCGCCGCCAAACTCCCGACTGTTGTCGTCAGCGACGCTGAGAGGAGGCCTTGAAGCGCCCCTCCGGTCGCCGCCGGGCAGCACACGCACGTTGAAGCTGATCGGGCGATCAAGGAGCGCTCGGCGGCCGTCTGGGCACTCGATGCAACTCGACCCCCTTGCAAGGCGTCGGGGCGCCGTCGCGGGCGACTCCGCGGCCGCAGGGGCCTCGTGGCACTCGACGCAGGCGTCGGCCGCGCCGCCAGCCGAGCCAACGGTCGGCGGCGGCGGCTGCTCAGTCGGCGTCCGTCCGGCAAAGAGCTGCGTAGGGAGGCCGCCAGCTCCGATCTCGAGGCCGCCCATGAGCGCCGCGAGCATCAGCGCGGGCGCCGTGTGAGCTGTGCCTGGGATCATGGGGCAGGCCGCAATGAGAGAGGTCATCAGAGGTCATCAGTGGTCATCAGTAGCACTCACCTAGGATCATGGGGCAGGCCGCAATGAGAGAGGTCATCAGAGGTAATCAGTGATCATCAGTAGCACTCACCTAGGATCATGGGGCAGGCCGCAATGAGAGAGGTCATCAGAGGTAATCAGTGGTCATCAGTAGCACTCACCTAGGATCGTCCCAATCCCAGCGTCCACCCATGCCGCCACCTTTTCGAGCGTGCCCTCGCCACCCGGCTCGATGCTGACAGCGCTCACGGGCACGAAGGGCTTTGGCAGAGCTGGTGTGCTGCCCGCCGTCGAGTCGAGCCACCGGAGCCGCGAGAGGCGCCAGCGTCGCGAATCGCCCGCATCCGTCACCGGCGGACCATGCAAGGAGAGACGGAGCCGCGTGAGGACCTCGGCTTCGTCAGCCGGGGGAGGGACTGCCGCGGCTCCATCGGGCCCGGCCGCCCCGGCCGCCCCACTTGAGGAAGGCACGGAGGAGGCGAACGCGTCGGCATCGGCGGCGGTGGAGGAGGTGGAGGGCGACTCGGTGCGCAGCCTGAGCCGCACGCTCAGCTCGAGCGTTGAGCTGAGCGCTTGCGAGGCTGCCGCCCTCCCCATTGCGGACGATTCGAAGTCGAGAGGGCCGCGGCGCTTGGTCCCGTCGGCCACTTGGCCACTCGGCAGCTGCACGCCGAGCCAGAGCGAGCGCACGCAGCCGCGGCGCACGAGCGGTTGCATGCGGATGCGTACGCCGTCAAAGCCCACGCCGTGTGTGTGGAAGCAGTGGAGTCGCACAGCCGAGCTGTTGAGTGGAAGAGCACTCATGGGCGCCATGATGGGCGCACTCGGACCGCCGACGCCGCCGCCGCCGCCGCCGCCGCCGCCGCCGCCGCGGCTGCGGGTGCTGCTAGTGCTGGTGCTGCTAATGCTAGTGCCCTCGGGAGCGTCGGCATCGGAAAAATCTCCGGCCAAATCTCCGACCGAATCTCCGGCACCGTGCTCATCCGCAGCCGTGGGCGCGGCGGCCGCGGTGCCGCCCTGAGCGCCGTTGGTTCCCGGCGCGTACCTGTGGGGAAGTGAGGGCGCCGTGGTGAGCGCTCGCATGCAGATTGCCGTTGGCTCCCGGCGCGTACCAGCTCGCAGAGGCGAGTCCGCAGTCGAGCACGCGCACGTCGAGCGTCTCGGGCGCGAGGACGCCCACCTGCCAAACGTAAAACTCGCCCAGGCGCGCGTGGGAGTAGAGCCCACTGGTAGGTCCTCGTCTCGCCCATCGTTCAGGAAGCTCGCAGCCCGTACCTGTGGGGAGGAAATAGCGCCGTAAGGAGCACATGCATGCAGGGCCCAGGCGCGGATCGAGCGTCTCGCCCTTCGTACGTAGCACGTGAGTGCGCGACTCTGGGAATAGGTGCCAGCTGTGAATGCGTGGCGTGCGTGAGGGCGGCGCGCGCGTGTCACCACCGGGCACCCGCAGACGCCGTCGCGCGCGCGCCGCCGCTGTGACGGAGGCGGCCTTGGCGGCGGCCTTGGTGCCCATCACGGCGCTGCTCAGCATGCTGGCGAGCTCAGCGGAGGTCGCGGGTCTCTCCATGTCGCCGAATCGATCTGAGTGCGTGCGGGCCTGCACATCGAAGACGCGCACCACGGGCAGGCGCGCCGCACTATGTGCATGCGCCCGATACCACGCTTCGTCAAACGTGGGCTGGTACGCCTCATAGGAGGTGCCGTGCGCGTCGTCCCGGGCGTCGTAGGTCTGCCATTTCGTCTGGTGCGGCAGGTAGTAGAGGTCGTACTCCCCCGCCCCGTGGGTGGGCTCGAAGAGCACCTCGGCGCTCTCGCGTCCGTCGACCAGTAGGGCGACGTTCTCAACACGGCCCGATTCCTTGACATAGTACCGGTAGCTCCCATCGCCGTTGCTCCCTTCGTAGCTGTGGCTGCGGGGCGCGCCGTGCTGCGCACTGCCTTTCTCGTGGTACAGGTAGAGCTGCGTCCCTAACGGCCGATGGCGCCGGCGCCACGGGATGAGCGCTCGCACGGCGCGGGCGCGCGCGTCGGCGGCGGTCACGAGCAGCCGCGCGCGCACGTTACCCAGGCTACGCCTCGACGCGCCGTAGCCGCCGTACGGCGGCTCGTGCCAGGCGGGGCCGAGGATGGCGTTGCGCGCTTCGCGTCGGATGAGCAGCGCCGCGGGCATGCTCGTGACCGCCGAGGCGTGTGGGATGGCCGTGCGCCACGCGAGATCCGACGGCTGATGGTCGTGCTCGCTGCAGTGGGAGTAGATCTCGTATTCACCTGGCCCATGCTCTGGTTCGAAGACGAGGTGCCCGTCCACTGGGCTATGCTCTCGAGTCGTAGCCAAGGCAAGCTCGACGTTGCGCACGCGCATGCCCGTGAGCGCGCTGTAGACGCACGGTGGCGCCACCTGCGCAGCCTCTGCGCTGTACGGCAGGTCGCTGCCGAGCCAGAAGCGCACATGATCTGCATCGCCGAGCACAGAGAGGACACTGCGCTCCGCCGCCGCCGCCTCCGGCCAGAAGGCAACCGAGTGCGAGACGTTGCCTGCCACCATGAATGGCCGGGCGCCGGAGGAGGTGTACTCGGGCACGAGCGCCTGCTGCGGTTGAACGAGCGGTCGGACCATTGCGTCGCGGGTCCTCCTGCGTCTGATCTATCCAAAAAAGTCAACTCTATGATTCGTCCGTCGCGGCGCGCGCGGGTCGCCGATTTCGTGACGCACGACTGGAGCAGCTCGGCAAGCAAGCAAGCAAGCAAGTAGCTGAGCAGCTCGGGGGGCATTGAACGTACATTGAACGGCCACACGCACTCACAAATAAGGCCACAGGCCGACGGCAACCCACAGCAACCGCGGCCGCGGCCAAACTTGCCCCCTTCTCAAGTCAACTTTCTGTGCCGACGTCCTCAAAAAAGCATCTATATATTAAAGCGCCGATCGAGGCACACCATCCACGATCGTGCAACAGCAACGCAGGGGGAGTGCACGGGTCGTGCGTGTGCACATGTACTGTCGCAATCTCATTCAGCTCCCACCTTGCCGCACATGCCCTCTATACTTTATTCATCACCGTGCGGCGTTGGAGCGTATGGGAGCGGAGACGCCGAAGGAGGGCTGATCGCGCAGCAGCGGAGTCGCTGCGTCCGTGAAGACGCCGGTTGCGCACATGAGCTCAGCGAAGGTTTCGAAGCCGATCGTGTCTGAAGTGTCATGAATGAGTCCATCGAGCAGCTCGTCAATCTCTTTGTCGTTGATAATACTTGAGAGAGCCTTGCTTAGCTCCTTCCGAGAAAGCTTTCCATCGCGCTTGACATTGTACTGGCGGAAGAGCGCTCTCAGCTCGTCAAGGTTCTGAGGGCTGATCAGTTCACGCCACGTTCTCTCTGGAGGTGGGGATGGTGGTGGGCCTTTAGGAAAAGCCCACTTGGTCATCACCAGCACGTCATCCTCACTTGCCGTCGGGTAGACGACTTCGAGAAGTTGCCTGAAGGAGAACCCATCTTCACCTGATTTCAAAGATATGAAGACGCGTTCGAAAACAGACTTCTGCACATCCTCTTGTAGGGACTTGTTGAGCTCTTCCTCGGTGATGTGGCCGCTTCCGGACTTGTTGATCGAATCGAATACTTGCTTAAATGCCAGGATGTCCCGCTTCGTGAACTTGCATGGTGCCTCTCGCGATCGTGGAGCCTGAAGCACATTCTTTGCTGTCCGCCCAGCCCGTGCTGCCACCTGCTCCTGTTGCTGCTCTTCAATGCGTTGCTGGGGAAGCGAGTCCCTCGACGTCGAAGACTCCTGAGTCTTGAACGCGGTGCGATCGCCGATGATGCTCAGTCGGCGTACCCCACGTGCTGCGGCTCCTGCAACGGTGATGACACCCTGGATCATATCTGTCACTACGGCATTGGATGGGTTGGACGTCTTCTCGATAGGCACTTTCTGCATGGACCTCTTTGAGCTCGATGCAGCGTGCGGACCTACATGATTTCGCACCCAGCTCATGGCATCGGCTGTGGTGTTCATGATCAGTGATGTGCTGCTCGGTTTCATGGCTGCTATGGCCTTGGCTGCTGGTTTGCCCTCTGTTGGCGCTGGGTCTGTGCATGATTCAACATCATTCACCCGCACTCGACGAGTAGCCGCGGAAACCGATGCGCCGATGAGAACTGATGCATGGTGCACCGCTCCGACGATGCTGGACCGCCGCCCCTGCGTGGCTACCGTCCGCGGAGCGACGCGGGCTGGCGAGCCACCCATCGCGCGTGTCCGACGCCCCTCCCGAACTTGTCGCGAAGGTGACTCGTTCGCGCGGGCCCGCGCCGCGCGAGCATATGGAAACGGACTCCAATCGCAACTGCACAGGGGGAATGACTATGGAGCAAGCAAGCAAGCTAATTAATCGAAACAACATAGGGAGCAAGGATGAGGCGGGATTCCACAACACATGCAAATTTGGGGATGACGTCCAAGAAAGGCAACCTACTTGTGATCGCGCCCAGATCGCGAGCCCCACAAACGCACGCTATGCAAAAGGTGCACGATCATGCGCGACAGCGGCCCGCGCATGATCGTGCAGGCGCTCACGCTCAGCGCGCTGGCGTTGAGCGTGGGCGCCCTATCCATGGCTGTCCACGGAGGGCGTGCTGCACCATCATCGAATCAGCAGCTGACTCCTGCGCCAAGCTTATCAAGCAGTGTTACGCTGGCTGCAGCAGCTGCCGAAGCTGAGCTTCTCGCTCAGAGCGCGGAGGCGCATCGTCGTGAGATTGCATCAGGACGTGCACGATTCCCCCCCTTTGATGATGAGTTCGAACGTGTCAACCATTGGGCCCCACGTACCGCCGAGGAGCACATTCGTAGTGTGGGAGTTGGCAACGCGGGGCCAGAGGAGGAGCTGCTTCGCGACGGCCACCTCATCCACCCGACGGCAGAGCCCGTGCTGACTGTCGCCGAGTGCGAGGCGATCATGGCAGAGGCGAAGACTGCCATGGCCGCAGGCAAGACCTCCACCTTTACGTACACACAGGCCAGCAAGATTGGTGAGGTGCACGTGCATGACCTGCCCCGGGCGCGTGAGTGGCTCCGGCGGCGACTGTACGATACGTTGTTCCCGTGGGTGGTGGAGCGGTTTGGGGAGCCGTCGAATGCGCTCAACGTGGTGGTTGAGGACGAGCTCGCCGTCTACGACGCGCTCGTCATCGCGTACGACGCGACCGGCGGCGGGGGCATCCGACAGCCAATGCATCGGGACGCGAGTCTCATCTCCATCAACATCGCCCTCTCACCGCCCGCCGCGTTCACGGGCGGCGGCACGTACTTCGAGACGCTCGGCGGTGCGCCGCTGCAGCAGGCGCAGGGCCACGCGATGTGCCACGCGAGCGGCGCACGCCATGCGGGCTTCGCGATCACCGCCGGCCAGCGATGGGTCCTAGTCATCTTTCTTCACGCCGAGCGAGCGCCACTCCATGCCGCGCGCTGCTACGCGCAGGCGGTGGAGCGGCGCCGTGCTGGGCAGCCGGCCGAGGCGCTCGCGGCCTTTGCATCGGCGGTGCGAGTCGCGCCGCACGATCATGAGGCGCGCCACGGCCTAGCTGGCGCCCTCGCGGCTCTCGGCGAGCTCCCGGCTGCGAGAGCGAGCCTCTGCATGGCGATCCTTCTCTATCCGGCGTGCCCCAAGCCCCGGACCGCGCTGGGGGCGATGCTGCTGTCGGCGGGGCGGACGCGCGCCGCGCTGCGTCACTTTGAACAAGCCCTCGCGTGCACCCTTAGCCCCGACGATGACGACGCATGGGAAGCCTCCGTCAACGTCGCCCTGTGCCTCCTCTCGCTCGCCGACGCCGAGGCCGACGCCGAGGCCGACGCCGAGGCACGCGGGCGGGCTGGCGGGGCCGTTGGCGAGGCCACGGCTGGCAGACGCTGGAGGCAGCGTGTGCCCGAGGCACGGAGGCACGTCCAGCGAGCGATGGCGGCGGACGGCCAATCCTCCAACGAGCGACTCCAAGAACTGCTTGATCGCTCTCTTCGCTACATTTAGAAGTCGAGCCCTACGGCTGTTGCTATTAATACGGCGTATAGAGAGTATGGTGAACGGCTGTATAGTCTCACGGGCTTACAGATAAATGTTCATAATTATACGAGTCCGAAATTTGAATCCATCCGCTCGAGATCGGTGCCTAAAGCTACGCTGCTCCCAGCAGTCCGCTCTTGGTGAGGTACTCCTCGCCGAGCTTCCAAACGACCGTAAACAGGGCCGCTTGGAGCGCATTGGTGACGAGCCTCGTGCCGAGGCCCCGCCCGACGAGGCCTTGCCAGCCGTCAGTCTCGAGGATTTGCTGTGCCGCCTCGCGGTACGTGATCGTCGTCTCCGACGTCTGGCGCACCTGATGAGGGAGGCAATCAAGCTGATGAGGGAGGCAATCAGCGAGCAATCACGCTGATGAGGGAGGCAATCAAGCTGATGAGGGAGGCAATCACGCTGATGAGGGAGGCAATCAAGCTGATGAGCGCCGCGCGTACCGTCTTGAGCACGCGGATCGAGTTCGAGATTGTGTCCGAGACGCCGGCGGCCGCGATGCCGAGCACGGCTGTACGCGCGAGCTTGAGCGGCAGGTCCTCGCCAAATGTTGGCAGCATCTCGTTGAGCGAGTTGAAGGTCAGATACCAGGGGTAATTGCCCACGAAGCTCGCGGCCGCATTGGCAAGCGCTCCTTGGAAGAGTACCCCAGGGCCCTCCTCTTTGACCTTGGCGCTTACCTGATCGTACCCTTCCGCACCCTTCACCTGCAGGGTAGTCTTCAATGTGTCGATTGGGGTGAGCCCGATGCGCCACGCCGCCGCCGCGGCGGATGCGAATGCTGTGCGCACGCCCACGGGCAGCGTCGAGTCGGCGAGCAGGGCAAGCACGCCCGTGTTCGCCGCTGTGTCACCAAAGCGTGAGAGCGGCGTCTGGATCAGCGCAAACGACACGCCGCGGTAGAAGCGCCGCAAGCCGCCCTCAGCGTACAGGGCGGCTAACGCATCGCGCGTGCTGCCGCCGTTGCGGTACTGGTAGTTCATCGTCGTGCGCAGCCACATGAGCAGCAGCACCTGCACGATACCCGCGAAGAAACCAGAGATGCCGCCGCCGAGCGCCTTCTTTGCCGCCGTTTCGAAGATGATCGATGGCGGTAGCACGGCTGTAGCCGCTGCGGTCGCGCTCGCGGCGTGCACGGGCTCGACCAGGCTGAAGCTGGCAGCAATGACCAGCAGTGAGAGGCTGGCAGAGACGGCGGCGGCAGCGGCCGACGGAGGAGGCTGCGTGAGCACGAGCGCGTCAGTCTCGTCATCTTGCGCCGGTGCAATGCAGCGCAGCTGCGAAATCCGCTGCGGGGAGCGGAACTGCAGGGGAGGCAGCAGCGCGCTCGAGCTCACGAGCTCAGCCAAGAGAAAAGCGATTTGCAGCATGAACGCGTGAAGCGCCTCTTGAGTTAGAGGGGACCCTCGAGGCAATTTCCCCGAAGCTTCCAAGTCAAGTCAAGTCAAGTCAAGTCAAGTCAAGATGGATCCCCTCCGCCATCTCCATCGACTCCCGTCCTCCCCTGCTGGCTTCCGGAGCACATTCGATAGGCTTCCAGCTCTGTGTGAAACGGCTGTGAGCCGGAGCGTGCTCCCGCGGCAACGGGACCAGCAAGGACGGGACGACCGGTCATATAGAAATTCGTTCGTCACCGTGCGATTTCACGCACAGAGAGTGCAGCCTAGAGTCTCGACTCTAGACACTTCTCACATCACACTTGACTCGGCACTGCGGGCACACGAGACAATCGTTCATACACACCGTTGTGTCGCGCGACTCGCGCGCACACATGTCGTACTACTTGCTCTCCGCCAGCCGCGTCATAATTGAGGAGATCGGCCACCTTTCTAGCGTAAGCCATCCAAGGCCGCACCTGCTCTTCGCTCCATGTTTTCCAAACGTCGAGATCGGAGCCCAGACTCTGCGGACTGCTCCAGAGGGCCACCCGGCTGTAGTTGATGGCATCGCCAAAGGCGAGGCCCTTCCAAGACAGATCAGCAAAGACCGGCACACAGCCGCTGTGCGACGCAAAGAAGATAGCCTCCAAGTACTTGCGGGTGTTGGGATAGTCGCCGCCTGCAACGACGCAGAACTTGTGGTCCAGGCCCGCTCGATGGTACTCTGCCGGCTCGAGTCTCGACGGAAGAACGGCTCTTCCAGCCGCGATGAAATCGTGTTCGAAGTTCGGCTCCCGCATCAATGCCCTGCACTTGTGCTCAAAAGGTATGGGTTTCAGGTTGCACATCGACGTGTCCTCAGGGCCTAAGAGCTGTGTGCAGTGCTCCTTCCACTTGCCATTACGTACGCATTCGAGCCCTACGCCGAGTGTCCAGACATTGTGCGAGACGACCGTCACATCGGAGCGGTTGTAGAGCTGCTTCCAGATTCGCCAGCGCGAGGGTGACACGTAGAGCTGCGGGACGTTGCCAACGAAGAGGGCTGTGCGTCTCGTCGCCCAAGGAGCTGCGGGCATGAGACGGCCCAGCCAGCTCGTGAAATGTTCCAAATTGAACGGCACCAAAATCTGCTGATTCGATGCCACCATCTCTGAAAAGTAAAAGCCCGACGAGGGGATCTTCGCGACATTATTCCCTCGGAGCCGGGATTCTATAGAAAAGTAGGAGAAGACGACAGGAAGGCGTCTAGAGTTATTCACCAGCGTCGACATCTCGCTGATGGCGGCGTACCGCTTATTATTGCGGAAGGTGAGATCAGCGCCAAAGAGGATGAAATCGGCCTCGGCTAGCGGCGTCGAGTTGATATGCCGAGCAATGGGAGCAAACACGTCGTACTGTGGGTCGTAACTGTTGCGATCCCGACCCTCGGGCAGCGTCTGGTGGCGTGGCCTGTAGATATGCACCTTACACGCCATGACGAGAGAAGTTGACCTTTTTGTAGTTCGAGCGCGTCGTCCCAAGCGCTCCCCATTCACCCGCAAGGACCCACACTTTCGCATCTTCCAACATTGAGCGAACATGCTTGCGATTCCAAATTGAATCCGGGGTGTCTTGATTGGTGTGCGCATTGTTGGTGTGTGGGTGTGTGGCACAGGGTGTGATCCTGTGTGTGCACTGTGCAGCATCTGCTGTGTCCTGGGAATGTTGTGTCTGGCCCTCGGAGCCGGACCTTGCATGCGCCGTGATCTCGGCGTGAACATGCTTAAATGGAACACGCGCCATCCCGCGCGGTACGCGGGGCTGAACAGCTGTCATACACTTCATCGCCGCCAAACGCTCCATCGTCCTCTTCGGCCACGCCACCACCCCCAATTCCACCGACCCCAATGCCGCCAATGCTGGCGAGGTGAACGACCGCTTCCTGCTGCGCCACTGCGGCAAAGGGACTGGCACGCTTGCAGAGGTAGGAAATCGCCGCCAGCGTTAGCGTCATCGCTGGGAGCGCAATCATGGCGCTCATTAGCCCGATTGGCTCATCCGGAACCTGGTTCCGGGGATCCGGATAGAGTCCCTCTCGAATCAATCTCGACCCTTTCCAATCAGTTACGGTCTCCTCAAATTCATCTGCCGCCGACACATCCCGGGCTCGCTCAAGGTTATGCAAATGTGGATGACGAGGCGACCTCGGCGGAGGCGATGGAGATGCACGAGATTGAGATGCACTGGATTGCGGTGCCGCACCACTGCTCAAATTGTATCTGTTCCTCAGTGACTTTACGCTAGCCTCCACGCACGACTTCCTCTTTTTCTGGTCGAAGATGTTGAACACTTTAATGTCACAGCGCCCGGTGGTTGCATAGTGCTCGACACCGGCATCATTGGCCTCAGTCAGACGTTCGTCGACATTCTTGGTAGACGAAGGCGTCGGCGTGGAAAGTCTTCGACCGTTCGAGCACATAAGGAAGCAGAGCATCGCGAAATGCATTTTTCGAGCGCGAGCGGATTCGAAAAAATTTATAAAGAAATTGAGCACAGAACATCGATCGCGGGTTATAACCTGCTACACACTCTTCGCTCATTTCGGTAATCTCGTGGTGTGAGAAACCAATGCAGTCCCTCCCGATCTTGCTGCTCCTCTTGCCAGCTGGCACTGCGCTATTTGTCTCGCCGCGCCGTGCACATCTTCAGCAGGCCGCCGCCGCCGCTGCCGCCGCCGCTGCAGCGTTTCCGCTCGTAGCTCCAGCCGTTGCCGACGAGGATCCTCTTGTAACTCGCCTCCGAGATGCACAATCGCGACTGGAGTCAGCGCAATTCGCACTGAATGAGGGTAACATTGACCAAGTGCGGCAGGCAGTCAAGGCCGCCGTCACACCGCTCACAATGAAGGGTTACCTCGGTTCATCCGTCAAGTCGCGGGCGCAAGATTCGGGCTCCACTGAGCTTCTCGAGGCCCGTACCACGCTCCTGAAAAACTTGGGCATCGTGGACAAGTGGTGCTACGATCGGCAAACGAGCTTCGGTCAGTCGTCGAGCGATTCCACTATACCCACCAGTGCGCTGCGTGAGAGCGTCGTAGCGATCGATAAGGTGATCGAGCTCTTGTGATTGTTTGTCTCTGTATATCCGTCGGTACCATGGTACCGGGCCGCAGCCGACGGACCCATGCCAAAAAAAACCCACAGTAAAGCGCCTTCGGCAGGTTTTGCAGGCCGACTTCTACATGTAGGCGAAACGGTTACGCGCGCTCGACGGAGCTGGCCGCTGGCGCGCTAGCCGGCCTAGCTGCCCCCCGCGTCCACGGCGGCACCTGCGGGTCTTTACCGGCTGGGTCGCTCGCGAATTCTCCGCGCATGTACCTCTCGACGAGCCCACGTATGCGATAGCTGCCGATGAGGACTTCGAGCGGCCCGGCGTCGAACTGACCACCAGGTGGCGCGATCGTGCTGCCGCTACCTCCCGCCATCGCCGCCGCCGCCTCGGCCTCAATGCACAAGCGCGCGAACTCTGCCGGGGAGATACGGTTGCTGTACTCGGGATGGTCGGGATCATCCACGCACGCCGCGCAGGCCATCGTGGCTCCTATCTCCTCCGGGCTGAAGCCGAGCGCGATCATCATCGTGCCGAGATCGTCCACTTGAATCAGGCCCATCCGGTCGCGGTCGACGGCCTTGAAGCACTCGTGCAGCTCAGCTTTTCTCGCCTTGGTGACCGTGCGGTGTGACGGGAGCCTCGCACGCACTTCAAGGAAGCGATCCGTCTGGAAGTCGAGCTCGTATTGCTGGTACTGGCGGCGCTGGCGTGGAGAGAGCCTATGGTCGGGCCGGTGGACGGTCAGATTTGGCGGCGGCGGCGGCGCCCGCGCGGCGGCCCTGGCGCGGTTTGCACGGCTGGGAGAGCTGGTGGCGCAAACTCGCCGGCCGTGGATATCATATGTTGGTGGCGCGGCGGCGGGCGCCGTGCCTGAATGCAAGAGCATGGGAGCCTTTCCGGTGAATCGCGTGAGGTCGGGCGCTGCTGATGGCCGCGCGTATATAGGCAGGTACACTCTGTCGGGCAATGCTGACGGCCGCGCGGATTGAGGTCGGTTCGAAGCCAACCGCGGTGAGGAGAGCGGAACTCGGCCTCGCGCCGACTGTGGCCTAATGTCCTGGAACGGTGCTGTCGGTGCTTCTGGGTAGGGTAGGTGCTGCACGATGCGACGGCCGGCCTTGAAGAGATCGGACGCCGCGAGCGGCGGCTCAACCATCACATTGCCATACCACACTCCCGGCTGCTGTGCCCGTGTGCTGGATTCTGCTGGTTTGGCTGGCATTAGGGCACCAGCCGCACCGTGCTCATTTAGGTCGAGTATCCATGTTTTGAAGGAACGAAGTGTGAAGCAAGCACGCAAGCACGCTTGCTTGAAGTGTGACTGTTATTTGCAACTGTTAATAGCATCTTATCACTTTCAGGGTGTAGTTAGTCAGTTTTATATGTCGCTGTCCCCCCGCGCTCACCACATGCAACCATTATGCAACCATTATGCAACCGAGTGTGTAGTTCACACGTAGACGTAAAATTGAGCCGCACATCGAGGCTCACGTAACGCCCTCGACGGCCGGGTACATCCGTCGGGATGCGGACATGCGGTGGACGAGGATGACTCTGTGGCACAGAGGGACTTGTGCCCACACGGAACAGGCTTGACCCGCTGAGATGGGCGAGATGCGCGCGCGCCACCTGGGCGCAAGCACCATTCCCTGCTCCTCCTGCTGCTACTGCTGTGCGCCGCGCGTCAGTCGATGCAGACGCCGGGCCCCGCCCTCCTGCGCATCGCTTTTCGCACGCGCGTATCGGTGCCCAACTCGGCGTCGCTGCCGCTCTCGGCCGTGCTCTCGGCGCGCGAAGTGAGGCGTGCGAGCCGCTCGTTCTCGAGCGTCAGCTGCTCATTCTGCTGCGCAAGCGCTGAGATGGCCGCCATCAGCTTGCTCGGCGACATGAGGCACTCTGCCATGTGTCGCTCGAGTGGCGGTCCGCCGATGCATGCATGGCCGCACCCAAATGGGCACATGACGGGTGAAAGCGGGAGCGCCGGGCAGCGCTGCGCATGCACGGCGAGCTCGCGGCGCGGCAACTCGGCGCCGCAGCCCTCGTTTGGGCACGTCACGCTCACGCACTGGCACTGCAAAGCCAAATGGCTGAGCAGCTCTCCGCGCCTGCCCACCCAAGCGCAGCCCGACTTGGCCAGCTGGCAGCGCGTGTCCACGTTGGAGACGAGGCGCTCGGCGAGCCTATCGGGCTGCAGCACTGAGGCCTCCACTGGTGCTCGACACTCGGGGCACTCGGGCTTGAGCGGCAGCCAGGTTTGCAAGCAGCCCTCGCAGAAGATGTGCCTGCGCGAGAGAGGGAGAGAGAGAGAGCGATTGAGAGAGAGAGAAGCAGCGGCGGGTGAGCAATGAGGCGGCGACGGCACGCCATCAATCAGCAGCATGGCGTGAGCAACCCGCACTCTGGCTGGCCGGCTGCGCGCGCTTCTGGCCGGGTGCGCAGCAGCAGTAGTGCATGGGTCGCAAAGCTGTACCCGCATGCCGTACGGGTGGGCCGCACGAAGAGGCCAGTGCAGATGGCGCAGCACAGGTTCTCGTCGGCAGGTCGGCACAGCAGCTCCTCCGAGAATCGGCTCGATGCGCCTGCAATCGCCTTCTCAGGCGTGCGCAGGTCCTGCCTTGGAGCGCATAGAGTCTGATCCATGGAGCGCTTTTGCCTTTCGCCCTTTTCAGGCAACTTGCCCGCCAAAAACGGCGCAGGAATGGGCCTGCTCGCGTGTCGAGCAGATTTTTTGTGCAGCACCGGCGGCTCTGCGTTCTCCGGCAGGCTGAGCTTCCTCGGCGCTGCCCTCGATTACGGGCCGATACACAGGTCCCCGCTCTGTTGGAGAAATGGAGATTTCTTCTAATTCGAGAGCAAACCACCTCGTGGCCCTCTCCTTCCTCGACTCGCTCGAGCCTCCGCTCGCTACCAATTCTCGCCAAGCCCTCCTTTCCGCACTCGAGAGCTCGGGCCAAGGCCTCTCATGCCTCTCGCGCTTGGACGGGGACGCGCTCAAGGAGATTGGCGTGGTGTCCCCCATGGAGCGCGCGAGTCTGCTCGCGGCGGCTGCGGATGGTGGGGTGATGGCGCCGCCGCCCAGGATGGACCCGCCAGGCCCGGTCGTGGTCGAAGTGAAGTTCGGCTTCATAGAGCTCTCGGCGATCGACACGATCAACCAGAGCTTCCGCTGCCGCTTCTTCCTCGACCTCACCTGGGAGGATCCGCGGCTCATCGGCGCCTCGTCGGTGCCCGACGGGACGTGGTTCCCGAAGGGCGTCTACATCATCAACGCGCATGGCGCGCTCGACATCGCAGCGTACTCCAAGCCGATCCTCGTCGACAGTGCGACGGGCCGCGTGCTGTGGGCGCAGGACATCCAGGGAGCCATCACCAACCAGATGAGCCTCGCGGCATTTCCTTTCGACACGGACGTGCTCGAGGTCTACGTGCACCAGGCCGAGGAGGCCAGCCGCGACGAGTACGTGCTCAGGCCCTACGGCGGGGGGTGGAACGGCTACCGCACGCGCAGCTCGGAAGAGACGCTCGAGCTCGAGTCCCGGAGCACGCAGTGCTTCTTCGACGTGTTCACGTGGGTGGACGAGTGGAGCGTTGGCGGCTTCTCTATCGAGGCGTACGAGACCGTGGGCGGCAACGGCGTCGAGTACTCGGAATGCCACCTCTATCTGCACGTGGCCCGGCGCTGGACGTACTACGCGTGGAAGATCGTGCTGCCGCTGTGCATCTGCACGGCCTTCTGCCTCACCGCGTTCCTCTATGAGGCGGAGGATCTCGCCAACCGCAACGGCATCTCGGTCACCATGTTCCTCGCCACCTCGGCGCTGCTCTTCGTCGTGGCCGCGCTGCTGCCCAAGACCTCCTACCTGACCGCCATCGACCGCTTCGTGGTGCAGACTCTCGTGATCCAGTTCGCCATCGGCGTGTGGAGCTGGCTCATGTTCGCCGTCGTGCGCGTGCGCCTCGACGAGGGCGCAAGGGACCGGGCGGACCTGGTCGCCTTCCTTGTGCTCGCCGGCGCGTACGTGCTCTGCGTCTGCGCCTTCTTCTGGAGGCCGTTGCTCGCGGGGAACGTGACGGACCACGGCCGCCACCGTCTCCTCGCGCGGCAAGGGGCGCTGCTCGAGAGGCCCACGCCGCCACCGCCTGGCCCGAGCGGGCACCATCTCGACTCGGGCAGGATGGGTGACGAGGACGAGACGCGGATGACGCGCTTCCACCGCTTCGAGATGGGGCGCAATGTCTGGCCTCGAAAGGTCCCGGGCGAGCTCCCCGTGAACATGCTCCAACCGCACTGGAGCCGCAAGGAACCAGGGAGCCTGAAGGTTACTTCTGTGGAGCGGCTCTCACCCGACGAGTTCACGAAGAAGGGCGGTTATGCTGGGGTGAAGGTAGCCACAACGAGCAAGGCATTAGAGCGGGCGAGACCTCGGGAGGCTGACCTTCATATGTGCTGAAGCCGGTGACGCTCATGAAGTTGACGTGTCGGGCCTCTCGGCATCCAGACCCGTTGCACGTGTATACTGATCCAGGCAAGATCGGGCTTGTCGCGCGCACGGAGCGGCGGCGGGATGAAGTGCACAAAGAGAGCCGACTCGGGTACGACCACAGGCTGCTCCGCGGCCACTCCCGCAGCCAGCCGAGCTTCAAGCCGAGCTAGAGCGTAGAGGGACAACCTTAACTGTCATACCGGATACGGGAAATGTGACATTAGGCTTTAGCGTAGGGCTATAGAAGAGATGACTTTAGATAGATAGTTTGTGGGTTTGATCCTACTACTCAGACAAAGGTGCTGTCTGGCCTCCGTTCGAAATCGCGCGCATCTGGTCGCGGTAGGCTACCAAATGGGGTGGTTTGGATGTCGGCAAGCCGGCGCTGCCAAGCGCTCGTGAGGCCCAGCTCTCGAGCGCCAGTGCGTATCAAGCCGAGGTACCGTTTGGAAGGTGGGAGCTCAACAGGCGATGCGAGCAAGCCAGAGCCCAGCGTCCACGCCTTTACGCTCCCGCCGTTGTACAGCTGCACAGTGACCTCTCGGACCTGGTAGCCCAGCGGCCCACCAAACGGAACGCCCTCGCTCGCAAGCAGTCGAACCCAGTCAGCCAGGGTCAGCTGAAATACGCCACCGTGGCATTCGTCGTCCTTGTTCGATGAAGGCATGATGGATGCAAACGCCGGCTCCAGCGGCGAGAAGCCGATCATGTTGAATGCAAGGCGCTAACCTTTCACAAAGCCGGGCGCCATGGACAGCGGACGGAGCCCGCGGCGATTCTCTCGCACAGTCGCGCACATGTTTGACCCAAACGCGAAGTAGGTGATCCGCAGCCCGTCGGGCTGCGATGGCCGCACAAGGGCGAGCGCGCCTACAAGCGTGAGCATCCGTATCGGAAAGTACCCGACGAGGTCCTAGGAAAGATGCGAAAAAGTAACTTCAAATCTCGCCGAAATGGTCAGCTCTGAAACCGCGAGGATACCTCCCCCCCCCCAAACACAGGCGCGCGCGCGCCCGATTGCATATGTATGGTATACGCGAAAGTCAATTCAAATTTAAATGAGAGAAACTGCAAACTCTCGACTCCAGCGAGCACCGTCGTAAGAGGTAAGTCGACTTGACATTGACTTGACACCAAAGACACCGGACACTTTTCTATTTATTGGAAAAGCGCTCCGGCTGCGCATCGAAAACCCCACTGAATTCCGAGGATATGCCGTACCAAAAGCTGTGTTTCGTGTGCAGTGAGTCAGCCCGGTCCGGTCAAGCAGGGCTCTCGTCTTCGCGGGTCAATCCTCGTCGGTCGCCCCGTCGTCCTGAGCGTGCGGCTGAGCGGCCGCGGCGTCGGTCGCGCTTGTAACGGCGCTCTTGGCGCTCCTGGCTCGCGCGTACGTCGCCTCAGCGGCCTGGCAGATGGCCTCGAGCTCGGCGGCCGCGGCCGCGTCGTTCTCCAGCTCGTACGCATGCATGGCCGCAGCCTCCCTCGCCTCGGCCTCGGCTTCAAACGCCTTCTGGACCTCGGCCGCGGCGGCAGCCTCGGCCGCCTTCGCCGCCTCCACTGCTGCCGCCTCCGCCTCCGCCCCCGCCTCCGCCTCCGCCTCGGCCGCATCCTCAAGGGCTATACGAGGCCAGGTGGGGGGCGTCACGGCTGCGTCGCCGCCTGTGGAGTTCACATGCATCGTCGCCGCGCCGCCAGCAGAGTTCACAGCAGAGTTCACAGCAGAGCGGCTTTCCTCATCGTCCGGCGTGATGCTCAAGACGGCGCTCGGAGTGCCCGTGACGGTCGCGTGTGAATCCTCGACGCGACGGCAGCGCTTGTGCAAGTAGCCGAAGACGTCGGCATAGTGGCCGGCCTGCCCGGGGTGCGGCGACGGGTAGTCGCGCGGCTTGAACTTGCACAGCATGCTGGCGAGCGTGCCCACAGAGCAGTCGAGCGCACGCAGCCGCCTTGTAACCACCTCCAAGCCAGCCGCGAGCCGCTCATCGCCAAAGGTGAGGTAGTGGACGCACACGCGCCCGGCGAGCGATGCCGCCATCCACTGGATCATCGCTTTGAGTTGCAGGTCGCCGCCGAAGGCGCCGCAGCCCCAATTGCCCGTGACGATCGGGGGCAGTGGCGCCGCGGCGACGGCGCCAATGGGTTCCCCGTCGAGAGCGCCGTCACGAGCGCCGAGGAAGCCGACGTACGCCTTGTTGAGCTCCCGCTCGATGGCGCCGGATGAGAATTGCCGCATCACCTGGGAGCGCTCGTACTGCGTCGCGTCGATGGCCACCAGGTGGGGTCCCGGTGCGGCCGGATCGTCTTCATACGGTCCGGCGTACCTGTGGGGAGAGGGACGGGGCGCCGTGAGGAGCACTTGCATGCGGATGGATCGTCCCCGGACGGGTCGGCGTACTCAAAGGTGCGCGCGTAGCCGCGGTAGCTTGAGAACCGCTCGACGCCCTCGAGCAGGAGCGCCTCGTGGTCCTCGAGACTCTCGGCGAACGCTCGCGACACGATGAGCTCGGGGCTCAGCAGGAATCGGATCTCCTCTTGCACGCACCTGAGTAGGGAGGCAACCATATGCACTCAGAGGCACACTCAGGGGCAATCATGGGCACTCATGGGCACTCAGGGGCACTCAGGGGCACTCAGGGGCACTCAGGGGCACACAGCGGTACTCAGGCTCCTCTGCTCACCCGTTGCGCAGCACGCCGCCGCCAATCGAGCGGTTGGCAAAGTCGAGTTGCAGATGCGACCGGTCGGCATCCTCGATCGTGCCGTCGGCGCGCGCGTGCACGGGGCAGAGCGGCACGTGCACCGCGCCGCGCCAGAAGCTCTCGAGCTGCGTCTCGGAAGTGTCGAGCACCAGCCGCTCGAAGCTGATCAACCGAGGTGAGGGCGCAGCGGAGGACGAGGCGGCAGCGGCAGCGGGAGCAGCCGGCGCGGCGACCGCCCTGATCCACTCCATCACCTCCGACCACGAGACGACCGACACAGTGCCCCTCATGTAAGCGACTGCCGATTGAGCCTCGTGCCACTCGGCGGCACGCATTGGACCCTCGTCGTCGTCGTCGTCGGGCGGCTCGGGCTCACACAGCAGGTGCGTGCAGCCGCTCATCTCGACGCGACCCACGGTGAGCGCGCCGTGCAGCCGCAGCTCGTTGGCCATGTCCTCGTGCTCCTCTGCGGAGAAGCCGGCCAGGGCGAACACACTCCCCGCCAGCGCATAGGCCGTCTCCACGGACGGCGGCGTCGTTGGCGGCGGTGGCGGAGGCGTCCACGGCCGCCCTGCGGCGGCGCTCGATTCGGCGCGCGCGGCCAGCCGCTCAAAGTAGCCGAGCAGGCAGCGCAGCTTCTGCGGCTGCGTGGCATTCATCTTCGAGTGCGGCGCACGCGGTGGCTCGAGGGGACCGAAGAGGGGCCCGCAGTCAAAATAAGGCAAGTCGGGCCCCCGCCCACCGGCCCCGTGGGCGCGCCGCCCCCCCTGGTCGGCGCGGAAGGGCATCGAGGAGAAGAAGGCATGCGCGAGCAGCGCGGCGCATTGGTCGGGGTGCAGGCTCACTCGCTCGGCACGTCCTTTCAGAAGGAGTGGCAGCGGGCGCGGGCAGAGGCGCGGCAGTGCAAGGGCGAGGCGGCACATGTGCGGCAAAGTGGCGTCAAAGAAGCGGCGGCGCTCGTCCGCGCTACATTCATGCTCGAGGAACTCATGCAGTGCCTCGAACGTCCAACGGCCACCGACGGCCTTTTGGATCGCACGCAGGGCTCCGAGCAGCTTGAGGGTGCTCGAGGGGGGTGGCGAGAGGCGTGCGCACAGGACGTGCCAGAGCGGCACGCCGGCGCCCTGCCTGCTCAGGCATCGCGGCGAGCACGGCAGGCGCACGTGCTCGCAATCCCACGCGTCCACGTACCATGGCGGCAGCTCAGCCTCGGGCGGCAGCGGCGGCAGCAGGACCGACTGTGCTCCGCCCGCCGCCGCGCTCGCCGCCGTCGCGTCCGGCTCAGCCGTGGGGAAGTCGGGCGGCTCCGCAACCTCCACATCGGTATCTCCGTCTTCGACGACCAGCCGAGGCGCTGGCACCGGTAGCACAGGCGGCACCGGCAGCTCCGGCACCGGAATGGTTGCGGCCGCCACCACGGGCACTGCTGGAAGGTGCTCGACTCCAAGGACCGTCTGTAGCGCGGCGTACGTCATGACCGTCAGCCCGCTCGCGCGTGCGATATCTTGCGCGGCAGACGCCGCCGCCAGAAGCTGTGCATCGTCGGGCGCCTCGTCGTCCACGAGTAGATGAGTGCAGCGAGAGACATCAAGAGATGGGAGCACGGTAGCACCGTGAGTCTTGAGCTCGTTGGTCAGATCTTTGAGCTCGGCGTCGTAAAAGCCGGCAAGCGCGTATACGGTGCCTGCGAGCTGCAGCTGCTCAGATGGCTCCGGAGAGTCGGCGGGTGAAGCGGCGGCGGCTGCACATTCATGGGCAGCTAGTGGCCGCGGGCCGGCGGCGATCACTAGGGGTGGCTCTGGCTCGTCCGCGGCAGCGGGTGGCGACGTCGGTGACGCTGAGGAACGCGGGCGCTTTGTGACCCATCCGTCCAGCGTGGCTGAAGATGGCCGCTTGCCGGCGGGCGGCATGAGGGCCAACCGTTTATGGGAGCGGTGGTGTGGGCCGAGGGCGTGTGCGAGGATCTGTGCGAGCGCTTTGGCGAAGTGGCGCGAAAACTGTTCGATCAAGTCGCGACGACTTCTAGAATATCACAGGGAACGCCCCTACTTGTTCTGCCTCGAACTCCAACACCAGCCGTCGATTTAGGTTTCTCCAAAGCGAGTACCGCCCCGATCTCCACGGCGAAACGTTCACGCGCTGCCTGCCGCCACCTTGTCCAGCAACGCGGTTGAGCTTTCTCCGCAATCGTGCTCCATGTCCGCCGGCGCCACCTTGCAAAACTACAACAACGATCTGGTCGCCTGCATTGAGGAGGTACGCGCGCCGTCACACCGCCCGCGCGCAACACGCGATCAAGGGCTGCGGCTCACGTGCAGAAACGCCCATGCTCCTGGCTCTGGCCTTGGACTGCTCTTCTCATCGTGCCCTCGCCTCGCTCGCCTCGTCGTCGCAGCTTCGGGAGAAGCGTGAGGAGCTCAACCGATCGATCGCAGCTGACGAGGAAGAGAAGGGTGCGTCATCGCCCTCGCCGCACCGCAGATGCGCTCAGTTGCTCGCCTCTTTCGTCTCATTGCCCTGACTGGACTGCGATCTCCGCGTGCGCAGCCAAGATCCAGAATGACCTTCGCATTTTGACCGAACGGTTGGCGCGCATCAACGACAACCTCGCGCGCAAAGTCTCCTCGCGTAACGAGTACGACAAGACGATCACCGAGACCGAGGCGGCCTACTCCAAGATCATGGAGGCGTCGCAGACGTTGCTGCATGTGCTCAAGCGCGAGAGCGTCAATCTTACGAAGAAGAAGCAGGCCTCCGCGTGAGCTGCTCTGCATACGCCGAGTGCCGAAGGACTACCGCGCGCCGGCAACTGTGATCTCGGCCAGTGTTTGTGTGACACATGCAACTACTGGGGTTCGGGCCTGACTGGTTTGTGTGTCGAACATGTGCAATCGTGACTAGTGGGTGGCGTCGTAGGTAGATTGCGCGCGCGTCTGGCGCTTTTCTTCACAAGCATGCCCGCTCGGCATGCGCCGGGTACAATTGGCCGGGCATCGAATCAATTGCATCGAAATGTGCCCGGCGGTACCTATCCAATCTCCATCGCGTGCGCGCGCTCTCCGTTCCTGTGTACCTCACGTCTCTCCATTGTCCCATCCGTAGAACTCGTGAACTCCACCCCCGGACGCGATCCAAACGCGGCAAGTTTCGTGTGTTCCAGGGTCACGACCAGACCAGGGGTTACAAGTTCATGTAACGCTGTGCGATGGACGGGGAGCTGAGCGGAGCGGAGCTGGGAGGAGCTGAGCCGGCAACTCAGGAGCTCGCAGTTGAGGAGCCGGCGGTTTCGGAGCCAGCGGTGGCAGAGCCAGTTGTACCATCAGAGCCTATGGTATCCAAACCTTCCGCTATGCAGCCGGCGGCAGCGGAGCGGGATGCAGAGGCGCTAGCAGATAAGGCTGCAGCGGTAGCGGAGCCAGCCATGTTGGATGCAACACCGGCAGCCACGGCTGAGGAAGCGGCGGCCGATGCGGAGGCGGCGGAGGCGGCCGTGGCTGAGTCGGTGGCTATGGAGGTGGCGGCTACGGAGGCAGCGGTGGCCGAAGAGGTTGCGGTTGAGGCAGCTGCAGCTGAGAAAGCGGCGGCCGAAGCGGCGGCGGCGGCGGCGGCCGCGGCTGAGGCGGCGGCAGCGGAGGCGGCGGCAGCGGAGGCGTCTGCGACGGAGGCTGACGCGGCGGAGGAGGCGGCGGCCGAGGCGGCGGCGGCGGCGGCAGAGGCGGCGGCGGCGGCCGAGGCGGCGGCGGTGGCGGCCGAGGCGGCGGCGGCAGCCGAGGCGGCGGCGGCGGCCGAGGCGGCGACGGTGGCGGCCGAGGCGGCGGCGGTGAGGGCCGAGGCGGCGGCGGTGGCGGCCGAGGCGGCGGCGGCGGCGGCGGCGGCGGCGGCGGCCGCGGCTGAGGCGGCGGCAGCGGAGGCGGCCGAGGCGGAGGCGGTGTCAGAGGCGGAGGCGGTGTCAGAGGCGGCGGCGGCGGCCGAGGCGGCGGCGGTTGCGGCCGAGGCGGCGGCAGCTGAGGCGTCTGCGGCGGAGGCTGACGCGGCGGAGGAGGCCGCGGCCGAGGCGGACAAGGCCGCTGCCGAGGAGGCGGCGGCAGAGGCAGCCGTGGCGGCGGCGGCTGCGGCTGCGGCGGAGGCGGAGGCGGCTGCGGCTGAGGCAGCCGCGGCTGAGAAGGAGGCGGCCGAAGCGGCGGCCGCAGAGGCGGCCGCAGATGAGGACGCACCAGCGGTGGAGTCGGAGGGATCGGCAGTGGAGGCGGAGCGACTGGCGGCCGAGGCGGCCGAGGCGGCAGCGGCAGAGGCAGAGGCGGCGGCGGTGGCGGCCGAGGCGGCGGCGGTGGCGGCCGAGGCGGCGGCTGAGGCAGCCGCGGCTGAGAAGGAGGCGGCCGAAGCGGCGGCCGCAGAGGCGGCCGAAGATGAGGACGCACCAGCGGTGGAGTCGGAGGGAACGGCAGTGGAGGCGGAGCGACTGGCGGCCGAGGCGGCCGAGGCGGCGGCGGCAGAGGCAGAGGCAGAGGCGGCGGCGGCGGCCGAGGCGGCGGCGGTGGCGGCAGCCGCGGCGGCGGTGGCGGCCGAGGCGGCGGCGGTGGCGGCCGAGGCGGCGGCGGCGGCCGAGGCGGCGGCGGCGGCCGAGGCGGCGGCGGTGTCAGAGGCGGCGGCGGCGGCCGAGGCGGCGGCGGTTGCGGCCGAGGCGGCGGCAGCTGAGGCGTCTGCGGCGAAGGCTGACGCGGCGGAGGAGGCCACAGCCGAGGCGGACAAGGCCGCTGCCGAGGAGGCGGCGGCAGAGGCAGCCGTGGCGGCGGCGGCTGCGGCGGAGGCGGAGGCGGAGGCGGCTGCGGCTGAGGCAGCCGCGGCTGAGAAGGAGGCGGCCGAAGTGGCGGCCGCAGAGGCGGCCGCAGATGAGGACGCACCAGCGGTGGAGTCGGAGGGAACGGCAGTGGAGGCGGAGCGACTGGCGGCCGAGGCGGCCGAGGCGGCCGAGGCGGCGGTGGCGGCAGAGGCGGCGGCGGTGGCGGCCGAGGCGGCGGCGGCGGCCGAGGCGGCGGCGGCGGCCGAGGCGGCGGCGGCCGAGGCGGCGGCGGCCGAGGCGGCGAAGGTGGAGGCGGCGGAGGCGGCGGAGGCGGCCGATGCGGCCGAGCAGGCCGTGATTGCTATCCAGGCGCGGGTGCGCTCCAGCTTCATCGCCAACGGCTATCGCAGTGAGCTCAAGGCGCGCCACGCGGCCGCCACGACCATGCAGGCTTCCTACCGCGGGCACACGGGCCGAGTGATGGCAGCGAAGCAGCTGCGTGTGGAAGCGGCCGCGGCGGCGCTGGTACAGGCCCTCGTGCGCGGTCGCTCGGAGAGAAAGGTGCAGAAGCTCGCGGTAGCCGCCTCCGAGCCCTCCTCCGCCGAGCCCGCAGCAGCAAAGCCCGCAAAGCCCGTCATCTCCGAGTCATCTCCGAGTTTAGTCATCTCCGAGCCCAACTCCGCCGAGCCCGCAGCAGCAAAGCCCGCAAAGCCCGTCATCTCCGAGTCATCTCCGAGTTTAGTCATCTCCGAGCCCACCTCCGCCGAGCCCGCAGCTGCAAAGCCCGCAAAGCCCGTCATCTCCGAGTCATCTCCGAGT